>OBXM01000004.1_pt1 | contig 325872 bp, 275 predicted proteins | sample 1538141 | NCBI WGS metagenome assembly OBXM01 (sample SAMEA2580153, study PRJEB22360) | human gut metagenome | biome: human gut; feature: human-associated habitat; material: faeces | place: Denmark | collected 2008/2010 | reverse complement strand
GGGCACTCCCGAACCGCAGGGAAGCCCCGACGGGCGAGGAAAGGGAAGGAAAAGGAAAAGGGGAAGGCGCACGCGCGCCTCCCCCCCGCACTGCAAAGGTAAGGGGAAAAAAGGCGGAATGCAAACAGGGAAAGAAAAAACAGGACAAAGAAAACGGAAGGGAAAGACGAGCAGAGAATCCGGGGCGGAAGCACGGACAAAAGGCTCAGGGAGACGGAAAAGGAAAAGCCTGCCAAATATTCCGAAGGGACACGTGGCAGGCAGGGAAGAGAAAAGGGATTTTTTATATACGAATCATTCATAGACCTCATCAATACCGAATTCATCTACATCGGCATCATCCTTATGACAAGGATTATAATCTTCCGGCAGGTCGAATTTCGCGTCGGGGGCATACCCCAATGTTGGATCGGCATATACCTTTTTCATATATATAGCCCAGATGGGAAGAGCCATTGTAGCACCTTGCCCCCAAGTCATAGAATCAAAGTGGATGTCCCGATCTTCGCCACCCACCCAGCAGCCTGAAACCAACTGAGGGGTAAAGCCCATAAACCAAGCATCGGAATTGCGGTTGGTGGTACCCGTCTTTGCTCCAATATCCCCGGTAAGATTATAACGATAGCGCAGGCGACCGGCCGTGCCACTCTCCACCACCCCACGCAAGAGGACAATCATACGGTTGGCACTCTCTGCACTTATCACCTCACTCATACGCGGTTGGAAATTGGCCACGACATTGCCCTCATTGTCTTCGATGCGCGTAACAAACATGGCGCCACACCGAATGCCATGATTCGCGAATGCCGTATAGGCACTCACCATCTCACCGACCGACACCTCACAAGGACCCAAGCATAGTGCCATGGAAGGATAAATGTCGGGGTTGTTAATGCCATAGTCATGAAGCATGGACACAAACTGGCGCGGGTTGAGTTTGCTCATCAGATAAGCCGAAATCCAGTTGTTAGACTGGGCCAATCCCCACTTGAGCGTGACCATAGCCCCATAGTGCGACCGGCTGGCATTGCGCGGTGTCCACCATTTGCCTGCCACCCGATAGGAACGCTGCACATTGGGGGCCACGTCACAGGGAGTGAATCCATTTTCCATAGCCAGCGAGTAGAGGAAAGGTTTTATGGTGGATCCCACCTGACGACGCCCAAGCATGACCATATCATACATGAAATGATTGTAGTCGAGTCCGCCCACATAAGCTTTGACAGCTCCTGTCTTAGGGTCCATACTCATAAATCCGGCTCTAAGGAACGACTTAATATATCGTATGCTGTCCATGGGCGACATGGTAGTGTCCATATCACCATGATAGGTGAACACAGTCATTTCGGTAGGTGTATGGAAAGCACGGCGTATCTCCTCATCGGAGGCTCCGGCAGCCTTCATGTTACGATAGCGCTCACTCTGAAGCATCGCCCGATTGAGAATCTGCCTAATCTGTGCTTGCGTAAGTGCTGTTGTGTAAGGCGCATTAGGTTTGCGACTGTTCTCCTTATTGAAAGCCGGCTGCAAATACTTGGCCACATGCTGATAGACAGCCTCCTCGGCATATTGCTGCATACGCGAGTTGATTGTCGTATAGACTTTCAAGCCATCGGTGTAGACATTGTAAGGCGTACCATCCTTTTTAAAGTTCTTGTTGCACCACCCATAGAGTGGATCAGATACCCAAGCAATGGAGTCGAAGACAAACTGATTTTGATTCCACGAAGGATAATCTCCCCTTTCCGGCTTTTTGGCCATCATGTATTGACGCAGATACTCACGAAAATAGACAGCCATACCATCCTTATGGTCAGTACGATGGAAATTGAGCACCAACGGCTCATCTTTAAATTTGTTATACTCCGCTTTTGAAAGATAACCCGCTTTCATCATCTGCCCAAGCACCACATTACGCCGCTCCTTACACCGGTCGGGATAACGCACCGGATTAAAGAGCGAAGGATTCTTGCACAACCCGACAAGCGTGGCCGACTCGTTTAGCGAGAGGTCTTTGGGTTCTTTATTAAAATAGGTGTTAGCCGCAGTCTTGATGCCTACGGCATTGTGAAGAAAATCAAAATAGTTGAGATAGAGCGCAATGATCTCCTCTTTCGTGTAATTGCGCTCAAGTTTGATGGCAATGACCCACTCTATCGGTTTTTGGAATAATCGTTCGACCGTAGACCGAGCCGTTTTTGAATAAAGCTGCTTAGCCAACTGCTGGGTGATGGTAGATCCGCCACCGGCATTTTCCTGTCCCAACAAACCACGCTTGATGATAGCACGCCCGAGTGCCCAGAAATCAATGCCCGAATGCTCGTAGAAGCGTTCGTCCTCTGTTGCCACAAGCGCATGCACAAGATCAGGCGAAATTTTGGAATAGGAGACCACGATACGGTTTTCTTTGTTCAGATTCCAAGTGCCCATCACTTTCCCGTCAGCCGAATAGACTTGCGTGGCATACCGGTTGATGGGATTCTGCAAGTCTTCTATGTCGGGCATATATCCTATCCAACCAAACCAAATGGCAACAAAAGCCAGAGAGGCAGCTCCAACGACAACCGCAAAAACGGCCCACAGAAAATGTATAAAAGCTTTTCTCATTATATTCTTAATTAGGCGTGTTCTCAAAGGAATAGCACACCTTTATTATTATCTACCATGCGGAAATCCCATTTGTCGCCTTTTGCCTTTATGCAGCCTCACTCACTTTGTTTGCCGCACACGCCCATCCACAATCCAGCCCAAGCAGAAACCATGTATAAGCCAAATACAACAAAGAGGATTTTACAATGCCCGCTTTATTAGAATGCAAAAATACAAACTTTTCCCCATTTATCAACGCTAAACCGAAAATAATGCGTAACTTTGGAGGCGAATTCGAAACAATCAATCAAAATATAAATGGAAAAACATGATTTTGTGACGATTGCCGACCTTTCGAAAGAACAGATCATGTATCTCATCGAAATGGCGCAAGAGTTCGAGAAGCATCCCAACCGGGAATTGCTGAAAGGAAAGGTTGTCGCAACCCTCTTCTTTGAGCCTTCCACCCGCACCCAACTTAGTTTTCAAACGGCAGCCAACCGCCTTGGAGCCCGCGTCATAGGTTTTTCCGATGCCAAAACCTCCAGCACGACTAAAGGCGAGACACTCAAAGACACCATTCTCATGGTGAGCAACTATGCTGATACGATTGTCATGCGCCACCACATCGAAGGAGCTGCCCAATATGCATGTGAAATCGCTCCCGTACCCATCATCAATGCCGGTGACGGTGCTCACATGCACCCTTCGCAATGCTTGCTCGACCTCTACTCCATCTACAAGACTCAAGGAACGCTTGACAACCTCAACATCTATCTTGTGGGCGACTTGAAATACGGACGAACTGTTCACTCGCTCATCACGGCCATGCGCCACTTTAATCCTACATTCCATTTTGTTGCCCCTCAAGAACTTGCCATGCCTCAAGAGTATAAACTCTACTGCAAGGATCACAACATCAAGTTTCAAGAATATACCGCATTCAATGACAAGGTGATCGCCGATGCCGACATTCTCTATATGACGCGTGTACAAAAAGAACGTTTCAGCGACCTTATGGAATATGAGCGTGTGAAAAACGTGTATATACTCAAGAATGACATGCTGGCCGGCGCAAAAGAGAATCTGCGTATTCTCCATCCCCTACCGCGGGTAAACGAAATTGCCTACGATGTGGATGACAATCCCCATGCTTACTACATACAACAAGCGCAAAATGGACTCTATGCCCGCGAGGCCATTTTCTCCTATTGCCTGGGCATCACACTTGATGATGTAAGAAAGGATCAAACAATTATCAAATAGTGCATACAGCCATGACCAAGAAAGAAATGTTAGTGGCCGCCATTGAGAACGGCACCGTAATCGATCATATTCCCGCAGAGAAATGCTATGAAGTGGCCAATCTGCTCGGTTTGCAGCACCTGACCACTCCTGTCACCATCGGCTACAACTATCCATCGAAGAAACTCGGGCGCAAGGGTATCATCAAAGTCTCTGACAAGCTGTTCACTGACGAAGAAATCAACCGTCTGTCGGTGGTGGCCCCAAAAATCGTACTGAGTGTGATACGTGATTTTGAGGTAGTGGAGAAGAAGACGGTGGAAACTCCTGACGAACTGTGCGGTATTGTTAAATGCAACAATCCCAAATGCATTACCAACAACGAACCCATGAAGACTGTTTTCAATGTAGTGGATAAAGTTCATGGCATTCTCAAATGCCGTTACTGCGACAAGGAGCAAGACATCAACAAAGTAGCACTCTGCTAAAGGATATGCGAGGCTCCCCCCAGCCCTCATACGTGTAAAAGCATAAATGCGGACCTCGCATGACATTCCATCTGAAACAAAATAATCATTTCAAAAAATAACAGCAAAATGGACAGAGATCAAGAGATTTTCGACCTTATCGAGAAAGAACATCAGCGCCAGCTGAAAGGTATGGAACTGATAGCCTCCGAGAATTTTGTCAGCGAAGAGGTCATGCAAGCCATGGGTTCCTACCTGACAAACAAGTATGCCGAAGGACTGCCCGGCAAACGCTATTACGGTGGTTGCGGTGTGGTAGACCAAGTGGAAGACCTGGCCCGCCAACGTGTGAAACAGCTTTTCGGTGCAGAGTTTGCCAATGTACAGCCCCACTCCGGCGCACAGGCCAATGCGGCTGTGTTGTTGGCCGTGCTCAAACCCGGAGACACATTCATGGGGCTCAATCTTGACCACGGCGGACACCTCTCACATGGGAGTCATGTCAACACTTCCGGCATACTCTACAAGCCCGTAGGCTATAATCTCAACAAAGAAACCGGTCGTGTGGACTACGATGAGATGGAGCGCTTGGCTCTCGAACACAAACCAAAGCTCATCATCGGCGGCGGTTCTGCCTATAGCCGTGAATGGGACTATGCCCGTATGCGTAAGATAGCCGATGCTGTAGGAGCCTTGCTGATGATTGACATGGCTCATCCTGCCGGACTTATCGCCGCCGGACTTCTCGAAAATCCCGTGAAATATGCCCACATCGTCACCTCCACCACCCACAAGACCCTCCGTGGCCCACGCGGCGGCATTATTCTCATGGGAAAAGACTTCCCCAATCCGTGGGGAGAAACTACCAAAAAAGGTGAAGTGAAGATGATGAGCCAGTTGCTCAACTCAGCCGTCTTCCCCGGTACGCAAGGCGGTCCGCTCGAGCATGTCATCGCAGCCAAGGCCGTAGGCTTCAGAGAGAATCTCCTGCCTTCATGGAAAGACTACGCTCTACAAGTGAAGAAAAATGCCGCTGTGCTGGCCGACGAACTGGTGAAGCGTGGGTTCGGCATCGTGAGTGGTGGTACGGACAACCACTCCATGCTCGTAGACCTGCGTTCCAAATATCCCGACTTGACCGGTAAAGTAGCCGAGAATGCACTTGTTGCCGCCGACATCACGGCAAACAAAAACATGGTACCATTTGACACCCGATCGGCATTTCTCACCTCCGGCATACGTTTGGGATCGGCAGCCATGACTACCCGTGGCGCAAAAGAAGACATGATGTGTCTCATTGCAGAACTCATCGAAGAAGTGCTCAATGCCCCGGAGAACGAACAAGTCATAACCCGTGTACGCGAGAAAGTCAACGACACAATGAAGGATTATCCTTTGTTTGCCTATTAACCACTTCTCCCAAAAGGAAAGTTCCGCTTTCCACAGGTTAACAATCAAGAATCAATTCAAGTTCACAATCATACAAGCACAACAGGCGTGTTTGTATGATTGTTTTTTATTTCATTTTCTTTTATCGGTTTAGGAAGAACAACAAAAAGAGCTAATCTTACCGGCAAGATATCTATCCACAGCAAACATATATTGTCAATCTATTATTTGCACAATCCACTGATTATCCTTAACTTTGCATCGGCTTTCAAAATGGAAGCTAAGGGGGTGCTTCGTCATGTGGCGAGGCTGAGATCATACCCATTGAACTTGATACGGATAATGCCGGCGCAAGGACTAAGGTAATCCCTTTTTTAATGATATTATTAAAATTAAAGTATTTCAATGAAAAAATTGAATTGCTTGATAGGATTGGCTATCGCAGTAACTCCAATTCTCGCCCAGCATCCGGCAGACACACTCAAGCTGGTTGAACTTCAGGATGTTGTGGTAAAAGGCATACAAGCACAGAAAAAGGCTCCCTATGCCGTAGCGAATATCAAACAACAAGAACTACAAAACTTCTCTAAAACCGGACAGGAACTCCCATTTCTTTTCTCGCAGACACCGGGAGTATTGGCTTGGGGAGAGAATGGACTCGGCACCGGTACGGCCCACCTGCGTATCCGCGGGGCTGCCGGATCGCGCATCAATGTAACATTCGACGGAGTGCCCCTCAACTCTCCAGAAGACCAAACGGTGTTCTGGGCCAACATGAACTCCTATGCCTCCCTCCTGCGCAGTGCACAGATACAGCGTGGCATCGGCACTTCCACCAATGGCGACGGGGCTTTCGGTGGAACCGTGTCACTGGTCTCCGCCACTCCTTCGCACACCCCGAGTTTGGAACTTACCGGTTCATACGGTTCATACGACACCTATCATACGGGAGCTTCTTTCTCCACCGGCCTACTATGGAACCACCTCATCTTTGACGGAGCCTATCATGAGACTGCCACCAATGGCTATCTGCACGGCACCGCCGGCCGTTCGGGCTCTTATTATGGGGGATTGACTTGGTTGGGCAGCAACTTCCAGATACGCTACAAGAATATCGGCAATTTCGAGAAGACTGGACAGGCGTGGAACGGTGTGACCGCCGGTGACGACAATCTTTCGCTCATGGACGGAACATACGGAACAAAAAGCGGCATCAAAACCTACAAAGACATGTACGAACATGGTTTGGGCAGATACAACACCCTCTATGAGACGCTGGTCTACACCGCCGAAGGTAAAGCGTTTGCCAAAGATGACAATGGCCATTATATCACCGAACGCTATAAGATGCGCGATGGCAGCTATTGGAACAAGACCACCGACAACTTCTATCAAAACCACAACATTCTCTCGGCAGTGTGGCAGCCGGCAGCCCACTGGCGCCACAACCTTGCACTGCACTATACCTATGGTTTCGGATACTACTCTGAATTCAGAAATAACTACAAGCTGAAAAAGTTCGGCTTTTCCGATTTCACAACTTCCGATGGAAAAACGATCCAAAAGACCGATTTCGTGCGCAAGAAAGGATTGACTCAGCACACATACGGCATCATCTACAACCTCAACTATAAGGACGAGGCTTGGGATGTCATCGGTGGCGTCAACTGTCAGCAGTTCCGCGGCGGACATTTCGGTTATCTCACTTATATTGCCAATGAGGAGATGGACAACTTCTATCGCAAGGGCGGCAACGACTACAAATACTACGATTCCGATGCCACCAAATTCGATTACAGCGGATTCCTGAAAGCCGACTATCACTTTGCCGGTGCATGGGATGTCTTTGCCGACCTGCAATACCGCTATGTACACTACAAGACCAATGGCCTCAACGACAAATTCCTCCGCAATGCCGACGGCACCTACCGCAACCAGCAACTCAACATCAGCGAACGTTACAACTTCGTGAACCCGAAAGCCGGTATCAGCTTCACTGACAATGGGCATAAGGCATACGCTTCCATTGCTTACAGCAACCGCGAACCGGAACGCAACAATTTCACCAACAATGGCAATTACCCAGCCCCCACGCCGGAAAGAATGATGGACATTGAATTGGGCTATCAGTATGAAGGGAACAACTGGCATACAGGCGTAAACCTCTATTACATGAATTATACCAACCAGTTTGTGCAGACCGGAGCAAAAAGCGATATCGGTGAATATCTGACAACCAACATCAAGAATTCCTATCGCATGGGGGCTGAACTTACTGCCGGATGGAGCCCACTCTCATGGCTCAGCCTTGAAGGCAATGCGGCCTTGAGCAGAAACAAAATCAAAGACTTTGACGAAGTGGCAGAAGACTGGGATGCCACAAACCATGTCCGCAACATCCATTACGACAATTCCACGCTCGCTTTCTCGCCTTCGGCCATTCTCAATGGTTTCCTCAACCTGCACTATCGGGGGCTGCAAGCCGTCTGGCACACAAACTATGTGAGCCGGCAGTATCTTGACAACACCACCTGTAAAGACCGCTCGCTGCCCGGCTACTCGCAGACCAATGTCAACTTCAGCTACACCCTCAACGTAGCCAAGAAGTTTATCGGACTCAAAGAAGTGATAATCGGGGCGAACCTTTACAACATCTTCGACCGTCACTATGCCTCCAATGGCTGGGTTTATTCTGCCATCAGCGAAAGCAGCGGGCACCCTGCTGACAACCGCTACTATCAGATAGGTTTCGTGCCACAGGCAGGTTTCACTGTCATGGGCCACGTCACATTGAGATTCTGACACTCATGCACGTATTTCTGTCTGCTCATTGGCTCGACCTGCTCGGCACCTTGATAGGCCTCGTGTATGTCTACCAAGAGTATAAAGCAAACGTGTGGTTATGGATCACGGGCATCATCATGCCCGTGGTCTATATGTTTGTTTACTGGGATGCAGGTCTCTATGCCGATTTCGGTATGCAGGTGTACTATGCATTGGCAGCCATCTACGGACTGGCCGTGTGGAAGTGGGGCAAAAAACACAACCAAACCACGCGGGAAATGCCCATCACTCATGTTAAAAGGTCTCTGCTCCTCCCCTCTCTCTTTCTCTTTTTGACCGCATGGGGAGCACTCTATCTCATTTTGGCCACCCTAACCAATTCCACCGTGCCCGTACTCGACAGCTTTGGTAATGCCCTGAGTTTCATCGGACTATGGTGGCTTGCCCGTAAATATCTCGAACAATGGTGGATATGGGTAGTGGTTGATGTGGAGTTGAGTGCCCTCTACGTTTACAAAGGCATCCCGTTCACGGCCGGTCTCTATGCCCTTTATGTGTTTATAGCCATTGCGGGCTTCTTCAAATGGAGAAAAATGATGCACCAACCGCAAAAGCCAACTCGACCATAGATAAATCTTCATACACACGCCCATGCCCGACAACAGTAATTATTTCCCACTCATCAGCGAGCACTCACTGTTTGATGCCGCCATTCTTGCTAATGGCGATTATCCCACCCACGCCATTCCCCAAACCATTCTCCACCGCACGCACCCTCTTGTATGCTGCGACGGTGCCGGAAGCGAGGCCATCAGCCGCGGACTGATGCCTACAGCCATCATCGGCGATGGAGACTCATGTCCCAATGATGTGAAAAGTGCATACGCTCACCTGTTCCATCAGGTAGAAGAACAAGACGACAACGACTTGACAAAAGCGACACGCTACACCTTGGAGAGGCTACTCTCCACAGCACACAAAGCGAAGATAGCCTACCTTGCCACGACCGGCAAGCGGGAAGACCACACACTGGGCAACATCGCACTCATGGTGCGCTATTACCGCCAATACCACATCATCCCCACCCTCATCACCGATTATGGGAATTTCACGATTGCGCAAGACACTTCCCTTTTCGAGACCCATCCACGGCAACAGATAAGCATTTTCAACCTTTCGTGTTCTTCACTCAGCGGTGAGGGATTGCGCTGGCCTCCCTATCCTTTCCAAGAATATTGGCAAGGCACCCTCAATGAGGCACTCGGTGACCAAATCACCATCCATGCCAACGGACTTTACATGATATTCCGCAACTGGTAAACGCCGATAACTGGAACTCCCCTTCCGGTATCAGCGTTTGCCATACAGTCTTTTAAATAAAAAAAACTTAGAATTCCCAAGAGTGGGCGATACACCTTATTTTTTCAGCTTGAATGAAGTCTCAATACTTGTCACTTCATCATAAAACGCATGATCGGCTTTCAACCTCCGCTCCACCTGCGTGCAACTGTGGATAACCGTTGAATGGTCACGGTTTCCTACCAGCTTTCCGATTCTTGATGCCGGCATCTTGGTGTACTTTTGAGCCAGATACATTGACACCTGTCGGGCCACCACAAGGTCGCGCTTGCGGCACTTGCTGTTTACAGCCGTAGCAGTCACATTGAAATGGTTGCACACTTTCTCTATGATATCGTCCACCGTGATAGGCTTGTCTTCAATGTTGACAGCACGCTTGATGCAGCGCTCGGCCAACTTAAGATTGATATCACAATTATAAGTGATGCTATAAGCTAACAAGCCGTTGATGACTCCTTCCAATCCACGGACACTTCCACTGGCATTTTCGGCAATATACTGCACCACATTGTCGGGTATCTTCAATCCGTCACGGCGTATTTTGCTCTGTAAGATATCTATGCACAACTGTACATTAGGCTTCTCCAACTCGGCTATCAACCCACACGAGAAGCGGGTCAGCAAGCGGTCGGGCATCCCTTTCAAGTCTACCGGTGGCCTATCGCTGGCTAAGATGATACGCTTGCCGTTTTTGAAAAGATGGTTGAAGATGTGGAAAAAAGTCTCCTGCGTTTTGGTGGCCGTCATCCACTCCTGTATGTCATCCACAATAAGAAGATCTATCGTCTGATAGAACTTAATGAAGTCGTTCAGCGTGTTCTGCAAGACGGCACTCGTGTACTGCACCTGAAAAAGGCGCGCACTCACGTAGAGCACCCTCTTCTGGGGGTAAAGCTGCTTGGCATGGAGCCCGATAGCATTGACAAGGTGAGTTTTTCCACAGCCGGAAGGACCGTAGATAAACATAGGGTTGAACTGGGTGGTGTTGGGATGTTCGGCGATGGAAAGGCCTATAGAACGCGGCAGTTTGTTGCTGTCGCCCTCAATGTAATTATTGAAAGTAAGATGCGGATTGAGCTGCGGGTCGAGTGCCTGGAGCTGAGCCGCATCAAGTGCCGTAGGCGACTTGTTGGCCTGCGTCTTGGCCTGCGGCCTAAGAGCCAAATCGGTAGGTTCTGCCTCAATGTCTTGCGAGAGATTATGCTCCTTGTCGGTCACTACCCGATAAGACAAGCGGACACCCGTGCCATAGGTGCGCCTCAACACTCGTGAGAGCAAATCCACATAGTTCTCCTCCAAGTATTCGTAAACGAACGGACTTGGCACCTGCACCAGCAAGGTCTTTGACTCTTCGTTAAAAGACTCAAAGACAATGGGCTTGAACCACGTAACGAACTGCTGCTTGGTGACATTCTCGCCTATAAGCGCAAGACTCTTGTCCCAAAGAGCATTAGGACTTACTTTCATCTATAAATCGTTTATAATATATGTCTTTCGACCAATATTCTACATGATGGAAAAATCGCTTCCCGACGGTAGCAGAGGGGGTATCACCAAAAGGTCTGCTTTCAATGTTCAGGCGCTATTCCGGTTTCTGTTTGCAAGTGCAAATTTATAAAAGAAATCCCAAACCAGCAAATTTAAAGTTTTAATTTATTTTAAGTGAATATCGCTAAGTCGCTATATATAGGCACTTTAGAGCTTACTCATCCGAACGGACATGAGCAGATTACAAAACCGAGTCATAAGCTATTGAATATAAACAAGATAGGCCCGCCAATCCTTGTTCGCGTACACGGTAGTGAAACAATGAAATACAAAGGCGAAAATGCTCTGATTGAAAGCCTTAAAAAGAAATCGGGATGCGTGAAACATCCCGACTCGTTATTTAGACTAAATTTAATTTAGCTTTTATTATCCCAGTCCTTGCAATCCATTGAAGCCACGGTGTCGCCCGTTCACGCAACCGTTTACTTGTCTTTTCTTCCGAAGAGCGAGAAATGGACATAACGTTTGGGGTGTGCCTTGAAGTTGATCATGAGTGAATCGGCGTTGCGCATAGTGGCATTGAGATTGTCGTAAAGCTCATGGTCGTTCATCAAGAGTCCCAAAGTGCCTTTATTGGAATTGAGCTTGTCCGTGAAGGCCTCCATGTTGGCCAATGTCCGATTCACTTGCGACATCGTTTCCTGCACGTCAACAGCTGCCAGATTGTTTGTCAACCGGTTGGTATTGTCCAACACCCCGTTGGCCTTCCTCAGCATACCGGGCACCTCCCGGTTCAAGCTGCCCATAAGTTTGTTGAGCTGTTGGGTAGAAACAGCAAGATTGGCCGTCGTGGTCTGAATGTTGCCCAAACTCTGCGCGATGGCAGGATTAGCCAACAATGTGTTGAGACTGGCAAGGATGGAATCAAGCTTAGGCAACATCTTCTCTATCTCGGGAACCATCCCTTTCACCGCCCCCAGCGCACCGGGATTCACACCGCCGGGAATCACGCCACCCGGCTCCACCCGTTCACGCGGATTATTGGCCAACAGGATGTTCACTTGGATATTTCCCATCAGGTCTTTCACAATCTCTGCCGTAGAACCTTTGGGGATGCGCATGTCTTGATTGATACCCACAGCCACCCGCGTGGAGTTCTTGCGCGAGTAATCATAGTCAATGCTTTTCACCACGCCCACCTTATAACCGTCGGCATACACCGGGGTAGATGCCCCCAGGCCTTCCAAGTTGTCGAATGTCATATAATAAGTGGTGGCGGTGGAAAATATGGTCAGTCCCTTGAGGAAATTAACCCCATAGAAAAAGACAACCACTCCCAAGATGGCGACGAGTGCAATCTTAACCTCTTTTGTAAAAAACTTCATAAGCTGTTGATTCGTTATCTGCTTTAATTATAATTGATAGATTATTTGCCCCGGTTGTTCTTAAATTCCCGGATGGCCTCATTGACATCCATTCTGCGCCCGTCCTTGAAAGCGATAATGAAGGCTTCAGGAAACTTCTCAAGCACCGACTTGCGCAAACCGGCTATCTCATTGTAGTTGGTGGAGGCTCCGAGGGTATATTTCACAAGGTCTCCTTCCTTATAGAAGCCCACTTCCGTCTCACCCTTGAAGTGCGCATCGTCCGGTCGCAGTTCACGACTGCTGGCTAAAATCTGGACTTTGAATACAGGCACGTTATCCACCGCAGCCTTTACTACCGGCATCTCCTTTCGAGGATCGGGATTTCCGACATCTGTACGAACGGCAGCAGGCATAGGTTCCGGCTGCTGCGGTACCACCGTAGGCACATCGACATCGGTCTGTTTGTCAGCCTTGTAAGGCACAGTGATACGATCATCATACCTGTTCTTATATTGTAAGAAGCCCCGATAGATAGCTTCCGCCACGCTGCTGATGCCTTCGGAGGAATTGAGAAACCGCTCCTCATCGGGGGTGGTGATGAAGCCAAGCTCTATCAGGCAACCGGGCATTGATGTCTCGCGAAGCACGAGGAAGCCTGCCTGATGCACCCCCTTGTCGGGACGGGCTCCTCCTGCGCATACATTACGCTGGATGTAGCGGGCCAAATCAATACTACGCTCCATGTTCTTACCCTGAATGAACTCAAACATGATGTAGCTTTCCGACGATTTGGGGTTGAACCCCTGATAGGTCTGGCGATAACCTTTCTCCATGGATATGACCGAGTTTTCACGCATAGCCACATCAAGATTGTCCTTGGCGCGGTGCATACCCAGCGTATAAGTCTCGAAACCGCGGGCTATCTTCCCCCCGGGCAACGCGTTGGTATGCACCGAGACGAAGAGATCGGCGTTGGCCCTATTGGCTATTTGCGCCCGCTCGTTGAGCGGCACAAACACATCAGTCTTGCGCGTATAAATAACTCTGACATCGGGACAGTTGCGTTCCACATACCGCCCGAAAGCCAAAGCGACATTCAGATTGATATCTTTCTCCTTTGAAATGGCCCCCATCGCACCGGCATCGTGCCCTCCGTGACCGGGGTCGATGACAAGTGTGAAACGACGTGCGGCCCCCAACGGTGTGGCGGCCAACAGAAAAAAGGCGGTCAATGCAAAGAATAGACGTCTATACATATCGTTTTAATATTGGACAAAAGTAGTCATTATTTGCCGGAAAACCTGCTATCGGGGTTAAGTTTTATCATTTATTAAGTGAACTTCCACGCCTGCACCGTCGGAATCGCTGCCCATAGGAGGATTCACCTTGGTGATGGAGAGGTGCAAAGAGACGATGGCGGGAAAGCTCCGGAACAGCTGACTGCCAATGCGACCGGCCACCCGTTCGAGCAGGTTGCAGGGCACGGCCATCTCCCGTCTCACCACCTCAAAGACGGAAGCGTAGTTGAGCGTATCTTCCACCCGGTCGGAGTCCATCGCTTTAGAGAAGTCATACCCCATCTTGAGGCTCACCACATAGTCGTTGCCCGTAACGCGCTCCTGCGGCAACACGCCATGGAAAGCGTGAAACCGCAGGTTGCTCAATATTATAAAACTTTCTTTCAGTTCCATATCTCGGTATCATCAAGTTGTCACACGCTCTCTCCACACGGCTGCAGCCATACGGCCGGTGACCTCATGCCGGCATGGCAATGTGGAGGAGCAAACGGCTTATCCGCAACGGGAAGCACCGCAGTTGGTGCATATCAGGCATCCCTCCTGATAGACCAGAGTCTCCTGACCGCAGTTGGGACACTTCTGCCCATTTGCCTTTGTCCCGTCCACAATGTATTTCTTGAGTGCGCGCTCCACTCCGTTCTTCCAAGTGTTGATGCTCTCATCCTTGAGTTGGAGCGAGCCCACGAGTTTCATCACGTGGTCGATGGGCATACGGTAGCGCAACACGCCCGAGATGAGTTTGGCATAGTTCCAATACTCGGGGTTGAACTTCTCACTCAGGCCCTCCACGGTGGTCTTATAGCCGCGCTTATTCTCAAACTGGAAGTCGTAGCGTTTGGTGCCGTCAGGATTGGACTGCTTCACAATCTTACCCTTGGTGACGGTCTTAGGCAGCACAATGCCCTCCTCGTCATCTTGCAGACCGGTAAATATCTCGTAGGGATAACCGTCGAGCAGACCTACAAAAGCCACCCATTTCTCCTTATTGTTTTGGAAGCGCACCACATCGCACTCCAAAGTCTGGGGACGCACTTCCGTCACTTGCGGATGCTTGCAGGGTACGGCTTCGGCAACAGGAGCAGCCGAAGCCTCCTTCTTCTTGTCTTTCTTCGAGACGGAAATCATCACGCCCGAACGGCTTCCGTCACGGTAGATGGTGCATCCTTTGCATCCGCTCTTCCACGCTTCTACGTAAAGTCGGTTGACAAGAGCCTCATCCACATCATTGGGTAGGTTCACCGTCACGGAGATGGAGTGGTCCACCCACTTCTGTATGGCTCCCTGCATCTTCACTTTCATCAGCCAGTCCACATCGTTAGCCGTAGCTTTATAATAAGGCGACCGACTCACCAGCGCATCAATCTCCTCCTGTGTGTACCGCTTCTCGGTGTCAAGTCCGTTGGCCTGCATCCACGCGAGAAACTTCCGGTGGTAAACAATATACTCTTCAAACGAGTCACCCACCTCGTCGACAAAGTCCACATGCACGTCGGTATCGTTGGGATTCACCTTGCGACGACGCTTATACACGGGCATGAACACGGGTTCGATGCCGCTTGTGGTTTGGGTCATGAGCGACGTGGTGCCCGTGGGGGCAATGGTGAGGCAGGCGATGTTGCGACGGCCATACTTCACCATGTCGTCATAGAGTTGCGGATCGGCATCCTTGAGCCGCAGGATGAAGGGATTGTGCTCCTCCCGCTTGGCATCGAAGATTTCGAAGGCTCCACGCTCCTTGGCCATTTGCACACTTGAGGCGTAAGCGTTGAGCGCGAGTGTCTTATGCACCTCCACACTGAAGTCGGTGGCCTCCTGCGTGCCATAGCGCAAGCCCATCGCGGCGAGCATGTCGCCCTCGGCCGTGATACCCACACCCGTGCGACGGCCCAGGCTGCTCTTGTGCTTGATCTTCTCCCAAAGATGATATTCGGCACCTTTCACCTCCTCGCTCTGCGGATCGGCCTTGATCTTCTCCATGATGAGCTCTATCTTCTCCATTTCGAGATCCACGATGTCGTCCATGAGCCGCTGTGCCAACTGCGCATGCTGCTTGAACTTGTCCATGTTGAAGTGGGCATCGGGGGTAAAGGGATGCTCCACATAACTATAAAGGTTGATGCTGATCAGGCGACAGCTGTCGTAGGGGCAGAGCGGAATTTCCCCGCAGGGATTGGTACTCACGGTGCGGAAACCAAGGTCGGCATAGCAGTCGGGGATGCTCTCGCGCAGAATGGTGTCCCAAAAGAGCACACCGGGCTCGGCACTCTTCCAAGCATTGTGGACAATTTTCTCCCAAAGAGCCTTGGCCGAAATCTCTTTCTTCACTTTAGGTGCATCGCCTGTGACGGGAAACTGCTGCACGTAGGGCCTATTGTCGATGGCTGCCTGCATGAACTCATCGTCGAGCTTCACACTCACATTGGCCCCCGTCACCTTACCTTCGGTCATCTTGGCGTCGATAAAGGCCTCACTATCGGGATGCTTGATGCTCACGGAGAGCATCAGCGCACCACGCCTGCCATCTTGCGCCACCTCCCGGGTGGAATTGCTGTAACGCTCCATAAAGGGCACAAGACCGGTGGAAGTAAGTGCCGAATTGTTCACCGGACTTCCTTTCGGCCGGATGTGGCTCAAATCGTGCCCCACTCCACCGCGACGCTTCATCAGTTGCACCTGCTCTTCGTCAATGCGCATGATGGCACCATAGGAGTCAGCATCGCCATCGAGCCCTATCACGAAACAGTTGCTCAGCGATGCCACCTGATGGCTGTTGCCGATGCCGGTCATCGGACTGCCGGCAGGAACGATGTAACGAAAATGGTCGAGCAAACCGAAAATCTCTTCTTCAGACAGCGGATTGGCATACTTGCGCTCAATGCGTGCTATCTCGCCGGCAATGCGCCGGTGCATGTCTTCGGGCGATTTCTCGAAGATGTTGCCGAAGCTGTCCTTCATCGCATACTTGTTGACCCACACACGGGCGGCCAACTCGTCGCCACCAAAATATTTAAGAGAGGCGGCAAAGGCCTCCTCATAAGAATACGTCTTTAAATTATCCATTTTGTATCGCTTAGATTACATGTGCAAAACTACAAATTAGTTTTGAGATGAAGAAACCTTTTCGGATATATTAACCGAAAAATCTTATCCGTTAAAATTTCCAAAACAGACAACTTTTTATGCCATTATTATCAAAAAGTTTTCCGTTTTATACCACCTCATCGCTTTTCCCCCTTTCGTCCACCAGCTTTAAAGCCGACAGGGAAGCCAGAGTACGGAAAAGGAAAAAGAAGAAAGATTTTGCCAATCCGGCATAAAGGAGTAACTTTGCACAAGACAACATCTATTTGTAATAAAACAGCACAACAATGGAAACCATCAAGACAAGAAAGACCATACGCAAATACAGCCAACGCGAAGTGAGCAACCAACTGCTCGAACGCTTGCTTGAGGAAGCTGAGCGCACGCCCACAATGGGCAATCTGCAACTGTACAGCGTCGTGGTGACGCGGAGCAAGGAAGGAAAAAAGGCACTGGCTCCGGCCCATTTCAACCAACCTATGGTAGAGGAAGCACCCGTGGTGCTGACGATCTGCGCCGACTTTCGACGCACCACCGTCTGGGCTGACAACCGCAAGGCTACACCGGGCTACGACAACTTTCTTTCGTTCATCAATGCTGCCACCGATGCCCTGCTCTACACGCAGACGTTCTGCAATCTGGCTGAAGCCGAAGGCTTAGGCACTTGCTTTCTCGGCACCACGGTATATATGCCACAGCTCATCATTGACACGCTGCACTTGCCTCGCCTTGTGTTCCCCGTGGCTACCATCACATTGGGTTGGCCTGACGAGTCGCCGGCCCTCTCAGACCGTCTGCCATTGCGCGCCATCATCCACCACGAGCATTTTAAAGACTACACGCCGGAAAAAATCAATGACTTCTATGCCGACAAAGAGGCTTTGGAAGAGAACTGCCATTTCATTGAAATCAACCAAAAGGAAACACTCGCGCAGGTGTTTACAGACCTCCGCTACACCAAAAAGGACAACGAAGCCATGAGCCGGGGTATGCTTGATGCGCTGAAAGCGCAAGGATTCTTGGAATGAGAAAGGATGCGTAAGATTCAAAAAAAATAAAAAATTAGCAAATCAAAGATTTAAAGAACGTGTAGAGGCAGCGCTTTATGCCTGCCCGCACGATTTGGGAAATCGTATATTCCCACAAATGTTTCCGGCATCCCTTACCGACGATACGGTCCTATCGGCCCGTGCGGGCAGGCATAAAGCGCTGCCCCTACACGCCCGACAAGCCTTTTGCATTTTTGAATCTTTGAATTTCTAAATCTTTGAATCCTTCCCTTGCATGTATAGCGAGAAGTATTAAAGATTTAGAAAAAGTCTTACATAGAAAATATGGACTTTGCTCTTAAATGCCAAAAGAACTATTCTAAACCGTCAATAAAAGCGAAGCACTGTTCCCGTTAAGCCCAAACGATGTTGCAAAACGGCCACAGTCAGAGGCTCATTCGGCCCAACCGAGAGGCTCAAAGAGGCCCTTTTGCAAAGCCATTCGGAGTGGGATAAGCCACTTTCAAGGCGTTGAGAGGGCTGTTGGTGGATTGAAATCAAAAAAGGGGAAATGCTCCCACACTTCCCTTGCTTATGCAAAGATACGACATGAATGACGGATTTGGAAATCGATTGAGAAAATATCAAACAATAAAAAGGTGAAAGAACCTACGGTTACAGTTTCTTTCACCTTTTTATTATTACCCGATTGATTTGTCAATCTACATGGAGCACTTACTCGGCATGCCCCTTTCAGTCCGGCTATGGGCGTAGGGGGGATAAACGATTTTTCAAGATTATCTGCTCCAAATCATTCCACAACGATGGGCTTATATTTCGGAACGAGCGTCTTCATGATGATCCATCCCACAAGATAGGCCACGGCACAGATGCAGAAGATAATCATGTAGCCGGCCGGTTTGCCTTCAAATCCCATGAATCGAAACGCAGTTCCCTGCCCCTCGGCGTATGTGAACAACATGCCCGCCCCCTTGTTGATGAGGAACGAACCGATACCGCCGGCCATGGCGCCAATGCCTGTGATAGTGGCAATGGTGGACTTGGGGAACATGTCGCCGATGGTGGAATAGAGATTGGCCGACCAAGCCTGATGCCCGGCACCGAGCAGACCGATGATGATAGCAGGCCACCACGGACTGAATGCACCCATCGGCTGGGCAAAGAGGCCCAACACGGGGAAGCAGGCGAATATCAACATGGCCCGCATACGACCAGTATAGGGATTCATGCCTTTCTTGTCGACAAAATAGGTGGGCAGATAGCCACCGCCAATGCTGAGAATGGTGCAGATGGCATAGAGCGTGAAGATGAGGGCAATGCCCATAGCCGAATCGGAGGTGTAACCATACTGGTCGGAGAAATAGGCCGGAGCCCAGAAAAGGAAGAACCACCACACACCGTCGGTCATGAACTTGCCTACGATAAACGACCAAGTCTGACGATAGCAGAAACACTTGAAGAAGTTGATGGTTTTCTCCTCCTTTGCTTCCACCTGCTCTTCTTGCACCTCATTGAGGTCATTGTCCTGCTCTATGTAGTTAAGTTCTGCCCGGTTGACATGCTTGCTGGCATGTGGCTTGTCGTAGAGCCAAATCCACAAGGCCATCCACACATAGCCTAAAGCACCGATAATGATGAAAGCCATCTCCCAGCCCCAAGCGCGGGCCAGCAGGGGGATGGTGGCCGGTGCAACAAGGGCTCCCACAGAGGCTCCGCTATTGAAAATGGATGTGGAGAAAGCCCGGTCTTTCTTGGGGAAGAACTCGGCCGTCACCTTGATGGCTGCTGGGAAGTTGCCGGCTTCACCTACAGCCAAAATGAAACGACAGGAGAGGAACAGCCACACGCTGATCGTGGCGATGGCTACGGCGGCATCACTGCCGGCTTGCACCATGCGCAGGGCCTCGATGCTGTCATACCCCTCTATCTGCATGGCCACCCAACCGCAACCGGCATGGAGAATGGCACCCGTAGACCATACAAATATGGCGATGAGATAGCCCTTCTTGGTGCCCATCCAGTCGACAAACTTACCGGCAAAGAGATTGGCCACGGCATAGAAAATGGAAAACAAGCTTGTGATCGTACCATAATCGTTGTCGTTCCAATGAAACTCGGGAGAGATGAAATCTTTCCATGTGAGAGAAAGCACCTGCCGATCCATGTAGTTGACAGTGGTTGCCAAAAACAGCAACGCACAAATGACCCAACGGAAGTTGGACATCTTCGTAGTTTGTATATTGCTCATTTGTTTCAGTTTATTTCAGTTCAGGAATCTTGATCACCTGCATATCGGTATAGACGAGATTCTCTCCGGCCATGCCCCAAATGAAGGTGTAGTTGCTGGTGCCTGCGGCGCAATGGACACTCCACTCGGGAGCTATCACGGCCTGCTCGTTGTCAAGCCACACAGGACGGGTCTCTTGGGGCTCGCCCATGACATGGAGAATTTTCTGGCCCTGCGGCACATTATAATACATATAGGTCTCCATGCGACGCAGATGGGTGTGAGCGGGCATGGTGTTCCACACGCTTCCCTCCTTCAGTTCGGTGATACCCATCTGCAACTGGCAGGTATGCACGCCGGCCACACCGTCAATAATCATCTGATGAATCACCCGGTCGTTGCTCTCTTTCATGCTTCCAGCCTTGATGTTATTGGCGTCTTTCAGCGTCACCTTCTTGGTGGGATAGGTCTGGTGGGCGCAAGCACTGTTCATATAGAACTTAGCCGGATGTGCGGCATCCTTACTGGCCACGGTGATGTCTTTGGCCCCACGCCCCACATAGAGGGCCTCCTGAAAACCAAGAGTATAAACCTTTCCATCGACTGTGACCATCCCCTCACCACCGATATTGATAATGCCCAACTCGCGATTATCGAGCAGCTGCTTCCGGTCATTGGGTTTGTCGGTGTAGAGCGGTGCTATGGAGGTGAGTTTCAGAGGAGCCGTGGTCGGTTCGGCACCGCCTATGAGAAAGCGGTCGTACATCGTGTAAGTCCAGTTCACTTCGCCCGGGGCGAAAACTTTCTCGATGGCAAACTCCTTGCGCAAGCGGGCGGTCGTGTAGTGCTTGGCATCCGCGGGATTGCTTGCATAGCGCACATTGTAGTGGGTGTAGGCATTCTCGGCCTTCACCTCATAGGTCGCCTCGCTGCACTGGGCATGACCGAGACCTGCCATCAGGCAGAAGACCAAAGACAACATTGATTTCTTCATTTTTTTATAGTCTGTTTTAGTTATTTGCTTTCTTGATGTCTCTGACAATACGACGGCGGTTGAACAGCATCAGGGCTACTGTAACCACCACAAGAATGGCCGGACCGACGTATTCCACATAGCAGGTGAGCTTGTAAATCACCCAACCGAAAAGACTTGAGGCAAAGTCGAGCGCACCACCCGAGAAGCCGTCGGGGATGTGGGCCGACTTGTCGCCCGTGGCGGCATAGACAGAGGCTGCAGCCTTGGTGAAGTCGGGGGCCATGTCGGTCACAAAGTAGAGACCGAGCACGAGAGCCACCAAACCTATCACGAAGGTCTTCACCACATTGCCCTTAGTGTAGGGCAGCACGATTGGAAATAGGTAGAACATGCCGGCCAACGATGCCAAAGGCAGAAACTGATTGCCGAGAAGAAACACTGCCAAAGCCAAAATGGTGGGGATGAGGAACAGAGACACCACGAGCGTGGTGGGATGACCGATAACAAGCGCGGGGCTCATGCCGATATACACTTTCTTTCCGTTAAACTTCTTATTGACCAGTTCCTTTGTCTTTTCGGATATAGGCATCAGCCCATCGATAAACAACCGGGTGATTCGGGGAATGAGCTCCATCACTGCCCCCATGATGACACCCAACGAGAGCACGCTCTTCACAATGGCCATCGTGGCATCCGTGGCAGTGGCAGAGGCGTCGGCGGCCTGCATTCCCTTCACGTAGGCGTCGAAACCGGTGATGTGGCCGGCTTCACCGAAAAGAGCTATCAGCGCGCCTACAATGACACCGAGCACCAACGGATCGCCGAGCTCACCGAATTTCTTCTTCAGTCCCTCTGCATCAACATCGAGATGTCTGAAGCCGGGGATCTTGTCCAAAGCCTTGTTGAGGACAATGGCAAAGGGCATAAAACTCTGACAGAAAGGTTGGGGAATGGAAATGCCTTCAAGGTCGTAGTATTTCTGAAACTTTTCGGCAGTGAGATCGGCACAGACAAGCGTAATGATATAACACACAATGGCGGCAAAATAGCCCCACGCAAGGCTCTCGCCCATCACAAAATAGGCTACAGCACCGATGAAAGCAAAATGCCAATAGTTCCACAAATCGATGTTGACAGTGCGGGTGGTCTTGGTGATGAGCATCAAGAAGTTGATGCCCAGGCAGACCGGAATGATGAGGGCGCCTATCGCCGTGTTGTAGGCTACGGCTGCAGCAGCCGGCCACCCCATGTCAAAAACGTTGAGTTGAAGATGGTAGAAGTCGGAGATGGAGCTCAACGGCCCATTGAAATTGGTGGTGAGCAGGGCGGTAACTACACCAAGGCCCACAAAACCGACACCGACGAAAAGTCCTGACTTAAGGGCCTTTCCAAAATTCATGCCGATGCACAATCCGATGATTGTGAACAGAATGGGCATCATCACGCTGGCTCCGAAGCTGATGATATAGCTGAAGACTTGTTCCATATACTTATTTTTCGATTGTTTGATTGTTTGTTGTCGATTGCTTTAATCGTAGTTTTCAGTCGCTTTGGCGGCACTCGCAGGTAGATTCCACCGCACGAATGCAAAGATAACAAAAACTTTCTATATGATTATACGAAAATATGTTAAGAAATACTTAAACGCCTCCACGGCTGTGTGCGCGCCCAATCTGGTGTGTCGCAGGCATTGTGTCTGTCCTCATCACAAAGCAAAAAGCGACCCGAAACCCACATTGTGATTCCGAACCGCTTCTTACTTGTCTCTTTACAGACACATTTTATCGAAAACTAATCTTGGAAATAGACCCGCTTCACACGATTGCTGATGCCCGTGAGCACTTCGTAGGGGATGGTATCAACAATGTCGCTGAGCACCGTGACGGGCAGATGGTCGCCAAAAATCTCCACACTGTCACCCTCTTTGCAATCAATGCCCGTGACATCAATCATCGCGACATCCATACAGATATTGCCCACATACTCAGCTTTCTGCCCGTTCACCAAACAATAGCCGTGGCGGTTGCTCAAATGGCGGTCCAGTCCGTCGGCATATCCGATGGGGATGGCAGCCACCACACTGTCATGCTCCAGCACTGTCTTACGACTGTAACCCACCGTGTCGCCTGCCGGGACACGGCGCATTTGCAGGATGGTGGTCTTGAGCGTAGACACATTGTGGATAATCTCGTTGTTGCGGGGATTGATGCCATACAGTCCGAGGCCCAACCGACACATGTCCAACTGGCGTTCAGGGAAATGTTCGATACCGGCCGAGTTGTCGATATGGCGCAGTATTTTATGCTCGAAAGCTGCCTGCAACTGCTTGCTTCCCTCATCAAAAAGTGCAAACTGACGGGCGGAGAACTCATCGAAACCATCATTGTCGGAGCCGACAAAATGGCTGAACACCGAGCGGGGGATGATGGCATTTTGGTGGCGGAGCCGGTCGATAAGCCGTTCCATGTCCTGCCGTGGGTCGAAACCCAAGCGATGCATACCCGTGTCGAGCTTGATATGCACAGGATATCCCGTGATGCCCTCTTTCTCGGCAGCTTTGATAAGTGCTTCAAGCAGGCGGAAAGAATAGACCTCGGGCTCAAGATCGTAGTCGAACATGGTCTTGAAAGCCGTCATTTCGGGATTCATGATCATGATGTTGGAGGTAATACCGTTTCTTCTCAGCGTCACCCCTTCATCAGCCACTGCCACGGCAAGATAGTCTACCCGGTGATCTTGCAGTGTTTTGGCTATCTCCACGGCCCCGGCTCCATAGCCGTCGGCCTTGATCATGCACACCAGTTTGGTCTCGGCTTTCATGAACGACCGATAGTGATTCAAGTTTTTCACCACGGCACTGAGATTCACTTCCAGCGTGGTTTCATGCACTTTTTTCACCAGCAATTCCGTGAGCCGGTCGAAACCGAAACGCCGGGCCCCTTTCAGCAGAATCACTTCGTCGCGCAAGGAACGGAACACATCGCTCCCGATAAAATCCTCCACGCTCCCGAAGAAATCTTTTTCGGCAATCTGTATACGCTCGCTTTGGGCACAGATTTCCGGGCCTATACCAATAAACTTCACCACACCGCGCTCTCGTGCCAAGTTGCTCACCTCCTGATAAAGGACAGCGGGCTCCTCGCCGCTTTGGAAAATGTCGCTCAAGATAAGTGTGTGCCGGCGTCCCTTGTGGTCGGGGCGACGGTTCATGAAGTCGAGTGCGATGTCGAGAGAGTTGATGTCGGAGTTGTAGGAGTCGTTGATAAGCGTGCAACCATGTTGCCCCTCTTTCACCTCCAGGCGCATGGCCACTTGCTCTATGCCCTGCATGCGCCGGTCGAGTTCGTCAGGCGCGATACCAATGCGCAACGCCACGATGGCGCAAATGATGGAATTACAAATGGAAGCGTCATCAATGAAAGGGATGGAATACCAATTTTCCTCGCCACCTTTATATATATAGGTGACAGTGGTAGCACTCTCTTTCTTCTCTATCGACTTGACAAACATGGGCGCATGTCTGTCTCTGACTGACCAACCGAGCCGCTCTTGCGGTTCACCACCGGGTAATGTGCTCTCCATCTGGGCAAGCACACGTTCCACCAGTTCGTCATCAGCATTATAGACGATGGTACGTGCATCATGGAAGAGCACGAGCTTCTCCTTGCATTTGTCACCTTTAGACTCGAAATTGCGCTGATGGGCTTCACCGATGTTGGTGAGTACGGCTATCGTGGGCTGGATAATGTCGCGCAAAGCAAGCATCTCGCCCGGCTGACTGATGCCGGCCTCGAACACGCCTACTTCCGTCTGCTCGTTCATGAGCCACACAGAAAGGGGTACACCTATCTGCGAATTGTAGCTCCGGGGCGAACGGGTGACACACATCTGCGGCGAAAGGAGCTGATAGAGCCACTCTTTCACCATCGTCTTGCCATTGGATCCGGTGATGCCTACAACGGGAATGTTAAACTCATCACGATGACGTTCGGCCAAACGCTGCAACGCTTCAAGCGTGTTCACCACCCTCAGAAAGTTGGCATCCGGATAATCAGAAGCACAGTTTGCAGGCACTTCCGTCACCACAAAGTTCTTCACGCCCCGCCGATAAAGTTCCGGAATGTAGTTGTGTCCGTCATTGCGTTCGGATTTGAGGGCGAAAAAAAGTGTTTCTTCGGGAAAGCATAGAGAACGGCTATCGGTCAGAAGGAATCCGATGTTGGTCTCTTTGTCACCATAGCGACGCGCACCTATCAGTGTGGTTACCTTTTCAATAGTATACGTCATTGTGATTCGATTACATGTATTTGCAGCAAAGTTACTGCAAATTCACAATATCACAAAATAATTCCCTTTCTTTTTATGGGTTTGAGGAATCATTCTCCCATCATCGGATATTTTCTGCGAAGGGCTGCAAGCCTTTCCTGCGTCTTGCCCAAAAAAGCCTGATATTCGGATGATTCCGGATGAAAAGGCTTATGTGCCAATGCTTCGCGAATGGGTTTCCACTCGTCCAAAAACTCAAATGTGACGGGAGAAAAGAACGTTTCGGCAAAACGGCGGTAGATATACTCCACCGCTTGATCAGACGGATGAAGCATATCCTCACGATAGAAACGATAGTCACGCAGTTCGTCATTGAGGAGTTCGTAGGCAGGAAAATAAGTGACGGTGTCGGGAATCTGCTTCACAAGCTTGTCGGCAGCCAGCAGCAACGTGGCTTTAGAAAGCGCACTGCCATGAAAACCGTACTTGGCATAGCGGATGGGACTCACTGTCACCACCACCTTCAGCGCGGGATAACGGCGTTGCAACTCCTCCACAGCCTGAACGAGGAGAGACGCACACTCGCCTACGGAGAGCTCTTCTTCCTTGAAAAGGGTCTGTGGACGCTTCTGGCAGTTATCTACAATCTCGCCCGTCTCCCGCAGTCGGTAAACATGATTGGTGCCAAGTGTGAACACGGCCACATGGGGAACCTCATCCCTGCACAGCTCCACGGTGTGGAGAATGCTGGCCGGGTTGTACATCACGCCTCGTGGATTGACCGTGGCCCGAAACTTCTCGGTCTGAAAACGGCGACCGAGATTATCGGCAAAGCAACTCCCCACGAACAGCATCTGTTCGCAGGGGGCTATCTTCCAGTCCGACACGGGGATGTTTACCTTCGTTTGCAGTTCCATTTACCGTTTGCCTTGGGATTTGTATTTACGCTTTTCCAGAGCGTCGCGCAAGATTTCGGCATGATCGAAAGCCAGTTCCGGCAAATCGTCGAGACTCCACCAACAGGCCCGGCAGGCATCATCGGCAGCCTCAACGGCAGCTACACTGTCGAGTTCGGCGTAATAGGCAATGGTGACAACACGCTCACGGGGATCGCGCTCTACGGCCGTATATGCCCCCACTTGGTGTAACTCACCCACCGTCAGTCCCGTTTCCTCTTGCAGTTCTCGCCGGGCAGCGGCATCAGCCGTCTCGTTGATGTTCATAAAACCGCCGGGGAAAGCCCACCGCCCCTTGCAAGGCTCATGTCTGCGTTCGATGAGGAGCAACTTTGTGACGGCTCCATCACAGGCAAAGACAAGACAGTCGGCCGTGATGGCCGGATGCGGATATTGATAGCAATAGTTACCTTCCATTTCTCCCTCCGCTCTTTTTATTCAACGGTTGCGTCTTCCTTGCGCTTCCTCCACTCCATGAACACGGCAAAAAATACCAGGAGCAGCAACACGGCATAACCCACATAGGCCACGGTCTCGGTTTTCCGAACAGACGTGGGATGGAAGTCGAGCACAATCTTATGACTGCCGGGCGTCACCTGCAAGGCACGCAACACATAGTTCACACGCCCCAGCTCGGCCGGCTGTCCGTCGATGGTGGCCGTCCAACCGGGATAGTAGATTTCCGAGAACACAAGCACCCCGCCCTTGTCACTTTTCACTTCATAGGTGAGGTTGTTGGGCTTGTAGACCGTGAGCCGTGCCACAGCCTCCCCTTGTGGCACACTCTCACCCAGCACCTCCCGGAACTTCTCATCGGCTACGGCCTGCCGGCGCAGATTGAGCCGTTTCAGTGCGTCAAGCTCTTGGTTGGCATTGTCCACATAGGTCACCTTGTCCACAAACCACGCATTGCCGTATGCATAGGTATTCTGCACGGGAACAGTGTGCCCACCCTGCAAAGGCAAGATGAAATACTTGGCATTGAGCATGTTGAGCACGGGGAAAATACTGTCGCCGGCCACCTTGGTCATGTCTCCTCCGGCTGCGGCCACGGCCCCCATGGTCTTCTGCATCTCGAGAGCTATGTAGGCATCAATGAGTTCCTGATAGCGGCGCAACTTGGCCGGATGATAGCCGCCGATGCTCTTATGATAGTAAGAGGTCTCATTCTCGTTGAAAGTGCTCGTGGCAAAATTGAGCACGCGATAGTCCAAATCCTTGTCGCGCAATATCTGCCGGTCGGCATCGGTGAGTGCCTGCGGAGTCTCGCGGACGCTCTTTTCCACAAACATGTCATCGTAGAGATAGCGCTTGTCCACCTGCCACAGGTCGATGAGACAAAGCACGGTGACGGCCCCGACCATGTATGCAGCCTTGAGTTTGCCGGCTTTATAGAGCAGCAGGAAGAATGTGCCGATGACAATGATCCAAAACGAGCGCCAACAATCGGCTGTGAAAATACCCTTGCGCACTTCTTGCAGATTGCTGAGCAGCGGTCCGAGATATTCCTGTGGAATCTGTTGCAGGGCCTTCATTTCCTGTCCGGAAACGAAGTCGGAGAAGAACACGCCGGGCATCAGGGCGAAAAGCAGGCAGAAGCCGGCTGTGAGACCGAAGCTGATGTAAACGTACTTGATCTTACGGGTGAGCAACTCTGGCTCATCCACCACCCGCTTCAAGGCCAACATGGCCAACAACGGTATCGTAAACTCGGCTATGACCAGGATGGAAGCCACCGTACGGAACTTGGCGTACATGGGCACATAGTCGAGGAAGAAGTCGGTGAAGGGCATGAAGTTGCGCCCCCACGAGAGCAGCACCGAGAGCACCGTGGCTGCCAGCAATGCCCACTTCATGGGTCCCTTGACAATGAACAGGCCCAACACGAAAAGCATCAGTACGAAAGCCCCCACATAGACGGGGCCGGAGGTCATGGGCTGGTCACCCCAATACTGGCCCAGTTGCTGGTAGATCTGCATGAACTGCGGATCAGCCTTCTCCATGGCCGAAGCATTCTGGCTCATCGGCACGGATGCCCCACCCTTGGCGTTGGGCACAAGGAGTGTCCATGTCTCATCAATGCCATAGCTCCACTGGGTGATATAGTCGCGGTCCAGTCCGCTGTTGGTCTGGTTGGCCGAGTTCTTTTTCACGAGTTCGCTCTTCCCGCGCATACTCTCCTGCCCATACTGCCATGTGTGGTAGAGGTTGGAAATATTGAGACTGATGCCGATGGCCGCACCTGCCACGCAAACGCCCGTGGCCTTGAGGAAACGGGACATCTGCTTCTCCTTGATGGCTTCTGCCAGAAAGGCGATGACCATCAGGAAGATGATAAACAGATAGTAATAGGTCATCTGCACGTGGTTGGCATTCACCTCGAAGGCCGAGAAGACGGCAGTCAGGATAAGTCCCCACAAGAACTTGCCCCGATAGGCCGACACGATGCCGGCTATCATGGGTGGAAGATAGGCCAAGGCCATGACTTTCCAGATGTGTCCGGCGGCGATGATGATGAAGAAATAGCTCGAAAAAGCCCAGATGACAGATCCGAGCACGGCCAATTCGCGACGAAAATCGAACGCCCTCAACAGAATATAAAAGCCCAGAAGGTAGGCAAAAACATACCACACGTTTTCAGGCAACCAGAGGTGGTAGGCCTTCATCACCGCATCCAGTGCGCCCGTGCTCTTGTAGGAAGGTGCCATCTGGTAGGTGGGCATACCACTGAACGCCGAATTGGTCCAGCGGGACACCTCGCCTGTGGCTTCCTTGAAGTGTGAAACCTCCTGTCCCAATCCCACTCCGGCCGACGAATCGTGGCGATAGAGTATGCGCCCGTCTATGTCGGCGGGCATAAAATAAACAAAGGAGATAACGGCAAAAACAACGACAGCCAGAATATCCGGCAGATATTTCTTCAGTGCATTCATCTTGTCATGTTTGAATTTTGGCACAAATTTACAAAAAATCTTTTATCTTCGCGCCTTTGTCTCTCATCTTTTTCGTACTTTTGCAGGCAAAAGAGGCATACGGAAATGAAAATAGGCGTTATCGTTGCAATGGACAAGGAGCTTGCACAACTGAAGACCATTCTCGAAGATGCGGTCGCCGAGCGGCACAACCACCGGGACTTTGTCGTCGGCACCATCGAAGGAAAGGAGATCGTGCTCCAGCAATGCGGCATAGGAAAGGTGAACTCTGCCATCGGGGCCGTGGAGATGATTAACTGTTATCATCCCGACCTCATCATCTCCACGGGTTGTGCCGGCGGAGCCGACGTGTCACTGGAGGTGATGGATGTGGTGGTGTCGAGAGAGTGTGTCTACCACGATGCCTATTGCGGCGCGGAGTGTGAATACGGACAAATCATGGGGATGCCGGCACGGTTTAAGTCACCGGCCGACCTTATCGATAAGGCTCTCGCCCTCAACGCCGGTGGAACGACGACCGGGAAACGCATCGTGGCGGGACAAATCGTGAGCGGCGAATGGTTTGTGGACAGCCGGGAGAAGATGCAGGACATTCTCGCCCACTTCCCCAAGGCGACGGCAGTGGACATGGAGAGTTGCAGCATTGCGCAGACGTGCCACCTCTATAAGACCCCTTTTGTGAGTTTTCGCATCATCAGCGACGTACCCCTGAAAGACCATAAGGCGCAGATGTATTTCGATTTCTGGAACCGCATGGCCGAGGGGAGTTTCAACGTGACGAGACATTTCATCAACACACTATAGACCATTTGACAATATGGACAAAATACCCTCATTCACCATTGACCACGAGCGGCTGCTGCGCGGCATCTACGTGAGCCGTAAAGACCGGGTGGGCGGCGAAACCGTGACCACTTTCGACATCCGCATGAAAGAACCCAACCGCGAACCAATGCTCCACAATGGGGCTATCCACACCATGGAACATCTTGCTGCAACCTATCTGCGCAACGACGCGGAGTGGAAAGACCGCATCATCTATTGGGGTCCGATGGGCTGCCTCACGGGCAACTACCTGCTCATGCGCGGTGACTTGGAGTCGAAAGACATCGTGGAACTGATGCGGCGTACGTTCCGGTTTGTGGCTGAATATGAGGGTGAAATACCCGGAGCGGCTCCCCGAGACTGCGGCAATTACTTGCTGCACGACCTGCCCATGGCACGCTACGAGTCGAAGAAGTTTCTGGAAGAGGTGCTCGACAACATCAAGGAAGAGAACCTCCACTACCCCGAATAGCACCGACAATCCCCTGACACCTTGTCTTCCGGCAGGCGTCAGGGGATTGTCATGTCATCAAGACGGGTAGGATAGAACACCAAGTGGATCTCTCACACAAGTCTGCATGGCCTTGCGCTTTGTCCTGTCTTTTCACTACACATTTGCATCGGGGCCGAAAATTCACTATCTTTGCATTGGCAAGGGGAGCGCGCAAGCGTTTCCCTTTTTTCAGCCCCCTGCCATGGAAAGACAATTCGGCCCAAAGGGCCTTGCGAAAGGGCCTTTTTCGCCTTCTCACTCGGGCCGAATGACATTCCAAGTGTGGCTCTTTTGCAAGTTCGTTTGGACCTGATGAGAACAGAATGCCGATTTTCCGGTTTTCCCGAAACATTTTTTGCACATATCCGTTTAAGAGTTTCCAAATGTCATGTCGTGTATTTTCATGTTTTGAATAAGTTTCCCGCTATATAAAAACAAAACGCCCTCTCCTCACCGAAATCCAACTTCGGCAGGGAGAGGACGGCATGGCGGACCCACGGGAAGGTTAAAGGTCGAACTTATAACCCACGGTGAAAAGGAATGTGCGGTCTTTACTGCCGAACTCGTTGGCTTTGGTGAGCCCGACATTGTAGCGGGCATCGAGCACCACATTCATGTATTCGTAGGATATACCGATGGGAATGGAGAGTGCCACTTTCTTGTAGGCAGACTTCACATTGTCTTTCTGCTCGTAGCCATTAAGTTCGGTTCCATTGGGCAGCTTGTCATAGACGCGGGTCACTTCGCCCGTCTGCACATTGGGGGTCTCGGTGTAGCCGGTGAGTTCTTGATAGGACTTGGCCCCAACGAGGAAACCGACTTGCACGCCGGAATTGAACGACAGCCCGTCGGCAAGATAGAGATGGGCCATGAGAGGCACGTTGATGTAGTCGAGATTGAGATGAATGTTGTGCGCACCGGAGAATATCACCGAGCGGTCTTCCTTCACCGTCTTATCGGCCATGTCGTCAAAACGCTCGCCCTGCCGGGTGTAAAACACACCGAGTGAAACTGCGCCCCTGTCCCCTATTTGGTATTGTGCATCGGCCCCGACCACGAAACCGGGCTTGTATCTCGATTTCAACACTTCACCGCCACCGCCATCAATGTTACGCAAAATTTCACTGGAATTGAGTTTGGACAGGCTGACACCCACCCGGGGAATGAGCGAGAACGTGCCGCTCCGGGGCTGTGCCTGCCCCACAAGAGCCACTGTTGCGACCGCAAGACATAAAAAAAGACGTTTCATAAATAAATTCCCTATTGGTTTTATTTATGAAACGCCCTATTCTTTTAAATATTGTTCCGTCTGTGACAAAAAGGAGATGGACACTCTTACCCCATTCTCTTCTGCACTCATCCGGCAAAATAGCATCCGGACATTTATCCTCCGGACATTTCACTCCCCTCTCCCCTCGGAGAGGGGCAGGGGTGAGGCTTTTTTACTCCTTCCCAGCCCGCTTCCGCTCCAAGTGGTCGAGGAGAATCTTGCGCATACGCATACTCTTCGGAGTCACCTCCACAAGTTCGTCTTCGCGGATATACTCGAGGCACTCCTCAAGGCTCATCACCGTCTTGGGAATCACACGGGCCTTCTCATCGGAACCCGACGCGCGCACGTTGGTAAGCTGCTTGGCCTTGGTGACATTGATCACGAGGTCGTTGTCGTGGACATGCTCGCCCACCACCTGACCGCCGTAGACTTCCTCACCCGGATCAATGAAGAACTTGCCACGGTCTTGCAGCTTGTCAATGGAATAAGCGTATGCCGTACCGGTCTCCAAAGCGATCATCGAACCGTTGCTGCGACGGGAGATTTCGCCCTTGAACGGCTGATACTCTTTGAATCGATGGGCCATGATGGCTTCGCCCTGAGAAGCCGTAAGCACGTTGGTGCGCAGACCAATGATACCGCGGGAGGGGATGTCGAACTCAATGTTCACACGGTCGGCCTGACTCTCCATAGAGGTCATTTCGCCCTTGCGGCGGGTCACCATATCAATCATTTTGCTGGAGAACTCTTCGGGTACATTGATCGTGAGCTCCTCTATCGGTTCGCATTTCTTCCCATCAATGGTCTTATAAATCACCTGCGGCTGACCCACTTGCAGCTCGTAGCCTTCGCGGCGCATGGTCTCGATGAGCACGGAAAGGTGGAGCACACCGCGCCCGCTGACAATCCACTTGTCGGTGAAGTCCTCAAAAGGACGCACGCGCAGGGCGAGATTTTTCTCCAACTCCTTGTCCAAGCGTTCCTGTATGTGGCGGGAGGTGCAATACTTGCCTTCCTTGCCAAAGAACGGACTGTCGTTGATGGTGAAGAGCATACTCATCGTGGGCTCGTCGATGGCTATCGGGGGCAGAGGCTCGGGATTCTCAAAGTCGGCAATGGTGTCGCCGATTTCAAACTTCTCCAAGCCGATGACGGCACAGATGTCGCCCGACTCCACTTGCGCAGTCTTAGCATGTCCCATGCCTTCAAAAGTGTGAAGTTCTTTAATCTTGGTCTTTTCCTGACTTCCGTCGCGGTGGCAGATGGTGATATTCATGCCGTCTTTCAGTGTTCCGCGATGCACGCGGCCCACGGCGATGCGCCCCGTGTAGTTGCTGTAGTCGAGCGACGTGATGAGCATCTGGGGCGTGCCCTCAAGCTGCTTGGGGGCGGGAATCACCTCGACTATCTTGTCGAGCAGGTACTCAATGTTGTCGGTAGGTGTCTTCCAGTCTTCTGCCATCCAGCCGTTTTTGGCCGAACCGTACACTACAGGGAAGTCGAGCTGGTCTTCGGTGGCATTGAGGGAGAACATCAAATCGAACACCATCTCGTAGACTTCCTCCGGACGACAGTTGGGTTTGTCCACCTTGTTCACCACCACAATGGGTTTCAACCCCAGCTGCAATGCCTTCTGAAGCACGAAGCGGGTTTGGGGCATGGGGCCCTCAAAGGCGTCGACGAGCAACAGGCAGCCGTCGGCCATGTTGAGCACACGCTCCACCTCACCGCCGAAGTCGGAGTGGCCCGGGGTGTCGAGAATATTTATCTTAGTACCTTTCCAGTTGATAGAAACGTTTTTTGAAAGAATCGTTATCCCTCGCTCGCGCTCCAAGTCGTTGGCGTCGAGCACTTCGCCACTGTTATCCTGGCCGTCGCGGAACAGTTTTCCGGCGAGCATCATCTTGTCAACCAATGTGGTCTTTCCGTGGTCAACGTGTGCAATAACTGCAATGTTTCTAATGTCTTGCATCTGAATTTACCTTAAAAGCTTTTAATTTCGGGTGCAAAATTACAAAAAAATAATGATAAGCAGACGGTGGGGAAAGAATAATAGACTGCGGCGTAAGGTTAATTTATGTAAACCCACGAAGTTTTATAGGCCCGCCACTCGCCTCTTTGAAGAAAAATGACTACCTTTGCACCGCATTTTCGGAAACTCCGATGCATTCGGTTGCGTAGCTGTTGTGATTAAGGCAGTTAGCGCACAAAGGATGTATAATGCGACAACACATTAATCATTTTTCAAGCAATGTATTTAGACAAAGCAAAAAAGGAAGAGATCTTCGGCCAGTATGGCAAGACTGCAACTGACACCGGTTCTGCCGAAAGCCAGATTGCACTGTTCACCTACCGTATCGCCCACCTCACTGAGCACGTGAAGAAGAACCACAAGGACTTCGCCACCACTCGCTCTCTGACCCGCTTGGTAGGTAAGCGCCGTCGCCTGCTCGACTATCTCTACGACCGCGACGTAGAGCGCTATCGTGCCATCATCAAGGCTCTTGGTCTCCGTAGATAATACGAGTCCTCGAAAAGGCAAAGAAAACAACAGGCCTGCAAATCCGCATTGGATTTGCAGGCCTGTTTGTTTTATATACGTCATAGGAGCCGGAGTCCCGGCAGAGGAATTGGCATGGAGGCCGACGACATCGCGGACTATGGCACTTGCCCCTTTAAACATGCATCGGCCGTAAAGAAGTTCAGACTTCTTTACGGCCGATGCATATTCCGGTTTTATTTCTCCTCCAGCACCTCCTGCAAAGGAGTCATCACGAAATCGCGCTCATACATGAGCGGATGGGGAATCTGCAAGTCGGGCTCGTTTACCTTCACGGCATCATAGAGCAGGATGTCAATGTCGATGATGCGGTCGTGGTATTGGCCATCGGTGGATTTCGACAACCGTCCCATGTCACGCTCTATGCGCTGGGTGGCATCGAGAAGCCGACGGGGGGGGAGATCCGTCTCCACACATACGCAGGCGTTGAGAAACATATTGGGTGACTCAAAGCCCCAAGGAGCGGTTTCGAGGAGGGAGGATTGGCGAATGACAGGGCCTATCTCCTTCCCTATCTTTTCGATGGCTTCGCGCATGGCACGCTTACGGTTGCCGATGTTGGAACCGAGAGACAGATAGACCGTGTGCATCAATCGTCAAGAATAAGCAAGGAGTCGCCAAAACAACCGAACTTATAACCGTCGGCAGCAGCCCTGTTGTAGCATTCCATCACCATGTCGTAGCCACCAAAAGCCGCTGTGGACATGAGCAGCGTGGACAGAGGATGGTAGAAATTGGCTACCATGCAGTCGGCCAACCCGAAGTCGTAGGGAGGGAAAATGAACTTGTTGGTCCACCCGTCGAACTCTTTGAGCATGCCATCGGTGCCTACAGCCGTCTCTGTGGCTTTGACAACACTCGTGCCCACGGCACAAATATGATTTCCGGCCCGCTTGGCTTCGTTGACCACCTTGCAGGCTTCGGCGGAAATCTTCATCTGTTCGGAATCCATCTTGTGCTTGGTGAGGTCTTCCACCTCGATGTCGTGGAAGTTGCCCAAGCCGCAATGAAGAGTGATATAGGCAAAGTTGATGCCGTAGATTTCCATGCGTTTCAACAATTCGCGGCTGAAATGCAGTCCTGTGGCCGGAGCCGTGACAGCCCCTTCGTTCTTGGCAAAAACAGTCTGGAAGTCGTCCATATCCTCCGGGGTGGCATGGTGGCTCTCGCGTCTGTCGATAATATAACGGGGCAACGGCGACTCACCGAGGGCATAGAGATTCTGCTTGAACTCATCGTGCGGACTGTCATAGAGAAAGCGGAGCGTGCGTCCGCGGCTTGTGGTGTTGTCGATGACCTCGGCCACCATGGTGCTGGTGTCGTCGAAAAAGAGTTTGTTGCCGATACGAATCTTCCGGGCCGGCTCCACGAGCACGTCCCATAGGCGCATTTCTTCATTCAGTTCGCGCAACAGGAACACCTCGATCTTGGCGTCGGTTTTCTCTTTCGTGCCATACAGACGGGCGGGGAACACTTTCGTGTCGTTGAAAATGAAAGTGTCACCATCGCCGAAATAGTCTACGATGTCACGAAACTGAATATATTGCGGTCTCCCTTCAGCATCTTTCAGAGGCTCTCCCGTCTCGTCGGTCTTGTACATATCTATCCTCTCCGACTTCTTGTGGAGAACCATGAGACGACTCTCTTCACGACGGGTAACATGGAAAGTGGACTGCGTGCCGTCCTTTCGGGTGATGACATGCTCGGCCGTATGAGGATAGAGAGCTATTTGTTCTTCTGACAGTTTGAACTTGAATTGTGAAAGCTTCATTATGTTTATGTTGATTCTAACGCTATTAAATATCGTTCTCGAAGGTCTGACCGTCCAGCCATTCCCGGAAACGGTCAAACTCAATACAGTTTTCCACCCGGACTTCCTCTACCCTTGTGCGGCGCAAGGCGGTGAGGAACGCTCCGCTCCCGAGTGCCCGCCCGATGTCCCGAGCCAAGGCCCGAATGTAAGTTCCTTTGCCACACACCACACGAATGCTCATCTGCATGGTGCCTGCATCAAAGCCGGTAAGCTCTATCTCGTCTATCTGCAAGGTCTTGGGTTGCAATTCCACGTCCTTGCCATTGCGCCGCAACTTATACGCCCGGTCGCCGTTCACCTTACAGGCACTGTATGACGGTGGCACTTGCTGTATCTCCCCGACAAACTGCGGCAGCGTCTCCAATATGAGTTCGCGAGTGATATGGCCCGTGGGATAGGTGGCATTCACCGTGTGTTCGCGGTCGTAGCTAGCCGTGGTGGCACCGAGTTGCAGGGTGGCCGTGTATTCTTTAGTGTGATATTGCAGCTGCTCGATGTTCTTGGTCATCTTGCCCGTACAGAGCACCAGCACCCCGGTGGCCAGCGGATCGAGCGTACCGGCATGTCCCACCTTCACACGCTTGACTCCCATCTTTTGAGAAATGAGATAACGGACATGGGCCAGTGCCCCGAAGCTCGACATGCGATAGGGCTTGTCTATGCAGATAATCTCGCCTTTGTTGATATTCATCAGCCTACCATTGACAGGGTGTGACCGGTCATGAGCCATATCAGGATGAAACCGCCAACGATGATGCGGTAGATGCCGAATGCCTTAAAACCGTATTTGGCCAGAAAATCCACAAACCACTTCATGGCCAACAAAGCCACGACAAAAGCCACCACACTGCCCAGGGCAAGCATGGCCAGATTGTCGGCCGTGGCCCAGTTGGTGTCGGCACTGTCGCTAAAAAACACCTCCCACACATCCAGCACCGTGGCCGCTGCCATTGTAGGAACAGCCAAAAAGAACGAAAACTCGGCTGCACGGCGGCGGGTCAGTTTCTGCGCCATGCCTCCTACAATCGTCGCCATTGACCGGGAAACACCCGGAATCATGGCTATACACTGGAACAGGCCGATGCAGAAAGCACGCTTTTCGGTGATTTTTGTATCCTCACTACCTTTATTGAAGATGCTGTCGCAAAAGAGCATGAACACGCCACCGACTACAAGCATGACGGCTACGACCTCTACCGACTCGAGAAAACGGTCTATCAGACCGGTCTTCTTGCCAATAAGACCTATGACAACAGCGGGCATGAAAGCCACCAAAAGCTTCCAGTAGAAATCCCACTTATGGATGAGCCGCGCCCAAGCCGAACTGCCTTGAGGAGCCGGCGAATGGTCTAAACGGAAAAAGCGGTTCCAATACAAGCACACCACCGACAAGATGGCGCCGAACTGAATGATGATGGTGAAAGCCTTGACAAACGGGGTGCTCTCCACACCGAGCAACCCTTGGGCTATAATCATGTGCCCGGTAGAGGAGACGGGGAGAAACTCTGTGAGTCCTTCCACGATAGCAATGATAAGGGTTTCAAGAATGCTCATTTGCTACCTTCGTCGTCTTTAGGTTTATGAACAATGGCATAGATGATGGAGACAAAACCCAACAATGTCACCACCGGAGCCACCTTGACGCGCATGGTGCTGAAAATATCGAGATTGAAAGTGGTCTCGGTGGAACCGGGCCCGCCCATCAGCACAAAACCGATGATGATAACCAACATGCCGACAGCCAACAGGATGAAGTTGGTCTTGCCGAAAGCTAAATTTTTCTTATCCATTATTAAATCTTATACAGTTCGCCGGCCTTCATCTTCAAGAACTTGTTAACAGAGATGTTGGCACACAAAGCGGTAATGATGATGCCAAAGAGGAACACCGAAACGCCCGTGATGAGCATGACTTCCCACGTGAGCACGGACAGAATTTCGGGTTCATAGTGATAGAGTCCGTAGACAGTGCCGCCCAAAACAATACAGGCCAACAGAGCGGCTACCAGCCCGACGACGACGGCCCGACGCACAAACGGCCCGCGGATGAAGCCCCAAGACGCTCCCACCAGTTTCATGGTGTGGATGGAGAACCGACGGGCATAGATACCCAAACGGACGGTATTGCTGATCAGGGAGAACGAAATGAAAGTCAGCAGCACTGCCAATGCCAGCAATACAATGCCTATTTTGGCGATATTGCGGTTCACCTGCTCTATCAAATCGTGCTGGTAGTTCACCTCGCTCACCTTCGGATAGGCCTCCAACTCTTTGGTGATCCAGCGCAAAGAGTCGGTGTTGGCATAATCGGCCTTCAAGGTCACATCGATGGAAGAAAGGAACGGATTCACGCCTGCAAACTCCAACGGATCAACTCCGAGGTCTTTCGTCCCCTCCTTGAGTGCCCGTTCCTTGCTGATATATTCCAAATGATTGATATAAGGGCGTGCGTTCAGTTTACGGCATATCTGCTGTGCTTCCGGATTGGTCATGTCCTGCTCCAACACCATCGTCACAACAAGGTTTTCTTTCACCACAGACGAAAGGTTGCGGGCCGTGAAAACGGACATCACCACCAATCCCAACAATACAAGCACCATAGCGGTGCTGATACATAGCGTAACGACCTGCAATCCTGTACGACCGCCGGCCTTTTTGCGTTTCTTTCCCATTCCCTAAAGGATATAATACACCAAAATTGCTGCAAATTTAGAAAAAAAACACCGACTAAACGACCGTTTAACGTGTATTAACAACAAAAAGCTGAAAGACAGGTGCTTATCCGCGTTTTCTTTATACCTTTGCGTCATTACAAAGCAAGCGTACAAGAAACTTACAATGAGCACCATCATCTATCCGTCGCCCATCTTCGGGCCCGTACACAGTCGCCGGCTGGGCATCTCGCTGGGCATCAACCTGATGCCCGAAGACGGCAAAATCTGTACGTTCGACTGCATCTACTGCGAATGCGGGTTTAACCGCGACCACATTGCCCACCTCCGGCGTCCCACACGGAAGGCGGTGGCCATCGCTCTTGAGGCCAAACTCAAAGCGATGCGTGAGGAAGGGACTGTCCCCGATGTGCTCACTTTTGCCGGCAACGGGGAGCCGACAACGCATCCGCACTTCCCGGAAATCATCGACGACACCATCCGGCTGCGCGACTGCTATTGCCCTCGTGCCAAGGTGAGCGTGTTGAGCAACAGCACCTTCGTGCATCACGAAAGTGTGCGTGAGGCCCTGATGCGAGTGGACAACAACATCTTGAAACTTGACACAGTGGATGCCGGCTATATAAATAAGGTGGATCGGCCCACCCAGCCGTCGTTTGACGTAAAGCGGCTGATTGTTGATTTAAAGAAATTCAATGGCCGGTTGATTATCCAGACCATGTTTATGAAAGGGTCGACGACACTACCCGACGGCACGGTCTTTGGCGTGGACAACACCGGAGATGCATACGTGGCCCCATGGTTGGAGGCCGTAAGAGAGATAGGTCCGATGGAAGTGATGATCTACACCATCGACCGCGAAACGCCCGACCATGCCCTGCGCAAAGCCTCCCCGCAGGAGTTAGATGCCATCCGCGACCGTGTGCGGGCTGCAGGCATCCCCTGCACTGCCTCTTATTAGCCTTTTACTCCATCGGGCTACGTTTTCTTTCAGAAAGAATTTATGGGACGCAGCCGGATGCTTGGATGTTTAGCGGAGAGGCTGACAGGCTGGATGGATTGTCAAACTATTTATCCATTTTCGGCTTCTCTGCTTGCGATATTTGCAACGGACAACCCATTTGGGTGCAAATAAGCGATTTTGGCGACATTTCCAAAACACTAATAATCAGTCGTTTGAATTTTACTGACACATATTGAGAGCCGAAAATGGGCCTAAAAAGGTCCAACGGAGCTTGCAAAAAGGCCACAGTTACGTTGCAACTGTGGCCCTTTCGGCTCTCAAGTGTGGCTCTTTCGCAAACCCGAAGAGCCCGAATGAGAAAATCGGCGGGCTTTTTTGATGTTCTGAGGCCGGTTTCCCATTCTGGTTGAAGAATTTTGGCGGATGCACTTTTGTTGATATTATTCACCATTATCCGGCATCTTGCGGAGAGAGCTTTCACCGGTTTTTGTCGGTGTGTGCGATACCTATATTCGTTTTTTGCATCAAATAACGGATGCCCCTACATCTTTTCGGGAAAGGCAGGTCAGCCGGCTGCCACACCCTCCCGACAAAAACAGAAAAGCGGGCCTGCCTCACGGCACACCCGCTCTACATACAGAGTAATATTCATATAGGTATGAATGCTTTGTTACATCTTGCTGATAATGCCGATTTTCGTGGCATTGATGAAGTTCACAATGTTGCGAATCTCAGTGCTGTCGGGCACCTGACTTTTTATTTGCAGCACAGCGTCGAACACGCTTGTTTGCCCATGAAACACCAGACGATAGGCATTGGCGATGTGCTTTTGTATTTTCTCATCGATACCGTATGCCGTCATCATCACACTATTGATGCCCCCATAACCCACGGGAGTGCCGCCGGCAATGATATAAGGCGGAATATCCTTCGAGAAGGTGGTTCCGGCCTGAATCGTTGCGCCTTCTCCCACACGGGTGTTGGCTTTCTCAATCACACTGCTCGAGTAGATGACACCGTTGCCAATCTCGCAATCGCCGGCTATCTTGGTGCCATAACCGAACACGCAGGCGTTGCCCACCTTGGTATCGTGAGAGATATGAGCACCTTCCATGAGGAAGTTGTCATTGCCGATGACCGTCTGTCCGCCTGTGTGGGTGGCCCGGTTGACAACCACATTCTCGCGGATGATGTTGTTGTCGCCGATGACCAGCTCCGATTTCTCGCCCACAAAGTCGAAGTCTTGGGGCAATGCGCCCAGCACCGAGCACTGGTGCACCTTGTTATGTGAACCCATGCGGGTGCCGTTGAGGATGCTCACGAAGGGGAAGATCGTGCAGTTGTCGCCGATCTCCACATCATCTTCGATATACACAAACGGGAATATCTTGCAGTTGTCACCTATCTTTGCCTTTGGCGAAACCTCTGCCCTGGGGCTTATTTCACTTGCCATAATCTTACGTTTTAAAGTTTAGAGTTTTTTACTTGACACCGCCTCCAAGCGCATAATAAAGATTTACGACAGCCTGCATCTTGGCGAAGTCGTCGCGCACCTTGGAGAGTTCTGCGTTGAGCAGACTCTGCTGGGCGGTGATCACCTCCAAATAGGTGCTGTTAGACTCGGCCATCAAGCGCTTCGTGTCCTCCACGTTTTGCTTCAACGCGGCCACCTGTCTGGCTTCTATCTGACTCTTTTCGTTGGAAGAATTGTAGAGCACGAGGGCGTTGCTCACCTCGCTGCCTGCACTGAGAATGCTCTGCTGCCAGGTGTTGTAAGCCTGTTCATACTTAGCTTTGGCTACTTTCAGTCCGGCAACAATCTGCCCGTGCTGGAAGATAGGCTGCACCAAGCTCCCCACTGCGCTCAAGAGCCACTTTCCGGGATTCACCACGCCCATCCCACTGCTGTTGGTAAATGTTCCCGTAGGACTGATGGTGAGACTGGGATAGAATCTGCTCCGGGCCGTCTCCACATTGTAGAAGCACTGGGCAAGGCTCATCTCGGCATAGTGAACATCCGGACGGTTGTTGAGCATGTGTATGCCTACGCCCGCAGCCAGATTGGAAGGCAGACTCTGTTCTTCGAGTTTGCCACGCCCGATAGTCTGTGCCGGTTGGGCCAAAAGCAACGAGAGCGAGTTTTCCGTTTCACGTATCTGCCGCTGCAGGTCGACCTTCTGCGCCTGCACGGAATAGTAGTTGGCCTCGGCACTCTGCACACCGGTGGAGCGCACACGACCAAGTTCTTTCTGAATCTTCATCAAGTCCCACGTATTCTTGGTCAACTCTTCCATGTCGGTCACGATTTCCAGCTGTTTGTCAAGCATCAGAAGCGTGTAATACATGTTGGCAACACCAGTGACAATCTTTGTCTTCACCACCAACTGATAGTCTTTCGTAGCTATCAGTGCCATCTGCGAACTGCGCTTCTGCGAGAGCAGATTGCCGAAGAGGTCTATACTCCAACTGGCCGAGATGGGCAGCGAATAGGTCTTGGTGGGCTTGTTGCCGTCCCACGAGGCGATGGTTCCCTGGGGCGAAAAGGTGAACGAGGGCACAAAAGCCAGTTTGGCAGCTTTGAGCTGGGACTCGGCCATATTCACATTGAGGGCGGCATTGAGCAGATCGGTATTGTTGGCAAGAGCCTTCTCAATGAGCGTCTGCAACCGGGGATCGGTGAATACGCTGCGCCAAGGCAGATTGCCAAAAGTGGCCGTGTCGGTCACAGCGAGTGTGTCGGTCGGTGAAATGACATCCCTCACCAGTCCGGCGGTGTTCACCGTGGGACGCTCATACTTGCCATAAAGGCTCTTGCAGCCGGTGAGAACCAGTGCTGCAAGACCCAAAGTCATTATATTTCTAATCTTCATATTGTTATTCCTCCACTTTATATTCGATAGGCCGACGGGTGTAGGGCTGCAACTCGGAAGCCACTTCCTTGTTTTCCTCGTCGCCGAACTCTATCGGCTTGAACTTCTCCTGCAAATATTCGAATATCACAAACAGGGCCGGCACGACGAATATCTGAATCATCATACCGATGAGCATACCGCCCACGGCTGCCGCACCGAGTGTCTGGTTACCGTTCTTGCCCACACCGCTGGCAAACATCATCGGCAACAGACCGATGACCATGGCCATACCCGTCATCAGAATCGGGCGCAGACGGGATGCTGCACCGAGAATGGCGCTATACTTGATGGCCATACCCGTGCGCCGGCGCTCCAAAGCGAACTCCACGATGAGGATGGCATTCTTGGCCAACAGACCGATGAGCATGATCAGGGCAATCTGCATGTAGATGTCGTTTTGATGGCCGAAGAGTTGCGTGAAGATGAACGCACCTCCCAAACCAAACGGCAACGAGAGGATCACCGACAGCGGGAGCAGATAACTCTCATACTGTGCGGAGAGAATCAGATAGACAAACACGATACAGAGTACGAAGATGATGGCCGTGGTGTTGCTCGATTCCTGCTCCGAACGGGTCAGTCCCGAGAAGTCGTAACCGTAGCCTGCAGGCAGCGTCTGGGCAGCCACTTCCTCCACAGCCTTGATAGCCTCACCCGAAGAGTATCCATCAGCGGGTGTGGCATTGATGTTGATGCTGGTGAAGAGGTTGAAACGGTTCACGTTGGACGGCCCGTAGACGCGGGTCAGCGAACAATATTCGCCCACAGGCACCATACCCGAAGGTGTGCGCACATAGATGTTGGTGAGGTCGCCCGGCCTCATGCGGCTGGCGGCATCGCCCTGCACCATCACGCGGTAGAGCTTACCGTAGCTGTTGAAGTTGGAAGCGTAGAGACCACCGTAGTATCCTTGCAGTGTGCTGAGCACCACTCGGGGACTGATGCCGCTCTGCTTGCACTTGGCCACTTCCACATCCACCATATACTGCGGATAGTTCGGGTCGTAAGAAGTCATGGCTGTCTTTATCTCGGGCCGCTCGTTGAGGGCCTTCAGGTAGTCCTTGGTCACCTTGAAGAACTTGTCAAGGCTGCCGCCGGTCTTGTCCTGCATAGAGAATGTCAGACCGTTGGTGGCACCGAAACCGGAGATCATCGGCGGACCGAAAGCCAGAATCTGCGCACCTTTGATATTGGAAATCTGCTTGTAGATCATACCGAGCACCGAGGTATTGGCCATCGGGTCCACGAAGAAGCGCATGATGCCGTCACCCTCCCAAAGGCCGGCCAACTTGTGGAAGAAGCCGCTGGGGCGCTCGTCGAAAGGTTTCAGCTTGACAATAAAGGTGGCTTGGTCGGATCCTTGACCGGCAATAAAGTTGTAACCCACAATCTGCTGACGACTCTGCACAGCCGGATTGTTGGCCAACATGGCATCCACCTGGTCGGTCACCTTCTGCGTCTCGGCCTGACTTGTGGCAGGCGGCAGTGAAATCGTCACAAACACGACACCCGTGTCCTCATCGGGCACCAGACCGGTCTTCGTGGTAGCCATGGTGAACACCAGCACAGCGATACCCACCACCACGCTCACGGCAGTGATGATGCGGTGGCCTATGAGATTTTCCACACCTTTCTTATATTTACCCACCACCTTGTCGAAAGCCGTGTTGAACGAAGCGTGGAAACGATCCACCATACTCATCTTCTTCTCGTGGCCGTTCTCGTCGTGCGGCTTGAGGAAGATGGCACACAAGGCCGGCGAAAGCGTGAGGGCGTTGATGGCGGAGATAACGATAGCCACGGCCATAGTCACGCCAAACTCACGATAGAACGTACCGCTCGTTCCGCTGATGAAAGACACCGGCACGAACACGGCGGCCATCACCAACGTGATGGAGATGATGGCTCCCGAAATCTCGTTCATGGCATCGATGGCAGCCGTCTTCGAACTCTTATAGCCCAAATCCAACTTGGCATGTACGGCCTCGACCACCACGATGGCATCATCCACCACGATGGCGATGGCCAACAGCAAAGCTGAGAGCGTGAGCAGGTTGATGGAGAAACCGAATATCCAAAGGAAGAGGAACGTACCTATCAGCGACACCGGCACGGCAATGAGCGGGATGAGTGTGGAACGGAAGTCCTGCAAGAAGATGTACACCACGAAGAACACGAGAATGAAAGTGATCACGAGAGTCATCACCACTTCTTCGATAGAGGCGTAAAGGAACTCTGTCACATCATAGTTGATCTTGTATTCCAGCCCCGGAGGGAAATTCTTAGCCTGCTTCTCGAGCTCGGCCTTCACGCCCTTGGCAATGTCGTTGGCGTTGGAGCCGGCTATCTGCTGCACCATACCCAACACGGAGGGTTGGTTGTTGTTCTTCTGGCCCACGGAGTAGGAAAGTCCGCCCAGCTCTATCTTGGCCACATCGCGCAAGTGGAGCGTCTGCCCGTTGTTGTCGGTGCTGATGATGATGTTGCCATACTCGGTCGGAGTCTTCAGACGACCCTTATAGCGCATCACGTATTCGAAGCTCACGTTGCTCTGTTCACCAAACTTACCCGGAGCGGCCTCGATGTTCTGTTCGGCCAGTGCCGCCGTGACGTCGCTCGGGATGAGCCCATATTGCTTCATCTTGTCGGGCTGCAGCCAGATACGCATGGAGTAGGTCTTGGTACTGAAGTCCTGCACGTTGCCCACACCCGTCACACGCTTCAAGGCCGGCACGATGTTGATATTGTTGTAGTTGGTCACGAACTCGGCATCGTAGCGGCCGTCTTCGGTCGTGAGCGAGTACATGATCACGTTACTCGTCTGTCGCTTGGAGGTGGTCACACCCACCTGCGTCACCTCGGCCGGCAGCAGAGCCTGGGCCTGCGACACGCGGTTTTGCACGTTCACGGCGGCCATGTCGGCATCGGTGCCCTGCTTGAAGTAGATAGTAATCATGGCCATGCCGTCGTTGGTGGCCTGCGAGGTCATGTAGGTCATGTTCTCCACGCCGTTAATACTTTCCTCAAGCGGGGTGATCACGGAGTTGAGCACGGTCTGCGCGTCGGCACCCTGATAGATGGTCGACACGGAGATGGTTGGCGGCGCAATATCGGGATATTGCTCGATCGGCAGCGAAACCAAGCCGATCAAACCCAGCAGCACAAGGAAGACGGAAATCACCGTCGAAAGCACCGGGCGCTCTATAAATCTTGTAAATGTCATATTCCTGTTGTCTTTAAAACAAACTTCAGTGTTATCCTTACTTGCTCATGGCATCGATGAAGCCCTTGGCGCTGCCCTGCGAAGCACTCATCTTCACGGCATCGGCAATCTTCTTTTCGTATTGGGCTTCGGTGATGGGCTTGATTTCCATACCGTCGGTGAGCGAAGTGATCCCCTTGGTCACGATGCGGTCGCCCACATGCAAACCGCCGGTCACCACATAGTGATTGCCATCATTCTGCGGATCGACGGTGATTTCAGTATACTTCACCTTATTATCCTTACCCACGGTATAGACGAATATCTTGTTCTGCACCTCGGTGGTCACAGTCTGCGGAATAACAATAGCATTGCTGTTGTCGCGCGGCACGACGATGGTGCCCGAACCGCCGCTCTTCAACAACCGTTCGGGGTTGGGGAAGCGGGCTATCATAGACACCGAACCGGTGGAGGCGTCGATCACACCGCTTACCTTGGTCACTTTGCCGGGATGCTTATAGGTGGTGCCATCGGAGAGCAACAGCTTCACCGGAGGATAGGCACTGATGGCTGCATGGGTGCTGCCGGCCGTCTTGGTGAGGTCGAGTATGTCTTTCTCGGTTACGGAGAAATACACTTCCACTGTGGCTACATCCGAAACGGTGGTCAGTGCATCGACACTACCTGCGCTCACGAGTGCTCCCACCTTGTAGGGCAGGCTGCCCACCACACCGTTGGCAGGACTCTTCACATAGCAGAAGCCGAGCGTCTCCTGTGCGGAGGCCAAAGCGGCTTTAGCCTGTGCCACGGCTGCCATGGCCGTCTCGTAGGAGTTTTGAGACGATTGTAACTCGTAGGAACCTATCACGTTGCTCTTGAAGAGTTTCTGGCTGTTTTCATAGGTGAGCTTGGCGGTGTTGAGCTGCGACTTGGCCGAGTTCACTGAGGCTTGTGCTTGGCGCACGGCAGCCTGATAGGTGGTGTTGTCGATCACGAACAACAGCTGGCCGGCTTTCACGGCCTGCCCCTCCTGCACACACACTTTCGTGATGAATCCCGACACCTTCGGACGGATTTGCACATCCTGCACGCCCTTGATGGTAGCCGGATAAGTGGTCTGCAACTCGGCATTTTGCGAGCCTATCGTCACCACGGGATACTCATTATCACCCATCTTTATGTTTCCTTTGTTTCCACAAGAAGCCAACAAGAGGGCAACTGCTGCAATAAGTAAATTGCTCTTCATATTCATACCTATTATATATTAGTGATTGATTTTTATCTTTTATAACTTCTACCTATACGCCTGAACCGTTTCGAAAGAACACCGGCGGTCCGGCTTGTGAAGAAAACACGCATGTCAACACATACCTGAACTATCCGTATCTGCCTATATTTCCTCTCCCTTTTTAAGGAAACCGAAACGCTAGGTTTAGTTTTTTAACGATGCAAAATTACTACAATTCCAACAAAAGTATTCTCATAGGCCATGTTTTTTAACATAGTTTACGGAATGAATGATATGCAGAAATCACGTAATAAAAGTATCGACAGATTTGCTCGAGCCTGTCTCCAAAACAGAACGTCATCTTCAATGAACATGAGAAAAGAAAAAGGGAATGACAAACAAAAGCCTAATGTGTGCGAGATGTCGCTTGTATCCTATCCACTCAAAAAGGGACAGAAAGTGGAAAATGAATGCTTTGGAACATAGATACAGCGTGAAAATAAGTCAAGAATATTCATTGTTGGTTTGCAAAAAAAATCATTTTTGATGTATCTTTGCAATAGCAAGGGGAGCGCGTGTGCGCTCCCCTTTTTTAGTCTCCAAAGCTCCCAACAGCCCCCCAACCCCCAAAAAGGGGCTTTTAGGGCCCGGATGGCTTTGCAAAAGGGCCACACTTGGAATGTCATTCGGCCCAAACGAGTTGCCAAGTGTGGCCCTTGCGCATTGTCATTCGGGCCGAACGAGAACAAGACCGTACTTTTACAGATGATTCGGAATGGCTTTTCAAGAATTTAGGAGCGGTGTTCGTGTGTTTCATGTAAGGCTTTTTCAAAATGTTTAATACTTTTCGCTATACATGCAAGGGGAAGATTTAAAAACTCAAGGAGCTAAAGATGCAAACACCCTGGCGGGGTGTTTGCATCTTTAAATCTTCCAATTTCTGAATTTTAGTTCCCTTTCAGCTGCTATCGGACATTCGGAAAAATCAGCCGCCGGTCTCCACGCTCAGCCCCATCCGGGCGGCTTTTTGCATGAGCAACACCATAAGTGGTTCGCGCTCATTGGGCACTTCGTTGTCAAGCACCGCATTTTTGAGCACCTGCTTGAGTGTGCCCACCTCTCTACAGGGGGGCAAATGGAACATTTCCATGATTTCATTGCCATCGATGACGGGTTGCAGCAAACGCTTGTAGTCACGCTCCCGAAGATCGGCAATCTTTTCGCGAACGATGCGAAAGTTTTCAAGGAAACGAGCCTTTCGCACCTGATTCTTGCTTGTGATGTCGGCTTCGCAGAGCAACATGAGATCGTCAATGTCGTCACCGGCGTCATTCACCAGTCGGCGCACGGCACTGTCGGTCACCTCCTCGTCGGCAATGGCAATGGGACGCATGTGCAGCTCCACAAGTTTCTGCACATATTTCATCTTGGCATCCATGGGCAGTTTCATGCGACGGAAGATGTCGGCCACCATACGCGCACCGATGTTGTTGTGGTTGTGGAATGTCCATCCCTGCACGTTGTCCCAACGCTTGCTACGCGGTTTACCGATGTCGTGGAACAGAGCGGCCCAACGAATCCAAAGATGGGTCTCGGGCGAAGGGCAATCGGGAGCCGATGCAGCCCGGCACACGTTTTCGAGCACTTCAAGCGTGTGGTAATAATTGTTCTTGTGAGCACGTCCGTTGCGTGTCTCCACAATGTCGAGCTGGCAGAGTTCGGGCAGGATGAGGTATAAAAGTCCTGTCTCATGGAGGTAGTAAAAACCTTTGCTGGGATGGGGGGCGAGCATAATTTTATTCATCTCATCGGCTATGCGCTCACCGCTGATAATCTTCAGTCGCCGGGCATTGCGCGAAAGAGCATCGTAGGTCGCGGGCTCGATGTCGAAATTAAGCTGTGTGGCAAAGCGCACGCAGCGCATCATGCGCAACGGGTCGTCAGAGAAAGTGATGTCGGGATCGAGCGGCGTGGCAATGATGCCCTCCTCCAAGTCGCGGATACCGTCGAAGGGATCAACGAGTTGGCCGAAGCGGTCGCCGTTGAGACACACGGCAAGGGCATTGATGGTGAAGTCGCGCCGGTTCTGGTCATCTTCGAGCGTACCGTTTTCGACCACCGGCTTGCGCGAGTCGTGGCTGTAACTTTCCTTGCGGGCTCCCACAAATTCCACTTCCAGCCCTTTATATTTCACCTGCGCCGTCCCGAAATTGCGGAACACCGAAATGTGGGCCTTGCGCCCCAACTGCTTCTTCAAGGCATCGGCCACCTGTATGCCGCTGCCCACCACCACCACGTCGATGTCGCCTGACGGGCGTTCGAGGAACAAATCGCGCACGTAGCCGCCCACCACATAGCACTCCGCATGTAGCGAATCGGCTGCACGGGATATTTGATGGAAGATGTCTTTATCGAGTAATTGCGCCAAATCGGCGTCAGTAAGATACCTCATTCGTTTTGATTTTTGCGAATGCAAAGGTACGAAAAGTTTTTTATATACATTATTAATAGAAAGGGATTTTATTTGGCAGTTTCATTCGAAATGCTTAAATTTGCAGCAAATTTAGAAGTTCTGATGACAGACACAAACCAAACAGAAGAGCAGTTCAAAAGCGTGCTGACAGAGTGCCGAACGCTATTTGAGAAAAAACTCCACGACTATGGTGCCTCATGGCGCATCCTGCGTCCTTCCGCCCTCACCGACCAGCTTTTCATCAAAGCCAAGCGCATACGCTCGCTTGAAATCAAGAAGGAGTCGCGCGTGGGCGACGGCATACGGCCGGAGTTCATTGCCCTGATCAATTACGGCATTGTGGGACTGGTGCAACTGGCCAAAGGATTTGTCGACGAAGTGGACATGAGGCCCGAGGAGGCCTTGGCACTCTACGACAGATACGCCCGCGAGGCACTGGAGCTCATGCTCAAGAAAAACCACGACTATGACGAGGCGTGGCGCTCGATGCGCGTGAGCAGTTATACGGACTTCATTCTGACTAAAATCCAGCGCATAAAAGAGTTGGAAGACCTGCATGGCGAGGCGTTCGTGAGCGAAGGCATTGACGCCAACTACATGGACATCATCAACTATGCCGTGTTCGGAGCCATCCGCATGAAGGAAGGCGAAGCGCAATGAGTAGACTGGCGGTCAACATCTGCCGGCTGCTGCTGGCGCTCGTGTTCATCTTTTCGGGCTATGTGAAAGCCATAGACCCGCTGGGCACACTCTACAAGTTGGGCGACTACATGAAGGCCGTGGGCCTCGAGGGTGCCCTGCCCGATTGGGTGCTGTTAGCTTTCTCAATAGGGTTGGCAGCTGTGGAGTTCTGTCTGGGCATATTCCTGCTGTTCGCCATCAGGCGCCGACAGACCTCGTGGGCCACCGTGGGCCTACTCTCGGTGATGACGGCGGTGACGCTGTGGCTGGCCATAGCCAACCCCATCAGCGACTGCGGATGCTTCGGGGATGCCGTCAAACTGACCAACACGCAGACGCTGTGGAAGAACATCGCCTTGCTGACGATGGCCGTCGTGACGGCATGGAGACCACTCAAGATGATGAGATTCGTGTCGGAATCCAACCAGTGGATTGTCATCAATTACACGATTTTCTTCATCATCGTCTCGAGTGCGTGGAGCTTGTGGACACTACCAATGTTCGACTTCCGCCCCTATCACATCGGAGCCGACCTCAAAAAAGGTATGCAGATGCCCCCGGGAGCAGAGCAACCGGAGTTTGAAACCACTTTCATTTTGCGGAAAAACGGGGTGCAGAAAGAGTTCACGCTCAACAATTATCCCGACAGCACATGGGAGTTTGTGGACAGCAAGACTGTTCAAACCAAGGCCGGCTATGAGCCGCCCATACACGATTTCGACATCACGCCGATAGGTTCGGACGGGCAACCGGCCGGAGAGTCGGTCACCGACAGCATTCTCGACAACAAGGGATACAGCTTTCTGCTCATTTCCCCGCATCTGGAAACAGCCGATGACACCAATTTTGGCGATATAGACCAACTATACGAGTATGCGCAGGAGCATGGCTACGGCTTCTACTGCCTCACGGCAAGCACGCCGAAAGCCATTAGGCACTGGCAGGACATCACCGGGGCGGAATACAACTTCTATGCTACCGACGAGACAACGCTCAAGACCATCATCCGCAGCAACCCGGGACTGATGCTCATCAAGCACGGAGTGGTGATCCGTAAATGGAGCCACAACAGACTGCCCAAGGCAGACGAACTGGTGCAACCGCTCGAAAAATCGGAGTTGGGCCAACTGCCCGATGACACGATACCGGGCAAAATACTCAAAATTGTACTCTGGTTCGTACTCCCACTGTTTGTGCTCACCTTGGCCGACCGACTGTGGGCATGGAGCAGATGGCTGAAACGAAAGCAAGAATCTAACAGAATATATCAACTCTTAAAAAAGAAAAGGAAAATGAGAAAGAAAATTGTAGCAGGCAACTGGAAAATGAACATGAACCTGCAAGACGGTGTGGTATTGGCAAAGGAAATCAATGAGGCTCTTATTGCCGACAAACCCAACTGCGATGTGGTGATTTGCACCCCGTTCATCCACTTGGCAAGCGTGGCTCAGGTGCTTGATTCGAAGGTCGTCGGACTCGGTGCCGAGAACTGCGCCGACAAGGAGAAGGGTGCCTACACGGGCGAAGTGTCTGCCGAGATGGTGAAGAGCACAGGGGCACAGTATGTGATTCTGGGCCACTCCGAGCGTCGCCAGTACTACGGTGAGACTGCTGAGATTCTGAAAGAGAAGGTGCAGCTGGCTCTGGCCAACGGTCTGAAGGTTATCTTCTGCATCGGTGAAACTCTCGAAGAGCGCGAAGCCAACAAGCAGAACGAGGTGGTAAAAGCCGAACTCGAAGGTTCTGTCTACAACCTGAACGCCGAGGAATGGAAAAACATCATCCTCGCCTACGAACCGATTTGGGCTATCGGCACCGGCAAGACCGCTACAGCCGAGCAAGCCGAAGAGATGCTGGCCTACATCCGTTCTACCGTGGCCGAGAAGTATGGTGCCGTAGTTGCCGAGGATACAACTATCCTTTATGGCGGCAGCTGCAAAGCAAGCAATGCCCCCGAGCTTTTCTCCAAACCCGACATCGACGGTGGACTGATTGGCGGTGCTTCTCTGAAGACAGCCGACTTCAAGGGCATCATCGACGCTTGGAAGAAGTAAACAACTTATTATATGGGGAATCAGGGATTAGTGTCCCTGATTCCCTATTTGACTAAAACGCTTTAGGTATGAAACAATTCGTCTGTATCATCATCATCGCCCTATGCGCCGCACTGCCGGCCGGTGCCCAAAACTTTCTTGACCAGCTGCGCAAGAAGCAGGTGGGGCAAGGCACTGTGACCGTCAGCCAGAGCAAGGAAATCGACGAATTAGTCAATGGTAAGAAGACTGTGCGGCAGGAAGGAAATAACGTAACACCGCTTCCTGCCGGCAATGGAACGGATAACAACGAACAGAAAAACGCCGCAACGCATGACAAGGTAGCCTCTACCAATGGCAAAGAGGGGGCCGGTCACGAAGCAAACGGCAACACACATGCCGAGGAGAAGAAAGAGACGGCTCACCGGGAAGCCGCTCACGCACCGGAGAACAGCGAGGAAGAGGCTGAAGCACCGGCCGTGGACATGCGCAAAAAGGTGATGCGCGGAAGCTACAAAGTGACAGGCTACCGTGTACAGGCATACGCCGGAGGCAATTCAAGAAACGATCGGCAGAAGGCAGAACAAATAGGCAACGCCATCAAAATGAAATACCCGACACAGCCGGTATACGTACACTTCTACTCGCCACGCTGGATTTGCCGCGTGGGCAACTTCAGAAGTTATGAAGAGGCGGCCCGTATGCTGGAACAAGTCAGAGCTATGGGCTACAAATCGGCCATCGTGGTAAAAGGTAAAATCACCGTTCAGAATTAAGTCCGGTGACCGTCCATGCAACTTAGACAGAATGTTGCAGAACGATTCACCGCTACACAAAGCTAGAGAATAAAGAATTGTCGGACTCTCGGGCGAGAACACCGAGTGAAGACACACACCATACAGAAAGAACAGAACACATGAATCCGGAAACAGAATATCGCGATGGACTCGACCAGCTCGCAGCACATTACAAAGAGGTATTGACACTTTTGGGAGAAGATCCCGACCGCGATGGGCTCCAAAAGACCCCCATGCGTGTGGCCAAAGCCATGCAGGTGCTCACGAGGGGATACACGCAAGACCCTCACAAGGTGCTCACCGATGCGCTCTTTGAAGAAAAATACAACCAAATGGTCATTGTCAAAGACATCGACTTCTTCTCCATGTGCGAGCACCATATACTCCCTTTCTACGGTAAGGCACACGTGGCCTACATCCCCAACGGCTATATCACAGGGCTGAGCAAAATAGCCCGTGTGGTCGACATATACAGCCATCGGCTGCAAGTGCAGGAACGCCTCACCCAACAAATCAAAGACTGCATTCAGGAGACGCTCAAACCGCAAGGCGTGATGGTGGTCATCGAGGCCAAGCACATGTGTATGCAGATGCGCGGAGTGGAGAAACAGAACTCCATCACCACCACAAGCGATTTCAGCGGCGTGTTCAATTCGCTCACCACACGGCAGGAATTCATGAGTCTGCTGCGTGGGGAGTCAAAGAGAATCTAACCAGCCTACCGGGCAGAAATGAGAATTTCAGCATCCGGGCGAGCGACAAATGAGCTTCATGCTCACTCCCTCATCCATCCATGCGGACAATTATGACACCAATGCATGGAACGCAATAAGGTATATTTTCATCTCCAAACAAAAGAACCAAAACTGACTTATGAGATTCATTTCATGGAACGTGAACGGCCTTCGTGCCTGTGTGAGCAAAGGTTTTGAGGAATCTTTCAAGGCTCTTGATGCCGACTTCTTCTGCCTGCAAGAGACCAAAATGCAGGAAGGGCAGCTCAACCTGCAATTTGAAGGCTACGACTCCTACTGGAACTATGCCGAGAAAAAAGGCTATTCGGGCACAGCCATCTACACCAAACACAAGCCACTGAACGTTACCTACGGGCTCGGGATAGAAGAACACGACCACGAGGGACGTGTCATCACTCTCGAAATGGAGGATTTCTACCTCATCACCGTCTACACGCCCAACTCGCAGGACGAACTGCGACGGCTCGACTACCGCATGATTTGGGAAGACGACTTCCTCAAATACATACAGGGACTTGACGCGAAGAAGCCCGTCATCGTGTGCGGTGACCTCAATGTGGCCCATGAGGAGATAGACCTCAAGAACCCGAAAACCAACCGCCGCAATGCGGGATTCACCGACGAGGAGCGGGAAAAGATGACCATTACACTGAATAGCGGTTTTACCGACAGCTTCAGATACAAATATCCCGAGCAAGTGACCTACTCATGGTGGTCGTACAGATTCCATGCCCGCGAGAAGAATGCAGGCTGGCGCATCGACTACTTCCTTATTTCCAACCGTCTGAGAGACCGCCTCGTCGATGCCAAAATACACACTGAAGTGTACGGAAGCGACCACTGCCCTGTGGAACTGGACTTGAAATGACCGGCCGCACTCCCGTTTCGGGCACAGGCAAAACACTTCCCTACTCCATAAATATCAAAAAGGACCCCTCTCACGAGGAGTCCTTTTCCTATTTGAACACTTCTATATTTATTTTATAAGAGAGATTTTAATTTTCCAATCTTTCAGCTGCCATTACAGAAGCGACTTGAGTTCGCTAACAGGGCGCTTCTCCATTGTGCCGTCTTGGTAGGTCACGGTGTAGTAGGAATGCACCGACTTGCCGTTGGCAAACTGCACCACAGCAACACCGCCCTCGCGCATTTGGAGTGTGAAATAGCCTTCGCGCTTACCGTTGCGGTATTTGCCATGCCACTTCTCCTTGCCATTTACGTAATAGGTTGTCACTTCACCATTGAAGACCGTGTTCCGGTCATTACCCAAATCGATGAAGCTGTATTCTCCCTCAGCCTTGAGATTGCCATTCATATAGAAGTCTTGAAAGACATCCTTCTTGGCAGAACCCACGCCTTGGGTCATGAGCAGACGATAGTAACCGGCCTGTTCGGCACTGGTCACATTGAGCATATTGTCGGCGTAGTAGATTGTATCGGCAACCACAGTGGCATTTTCAATGTGCTTGCGACCAAAACTTGCTACTGTCATCAAAGCAAAAACGGAAATCAAAAATACACGTCTCATAATTTTTATTGTTTAGGTTTTTATTTTTGTTTATTGTTCTTTGGTCAGTCATCCAACAGATAATTATCTCTGTCTTACACTGCAAATATAACATATAAATATGAGACAGCGCACAAAATTAACACTATTTTATATATATTTTTCACCTCCAAAAAAGCCGTTATTCAAACACAAGGTTTCAATTTGAAAGTTGCCAAATTATCCACTCAAAACTTACACTTTGTAAAACGCAAAATCCAATACAGACCATATACAAGCACGACGCATTGCAAAACGTCACCAAACACCATCAAACGGGCACTCTCCATCACCGGACACACGCACATCGTTATCAATCAGTTTTGTAATGATAATATCAAATATATCAAAATGAACATAGAAGCGGTTGCAACGTTACCAACAGGAAAGTCTGGCAAGGGTATAACATGACACAACGGGCAGAAAAGTTGCACTTTTCTGCCCGTTGTGATACACCGCCTGTTCCTTAAGCCACACGCCGCCCCGTCACTGCCACCTGACAGAGAGCGGGAAAGTAAACAGCGTGCGCACAGGCCGGCCATTCAACATGCCGGGCCTCATGCGGGGCATGAGGCGCACAAAGTTGGCCACCAGCCGGTCAAAATAGGGCGATGAGGGTCTGACCACCCGAATGTTGCTGGCACTGCCGTCGGACTCCACCACAAACCGGCAGACAAGACTTCCACGCGGATCTTTCCTGACCTCATCGGGCAGAACCCGCACACTGCGCGAGAAAGCCACGGTCATAGGAATACTGTCCACAGCCGGGCGGGGCATGGTGTCGACCACCACATAGACCGAATCGCCTCCCGCATAGAAAGCGCGCACAGACTCCATCGCCCCGCTCTCCACGGGACGGGCTTTAAGCAACTTGCGGGTGGTTGATGAAAGCAGATGGTCCAACTCTCCGAGAGGCACATCCACCTTGTCGGAAACCGATGTCACGGGATCGGTGGCATAATACCAAGTGGTGTCGAAGTGCATCGACCGGCCGGCCAACGCCCCGAGAAAACTCACCATGCCGGGCAGGCCCGTTATAGAAAAATCGGTCGTGGAATGGTTCAACAGATAGGTGGAAAAACGGTTTGTGCCATCCGATTCTTCGGAAAACAAACTGTGTTTGAGCAATTCTTTCTCCGTTAACACCTTACCGGTGGTCATGTCGTAAGTGAACAGCCGGCTGAGCGAGCGAGCCTGCCGGGACGACTTCTTCGCCGGTGTCACACGCAGAGACATGCGAAACGAGACATAACACCTCGGCTCATAGTAAAGCAACTGCAACAGGACATCGGCATAGCAAAACCTTTCGTCGTCGGGAATTTCCTCAAAGCGGGCCGTCACAGGACTGCCGAAAGAGTCCAGCCACCCCTCGTAGGCGGCATGCACGTCATCGGCCGGCCGGCCGAACAGTTCTTTGGAGATATATTGCTGCAACGGACCGATGGGCACACCGTCCAGCACTTCGGGTATTTCCAATTCGGCATCGATCACACTTACGTCGCCCCCACGGTTGTAAAGCAAATGTTGTTTCTCATAACTCACGCTATAATGCCGCCCCTCCCGCAGGGTCAACGCCCGCACTCCCAAGGCCGGCACCAGCAGGATGAGTATCATCAGTCGTTTCATCATCGCCATCATTCGTCCAACACCATTTCACCCGCAAACTGCACCTGTTCTCTCTCTTGAGCCGTCACGTCGAGCATCACGCGCCCATTGTCAAACACATCTATCACGTAGAGATAGCGATCTTCGTCATTGGTCACCCGCAACTCCACACGTGTGAGCCCATTCTTGAGCCGCCTCACCTGTCGGTCGCCCACCGACGCGGTGAAATCGAGTGCCTTCCCGCCACCATAAGGCACGTGGTAGGCCCGCCCGAAATAAGGCAGCCTGGAATAGAGCGTGTCGCCCGACAGCCGGATGCCATAGCCGAAATCCACTGCGCGGGCAGCTCCCCGCCGCGGGTAGATGTAGTTCACATCCACCCGAAAGCGCATGCTGTCGAGCTTCTCCCCCACCCTTTGGGCGACATGGGCCGCCTTCGCGGCCCGCCCTTCTGCCGTTTGCCGCGACACGGTGCAAGCAGCCAGTCCGGCAACAGCTATCATCAACAAAAACAACTTCTTCATAGCCAAAGTTCATGTTACATGGTAAAGTTACGACATTCTCCCGACAATCAGTCGTCCTTTAGCAATATTTAACCGTAGAAGACAGCCTTGCACCCTACAGGACGGAGACATGCCAACCTCGACTCCATTCCACTTGACATATAGCGAACTATTAAATCTTTCGAAAAAGCCTTACACGTCATTTTTCCACGCCCATCTTTCCGCCCCCTCACATCCGTTTCATTCACCCCATCCGGCCCAAACGGCTTTGCAAAAGAGCCACACTTGGAAGCTCATTCGGGCCGAACGACAACCTCGAAGAGGCCCTCTTACAAAGCCGATCGGGCCGGATTGTCTCCCACATCAGGATGGAAAAAGCCCCTTTAGGGAGTTGGGGGAGCTTGTCGGGAGCTTTGGGGACTAAAAAAGGGAACGCGTATGCGCTCCCGTTCCTACGGCAAAGATACGATATAAATGAGAAAAATGCAAATCAAGAAAGAAAAAACAGGACACTCAGCGCGTAGCGTCATACCTCACACAGAAAGTGTGACCACACATGCCTTGGGCACACGAAACCGCCCGACTCGCGCGGAAAACTCCGCCAACACCTCACCTCGTGTAAAACCGACGTGACCAACTGCCGTCTTTCTCACGCGTGAGCACCACAAGCCGTCGGTCGGTCAGCGTCTCTATCACAGAGTTGTCGCTCCCCTTGCTGTAGGTCACGACCAGTTGGTTGCCCGTCATCTGATAAGTGCCTGCCGTGGGATTCCACTGTCCGTCGTAGAATTCTTCAGTCATACACGACCCATTGCTGCGCAAAGTGAAACGCATGGCCAATTCACCCTCACGCTTAAACGTTTCCCGTTCGGTCTCCGTGGTTTCGGCATCAAACGAAACCTCGTTGACCATATACCACGTGCCTTGGATGTTCTCCTTGATCATGGGCAAATCGGCATCCTCAGAGCAGGCGGCAAAGCACATACCCACATAGGCCAGCAAGAAGGCCAGCAAAAACTGTCTTGGCGTTTTCATATCATCACGTTTGGGGACAAATATAGGAAAAAGTTTTCAATGTTGTATCCCGTCATGTGCATTTTTTGTTCTCACAAGACAAAAAGCACGGCAAGGATGCACACTTTTCCACATCTGTGCACCCTCCCAACTGCTTTCTGATAACAAGAAATGTCCATCAGGCATCCCACCCCCCGTTATGACATCTGTCACTCGAGAAGCACCGGCTGGCAGGAAAAGTTTATTCTTTTGCCTTTATTTTTTACTTTATTGACATTTTTCCTTACCTTTGCAAAAAACAAGCAATGGCAACGGAAAGCAACGACAACACAGAGAAGGTCATCCACTTCATGAACCAACTCGAACAGCTCGGCCTACAGCTAAAGGTGGCCGGCGACGAACAGCGGCTCACGCTCGGCCGGCTACTGGCCTTGAAAAAGGAAAAGAAGACAGACACCGAGGAATACGCCCGGCTCACGGAACGCAGCAAGACACTCCAGGCCCTCATAGACAAATGGCGTCCCGTGTATCTGGAACGCATGGCATGGGTGAAAGAGGTGCAGGGAAAGAAATAGAGCCGGGGCTTTGACAAGCGGCTGTAACGTTGCCGCCCGCTCTCCTATCCGGACGGAAAACACAGAAGACCGGCTCTCTCGCGATTGAGAAAGCCGGTCTTCTGTGTTCTTAAAATATCACAATGCCACTATCCGCCATACACAAAGCGGTGGGCCGTATGCCGGCCCCGGGCCTCAATGCGCAAAATATACACACCACCGGACAAGCCTTGCAAGGAGATTGCAGCTTCGCTTCTGCCTGCCACAGAGACTTGCCGCACCAGCCGACCGTTGACATCAAACAGCCTCAACGCGAGCAGACTGCCACCGCGCACCTCAATGACTTTATTGCCATGAGTCACGGCCAGTTCTTCACCGCCACCGTCTGCACTTTCTATACCTGTGGCCCCGCCATTGTCCGGAACATGCTTGCTGCCTTTAAAGGTAACATAATAGACGGGGATTCCGGAGTTTGAGATTTCAAAATCCTTGCCATCGCTGTTGCCATAGAGCACCACCCGATAGTGTCGTCCGTTGACAACCGGCAAGTCGGTATTCTTCAGCCAACCGCTATTCACTTCAACTACGGCTCCCGGCACCACTGTCACCTGCTTAGGAGATTTAGTGAGCTTCAACATCTGACGGGTTGTCATGTCTTGCAAGAAAATGCTGACAGTGCCTTGATAAGTCTTCCCCAAGGTGGTCTTGAGTCTGGCCATGACGCCCAACAGGCTGTACCGCCCAAGGTCGATTTCCTCGCGTGAGATTGCATCCCTCCCATCGTCATAGAACACAATTTCCTGATTTTTCAACCAACTGCTTGCCGACAAAGGCTGAATCTCCACAAAAGCACTTTCCTTGTCATGGAGTTTGCCCACCCGGTAGCGCACGGCCTGCCCGTCTTCAAGACCTCCCTGTCCGTCGTCTCCGATCACTTCAAGACGCACCTCATAGTGCCCGGAAGCAATGTCTTCGCCTAAGGTCAAGGCTACGGAAACATCGTTGGCGGAAAAACCGTCAAACTCAACAGCCTTCTGTGTTCTCCCCACACAGGCCACCTTGCCATCCTTGCCGAGCAACAGCATCTTCACATAGCCGTCACGAGGCACTCCACTCAAATTTTTGAGGGGCAAAACGACCGTCGTCTTGCCACCCGGCACAAGCTGTCCGTCCACCACCGGTTCGCCCATCAGCTGGAAACCGGCTTCCTGTTTGTTCAGTTCGGCAATGCGTATGTTGGCGTTCGTCAACTCTATTTCCATCGTGGGCGCATTCTTCATCTTCACCCACTCGTCCCACGTGCCGTCCGGCAGCAAAGCCACACACATCGGCACAAGCCGGTAGTAACCGTTTGCCAGTCCCTTCAAAGGCACGTTTATCGTCTGCGGCGTGTTGATGAGTCCGTCGCTGATAAGTGATTTGTCCTCGTATTGGGCAAAATGCCGGTTGGTGAAGCCGCCAGAAGCATGATCGTCGGAGGGACAGATCGCGACACGCTCCCCTGCCGAATCATAAATTCCGATACCGATGTCGCCCTTGAAGTTTTTCCCTTTATTCACGAAATGGCTCATAGCGACAGCCATCGTCCGGGTGCGTGGAAGCATCTTCTCTTCGGACGACAGCAAGACGAGATAGCCTTCACCGTTGAACGAGAGTTGCGGACTGTCTTCCAAAAGCGCCTTATCCACGGGCATACTGCCCGGTTTGTTGGGGTGCGCGACAATGGCCTCGACACCATAGCTGAAAGCCAACGGCCGACCGCCAAACTCGCTGCCACTCTGGCTCACGTTGAGAGCCGTGAGCGAATAGTAGCCGTCACTCTGTCCTCCCCAACCGAAATTCATGTGGAAGAGTCCGTTTTCGTCAAATCCGTCGGCTACCCACGCATGGCCGGAGCCACCACCTTTGCCCGAACCGGACAAATAGACAGGATAGCTGTTGAGCAATTCGCTTCGCAGAATGGCAGTAAAATTGGCAGCCCCTTCATTGAGTTTGCTGATGAACGCCACCGAATAGTCGAAGTTGTCTTTCAGGGCCTGATAGGCCAACCGACTCTGCGTACCGCTCGCCCGAGGCGTGTATTGCATCCTCACGGCGATACCCACATCGCTCATGAGTTTAGCAACGGCATCTTTCTGCACCTGCGTGGCTCCCCCAAAAGAGGCATAGGCGGGCAACATGTCGGCCCAAGCATAGTGTGAACGGCTGAAATCGGCCGACTTCTTCCGCCGGTCATAAGTCACGGTGTATTCCACCTTACCTTCCCCCGTTTCCGGCCAACGGTGATAGTACATCACCTGTGCCACCGCCGTGGCCACACAGCCGGTGTAGGGATAGCCCGTCATGCCGTTATAGGGTTCTGCCTGGCTCCATCGGCTTGCCAGCAGCGGGGCTACCGTCTTGCTGTATCGCGGAGTTTTAGCACGCTCGCCCGACACATGCTGAAGCCGTTGCAACTGTCTGAAACTACGCGTGTAGCCGTCCAACAACAACTTCACGCCGGGGTTGGCATGCAAAGTGTCGAGTTTGCCCTCGCGACTATAGGCAAGCACTTCGCCCATGTCGCCGTCACCGGAGACAATGACAAATCCCTTTCCTTGCACATCATTGAATATATAATAAGGTGTAACCGCATCCTTGCCCCCCTTTCCCTTCGTGGCCCGGGTGGAAATGTTTTTGGGCAAAGTGACATATTCCCGGGCAATGCGTAACGCCTGCCGGGGTGTCACCTGCTCCGCGCGGAGCGACAACAAGGGGAAAAAGAACAGGCCGATGCCCACACACAAAGTCAAGGCGACGCTACCGAAGCGCAACCCGCATACAAAAATCGAGAACTTCTGATATGTCCTCTTAACTTGCTTTATCATTCTCACTAATTATTTTCTCGTAAATATCATAAAATCCAATGGCTTCCCTCAAGCGGGAAAGAGAACTGCCACCCACTCCGCAAAGGGCCTCAACCTTCTTTCAAGTTGCTTCTCCCCACACTTACAATCCCCACCTTCGGCCATTAGCATCATTTTGGGGGCTGCAAAGATAAGCACTTTATTTGAAATTAAAGAAGCTATCGGTAAAATTCTACCCGTCTTCCATACAATCCGCTTTTCAGCGTAGAGTCAACCAGCAAGTGCAAGAATGATTCTTGCAAAAACAAGATAAATTATTTGTAGATAGAAAGAAAAATGCTATATTTGCCTTTCCTAAATATATAACAATAATGGAAAACAAAGAGAAACCTGAACCAATTTATTATGAATTGACAGATAAGCATTTCTGGGCTGCCTTTCTTAACTTGGCGCGCCACAATGTCTATACCACCATTAATCACATCAACAGACGTTTGGAAATAGCAGAGCTAAAAGACGATGGATATATGATGGGCATTAAAGGCAGCTGGAACGAACAAGCGAAAAAACTCGACAAAAAAGTTCGGCTGAGAGACTTGATCATGAAACACTTTCCTTTTCTGGAAGCTGCAGCTTATGAAATGACAAACTCTAAAAGTCCCAACAATAAGGAGCAACGGGAAAAGGAACAATCCGAAGCCCTATCACTTAACAACTTGAAGAATGTTCTATTCATTTTCTTGGAAAAACTTCAGGTTCTCAGGAACTACTACTCCCATTACAAGTATTCTGAAGAATCCCCAAAACCGATATTTGAAACAAGCCTTTTGAAAAACATGTATAAGATTTTCGATACTAATGTACGATTGGTAAAGAGAGACTATATGCATCATGAAAATGTAGACATGCAAAGGGATTTTTCACATCTCAACAGGAAAAAACAGGAGGGACAAACAAGAAAAATTATAGCCAACCCTAACTTTCGTTACCATTTTGCAGATGAGAAAGGCGACATGACCATAGCAGGCCTATTATTCTTCATCTCTTTATTTCTTGATAAAAAAGACGCTATTTGGATGCAGAAAAAGCTAAAGGGATTTAAAGATGGCAGAAACTTGCGTGAGCAAATGACAAACGAAGTATTTTGCAGAAGCCGTATATCTTTGCCTAAGCTAAAATTGGAGAATGTACAGACAAAAGACTGGATGCAACTTGATATGCTTAACGAATTGGTTCGCTGTCCCAAATCGCTGTATGAACGGTTACGAGAAAAAGATAGGGAAAGTTTTAAAGTACCTTTCGATATTTTCTCCGACGACTATGATGCTGAAGAAGAACCATTTAAGAACACGCTTGTAAGGCATCAAGACCGCTTTCCATATTTTGTCTTGAGATATTTCGATTTAAATGAGATATTCGAACAACTCCGCTTCCAAATAGATTTAGGTACCTATCATTTCTCTATCTATAACAAACGTATCGGTGACGAAGATGAAGTTCGCCATCTCACACATCATCTATATGGCTTTGCGCGCATTCAGGACTTTGCACCACAAAACCAACCAGAAGAATGGAGAAAATTAGTGAAAGACTTAGATCATTTTGAGACATCGCAAAAGCCTTACATATCTAAGACTGCTCCACATTACCATTTAGAGAATGAAAAGATAGGCATTAAGTTTTGCAGTACCCACAACAACCTCTTTCCATCTCTCAAAAGAGAAAAGACATGCAATGGAAGAAGTAAATTTAATCTCGGAACACAATTTACGGCAGAAGCATTTTTAAGTGTCCACGAATTGTTGCCGATGATGTTTTATTATCTGTTATTGACCAAGGATTACTCCAGAAAAGAAAGCGCAGACAAAGTAGAGGGAATTATAAGAAAAGAAATAAGCAACATATACGCTATCTACGATGCTTTTGCCAATAATGAGATAAATAGCATTGCAGACCTAACCTGCCGACTTCAAAAAACAAATATACTACAAGGCCATTTGCCAAAGCAAATGATTTCCATATTGGAAGGCAGACAAAAAGATATGGAAAAAGAGGCTGAGCGCAAGATTGGGGAAATGATAGACGACACCCAAAGAAGACTTGACTTGCTCTGCAAGCAGACAAATCAGAAGATAAGGATTGGCAAAAGGAATGCCGGTCTGCTAAAATCGGGAAAAATTGCAGATTGGTTGGTAAGCGATATGATGCGTTTCCAACCTGTCCAAAAAGACACCAATAATGCTCCCATAAACAACAGCAAAGCCAATAGCACCGAATATCGGATGCTTCAGCATGCGCTTGCGCTTTTTGGCAGTGAGAGCTCCCGTCTTAAAGCTTATTTCAGGCAAATGAACCTTGTGGGAAATGCCAATCCACATCCTTTTCTTGCAGAAACACAATGGGAACATCAAACTAACATTCTGTCTTTCTACCGAAACTATTTGGAAGCGAGGAAAAAGTATCTTAAGGGCTTAAAACCACAAAACTGGAAACAATATCAGCATTTTCTCATACTTAAAGTACAGAAGACCAACCGCAACACATTAGTTACAGGATGGAAAAACAGTTTCAATCTCCCCCGTGGAATATTTACCAAACCAATAAGGGAATGGTTTGAGAAACATAATAATTCAAAAAGAATATACGACCAAATACTATCTTTTGGCCGAGTAGGATTTGTAGCGAAAGCTATCCCCTTATACTTCGCAGAAGAATGTAAAGACTGCGTACAACCTTTCTACGATTACCCTTTCAATGTAGGCAACAAACTTAAACCAAAAAAAGGGCAATTCTTAGATAAAAAAGATCGTGTCGAATTGTGGCAAAAGAATAAAGAGCTATTCAAAAACTACCCACCGGAAAAGAGAAAGACGGACTTAGCTTATCTTGATTTTTTATCATGGAAAAAGTTCGAACGCGAACTTCGACTTATCAAAAACCAAGACATCGTCACATGGCTGATGTTCAAGGAACTATTCAAAACGACAACTGTGGAAGGATTGAAGATTGGGGAAATACATCTAAGGGACATCGATACAAACACGGCAAATGAGGAAAGCAACAATATTCTAAATAGAATCATGCCCATGAAGTTGCCTGTTAAAACATACGAAACAGACAATAAAGGAAATATATTAAAGGAAAGACCTTTAGCAACCTTTTATATCGAAGAAACGGAAACCAAAGTCCTGAAACAGGGCAATTTCAAAGTATTGGCAAAAGACCGCAGGCTCAACGGACTACTTTCTTTTGCAGAAACTACAGACATTGATTTAGAAAAAAATCCTATCACCAAATTGAGTGTAGACCATGAGCTTATAAAATATCAGACTACAAGGATTAGTATCTTTGAGATGACATTAGGACTGGAAAAGAAACTCATAGACAAATATTCCACACTACCTACAGATAGCTTCAGAAATATGCTTGAAAGGTGGTTGCAGTGCAAAGCTAATAGACCGGAATTAAAGAATTACGTTAATAGTTTGATTGCAGTGAGAAATGCTTTTTCCCACAACCAGTATCCCATGTATGATGCCACACTCTTTGCTGAAGTTAAAAAATTTACTCTTTTCCCTTCTGTCGATACAAAAAAGATTGAGCTAAATATAGCGCCACAGTTACTGGAAATAGTAGGAAAAGCCATAAAAGAAATTGAAAAATCAGAAAATAAAAACTAAATTATGGATTATATGGAATTAGCGAAAGAGGCATTCTCTATAATATGTACCTTTATAGCAGCATACGTGGCCTATTACTATGCTATCAAGCAACTACACCAAAAAAGTGTTGAGAATATTGAATATGCCAAATACCAAGCTGTGTTACAAGCACATAAAAGCCTGTATAGACTACTCAGATTTACTACAAATACTGAAAATGAAGACAGCATATTGATTTGGGAAAAAACAAAAGATGGTAAGCAAGAAGCAACCTATTATTTTAGAAAAGAAAACATACGCAAATTTATGAAAGAACTCTCTGAAGAAATATATAATGAGGGATGCGGCATTTTTATGTCAAAAGAGGTTCTATCCCTAATTTCCGAATATAGAAATATTGTTTATGGTTTCATGCTTTCCGCCCAAAACAATCCCCAAGAAACAATAAGAATAACTAATAGAGAGTCTGTAGAACGAATGAAAAAGATTCACCAAAACCTCTCGATAGAAATCAGACAAGCAATCAATCTGAAAAAACGAGATTTAAGATTTTAATAAATAAAAAGTGAGGAAGTATAACCTAAAAAATAAAGAAAATAGATTGGAAATGAGTCGTTTACTAAATATCTGTTGCATCTGCCTTCTTTTTGAAAGGTAAAAACAACTATCTTTGCAACAGATAGACATCACATGGTGTTGCATCTGCCTTCTTTTTGAAAGGTAAAAACAACGGTACGCTGACTCCGATGCTTGTGGGTGCGGTTGCATCTGCCTTCTTTTTGAAAGGTAAAAACAACTGCCGAGAAAGGTCATCCATTTATTAAAAGTTGCATCTGCCTTCTTTTTGAAAGGTAAAAACAACTATTTTATGTGGTGTTTTCAATTGTTATTGTTGCATCTGCCTTCTTTTTGAAAGGTAAAAACAACCAATCATTTCGCAAACCCATTCGGAAACGTGTTGCATCTGCCTTCTTTTTGAAAGGTAAAAACAACCGACGGATGTTATCTTTATCCGGTCTGCCTGTTGCATCTGCCTTCTTTTTGAAAGGTAAAAACAACTAATCTTACCAAATGGTTTCTTTTGGACTGGTTGCATCTGCCTTCTTTTTGAAAGGTAAAAACAACATAGTGATCGGATGGGCCAAGAATCTCGGCGTTGCATCTGCCTTCTTTTTGAAAGGTAAAAACAACTAAGTCTGAAGAATGGAATACCATGCGTAAGTTGCATCTGCCTTCTTTTTGAAAGGTAAAAACAACTGCTATTTTATGAATGAAGATTATTACCTTAAAACATAATATTTCGTCATCTCAAATTGAAACATGAGACAGTTATCATCAAATATTAAAGCAAATAATTTTTAAGAAGGATACAAAGTATATAACAAATATAAAAAAGAATTTGGGGCTTGTATGGAAATTCTGTAAGAATCAAAAACTTATATAAAATACGCGATGGGATAAAACGTGATCAAACATACTCATCTTAAATGAAAAGAAAAATGAAAAATATCTTCTCAAACAAGTCTTTGTTCCCTAAAAAAGACACAGCAAAAGATTCCAAGAGAACCTTTTGCAAGATAAACAAACCATCTTGCAGATTCTACAAGCCATAACAAAGGGACCTACACAATTAGGCTATGAAAAAAGGGAAGCACACATGCACTCCCCTTGCCAACAAAAAATTACAAAATAAATGGACAGGACGTAAAGCGACATGAAATAAGTCGACTACTCTGACATACCATCATCAAATTGACCGAAAACTCTTATCCGACTTTATTTTTTCTTCTCAGGAATGAGTAATGAGGCCCCTATACCTACGGACAGTACGGCAAGGATAAAGATGAGCGACCAAACAGCATCGATCTCTACATACTCATGAATCAGCAGCTTGACACCGATAAACAGCAACAGCAGGCAGACGGCGGGCTTGAGGTAGCGGAAACGGGCGGCCACACCAGCCAACAGAAAGAACATGGCGCGCAGACCAAGGATAGCAAAGATGTTGGAAAAGAACACCACATAGGGATCGAGCGACACGGAGAAGACGGCCGGAATGCTGTCGAAAGCGAAGATGAGGTCGCTAAATTCAATGAAAATGACTGTAACGAGAAGTGGGGTCATGTAGAGATGACCGCCACGGTGCTTCCCCACAACTTCATAGTCCTGCCCCTCCTTCTTGGCCCTCACAAAGAAAGCATCGCCGTGGAAACGGGGGAAGACACGAAAATGACCGGAGAGAAACTTCACCACAGGATGGGCGGTGACATCCATCTGCTCTTCCTTGTCGCGCTCGAAAAACATCTTGATGCCACTATAGACGAGGAAAACTCCGAAGACAAGCAATATCCAGTCGAACTTGGCAATGACCGTGGCACCGAGAAAAATAAAGATGAAACGCAAGACGATGGCTCCGAGAATGCCCCAGTTGAGCACCCGCTGATACTCCATCTTGCTCACACCAAACGATGTAAAAATCATCATCATCACAAAAAGATTGTCCACCGAGAGTGTCTTCTCAATGAGGTAACCGGTGATGTAGGAGATGGTCATGTGATGGCGGTATTGTTCCAATCCCCCCTCAAAGTCATTAGGGTCGAGTTTGAGATGGGAAGCATAGCGCCGGGCAACTTCCTGCAAGTCGGAGAAATTGTTGATACCATGTACCAAATCACCGTGAAACCATAGGAAAACGGAAAAGAGCAGGGCCAAGGTGATCCACACGGCCGTCCATGCGCCCGCCTCCTTCATCGACACTTCGTGAGCCTCCTTGTCTATCACCAGCATGTCAAGCATCAGAATGCCCACGATGAACACAATGAAACAGCCGAAAAAGATGATTTCTGTATAATGCATACTTTCCTATTCTAAACAGGGCACAAAGATACGAAATATCCGCTTAACAGACGCTACATCTTGATGATATTCATCGGATTTTTTCTACAACATCTATTTCTAGGGATATGGAGAAGCCGGCGACAGAACAATTATTTCATTTACCGGTCCGTCATTTAAACCGATGTGCCGAACGGCGTATGCAAGTTTTCTTCCCCACAATATAGCGTTCTAAAATAAAAAGTGTACCTTTGCAGTTGGTTATGGACGGATTAGTACTTGCGCTGATGATTCCATTCATCGGCACCACTCTCGGTTCCGGCTTCGTATTCTTCATGAAAGAAGAGATGCCGGCAAAGTTGCAAAAGACCCTCTTGGGCTTTGCTTCCGGTGTGATGGTGGCAGCCTCCATCTGGTCGCTGCTCATACCGAGCATGGAAATGTGCTCCGGCATGGGCAAGGCTGCCGTTGTCCCGGCAGCTGTGGGACTCCTGGCCGGCATGGCATTTCTCCTGCTGCTCGACACCATCACCCCCCACCTGCACATCGGCAATGCCCTCCCCGAAGGCCCCCATGCCCACCTCTCGCGCACAGCGATGCTCGCGCTCGCGGTCACCATCCACAACATCCCCGAAGGTATGGCCGTGGGTGTTGTCATAGCCGGCGCCTTGCAGGGCGGAGACTGGATTTCGCCGACGGCAGCCATGGCCATGTCGCTGGGCATCGCCATACAGAACATTCCCGAAGGAGCTATCATCTCTATGCCCATGAGGGCGGCGGGCGGCAGCCGGATGAAATCGTTTATCATGGGCACTTTGAGCGGAGCGGTGGAACCTATCGGTGGTTTGGTAGTCATTCTGCTGGCCTCGATAACCACGCCCATCATCCCCTACCTGCTCGGTTTTGCCGCCGGTGCCATGTTCTATGTCGTCATTGAGGAACTCATTCCGGAGGCCTCCGAGGGCGAGCACAGCAACCTGTCTACCATAGGCTTTGCCATCGGTTTCGTGATAATGATGGTCATGGATGTGGTGCTGGGCTGACATCGGATAGCATCTATCATGCATGGCAGTCTCAGAAAACCCCAGTGCGACCGTCTTTTCTGCCTTAAAAAAGCATAACACTTACTTTGAGGTATTGCGAAAGACAAATAGATTAGCTATCTTTGCACACAGATACTATTGTTTTTTAATAATTATAAGATTATGGTAATTGAAAAAGTTCATGCAAGAGAAATCCTCGACTCAAGAGGTAATCCTACTGTTGAAGTGGAAGTGACATTGGAAAATGGCGTTATGGGACGTGCCAGCGTACCGTCGGGCGCCTCAACCGGCGAGAACGAGGCTCTCGAGCTGCGCGACGGCGACAAGGCCCGCTATGGCGGAAAGGGTGTCCTGAAGGCCGTTGACAACGTGAACAACGTGATTGCTCCCGCCCTGAAAGGATTCAGCGTACTCGAACAGCGCAAGATCGACTACAAGATGTTGGCACTCGACGGCACTCCCACCAAGAGCAAACTCGGTGCAAATGCCATCCTCGGTGTGAGTCTCGCCGTGGCCCATACGGCTGCCAAGGCCCTCAACATTCCGCTCTATCGCTACATCGGCGGTGCCAACACTTACGTGCTGCCTGTGCCCATGATGAATATCATCAACGGTGGTGCCCACTCCGATGCGCCCATCGCTTTCCAGGAATTCATGATTCGTCCGGTAGGAGCTCCCAGTGAGAAAGAAGCTATCCGCATGGGTGCCGAGGTGTTCCACGCTTTGGCCAAACTGCTGAAGAAGCGCGGTCTGAGCACAGCTGTTGGTGACGAAGGTGGTTTCGCTCCTGCCCTTGATGGCATCGAAGACGCTTTGGAGAGCATCTGCCAGGCCATCCGCGACGCCGGTTACGAACCGGGCAAGGATGTGAAGATTGCCATGGACTGTGCTGCCAGCGAATTTGCCGTACAGGAAAATGGTCAGTGGTTCTACGACTATCGCCAGCTGAAAGACGGCAAGAAGAAGGATCCCAACGGAAAGAAGCTCACTGCCGACGAGCAGATCGCTTACCTCGACGAACTGATTACCAAATATCCCATCGATTCTATTGAGGATGGTCTCGACGAGAACGACTGGGAAAACTGGGTGAAGCTCACAGCCAAGATCGGTGACCGTTGCCAGTTGGTGGGTGACGACTTGTTCGTGACCAACGTGAAGTTCCTCGAAAAGGGTATCAAGATGGGCGCAGCCAACTCTATCCTCATCAAGGTGAACCAGATCGGTTCGCTCACCGAGACCCTCGAAGCCATCGAAATGGCCCACCGTCACGGCTACACCACTGTGACCAGTCACCGTTCGGGTGAGACGGAAGACACCACCATCGCCGACATCGCCGTGGCTACCAACTCCGGACAGATCAAGACCGGTTCGCTGTCACGCACCGACCGTATGGCCAAGTACAACCAGCTCATCCGCATCGAGGAAGAACTGTGCTGCTCTGCCCGGTATGGTTACACCAAGTTGAAGTAACAATCACTCAGACGGATGCATCAGCTTCGTATCAAACGCGTCTATTCGGAAGCAGACCCCACCGACGGTTATCGGATTCTCACCGACCGCCTGTGGCCGAGAGGCATCGCCAAAGACAAGGCTGCCATTGACGATTGGGCCAAGCAGATTGCACCGACAGCAAGTCTCCGGCAGTGGTTCGGCCACAAGCCGGAGAACTTCGCACCGTTTAAAGAACAGTATATCGCCGAACTGAATGCCAATCCCGATGCGCCACAATTTGTGGCCAAATGCAAACGGCTGTTGCAAGACACCGATGTCACGTTGCTCTATGGAGCGAAAGACGAGGTGCATAACCACGCTGTCGTGCTAAGAGACTGGATACTCGGATAAGCGGATATGACATAATGAAAAGGGAGGGAGCCATCAGACTCCCTCCCTTTTTCGTTCTCCCTTACCAACGGCATGGGCAAGAACCGGTAGACTTCAACCGCTCATAGCTATCAAAAAGAAAAGCTGAAGACACGTCCCTGCCCGTTTCCACCTTTCGAAGGGCCTTACAATAAGCCCTGAAACCGACCATTTCCGGGACAAGAAAGATGCCGATTCTAAAAATTTTTCACAACAAACAAAGCATAACAAACCAACTGCCACACAACATGAACAAAGACCTCCTGTCGTTTTACCACCGCCGGGCTGCCCACTACGCAGCAATGGCCGAAAGATTGAGGAAGCGCAACAAGCTGTTCATGCTCTCCTCCTTCCTCTCTTTCATGCTCATCCCCGCCTGCATCGGGCTCTATGCCTCAGCCGACAAGGGACAGCTGTGGCTGATGGCGAGCCTACAGGCATTCCTACTCTATCTCGCCATACGCTATCTGGACAACAAAAACGGCAAACAGATAGAACATGCCGAAAACCTGCTCAGCGTCTACGAAAAGGAAGAGGCCTATCAACAAAACAACTTCTCAAGGTTCGGCTCCGGTGAACAATACATCGACCCACGACATGCGTTCACCTACGACTTGGACATTTTCGGCAGCAGCTCTCTCTTTCAGCGGATGAACAGAACCATCACCACGGGAGGCAGCGACACGCTTGCGGGCTATCTTGCCGATGTACGCATGCGCCCCGTTGGGGAAATTGAGAAACGGCGGGAGGCCATCCGCGAACTCGCCGAATGTGAACCGCTGCGCGCGGCGTTTTGTGCCCACGGACAGAAACATATCATCAACACAGCCGAAATACTCTCCGCGCTGAACACCATCAAGGACATCCGCATTTCAAAATTCGCCCTCTCGCGGCTTTCCTTGGGCATGGCCGGCTTGGGCATCGGTCTACTGGCCGTCACAACCGTGCTGGCCGCGACCGGCAGCCTGTCTCCTGTCATTCCGGTGGCATGGGCTGTGATACAGCTCTTTGCCGTGCAGACGGCCTGCGCCCGGTCGCTGGGAAAAATCAACAAGGTGGTGGGAAAGATGCACACCCACCTGCGGGCATACATCAGCCTCATCAGACTGATTGCCGCTTCCGACCTGAAAGCGGCCGAAAACCGCGAAATCATTACGGCCATAGCAGGAAAGGAAACCGATGCCATCGCTTCGTTCGAGCAACTGTCAAGGCTGCTCGACGGACTCGACCAACGGGGCAACATCATGGGTCTCATCCTCTTCAACTCACTCTTTGCCAGCGACTATTTTCTTGTGCGGAGGTTCCTGAAATGGCAAGTCCGCTACATGCCTTGCATTGAAGACTGGATAGCGGCCGTGAGCCGTTTCGACGCACTGGTGTTCCTCGCCACCTACCGCTACAACGAACCGCAGGCCGTCGATGCCGAGATTGTGGACGAGGAGCAGGTAGTCTATCGGGCAGAAGGCATCTACCACCCGTTTTTGGGCGAAAAAGCCGTGAGCAACAATTTCCGCATCGACGACCGGCACTACTACATCATCACCGGAGCCAACATGGCCGGCAAGAGTACCTTCCTGCGCACCATCGGCGTAAACTATCTTCTGGCTGTCAACGGGCTGCCCGTATTTGCCGATCGGCTCACTCTTTCGGTGTTCTCGCTGTTCACCGGCATGCGCACCACCGATGACCTCAACCACGGCATCTCCTATTTCAACGCAGAACTGCTGCGCCTGAAACAACTCATGGAGAGCTGCCGGCAGTCGTCCCGCACACTGATTATCCTTGATGAAATACTGAAAGGCACCAACTCGCTCGACAAACTGAACGGTTCGCGCCTTTTCCTGCAAGAGATTGCCACCCTCGCCGTGACGGGCATCATCGCCACCCACGACTTGGAACTGTCTAAAATGGCCGATGCCATGCCCGACCGTTTCCACAACCATTGTTTCGAAATACAGCTGTCGACCGACATCACCTACACTTACAAGATAACGCCCGGTGTCGCCCGCAACCAGAATGCCACCTACCTGCTTCGCAAAATGCTCCTGACGCATTGAAAACAAGCCGGAAGGCTGTCACCGCTCCACCTCCAGCACATACACCGGTTGCGGATCCACGCTGACGGTTCGCTCGCCATCACCCTGCCTCGTGTCCTGCACAAAGAGGTGGAGGCGTTTCCGGCTCTTCCAAAGTTCGGTGTCGTGGGTCGGCTCCCAAGCATTGACGGGGAAATCAGTCAGGTCTGCCGTCTGCCATTCGTGGCGTTTCACATTCCGGGTGTAGAACATCGAGACACAGCTGCCGCGCTCCACATCCCGGAAGAGACAATACACCCTGCGACCGTCGACCACAATGCGGGGCCGGGCAATGGGTATCATCTTCGTGCCCCCACCCTTGAGCGTAAACGGCGTGTGGCGGGAGGAGACCGTTTCGCAGTGCCACTGCCGACCATCGTTCCACACCAGCCGGTATTGTGGTACACCGGAATCGCTGTCGCGCCAGTAGGTGGCAATGTAGGGATGGCCGTGGCTGTCGGCACTCATACTCGTCTGGTTGATGAGTTCCGAGTTTTGCGGTATGCGGCAGGCATACTCCGCATTGCTGAGGCGGATGGGAAGGCTGTAAGGCTCACCCGTGGACTTCTGCCACGTCTTGCCGTTGTCCACGGAGCGGGCATAGCACAGGTCATGATTGGTCTCCACCAGCCACGATTCGCGCCACACCCACGAGAGATGAATCGTGCCCCGCTCGTCCACATAGAGTTGCCAATAGGCGTTGCGGGCGTTTTCACCGTCGATGAGCACATCCTGCACGCGCTCCCATTTGCGTGTGGCCACGGAGTAGCGGTTCATCACCAGATTGCCGCGGCCCGAGCGACCCGAGCGATAGACAAACAGCAGGTCGCCGCCCTTGAGGGTGTAGAACTCGGGATAGGTCACATTGTCTTCATCTATGCCCGTCATGGGCAGCTTCTCCCCCAACTCCAGTGAGCCCGGAGCCACACTGCGGCAATAGTTCAGGCGGTGGCCGTGGTGGTCGAATGCCACGTGCAGGTAGCCATCGCCGTCGAGCATCATGCTGATGACGTTGTGCCCGTCCTTCACGTTACCGCGATATTGCGTGCGATGCAGCTGCCAGGCTTCCTCGTTCAGTTTTCGCTTGCCCAGTGTGAGATAGCCGTCGCCATCGTAGTAGCTGATGTATTGTTCGCCGCCGTGGGTCACCAGAGAGTTGTTGCGAAACACAGCCGTGTTGACCGATGTGCGGCTGTAGCCCTTCCCCACCGACACCAGCCGTCCTGTATGGGGAGCCACCGCCTGCAGTTTATTCTTTTCTCCGTCGCCCGCAAGGCCGACTGTGGGGCATACCATCAACACCGCAAGCAGTGATAATAAATGTCTTTTCATCATCTATCTAACAAAAGTTTTTCCATTCCACCTTATTATATATCCTTTCGCCATCCTCCTGCATTCTTTCATCTGCACGGGAAACGGCAAAACGGCCCTTGCGTAAACCGGAAGTTTCTTCTCTTTGCGGTCTCGGCTTTCAGTCATTAGGCTTTCGAAAGCAAAGATAATAAAAAGAATCGTCAGGCAGTGGGGATAAAATGAGAAAAAAAGGGGACTAATCGTCCATTATAGCTATTACAGCCGAATACCGACACAAAGCGCTGGCAAATGACAGGGTACAACATAGCGGTGTGTCAACATTATTGACCTCCCACCCCGTTTCATCCTGCCCGTTTCCACGAAGTGATTTCTTCCGGCCCGAAATACTCGATTTTCAGGGCAGTTTATAAATCCCTATCAATCACCCACTTGATTTATTTTGACATCCCAAACGATCTCTCAAAGGTTGCAAAAGAGCCTCAATGAGCACTTGAAAGAGCCCGTTTTGCCTCCTCACTACAGCCATCCGACACGCTCAAACGGCCTCTTTCGCACTGCCGGTCGGCCCAAATGGGAAAAACAGCCGATCCTTTCGCCCTTCCAAGCGTATTTTTCCCGCCCCGCTATCACCTATTTGAGCAAAACAAAAAGTCCTGCCTTTTTACTTTTTGTCATACTTTTTGTATGTCATGATGGGTACAATACCACTTGGAATAGAAGCAAGAAGATACTTAAAGATAGAAAAAATCGCTTTATGCCTTAAATTTTCATCAAAATTAAATGTTCCATAAATATTTTTATACATCTTTGCACTCGGATGTCAAGTACGCCTATGTGTAGGTGTGCGTTATAAAGAGTTCGACTTTGAAAAGAGCGTTTGAAATATTGTCTTTTATCTGAAATCTGCAAAATTTCAACTACCAAAGACAATAGGCAGTACGCTCACGCTTGGGATTATTGTACCCTTACCAAGGGCATAATATACCTCACGGCGTGGGCTATTGTTTGTTGTTTGGTAGTGGGTATTGCAGAACCTCAGATAAGACAACATTCAATAGTTCCCACGCTCTTACTATTTATATTAACCGCTTACTTCTGGGAGACAGTTGGCAAAACGCTCACACATGAAACAGTTTTTTTATAAATAAAAATGATTGTAAGTCGTATGCTTGTTTAGAGATCGCTGATAATACATGGGAAGGTTATGTCATCGTAAAATTTCGTTCCCCATTAGATTGCTCTAAATTAGAATTCATTCATGTAAACAATAATAATGGGGAAAAGGCAATACACGAAATTACAGCATTTAAATGTCTATCGGATCAAATGGAATGTGAATCTAAATGGAAAACGATAGATGAAAGATACATAGCATCTATCTTCTCTAAAAATGAGCTTTCCACTCTTCAAAAAGAGATAGAGGACTATCTAAATAAAAATAAAAAGAGATAGTATTTGATAAGGTATGAGTATACTTACATTTCTTTTTAAAAAAAGAAAGAGAAAAAATCAATTCTGCTCACCATTTCGAAGTTAAAACTCGTTAGAAACTTGGTGCTATGGGAAAAAAGGATTATCTTTGTGGCGTAGTAATCATTTTTATATAAAGGAGGCATGAATATGTGTATATTGGAAAAGATGCAAGAATTTGCTGCCAATGGCATACGTGTGTTCGGAAAGGCTTCCAAAGGACAGTTTCATTCGGAGTCTGAAGCCGTCAAAGCCATTAAAAAGGAGATGATGGAAAGAACGTCCGACCGCCGTGATGACATCGAAAGTCTTTTGCAAGACAAAAAGAAAGTCGAAGCTGATATTCGCAAGAGCTTTAATAACCTTATTCTGATCAATGGGTAAGCAATCTATTAGCAGAAAAGAGACGCAGGTCTCTATGGGAGATTCAACAGGAAAGCAGCTCGAACAGACAGTTTCCGTTGATGACAATTCTCTGCCCTCTCCCCAAGAGTTGGCTCAATATCAACAAATAGACCCCGATATTGTCAGGTTTTTGATAGAAACTTCTGTCAAGGAACAAGCCCACCGCCATCGTATGGATGATGAAAAAATGAAGCTTCTGAAAAATTCAGAACGAAAGAACACTCGTATGAATTGGTGGGGGATGTTTTTTGCTTTTCTATCTCTTATTTTATTCATGGGGGTTGCTGCTTTTGCCCTATACTTGAATAAGCCGTGGTTTGCAGGAATCTTTGGAGGGACTGCAATCTTAGCTGTAATAACAACCTTTGTGGAAGCTGGTAAGGATTCTGCTAAAAGTAAAAAATAATTTGGGTAAAAAATACCATTAAGGTGAGATTTGTTCTCGCCTTTCTCTTTACTTTCCAACTCTTACTCTCTGACTATTTTGTTACCTTACCGAAACAAATAGGAAAACGGGGCCAGCCGATATTTTTTCTATCAACTTAGGAACAAAAAAGAAAAGGGTAGGAAACCTCGCGGTTTTCTACCCTTTTTCATCAAAGTCGGGATTACTGGACTCGAACCAGCGACCTCACGCCCCCCAGACGCGTGCGCTACCAACTGCGCTAAATCCCGATTTGCGAGCGCAAAGGTACGCACTTATTCTGACATTTGCAAATTTTATAGCACTTTATTTTGCCTTTTAAGTGATTTATCGTAAATTTGCACCATATAAAATCCAAGATATGAAGCATCCTCTCCTCCTTTTTCTAATGGTTGCAGGACTCCTTTTGGTCTCGTGCAAAAGTGAAGATGACCTGCCACTCGAGACGGCGGGCATTGACCAAGACGAGGACAACACGACGGCTAAACTTGACGAGTCGTATGTCTATCAGTTGCCGGTGGTGTTTCATGTGCTTTATCAAGATGCTTCCGACAAGTCGCAATACGTGGATGCGAACAGACTGAAAGAGATTTTGCAGAACGTGAACGACCTTTGGAAGGGCAACATATACGGCGAAAGCGAGAATATGGGGGTACACTTTGTGTTGGCCAAACAAGACGAGGCGGGAAAGACAATGCCCATTCCGGGGGTGGAATATATCAAATATGAAGGCACTTACCCTATAGATGCCTATGACTTCATGAAGCAGAAAAGCAACCTTAAATATATTTGGGATCCCAATGAGTATATCAATGTAATGGTGTACAACTTCAAGGAAGAAGAAAAGAGCGGGCTTCTGCTGGGCATCTCACACATGCCACTGACCATCAAAAGCGACTCGGCGCTGGCCGGACTGGAAACGACGGAATATCGCAAAATTCCCAAAAACCGATTGTCTTACGCCCCTTGCACGTCGATCAACAGCAGTCTGCACAACGGGAAATCGATCATTAACACTCAGTCTACACGCTATACTTTGGCCGACAAGGGGAAAAAAGGCTATGAATATTCATCGGCCGATGTCAACGTGACCTTGGCACACGAACTGGGGCACTATCTCGGCCTGCACCATGTGTTTGCCGAAGAAAAGAACGACAAGGGATATACAAGCATCGACGACTGCCAGGACACTGACTATTGTGAAGACACTCCCAGCTATAACATCTTGGAATATAACAAAATGCTGACGCAATATATCAAACAAAAAAAGCAGAATCATGAGCAGGTGCAGATGAAGGATGTGGCCAAGCGCATCAACTGTAGCAACGAGAGCTTCCTCTCGGAGAACTATATGGACTATGCCATCAGCTACAGCTTCAGATTTACGCCCGACCAAAAGAAAAGGGTGAGAAACGTGCTCTACTACAGTCCGCTGATACCCGGTCCCAAGAAAAACGGTGCCAACGGTGTGCCTCCGGCAACACGCGCATCAGCCGACAACGGCAAGCCCTACGACCTGCCAATCACCATCGTTAAATAAAAAAGAAAATCTTCTTAATACATGCAATATAAAATCACCGCCCCGGAACGTATTCAGGCAACCATCAATCTTCCGGCATCAAAAAGCATCAGCAACAGAGTGCTGATGATACATGCACTTGCGGGCGGAGACACTTTACCAGACAATCTCAGCGACTGTGACGACACGGAAGTCATCATACGTGCCCTCGCCGCAATGCCTTACGAAATCGACATCAAAGCCGCGGGTACGGCCATGAGGTTTATGACGGCGTATCTTTCTGTGACGGAGGGCAAACACCTGCTTACGGGAACCGACCGCATGAAACGTCGGCCTATAGCACCGCTCGTCAATGCCCTGCGCTATCTGGGAGCCGACATCCGATATGCCGGAGAGACGGGATTTCCACCTCTCATCATAAATGGGAAAACGCTTGAAGGCGGACGCTTGGAGGTGCCGGGAAACATCAGTTCGCAATATATTTCCGCATTGTTGATGATCGGGCCGGCACTGAAAGAAGGACTTGAACTGCACCTCACGGGAGAGATCATCTCCCGTCCATACATAGACCTCACGCTTTGGACGATGCAAGAATTTGGTGCCGAAGCGGAATGGACGGACATGGACATCATCACTGTCAGGCCACAAGTCTACAAGTCTCATCCCTATCTCATCGAGAACGACTGGAGCGCGTCGAGCTATTGGTATGAAATGCTTGCCTTGCAGGGAGCCTCCGGTTCGTCAATCAAACTAAAGGGACTCACAGACGGCTCCAAGCAAGGCGACTCGGTAGTCAAATACCTTTTCAGTTTGTTGGGTGTGAAGACGACATTCGACAACAAGGAAGAGGGGCAGCCCACAACTGTAACCCTCACCCGCCATCGCTGCCTGCTGCCCCGCCTTGACTATGACTTCACGGGCTCGCCCGATTTGGCACAGACCTTTGTCGTGACATGTGCGTTGCTGGACATTCCCTTCACGTTTACCGGTTTGGCCAGTCTGAAAATCAAGGAGACCGACCGCATAGAGGCTTTGAAAGCCGAAATGAAAAAATTGGGCTATCCCATCAAAGACGAGAACAACAACACCCTGTGCTGGGAAGGAGAGCACTGCACGCCCTCTCTGCAACCTATCGACACCTACGAAGACCATCGCATGGCATTGGCTTTTGCCCCGGCTGCCTGTCGGTTTCCCGGGTTGAGAATCAACAATCCGGGCGTGGTGAGCAAATCCTATCCCCACTATTGGGACGATTTGCGCAAAGCGGGATTCAACATTGAGGAAGTATGATTTATCTGTTATTGGCTCTCGTTGCAGGCGGTCTGCTTGTCGGATTTTTCACTTGGATCGGTAACCGCAACAGCCAAGGCGATGAAGAATGTATCGTCGTCAAGAAAGGTGACTGTACCACATGTAACGGAGAGAACAGCAAGTGTGAGCAGGAATGTATGTTGGAAGCCTCTGTCAAGGACATAGAATACTACAACGACGAAGAACTCGACGCTTTCGCCGGACGCCCGGCCGATACCTACAGTGAGAGGGAAGTGGAACAGTTCTCGGAAGTGCTCTACACGATGAAGCCTGAGGAGGTGAAAGGATGGACGCGCAGCCTGACCCTGCGCGGCATTAATATCCCCAACCAACTCAAGGACGAAGTTTTCGCATTCTTATGAACATCATCGAATACGCTTTTTTTCAAAATGCCCTGCTGGGTTCGCTGCTTGCCAGTATTCTCTGCGGCATTATTGGCACCTACATTGTGACACGTCGCTTGGTCTTCATCAGCGGCGGTATCACCCATGCGTCGTTCGGCGGCATCGGCATCGGGGTGTTCAGCGGCATCAACCCCATTCTGTCGGCCATGGTGTTTGCCGTATTAAGCGCCTGCGGAGTGGAGTGGCTGTCAAAGCGCAGCGATGTGCGCGAAGACTCGGCCATAGCCGTATTCTGGACGCTTGGCATGAGCGTGGGCATCATCTGCTGTTTCCTCACACCCGGTTTTATGCCCGACCTGCCCTCTTTCCTTTTCGGAAGCATTTTGACTATCGGGACAGCCGATCTATGGTTGCTGGGAATTCTTACTGCCATTGTGGTCGCCACCTTTAGTTTTTTTTGCCGCCAGATAGTAAGCGTGGCCTTCGACAGCATCTTTGCCCGTTCACAACATCTGCCCGTCACCCTGATAGAGTATTTCATGATGGCACTCATCGCCATGACCATCGTCTCCACGCTCCGCATGGTGGGCATCGTACTAGCCATCAGTCTGCTCACCATCCCGCAAATGACGGCCAACCTTTTCACGTTCAGTTTCCGGCGCATGATATTCCTTAGCATCGCCATCGGCTGGGCCGACTGTCTGATAGGGTTGGCGATCAGCTATCAGCTCAACGTGCCTTCGGGAGCCTCCATCATTTTTGTCGGTGTCATTGTCTACGCTATTGCCAAGACAATAAAAACCCTTTGTTTGAAGTTCTATAAACGTGAGACTAACCGACTATAGACATATCGCCGTCTTGCTGACCGTTGTGACTGCACTGACCATTGCAGGATGCGGTACACAGAAGAACACCGCGCAGAGTCGTTGGTGGCAATCTTTCACGGCTCGCTACAACACCTATTATAATGGTTCGATGGCCTATATCGATGGTTCGTTGGAGAAAGAGCAGGGCAACAAAGACAACTTTACAGAACTGATTCCGCTCTACACTGTGGGCAACAAAGGCAGTAGGGAACTGGGGCTGTCAAACTTTCAACGCGCCATAGAAAAAAGCGAAAAGGCCATCCACCAACACAGCATCAAACGCAGGCCTGAATGGACCAAGAGCCGGCGCAAAACCGCCAAGGACATAGAGTGGCTCAACCGGCGCGAGTACAATCCTTTTCTCTGGAAAGCGTGGCTGCTGATGGGGCGTGCACAGTTCCACAGCGGAGCCTTTGACGAGGCGGCTTCCACTTTCGCCTACATGAGCAGACTCTACGCAACCCAACCGGCCATCTACGGCCGTGCCCGCGCATGGCTTGCCAAATGCTACATAGAACAAGGATGGATGTATGATGCGGAGGATGTCATTCGCAACATGCAGCGTGACTCCATCCATTGGGCAGCCCAAAAAGAATGGGACTATACATACGCCGACTACTACATACACTCCGGCGACTTTAGAAAAGCCATACCCTACTTGAGGAAAGTCATCCGCCACGAGATGCGGCGCAAGCAGCGTGCCCGTGAATGGTATCTCATGGGGCAGCTGTATGCCGCTATCGGAAATAGGCAGGAAGCCTACAAATCCTTTCGCCGGGTGGTGCGGCTAAGTCCGCCTTACGAGTTGGATTTCAATGCCCGCATAGCCATGTCGGAGGTTATGGCAGGAAGCCAGTCGAAGAAAATGATTGCCAAGTTGAAGCGAATGGCAGCCAATGACAACAACAAAGAGTATCTTGATCAGGTGTACTACGCCATCGGCAACATCTACTTGGCACAAAAAGATACCGCCAACGCCATCGGAGCCTACGAACAGGGCAGCAGAAAAGCTACGCGTAACGGGGTGGAGAAAGGTGTGTTGTTGCTCCACTTGGGCGACCTCTACTGGAATCGGGAGAAATTCAGCGATGCCCGGCGTTGCTATGGTGAAGCCATCGGACTGCTTGACAAAGATCGCAAAGACTATGCAGTGCTTTCCCAACGCTCCAAAGTACTCGACGAATTGGTACCACACACCGAGGCCGTCGAACTGCAAGATTCGCTCCAAGCTTTGGTTAAGATGAATGAGAAAGACCGCAATGCTGCCATCGACCGGATCATCGCCGCTTTGAAGAAAAAGGAGAAAGAAGAGCGTGCGGCCCAAGCCGAAGCGGAAAGCAATCGGACTCAACAACAGAACAGTGGCGCAATGAGGCCGAATCTGCCCAACGTGACATCTCCCAATGCAACTACAAGCACTACATGGTATTTCTATAATCCCACGGCAGTGAGCCAAGGAAAGTCTGTGTTCCAACGCCAATGGGGCAAGCGAGAAAATGTAGACAACTGGCAAAGAAGCAACCGGACGGTTGTGATGGATGTCGGCGGAACTGAAAATATGACTGATGCCATGCGCGATTCGCTTGTTCGGGCGGCAGAGATGAAAGATTCTCTAGCGCAGATAGCCGACAGCGCCCACAATGATCCTCATCGCCGGGAGTATTACCTGGCGCAGATTCCGCTCACTCCCGAACAGATGGAAGCCAGCAATAAGATTCTTGAAGACGGGCTCTACAATTCAGGCGTCATATTCAAAGACCAGCTCGACAAGCTCCGGTTGAGCGAGAAAGCACTGCGCCGGTTGGTAGACAACTATCCCGACTTTGAGCATTTAGACGATGCTTATTATCATCTCTTCCTGCTCTATTCGCGCATGGGCATGCCTACAGTGGCTGAAAGCTATATCAACAAACTGAAAAGGGGTTATCCCAAGAGCCGATGGACAGCCTTGCTTACCGACCCCTACTTTAAAGAGAATGCCCGATTCGGCGTTCATATAGAAGACTCGCTCTATGCAGCCACCTACGCGGCATTCAAGGCCGATAGATACCATGAGGTGAAAAGCAACATGCGCCTCTCCGAAGAACGCTTTCCCATGGGTGCCAACAGGGACAAATTCCTGTTCATCGGCGGTCTAAGCAAGCTCAATAATGGAGATGCTACGGGCTGCGTGGACGATATGAGACGGGTGGTTGAATCGTATCCTAATAGCCGCATCAGCGAGATGGCCGGCATGATCGTTAATGGAGTGAATGCCGGACGCCATTTGCGTGGGGGAAAATTTGATTTGGGTGACGTGTGGAACAGAAGAAGCTTTGTGCTCAACGACAGCGACTCCATTGCCAAACAGGCTTTTTCGACCGACCGGAATGCCGACTTCGTTTTTATGGTGGTTTACCCCCCCGACTCCCTCAACGAAAACCGGCTGCTCTTTGAATTGGCTAAATTCAACTTCACAACTTATCTGGTGCGCAATTTCGATATTGATATCGAAGATATCGACGGTCTCCATCGCATGGCGGTCAGCGGCTTCCGCAACTATGACGAGGCCTTGCAATACGCTCATCAGCTCTATCAACAATCCGGCATTGCCAAACTATTGGGCAACAGTCGCTCCATCATCATCAGCCGGCCCAACATAGACTTACTCGGGACGCGTTTCTCTTACGACGACTATGCCAAGTTCTATTCCAAACATTTTGCACCTCTGAAGGTTTCCACTTTCCGTCTGCTCACCGAACCAGCCGAGATTGCGACAAAGAAAGAATCTGAAACGGAGCCTACTCCCGAAGAGATAGACCGCACATTGGATGAAGACGGATTCATCGATAACGGCCTTGACATACTCCCCGAACAGAACAATGTGCCCCCTACGCATACGGGGACACTAATCATCCCCGAGGAAAAGACACCAACGCCGGTGGACAAAGGCACTATCATTATTCCCGAAGCCCCGCTTGTCAAGCCAAGCCAACCGGCTATACCGGTCAAGCCGACCACTCTCCCCACCAAACCGACGGGTACGGGCAGCAAACAGACCACCCCGATCGGTAAACCGAACGCTACCGGCAAGACACCGGCGGTCCCTAAACCGGCCCCCACGCCCAAGCAGTCTCCGAAGCCCCAACCCAAGAAAGAGGATACAGGAGTCTATTTTGATGACGGGTTCGGCGGCACATTCACCGGTGGTAAAAACACCGGCAAATCCGGTAAGAATGACCGAAACAAACCGGAAAAGAAGAAGCAGACTTTCGATCTCGAGGATGAATATTACGAATTAGACGGATTTTAAGATATGAGCAACGGATTATTACTTTGGATTGATGACGAGATAGAACTCCTCAAGGCCCACATCATCTTTCTTGAAAAGAAAGGATATGAAGTAACGACAGTCAACAATGGCTCAGATGCCATTGACCTATGTCGCCAGCAAACATTCGACCTCATCCTACTCGATGAAATGATGCCGGGACTCAGCGGACTCGAAACACTCCACAGACTGAAAGAAATTCAGCCTTCCACACCGGTCGTGATGTGTACCAAGAGCGAGGAAGAGAACATCATGGAACAAGCCATCGGTTCGAAAATAGCCGATTACCTCATCAAGCCCGTCAATCCCAGCCAAATATTACTCACACTAAAAAAGAATATCCACCGGAAAGAGATCGTCACCGAGGTGACGCAGAGCGGCTACCAGCAAAGCTACCAAGAGATTGCCATGCAGATAGCCGACTGCCGCAGCCACACCGACTGGATGAATGTCTACAAACGTTTGGTGCATTGGGAATTGGAGCTGAGCAGCACGGAAAGTGCCATGACCGAGATGTTGCAGATGCAAAAAGAAGAGGCCAACAACGGCTTTGCCAAATATGTCGCCAAAAACTATCTGGACTGGATGAACACTTTCAACCTGACCACAACGGCAGACAAGCGTAGCAGTTCCGCCTTCCAAGGAACTGCTGTCGCAGAAAGACCCGTGTTGAGTCCGGATGTGTTCAAAACAAAAGTTTTCCCACTGCTGGATCAAGGAGAAAAGGTGTTCTTCATCGTAATAGACAATTTCCGTTTCGACCAATGGAAAATGCTTCAGACAGACTTGGGAGACATGTTCGACATCGAGGAAGACATGTATATGAGCATCCTCCCCACAGCCACCCAATATGCCCGCAATGCGATATTCAGCGGACTGATGCCCAACAAGATAGCCCAAATGTTTCCCGACTTGTGGGTGGACGAGGATGAAGAGGAAGGCAAAAACCTCAATGAGGGCCCACTCATCCGGACACAGCTCGACCGTTATCGGCGTCACAACACGTTTAGTTATCACAAAGTGAACGATTCCGGTGGTGCCGACCGGTTTCTGGAAAAGTTTAACGAACTCAAGAACAACGATCTCAACGTGCTTGTCATCAACTTCATAGACATGCTTTCCCACGCCCGCACCGAATCCAAGATGGTGCGCGAGTTGGCTAACAACGAGTCGGCCTATCGCAGCATCACACTCAGCTGGCTACGCCATTCCGTCATGTCAGAGGTGTTTAAAAGGTTATCTCAAGAACATTTCAAAGTCATCGTCACCACCGACCACGGCAGCATCCGTGCTTCCACCCCTGTTAAAATCATCGGTGACAGGAACACCAACACCAATTTGCGCTACAAATTGGGCAAAAATTTGGCCTACAATCCAAAAGAGGTGTTTGCCATCAAGAATCCCTCGCAGGCACATCTGCCGGCCCCAAATCTGAGTACCTCCTATGTGTTTGCCACGGGCGACGACTTCTTTGCCTATCCCAACAACTACAATTACTACGTGTCCTACTACAAAGATACGTTCCAGCACGGAGGCATTTCCATGGAAGAAATGCTCGTTCCGCTCATCACACTGAATCCAAGAAAAAGATAAGAATATGAAAATCAAGATCGATTCATTAGACAACATCCATGCTGCCGCCAAGCAGTTTGTCGACAACATGGGCACCAGCAAGGTGTTCGCTTTCTACGGAAAGATGGGGGCCGGCAAAACAACATTTATCAAAGCCATTTGCGAAGTGTTTGGAGTGGACGATGTCATTACCTCCCCCACGTTCGCCATCGTCAACGAATACACGGCCGCTTCGGGAACCCCCATCTATCATTTCGACTTCTATCGAATCAAAAAAATAGAGGAAGTCTACGACATGGGCTATGAAGATTATTTCTACAGCAACAACCTGTGCTTCCTTGAATGGCCCGAGTTGATAGAAAACCTCCTGCCCGGGGATGCCGTGCGAGTGACTATTCGTGAGGAGGAAGACGGAACAAGAACTGTGGAGACAGTCTGAGGCAGCCCTCCCGACACGGCTGACACGCGCTATACCAACCAACAAAAATCCCGCAAGGCGATGTGTCCTTGCGGGATTTCTTATTGTAACGGCAAATCAATTTTATTCATTTGCCCTCGCTGTTTTCTACTTACAGAAGCTGTTTGAACTTCTCGTCAAGTGTCTCTTTATTGGCGGCACCGACATACTTGTCTACCAACTGCCCTCCCTTAAAAAAGAGAATCGTGGGGATGTTGCGCACACCAAACTGCATGGCTACATCATCGTTCTCCTCCACATCACACTTGCCTACAACAATCTTACCGTCGTAGTCATTGGCCAGTTCGGAAATGACGGGACCCACCATCCGGCAGGGGCCGCACCACGTTGCCCACAAGTCAACCACCAATGGCAGTTCGCCATTCTTATAAGTCTCGAAATTCTCGGTTGTGATCTTTACTTCCATTTCTTTATTCCTTTTTATTAACTGTTGTTTAATTTATTCAATCGAGTGAGCAGCGCTCTCCATGTGTTCTGCAAACACCATGCCAACCGTCAGTTGATGTGAAATTGCATCTGGGGATGCGACTCAATGTAGTTAACCAGTGCCTTGCTCACATCCACGGTCTTATCTTTCGAACGCAGCGACACAAAGCTGTTAGTCTCCAAGTCACGTATTTGGAAAAACACCTGCGTGGGGCCCGGGTTGTCGCTGATGATGGTCGAGAGGTCGTTGACCAGCGTCTCGTCCACCGCATCGCTGTCCATCGAGATAGTCAAGCGTTCTATACGTGTGTTTTTCACATCGTTGAGAAACTGCACGTTCTGCACCTTCAACTCCAGCAGATCGGGATTGTAGGAGAAACGCTGCACGCACTTAGCCGTGACAAAGACGGTGCAACCCACCGTGAGCCGTCCCTTCCAGTTGCTCCAGTCATCGCCGAAGAGTGCCAATTCGCCCGGTGCATCGAAATCTTCTATGGTGACAAAACCAAACGGCTTGTTGGTTTTGGCGGAAAAACGCTCGCTCACATTGGTCACAATGCCACCGAATGTCAGTTCTTCACGCTCTGCCAGTGCCTTTTTGTCACTGTCACGTCCCACCTCCATACATTTGGTGTTGCATATACTTTTCAGTATCACCGTATATTCGTCAAGCGGATGAGCCGAGAGATAGATGCCCACGAGGTCGCGCTCTTTGTTAAGTTTCTCTATCGTGCTCCACACCTCCCCCTTCGGCACCGGCGGTGTAGCTATCTCCACCATGTCCATACCCCCAAACAGGCTGTTTGTTGCCTGCTGCTGGTCAAGCTGATAACGCTGCCCGTAGCGCACCAACGAGTCGAGGAAGACTTCTCCCTTCGAATTGACACCCATATACTGTTCGCGTTGCAGTCCGAAACCGTCGAACCCGCCACTGAGTGCCAGGCTCTCGAAAGCCTTGCGATTCACGCAGCTGTAGTCCACCCGTTGGGCGAAGTCGAAAATATCTTTGTATGGCCCGTTTTTCTCGCGCTCACTGACAATGGCCTCCGCAGCCGCAGTACCCATGCCCTTGATAGCAGAGAGTCCGAATCGGATTTCTCCTTTTCTGTTTACACCGAAGCCGCTGTAACTCTCGTTCACATCGGGCCCCAGTGTGGAGATATTCATCGACTTGCACTCCTCCATGAGCTTAGTGATTTCCGTAATCTGACTGAATCGGCGGGTCATCAGTGCGGCCATAAACTCGGCCGGATAGTGAGCCTTAAGGTAGGCCGTCTGATAGGCCACCCACGAATAGCACGTGGCATGCGACTTGTTGAAAGCATACGAGGCAAACTTCTCCCAGTCGCTCCATATTTTCTCGAGCACTTGCGGGTCGTGGCCGTTCTCCTGCCCCTGCTTGATAAATTTCGGCTTCATCGCATCTACGATGGCCTTCTTCTTCTTTCCCATGGCCTTTCGCAGCGCGTCGCTCTCGCCTCGGGTGAAGTTGGCCAACTGTCGCGAAAGCAACATTACCTGCTCCTGATACACCGTGATGCCGTAGGTGTCTTTCAGATATTTCTCCATGCAGGGAATGTCATATTTCACGAGCGAAGGATCGTTCTTTCGTTTGATGAAATCGGGAATGTAGTCCATGGGCCCCGGCCTGTAAAGAGCATTCATGGCGATGAGGTCTTCAAACACCGTGGGGTGCAGTTCGCGCAGATACTTCTGCATACCTGCCGACTCAAACTGGAATGTGCCGATGGTGCGGCCCTCCTGATAGAGCTTATAAGTGAGTTCGTCGTCAATGGGAATGTTGTCCAAGTCTACCACGTCGCCGGTCGTCTGTTTCACCACCTTGCAGGCCTCCTTCAACTCTGAGAGGGTCTTGAGCCCCAAGAAGTCCATCTTGATGAGTCCGGTGGACTCGATGACATGGCCGTCATACTGGGTCACTGCCGTCTTTTTATCAGGGAAATCAGGGTCATCGGCCGTGGAGATGGGCACCCAGTCACTGATGGGATTGCGGCAAATGATGAAACCGCAGGCGTGAATGCCCGTTCCGCGCACTGTCCCTTCAAGCATCTTGGCATATTTGATGGTGTTCCGCTCGCGCTCGTCTATCGACACGGCGGCCTCCTGCAATTCGGGCGTATACTTGATGGCGTTGGTCAGATTCATCTTGGCCCCATCGGGCAGACGGTCGGGGATAGCCTTGCAGAGGGCATTGGAGCGTTCGAGCGGCAGTTTCTCCACACGCGCCACATCCTTGATGGAGTTTTTGGTGGCCATGCTGGCGTATGTGATGATATGCGCACAGTTCTCGTGTCCGTACTTGTCCATCACCCATTGCAGCACCCTCCCGCGCCCGTCATCATCGAAGTCGGTATCAATATCGGGGAGATTCACACGGTCGGGGTTCAGGAAACGCTCAAACAGCAAGTCATATTTCAGCGGGTCTATCTTTGTGATGCCCAGACAGTAGGCCACTACTGATCCGGCAGCCGAGCCACGCCCCGGGCCCACCATCACGCCCAATTCCTCTCGGGCCGCATTGATGAAGTCTTGCACGATGAGAAAGTAGCCCGGAAAACCCATTGTCTTCATCACATGAAGCTCGAAGTCAATATGTTCTTTCACCTCTTCGGAGAGCGGGTCTCCGTAAAGTTTTTTAGCCCCGTCGTAAGCAAGCTTGCCCAAATAGTCGGCTTCAAACTTGATACGATAAATCTTGTCATAGCCCCCCAGACGGTCGATGACGGCCTGTCCGTCTTCTGGCGAGAGCTGATTTTCGCCTTTCTCGTCGCACGTAAATTCCTTATACAGCTCCTCTTTCGAGAATTTCTGCCGCCACTGCTCCTCCGTTCCGAAGTCTTCCGGAATGGGGAAAAACGGCATAATGGGCCCATGTTCGATACTGTAAAACTCCACCTTGTCTAAAATCTCAAGCGTGTTGGTGAGCGCATCGGGGATATCGAAGAAGATGTCGTTCATCTCCTGCTTGCTCTTAAACCACTCCTGCTTAGAATATCTCATGCGGTTGGGGTCGTTGAGGTCGGCCTGAGTGGAAAGACAAAGCAGGTGGTCATGGGCCTCGGCGGTCTCTTTGTCCTCAAAATGGCAGTCGTTGGTGCAGATGAGTTTGATACCGTATTCTTTGGCAAACTCTATCAGCACCTTGTTGGCCCGCTGCTGCAAGGGATAGGTTTCGCGATTGGCGAGAACCGTGGGGTCAGTCACTTCGTGGCGCTGCAGCTCGAGATAGTAGTCGTCGCCGAACACCCGATGATACCACTCGCAGGCTTCGCGCGCACCGGCGATGTCGCCTTTCAGTATTTTGGCGGGCACTTCGCCGGCTATACAGGCCGAGCAGACGATCAGGTCTTCATGATATTTCTCCAGATCTTCGCGGTCGGTACGCGGCCGATAGTAGTAACCATCCACCCACGAACGCGAGACAAGCTTGATGAGATTCTTGTACCCGTTGTAGTTTTTGGCCAACACGATGAGGTGGTAGCCCGAGTTGTCGCCGTGCTCCTTCACCTTGTCTTCCTTACGGTGGCGGGCCACATACATCTCGCAGCCAAAGATGGGCTTGAAAGGCTCCTTCCCCTCTTTCTTGCGCTCTTTGTTCAGTCCGGCACAGATGTCGGCAAACTCCTTGATGCCGAACATCACGCCGTGGTCGGTAAGTGCCATGCCGCGCATACCGTCGTCCACGGCCTTTTTCACAAGATTGGCTATCTTCGACTGGCCGTCGAGGATAGAATAATAGGTGTGTACGTGTAAGTGTACAAAATCTTCCATCGGCTGTCAATATTGTTTTAAAATCGGAGTGTAAAGTTACGGCTAAAACCTGACACAGCCAAAAGAATGAGTTGAAAAATTTGCGGCTGTCATAAAAAAAAACTATCTTTGCAAACAAATTGAAAACCTGAACCTTCAATGGGAAAAAGAATAAAGAAACTCAAGAAAATCAGAATACATCGCGAAGGGACGGACACGCTCGTCTTCAGTGCCGTGGCCATTGTGGCCATTGCGCTGCTGCTGTGGTATGCCGTGCCCACAAAAGTTCCTTTCTGGGGCTTCGTGGCCGTGTTTGCCATCATCTACGGCGTTGTGCTCAACTTCTACCGGTGTCCCAAACGTTTCATCAATCTGGAAGATACCGACAAGATAGTCGTGGCCCCGGCCGACGGCAAGGTGGTGGTCATCGAGGAGGTGGAAGAGACGGAATATTTCCACGACAAGCGACTGATGATTTCCATTTTCATGAGTCTTTTCAATGTACATGCCAACTGGTTTCCCGTTGACGGAAAGGTAAAATTCGTGAAGCACGAAGACGGCAACTACCACAAGGCATGGCTGCCCAAGGCCAGTGAGGAAAACGAACATGCCGACGTGATGATCACCACGCCCGATGGGGTGGACATCCTTTGCCGTCAGATAGCCGGTGCCATGGCGCGCCGCATCGTCACCTACGCCAAGGAAGGTGAGGAATGCTACATCGACGAGCATTTGGGATTCATCAAACTGGGGTCGCGTGTCGATGTGTTCCTGCCGCTGGGCACGGAGGTCTGCGTGAAGATGGGACAACCCACCACGGGCGACCAAACCATTATAGCAAAACTGAAATAACAGAACAACCGTTCGCCCAAGCCTACGGCCTACTTGGCAGAGAGCTTGGGCGTTTTTATATTTTATCAAGGATGGCAAACTCAATCACGAAACACATTCCCAACACCCTCACCTGCAGCAACCTCGTTTCGGGCTGCATAGCCACCGCCTGCGCCTTCGGCGGCTCTCCCCGCTGGGCACTCACATGGATCATCATCGGTGCCGTGTTCGACTTTTTCGATGGCATGAGCGCACGCTTGCTGGGTGTTTCCTCGCCCATCGGCAAGGAGTTGGACTCGCTGGCCGACGACATCACTTTCGGTGTGGCACCGTCCACCATCATCTTCTCCCAACTCTGGGTGATGGAATATCCTGCCTTTCTGGAGCCTTATCGCGAATTTCTCCCCTACTTTGCTTTCGTCATGGCGGCTTTCTCAGCTCTCCGACTGGCCAAATTCAATCTTGATGAGCGGCAGACAACCTCTTTTATCGGCTTACCGACTCCTGCCAATGCTCTATTCTGGGGCTCGCTCATCACTGCCAATCCCGGATGGATGCAGCATGGTTGGTCATTATTGGTAGTGCTCCTCATGGTGTGCCTCAGTAGTTGGCTACTCGTTTGCGAACTGCCCATGTTTGCCTTGAAATTCAAACACTGGGGATGGAAAGGCAACGAAGTGAAATACGTATTTGCCGCCCTCTCCGCTCTCGTGCTGATTGTGTTTGGCTTGCTCAACGGCTTCTGGATGGTCATTTCACTCTATTTCCTTGCCTCGTTGGCTTTGTATCTCTCAGGCAGCAATCCTGACTCTACTTCCCAACCACGTCAAGACGCGTCATTATGACAGCCATATTCCAATTTTTACTGTTCATCTTCGTTGCCATCACCGTCTTTGTCGGCTTGGCACTCTCCCGCATCTACCGGCAACTGCACGATGCCACCCACCGCTTCCGCGAACGGCCCCAACAACGCGAGGCCAAAGTGGGCGACAATGTCATCATCGACCGGCGCACTCCCGAAGAGACCAACAAGAAGATTATTCCTGAAAACGAGGGGGAATATGTAGACTTCAAGGAAGAATAACGGTCAAGAATTATCCACCCTCATTTGCATTCCCGCCTTTTCCGACGTATCTTATTTTATTCGTCGTTACCAACATCTCCGTCGGCAAATGAGGCGAATTTATCTCACGCCTACATTCGCATAATCCGCATCATTCGCCGTAACCCATTATACATTCGCCGACGGAGACATGATTCTATTCATGCACGAGGGTGCCTATCTCCTCGCCATCCATCACCTTTTTGAGATTGCCCACGATATCCATGTTGAACACATAGATGGGCAGATGATTCTCCTTACACATAGTGGTGGCCGTGAGGTCCATCACCCGAAGATTGCGATTATAGATTTCATCGAAAGTGATGTCCTTAAACTTCGTGGCAGTGGGGTCCTTTTCAGGGTCGGCCGTATAGATGCCGTCCACGCGCGTACCTTTAAGCATCACATCGGCCTCAATCTCGATGCCGCGAAGCGAACTGCCCGTATCGGTGGTGAAATAGGGGCTGCCCGTGCCGGCCGAGAAGATGCACACATAACCTGCCTCCATAGCCTCGATGGCTTTCCACTTGCTGTAAAATTCGCCTATAGGCTCCATGCGGATGGCTGTGAGAACTTTCGTTTTGACACCTATCGCACCGAGAGCGGAACTCAAGGCTAGCGAATTGATTACCGTGGCACACATACCCATCTGGTCGCCTTTCACACGGTCGAAACCTTTCTGACTGCCGCTCAACCCGCGGAAGATGTTGCCCCCGCCAATCACAATGCCTATTTGCACCCCCATCTCGTGCACTTCCCTAATCTGCCGGGCATAATCGTCCAGACGCTCTGCGTCGATGCCGTAGTTCTGCTTGCCCATCAGGCTCTCTCCGCTCAATTTGAGCAGAATGCGTTTAAATCTTGCCATAATTATCTATTTTATAATGTGAATTTCTAACTTTCAGCTCCCCCTCTTAACTCCTCACAAATTCCACTTCCTTGAAAGCATAGCTGCGTATGCTCCCCTCGCGGTCACGAAGGATGAGGTGTCCGTCGTCTTCCACTTCGACAATCGTCCCCTCAAACTCACCGTCTTTGTCGCGATAGCGATAGAAGCCCGAACGGCGGTAGAGGGCTTCATGATAACGTTGCGACACCTCACCGTAACACCCTTGCCGCAGCAATTCGTAGTAGTGCTCGAAGGCATGGAGAATTTCATGGAGCAGGTGTTCGCGATCTATTTCGCGGCCTAAAAGCTGATAGAGAGAAACGGGATTGGGGGTGTCACTGCGGAACTCGCGCTGATTCACATTCAGTCCGATGCCGAAGATGCAACGGCCGATGCCCCGGCTGTTCACGGTGGTCTCTATGAGCGTGCCGCTAAGTTTGCTGTCACGCCAATACACATCGTTGGGCCACTTCAGCGTAACGAAGTCGATGTAGGCATCGAGCGTCTCTTTCAGAGCCAAGGCCCCGGCCATGGAAAGCAGAAACTGACGGCCCACAGGCATCCAACAAGGATGCACCATGAGCGAAAAGAGCAGGTTGGCCCCGGCTTCGCTCTCCCACGTGTTGGTGCCCTGTCCCCGCCCGGCTGTCTGATAGTCGGCTACGGCCACGGTCATTTCCTCCTCACCGACCGGTGGACAATCGTGCAGATAGCGATTGGTGGAGTCAACGGTTTGCAGTCTGATGATGTTTGTCTTCATCCGTATTTTCCTTTTATCACACAATGACCATAGGATTGAAAGCGTCCACGATGTGTTCTATCGTCTGTGCCTCCTTTTGGTCGCCGATGATGGACACAATGTCGAAACGCAACGGAGCCGACACGCCCAGCGACTTCACATAAGAATCGGCTGCACGGGCTAGCCGTTTGATTTTCTTGGCATCCACAGCCTGCTCCGGCTGTCCGAAAGCATTGGTCTTCCGCGCTTTCACCTCCACGAACACCACCGTCTCTCCGTCATCGGCCACGGCCACAATATCGAGATCGAGCTTTCCCTGCCGCCAGTCGCGGTCGCGAATCACATATCCTTTCTGCTCAAGATATTTGGCGGCCAGCTCTTCGCCCCATTTTCCCAATTCGTTATGTTCGGCCATGTTTTTAAACAGTTAATCATGCAAAAATAGCAATTTTATCTAACATGGTCAAACTATTTTTCGTATTTTTGTACCCGCTAAACAGTTGTTTACAGAGAATGAGCCGCCTTAAATAAGGTGGATCAACAACATGCACTCTTATGGAAATACAGAATCTGACATTCTACTACCCCCGACGCAAAAGACCGGTGTTCGACAAATTCAGTCTGACACTGAATCCGGGGCATATCTACGGACTTCTCGGCCCTAACGGCGCCGGCAAGTCCACCTTATTATATTTAATGTCCGGACTGCTCACTCCCACGGCCGGCGGTGTGCGACTGAACGGGAATGATGTACGGAAGCGTCGCCCGACGACCACAAGCGAGATATTCCTCGTGCCCGACGAGTTTGAACTGCCGGCTGTGACCCTCCGGAAATACATTGCCACCAACAGTTGTTTCTATCCCCGGTTTTCGATGGACGACATGGAGTGCTACCTGAAGACTTTCGGCATGACAGCAGATGCGCATCTCGGCGACCTCTCGCTCGGACAGCGCAAGAAGATATTCATGAGTTTTGCCATGGCGACCCACACTCGTGTGCTGCTGATGGACGAACCCACCAACGGGCTCGACATCCCCGGTAAGCGCCAGTTCCGCGAATTCATCACGCAGGGACTTACTCCCGACCGTCTGTTTGTGGTGTCCACCCATCAGGTGAAAGACGTTGAGAGCATACTCGACCAAATACTTCTCATCGACCGTAGCGAAATTATCCGCAATGTGAAAGCGGAGGAAATAGTCGAAGAGCAGACTGCCGACGGCACGATAACGAATGGAGAGATAGATCTTGAGACTTATTTTGAAAAGGCAATGGCAGGAAAGGAGGTACACAATGACTAACGATTTTTTCACTTCCCGGAGGTTTCGGGCTTATTTTCATAAACTGCTGACCGAGCATTGGCGCACCATCTGCGTGGCAACGGCCATTCTTTTGGGCATCATGCTTGTCGCAGAGATATGGACGGCTTTATCCTCCTACTCCTATTACTTTTCTCTGGAAAATCCTGAATCGAACTATGACCCGGCACGAGAGACGCTTTTCTTCACCGGTGCTCTGATATTCCTTGTTGGCGGCTGCATCTCCTCCTCCCGATTGTTCACCGACGGGCAGCGGAAAGCCGGGCGCATCCACGTGCTCACAACGCCCGTCAGCCCATTTGAGAGTTGGCTGGCGCGATGGCTCCTTTACGTGGTGGGCTATATCGTCGTATTCTTCGCCTGCTTCTATCTGGCCGACTTGGTGCGCGTGGCCATTTTTGCACCGCTGTTGCCGAAGGTCCCAGTCTCCTTTGTCAGCATCATCCCGAAAAGTATTTCCGACCGGGAGACCTATCCTACCATGTGGTTCTTCTATTTCTTCTTCACCTCATGGTTCGTGCTGGGCAGTTTCTTTTTCCCCAAACGACCGTTGTTGGCCACAAGTATCTGTATATTTATTATCGGCATGCTTTTCTTTTTCGTATTATTGGGAGTGATGGATCCGTTCATCAATCTATCCGACAGGCAATCGGCCCTTCTGAAAACCATCGCCAATCTGTGGCTCATCCTGCACGGACTGTTGAACTGGTGGCTGTCTTATCAGCGATATAAGGAAATGGAAATCATCGACCATCACTAAACAAGAGGAGGAAAAAGCATGAAAAGGACAACCATCATCACTATATCCGCGATAGTCTTCGGTTTCGTTTTTTGGAGCACCCTGCCCGGTCTGCTTTCTTCCGTGAAGACCAAGACCTTGAGCATAGACGACACGGAAACCATCAATTTGAAGGACTTGACAAGTCTGACCTTTCTCATGAAACCGGGAGCCGAGGATGACTACGAGGAAGAAGGACTCTTCGGCGACTACACTTTTGACATTACGATTCGGGTGGACGATCATGCCAAAGGGGTCCGCATCACATATCCTAAAGACCTTATCACCGCCCAAACAGAGGGAGTCACAGGAAAGAGAAACAGAAGTGACATCTCATTGCGGTTCGCCCGAAAGTTCAAGGACTTTGTGACAGAGGGGGGCGGACAAATCATCTCCCAAAACAAAAAATATGGAGGGTTTCAAGAAAAAGACGAGATGTTGAACGCGTACACCATCAGTGACATTCCCGTCACAATCGTGATGCCGACGGAGAAGCTCATGACGCTACTCAGCGACAACGACTCTCCGAAAGGCAAAAGGCTCAGGCTTCACACAGCATATACATTGACCATAGAGAATCTGAATAGCGAAAACTTCAATTTTGCAGACAGTCTGTCTTTGTCTTTGGTCAACTGCAACATCCGGAAGGCCCATATCGCGGTTATGGAGCGCTGCCTGACACTGGATAACACGCGCATCGGCAACTTGACGTTCGAAGTATATACAGAGGAAGAACAATACACTTCGTCCACACTTTCCACCACGGGGAAATCGAGTGTGGAGCATGTAACAGTGAATGGGACCGGAGATCTCAGCCTTGACCACCAGACATTCAAGAGTATAACGGCCATCCCGTCTTCCGGAACGTTGCTCAACATCACGCTGGAAGGAATCTCGGAAGAAACAAATATTAAAGGAACAGCGCAAAACAAATGGAACAACGAGAAGTCGACGAACAATACATGCGAAAGGCCTTACAAGAAGCCGAAGCAGCCTGCCAAAAAGGTGAAATCCCCATTGGGGCGGTAGTGGTGTGCAAAGGGCGCATCATATCGCGGGCACACAATCTGACAGAGACGCTGCACGACGTGACAGCCCATGCCGAGATGCAGGCCATCACAGCGGCAGCCGATCTGCTCGGAGGGAAATACCTGACCGACTGCACCCTCTATGTCACGGTAGAGCCCTGCACGATGTGTGCCGGAGCCATCGGTTGGGCACAAGTGCCCCGCATCGTCTATGGCGCCCCTGACGAGAAGCGTGGCTACCGGCACTACGCCCCTCACGCCATGCACCCGAAAGCAGACATTGTGGGAGGCATTCTTGAGGATGAATGCCGGGAACTGATGCAAAAGTTTTTCAGAGACAAACGATAACACTTTCGCCCTCAAAAGATCGGGCCCGTCAGAGCGAAAGCACTTATAATCATTATCGGATAGGTTTGGGAATAATCCAACCCATGGGTGACGACAGAGAGAATGTTGGCCAATCATGATAAGTGGCTATCGACACGGGTAAGAACAAGCTTTACAAAAACAGGGTTGCGAAAATTCTCCAACCAGAGAGGAAAACCGACTTTAAGCCACCTAAAAACCCCACCGTTTTTCAGGTTCGGGCCCTTCGAGTTTGCAAAAGAGCCACAGTTGGAAACCGAAAGGGCCACAGTTGCGTCGCAACTGTGGCCCTTTTGCACGTTCATTCGGCCTCTTTCAGACCTGTTTTCAGACTCAAAAACATGTTGATAAAATTCAACTTGCTGATTATCAACAGGCAAGAAGCGTCTCCAGAATTCGCATATTTTCGTCCAGCCGGTCTCTCGGCGAGAATATCGCACATACAGAAGCCGAAAAACTGCAAATCGTTTTACAAAAACTACCGGCTGCTACTTCACAAGCACCACGAGATATTTGCTCGTTGACCAGAATATCTGGGGATTGGTGATGCGCAGCACATACTGGTTGTTGGCATCGCGCTGCAGCGTGTAGCTGGTCGCCGGATGAGCCGTAAGAAGCTTGGCCGACTTGGAGTAGAGCTTGATCTCCTTGTCCACACGGATGTCAATCTTGGTGAAATAGTTCTTGTTGAAATTAGAGCGAAGCACCTTTCCGTCTTCGATGATACGCTGGTTCTTCAACTCCTTCTTCGTGCCGAAGACAAACCATGCCGTATTGAGCTGCTTGTCTTGCTCGTTGATGACTTCAGATTTCTTTGTGCTCTCGGCATTCAGATTGTTCACATCGGTGTTCAGGTTGTTGATGGTCTCATCGAGTTCGGAGATGTGAATGTCTTTAGAGTCGAGCTCCACACGCAACTGCTGTAGCTGGCGATCCTTTTCGCTAAGCTGCTTCATCAGACTTTCGATGGTCTTCTTGAACTGTTCGCCCTTCATCGAACTTTCCCGCATCTGCTGACGGAGCTTTTCGATAAGTTCGCGGTTCTCCTTCATACGCCCGGAAATGAACTTGATGTTCTCACGCAACTGTTGGGCACGGTTGGCCCCTTCACCATCTTTCATCAGACTGACACGGTTTTCAGCCTCACTGATCTGTCTGAAACCCTCCTGAATCTCATTCAGCGTGCCCATCATATCGTTGATTTCATTGTCTTTTTGCTCAATGATCTTATTCAACGAGTCGTTCTGTGTCATACCGGCCAACTGGTTGGCATTCTTGTTTTCGGTGCAGCTTGCCATGACTAATGCGCCCATGCAAGCAATGAACAACAACTTTTTCATCATAATCTTTCGTTTAAGTTATTTTCTTTTTGGTATTCTTTCCTGCAAGTACAATGACAATTTCTCCCCGAGGTTCGGTCTCCTGAAAATGGGTAATGACCTCTGTCAAAGAGCCGCGCACGCTCTCTTCATGCAATTTCGAGATTTCACGGGCCACACTCACCTGGCGGTCTTGCCCAAAGATTTCGGCAAATTGCCCCAACGTCTTGAGCAAGCGATAAGGCGATTCATAGAAAATCATCGTACGCGTCTCATCTACAAGCGACTGTAAATGAGTCTGCCGTCCCTTCTTCTGCGGCAGAAAACCTTCAAAGCAAAAGCGGTCGCAAGGCAGTCCCGACGAAACAATGGCAGGTATGCACGCCGTAGCCCCGGGAAGGGTTTGCACAGTGATGCCTGCGCGGGCAGCCTCACGGGCAAGGAAAAAGCCGGGGTCACTGATGCCCGGAGTGCCCGCATCGCTAATAAGGGCCACAGTCTGCCCCGCTTTGAGACGCTCTACAATGCCTGAGGCTGTGCCATGCTCGTTGAATTTATGGTGTGACATCAAGTGGTTTTGGATATCAAAGTGTTTCAACAGAATACCCGATGTACGAGTATCCTCTGCCAACACGAGATCGGCCTCCTTCAGTATCCGGATAGCCCGAAGCGTCATGTCTTCCATGTTTCCTACAGGAGTAGGCACTATATACAATGTACCCATAGATGTTACAAATGTAGCTAAATAATCCATGAATACAAAAAAGGGACTTAATTCTTTGCATTTTTTAAAACGTCTTTGTAATTTTGCAGGCATTATGATGGAAAACTTAACGGGAGAAGCTCACCGCCCGGGAAGAATAGAAGTGGTGTGCGGCTCCATGTTCTCCGGCAAGACCGAAGAACTTATCAGGAGGATGAAACGGGCCAAGTTTGCCAGGCAAAAGGTCGAGATTTTCAAGCCGTCTATCGATACAAGATATTCGGACGAAGATATCGTCAGCCACGACCGCACCTCTATCCGTTCCACCCCCATCGACTCTTCCGGTTCGCTGTTGCTGTTAGCGTCGGATATCGATGTGGTGGGCATTGACGAGGCTCAATTCTTTGACGACGGTTTGGTAAGCGTGTGCAACCAGCTCGCCAATCGGGGTGTGCGCGTCATCATAGCAGGTCTCGACATGGACTTCCAGGGATTACCGTTTGGCCCAATTCCCGCACTTTGCGCCATTGCCGATGACGTGACTAAGGTGCATGCCATCTGTGTGAAATGCGGAGCACTGGCCTATGTCAGCCACCGTTTGGTGCATAACGACCGCCGGGTGCTGCTCGGTGAGAAAATGGAGTATGAACCGCTTTGCAGGGATTGTTATCAAAAGGTATTGAAGGAGGAAAAAGAACATGAACGAACAAAAGATTACGTTTGACAAACTTGTGAGATGGGTGGGGATCGGAGCACTCATCCTTGCCGTTCTCTATCTTGTAAACTATTTGAGCGGTGCACTGCTGCCTTTCTTCATCGCTTGGCTTTTTGCTTATCTGCTCTATCCCATCGTGAAATTTATCCAATACCGGTTGCATGTCAAAGTGCGTGCATTGGCCATCATCGTCACCATGATACTCGTCATATCAGTTATTGCCGGAGTAATCTATCTCATCATTCCCCCTATGATAGAGCAGTTTGAGAAACTCGGCGAAGTGACCACCAAATGGCTTCATACAACCACACACACCAACAACCTCACCACCTATATACAAGAATGGTTGCAGGCTAACCAATCGGAAATAGAAAAGTTTTTTAAAAGCCGCGATTTCAGTGATGCCATCAAGACAGCCATGCCACGGCTCTTTTCGTTTGTGGGACAAACGGCCAGCGTGGTCATGAGCATCATCGCCTCCATGATCACCTTATTATATATGTTCTTTATCCTTCTCGACTACGAACACCTCACGCAAAACTGGATAAGAATATTCCCACAAAAGAATCGTCCATTTTGGCACGAACTGATGCAGGATGTAGAACGCGAACTCAACAACTACATTCGCGGACAAGGATTGGTAGCCCTCTGCATGGGCATCATGTTCTGTATCGGTTTCACCATCATCGGCTTCCCGATGGCCATCGGCCTGGGTATCCTCATCGGCATCCTTGACTTGGTACCTTATCTTCACACCTTTGCACTGATTCCCACAGCCTTTTTGGCCATGCTCAAAGCTGCCGATACAGGACAAAACTTTTGGTGGGTATTCGGACTTGCAGTCATTGTGTTCATCGTGGTTCAGATTATCACCGATTTCATCACGACACCCAAAATCATGGGCAAGGCCATGGGCCTCAATCCGGCCATTCTCCTGCTCAGTCTTTCGGTGTGGGGAACTCTCCTCGGCTTTATCGGACTCATCATAGCCCTGCCTCTCACCACACTCATCATAGCCTATTGGCAACGCTATGTGACCAAAGAACATGCTCCAAAGAGATCCAGTATCTCCAATGAGCATTCCGCAGGCGATTCCGATTCTCCTGCCTCCCAAACAGATTCAAAATCTCAAAAACCTCAAAAATGAATTCGTATTTAACAAAAAAGGCAGAATAATTTGTTCAATTCAAAAAAACATCGTACCTTTGCACTCGCTTTTACAGATACACAAAGCCGAAACCTTTGCCTCATTGGTAAAGATTAGATAATAGATCCGCTAGCTCAGTTGGTAGAGCACAACACTTTTAATGTTGGGGTCATGGGTTCGAGCCCCATGCGGATCACTTGGTGATAAATAGCGTAAATATCATAGACAAAGCAGTTTAACACCTCAAACAAGCAAATCCATCAGTTTTAAAAAAGAGATTATTTTCTCAAATTTGACGCAAAACGCGTTACTTTTGAGTATCCTTTAATGGCTCAAATGATATTGTTGTGTGTTTAATAACTCAATAATATTGCGGCTCAGTCGATTTTCAAATCAAAAAAAGGACACCTTTCACGGTGTCCTTTCCCGTGATTCCGTTGGGATTCGAACCCAAGACCCACAGCTTAGAAGGCTGTTGCTCTATCCAGCTGAGCTACGGAACCAATATTGCCAAATTAATATAAGCGATATGCAAAAGTACTGCTTTTTTGCCGTTTAACCAAACATTTCCACAATTATTTATGGAAAGGCAGGGTGAAGAGAATGCAACTAAAGAGTCTGAGAGATAATAAACCAAAACAAGGAAAAAAGCAAGGGAAAACTTACTTGTATTTATCTATCAGCCCTTGTGCTCGGCTGTCACCAAGCGATTTGGCTTTTTCGAGGTTTGCCAACCCTTCAGCTTTGAGTTTCTTCTGTATATGTGCCAGCCCGAGGAAGATGTATCCATCGGGATATTGTGGTGCCAGTTCGACGCAACGGGTGGCAGCGAATACAGCTTCATCAAGTTTATTCACGCGCAGATTCATCGAGGCCAATTCCACCCAATAAGTAGGTTCCTTGGGGGCAAGAACACAAGCGTGGGCAATATCGTTGAGAGCTTGCTGGTACATACGTATCTTGCTCTCACACTGATAGCGGGTATAGTAAAATTCAGCAGGCGCTGTACCGTAGAACACGGTCATAATCGTATCGTAGAGATTGTAGTCGCGCATAGCATCACGGTATTTACCATCGGCATCGAGAGCTTTGCCGCGGGCGAGAATATAGGGTGCTCCCATCTGCGTTTTGCCACTCACATTGACAGCACTGTCAAGCAGGGCTATGATTTCTGCAGAACCGGCCTTTAGGTTTGCTTTAGCTTGCGCAGCCTCGAAGAAGACTTCACCATTGCGAAGACCCGACTTGGCGAGTGCCATAAACTGGTCGTAAGCTGATTGATAGTCGCCTTTCATGAAAGTGATTTGGGCCTGAAGATGCCGATAGATGGGCAGTGGATTGGCAGCATAGGCAGCTTGAGCCTCAGCCATAGCCTTATCCAGAGTCCACGCTTCAAAGGTCTTTCCGCTCTGACTGTAAGCCAAATAGCGATAGATGAGGTCAGCATAGTTGTAGTGAGCTTCATCTTTGAGAGCCGCTTTGGCGATACCGAGTTCCATATAGTGGGCTGCTTCGGCAAAGTCACCTGCGCGGAAAGCAATGTCAGCACGTTCTTTGTAACCATCAGCAGCCGCAGGAAACTTGACCATAAATTCATCAGCGTATTTACGGATCACATCATCCCCAAACTTGCTCTTAGCCAACACCAATGTCATGCGGGCATCTTCTTCTTTGGAAGGCAAAGCCGTGCGAATGGCCGTCTGTTTCAGGGCCGGGTCGAGATTTGACATTCCATTCACTTTCAAGTCGTTGATAAAGAGAATATCGGCAGCCGATACATCGCTGTTACCCGCCAAATGGCGCAGCAACCCCATTACCTCACCTTTGGCATTGACAAAAGGGCAACCGATAGCATTGTCAGGAGCATTGTAGTTGACCACATAATAGACATACTTATCCATAAACTTCTCCTCCTTAGCTATCTTGACCGGTTGGGCATCGGTTTTGCCTTTGGCATAATTCACCAACCACACCTGAGCCCCCTGCATCACAGCCGTGCGGGCAATGGGGGCCGCCGGTGTAGTACCCGTCACGCGAAATTTAGCCACATCATAGAGTTCGTTGCCTCCAAGAAGACAGTCCACATCATAGCTCTTGCCCGCAGCATCTATCACCGTAGCCTTAGCCGCTCCCACGAAAGGAGCGAAAGTACTTACAGCCGTACCATCGGTGGCGATAAACACACCGTGGGTGGAAGACAGCAGAGATCCATCGGCCTTGAAAGTGGTGAGTGTAAATACAGCTTTGGAAGCCTTCTGCACGGCTGCCGGTTGGGCTTTAACCATGCCCGGTAACAGTGCCAAGCAAAACAACCACAACATTATCAAAAAGGGTGTATGGAAAATCTGTTTGAAAGTTTTCATCTGTTCGTCTTACATAAAATCATATTTCTTATTTAAATCCACAGCACAAGTGCCATATCAAAATCATTCTACTTATCAAGTTTGAGCAACTGCCGGGCATTTTCCATAGCAGCCACCGTCACATCAGAACCGCTCAGCATCTGAGCTATCTCCGTGACGCGCTCTTCCGTAGTAAGCATACGCATGTGGCTCAAGGTGCCTTGCGCTGTTTCTTCTTTCGATACCTTGTAGTGGGTAGTTCCAAGAGCGGCTATTTGCGGCAAGTGGGTGATGGAAAGCACCTGACGATGACTATCCCCCATCTCCTGCATGATTTGCGCCATCTTTTCGGCCACACGCCCACTCACCCCAGTGTCTATTTCATCGAATATGATGGTCGGGAGTTTCACCGTCCCACTGACCATGGCTTTCAATGAAAGCATCACACGGGCAATCTCACCTCCCGAAGCCACCTGTTGCACCGGCTGTAATGCCGTACTCTTGTTGGCACTGAAAAGAAAAGCCACCTTATCGCCCCCCGTCGGGGAGAGCTCCCGCCTTTCTATCTGCACCTCAAAACGCACATTAGGGATGCCTAACGGCACCAACCGACGCAGCATCTCAGCCTCCACCTTGCGAGCTGCCGTGGTACGCAAAGCCGTGAGTCGGGCAGCACGCTCCTCACAAACTCCTCTGTCAGCCGCCAAACGTGCCTCAAGTTCGTCGATACGCTCACTGCCCAATTCTACATTATCAAGTTCGTTTTTCAATTCTCCCTGCATTGCGAGCAATTCTGCTACAGTGCTCACATGGAATTTCTGCTGAAGCGAATAGATAGCATCGAGACGCGAGTTGATGGCATCAAGACGGGTCGGGTCGAAATCAACAGCCTCTGTAGCACTGCTTACCTCCGCAGAAATATCTTTCAGTTCGATGAGAGACGAGTCGAGTCTCTCGGCCAACTCGCGCACTTTAGGGTACACTTCCTCTATGTCGTGCAAACTTCTGACTGCCTGCTTGATGCTACCCACGACACTACCATCATCACCATTGAGGCGGCTGTCAGCCTCAAACAATGCAGTCTTAATCTCCTCGGCATGGGCCAATGTCTCTCCCTCTTGTTCGAGCTCTTCCTGCTCCCCTTCTTCAAGAGCGGCCTTGGCCAACTCATTGTATTGGAAACGGAGGAATTCCTCGTTGGTTCGTGCCTCTTCTATCTGCCGTTTGAGAGCATCCAGCTCCGTTTCAGTCTTGCGATAACGAGCATAGGCCGTATGGTAATCATCCAACGCCTTGCCGTCGGCAGCGATGGTGTCGACCACATTGAGTTGGAAATCTTCTTTTTGCAAGAGCAGATTCTGGTGCTGTGAGTGTATATCTACAAGCTGTTCGCCCAGTTCGCGCATGAGGGAAAGTGACACCGGCGTGTCGTTGATGAACGCACGACTCTTACCGGCGGCTGACAGTTCGCGTCGGATGATGGTATCGGCTAAGTCCTCATCAATGTCATTACAGGAGAAAAAATCCCCCATGGCATAGTTGGTAAGGTCAAAGTGAGCCTCAATGACACAACGGTCGGCCCCTGCCCTCACAGCCTTAGAGCCGGCCCTATTGCCCAACAACAAACCGATGGCTCCAAGGATAATGCTCTTTCCCGCCCCCGTCTCGCCCGTGATAACCGAAAAGCCCGGCCCGAAATCGATGCGTTCTTCGTCAATGAGCGTAAAATTTTTGATGTATAGTTGTTTCAGCATCTTCTATTGTTTGATTTTATCCCAAGCTGCGTTTTGGCTTGCATTGATGGAAAAAAGAATCTCATAGACACTCTCCTTCTCCTTTTGCGTGCCCTTACCTTGATAGATATTGGCCAGTTCGTCTTTTTTATAGTCTGTCCATATCTGTGGCAACAGACTCAGCGGCTTGTCCTCATGTGATTTCTTGAGATGGCTCTCTATGGCCGTGGTAATTTCCGTGCGTCCCCGCTCGGCATTGTTAGCCATCTCGTCAAGCCCCTTCCGATAATAGTCATATTGCAGTTGACGGAAAGGGGCCATCGCCCCATCAAGGTAATCACTGATAATGGCATAGCGATTGCGATCATTTTCAAAAGCCTTCCACCCCGGATAACCTAAGTCTTGGGCATTGTTGGTAAGGTTAAGGCAACGCTGGAGCACATCTTCACCGCCCCGTGGAGCAAATGAATCAAGGTCAAGACCAATGATGAGATAAGCGTAGTAAGCGAAAAGTGCCGTGAGTTGGTTGTCGATCACCTCCTCATTGAAATTGAGCTGGTCGAACTGTGTAAAGGTGAAGTCGAAATTGTCATCCGTATTATTATATAAGGTGGAAGTGTAGGCAGAGTTGTAGACCGGACGGTTGGCTTGGACGAGTGCCTTGCAGGAAAATTTATTGGAGCTCTTGTCATATTTGGTCACCGTGATGTTGAAGTTACACACGATGCGCTCATTCTTCCTGAATTGCAAGTGAGTCCACTGCCGTTCGTTAACAAACTGCTCAAGTGTATGTTGCAGATTGTCGAACACCGAGGCATCCGTACCCTCTATCTGGGCATGGTTGACTGTGATTTTAGCCTGCAACTCCTGGGCATCAGCCGTTGCAGGAGCCACAAAACTCATAGCTATCCATAGCAAAACGATGCAAGATTTCAGTTTATTCATACCCTATTCTTTATCCTACAAACAAGCATATCCGACTTTTGCACCCTGGTTCAGAAGATAGCAGCCAACTCATCTACAATGTCACGGGCCACCTCTCGCTTCGGTTTCTTGTCGTATTCCTTCTGCCCCCCGGCCGAAACGATCGTGATTCGGTTGTCATCGGTACGAAAAGTCGTACCCGCATTGCGCGTTGAGTTGAGTACGACGAAATCGGCATTTTTGCTTTTCAGTTTCCGTCGGGCATTAGCTTCTTCGTCATTCGTTTCAAGCGCAAAAGCCACGAGGCGCTGTGCGGGGGTCTTCATGCGCCCTAAAGCAGCCGCAATGTCATGGGTGGGCACCAACCGAAGCATCATGTCTTCCTTGCCACGTTTTATCTTATGCATAGCCACGGCTGTCGGTCTGAAGTCGGCCACGGCAGCACAAAGTATGGCTGCATCGGCCTCGGGAAAAACCTTGACAGCCGCGTCATACATCTCTTCGCAACTCTCCACGTCGATACGCCGGATGCCTTCGCTACATGTGAGAGCCACCGGGCCGGCTATGAGTGTCACCCTTGCACCACGCCGCAAGCACTCTTCGGCCAAGGCAAAGCCCATTTTCCCCGACGAATAGTTGCCGATGAAGCGCACAGGATCGATCTTCTCGTAAGTAGGTCCGGCCGTGATGAGTACACGGCGGCCTTTAAGGCTGAGCTCACAGCCCTCTGTCTCATTCTCCGTGACAGCAGGACTTACGCTCTCCATTCCACCGCCACCATCACGGTCGCCACTCTCGAAAAAGCCGTCAAGCACTTCCACGATGCGTTCTGGCTCTTCCATGCGGCCTTTGCCTTCGAGCCCGCTGGCCAAAAAGCCCTCGGAAGGTTCTATAAAATGGTTTCCAAACGACCGGAGTCTGGCAATATTGGCCTGTGTGGAAGGGTGGCGATACATGTCGAGATCCATAGCCGGAGCGATGAACACAGGAGCCTTCATAGAGAGATAGGTGGTGACAAGCATATTGTCGGCCACCCCACCGGCCATCTTTCCAAGTGTTGCAGCCGTACAGGGTGCGATGATCATGACATCGGCCCACAACCCGAGTTCCACATGGGAGTGCCATGTGCCGTCGCGCTGCGAAAAAAACTCGCTTATCACCGGCTTGCGCGTCAAGGCCGAGAGGGTGATAGGGGTAACAAACTCCTTGCCTGCAGGAGTGATAACCACCTGCACTTCCGCCCCCCGGCGTATAAGGCTGCGAATGAGAAGACAGGCTTTATAGGCAGCGATAGAACCGGCGATGCCGAGAACAATTTTCTTTCCTTCAAGCATTTATTTGTTATTGAATTCGCGCAAACGAATACGGGTGAGCACCTGCTTGGTGTTGAACGTGAAGTCGGAACTCAGCATCCAAGAGAAATATCCCGGGTCACGACGCAGCACTTCAGCCACATCCCATCCCTTATATTTGCCGAAGTTGAACACCTCATGCCGACGCGGGTTTCCGTCCTTGTCAGTCAGCGTGTTTCCCTGCGCATCGGTAAGGTCTTTCCAGATGATACGACCCGCGAAATCTACATTGTCATTGTTTTTGGAAAACTCGGCCAACTCGTCCATATCGTTATGGAGCACACGGTCGGGTTCTTCCTGCACACCGGGTGCATATTTGTCCAATTCGCCCATGAGTACACGATAGGTGGCCTCGGTGTCCTGATCGGCCCGATGGGCCTCAAAGTCTTCCTCCATCTTGCGCCCCGTGTAAAACTTGTAGGCAGCAGCCAGGTTGCGGCGTTCCATTTTGTGAAAAATGGCCTGTGCGTCAATGAGTCGACACTTACCGAAATCGAAATCGATGCCTGCCCGCAAAAACTCCTCAGCCAACATAGGAATATCGAAGTGGTTGGAGTTGAAGCCGGCAAAATCGCAGCCCTTGAACTCCTCAGCCAACCGCGGAGCCAGTTCTTTGAAAGCAGGACGGTCTTTCACGTCATCATCGGAAATTCCCGTAAGAGCCGTTATCTCCGGTGCGATGGGTTTACCGGGATTGATGATTTCGTTGCCACGCAATTCCGTCCCGTCAGGGCACACTTTAATATACGACAACTGTATGACCCTGTCGTTGACCAAATCAAGACCGGTAGTCTCAAGGTCAAACACGACAAGGGGTTTGGTGAGATTAAGTTTCATTCTTTCGTTTTAGTCATTACGCGATTGTCTCTCCCATCCCTCCGATCCGGACAGAGAAGGAGAGACAATCGTTTTTCTTGTTTAGTCATTCAAGAGCATAGGCATGAGCAGCATGAGCACATCCTCGTTTTCGGGTTGCTGCGAGGGCATCACGGTGCCGGCACGACTGGGGTCGGCCAACTCTATCACCACCTCGTCGCTCTCAAGACTGCTCAGTATCTCTTGCATGGAGCCTCCCTTAAAGCCAATACTCATCGGCTGCCCACTGTACTCGCAGGTCACCTGCTCCTTGGCCGATGTAGCGAAGTCGATATCCTCTCCGGAGAGTTCCATCCGTCCACTTTCCACATGGAAGCGCACCAACTGACTGCTCTCGCTGGCAAATGGCAACACGCGGCGCAGAGCTCCCAACAGGGCACGACGGTCAATGGTCACACGATTGGGATTGTCTTGCGGAATCACAGAGTTGTAGTTGGGATAGCGTCCTTCTATCAACCGACAGTAGAGAACACCGTCGGAGAAACGCATCTCCGCACTACGGTCATTGAACTTGACGATCACCTCCCCACCGTCCTTGCTCAGCACGTTCTTCAACAGCGATGCCGGCTTCTTGGGCAGAATGAACGCAGCGGGAGTTTCACTCTTGATATTGAAATTCTTGTTGCGCACGAGCTTATGCCCGTCGCTGGCCACAATGGCCAGAGCATCGGGTGTAAGGTCGAAATAAATGCCGTTCATCACAGGGCGCAACTCATCCTGCGCCGTGGCAAAAAGCGAACGCGAGATATTGTCCACCAGCACAGCAGCGTCCATCGTCATAGTCGTGGCTCCGTCTTCCACCGGTTGCATACGGGGATACTCCTCGGCATTCTGGGCCGTGAAGTTGTAAAGACCGTTCTGATAGACTATCTTGATAGCAAAGCTCTGCGTGTCGATGTCGAAATTGAGGGGCTGCTCCGGCAGTTCCTTCACGGCATCGAGAATAGTGCGGTTGGGCACGGCAAATTCGCCCTCACCCTCGCAGCTGTCAAGTTCCAGTGCGCTCTGCATCACGTTTTCACCGTCACCGGCTGTGATGAGAAGGCGGTTGTTCTCCACCTGAAACAGGAAGCAGTCCAAAATGGGCAGCGCATTTTTGCTGTTGATGACACGAGCAAGCGTGTTAAGACGGCTGCTCAGAGCTGTGCTTGATAATGTAAATCTCATTAGTATTTATTTTAAATGTTTTGTTTCTTTACTTTTTCCCTCGTTCTTTCCCCATAGGAAATATAGGCTACAAAAATACGAAAATAGTCTCGGAATACAAAAAAAAGTGCGGGAAAGTTTTTCTTTTTAGAAGTATTTTAGTAATTTCGCAAACTGAAAGAAATATTTATAATACGGAAACGAATAATATGGAATTACAAGGAAGAGTTATCGCAGTATTGCCCGAGCGCAGCGGCACATCAGCGCGTGGCGAGTGGAAGTCGCAGTCGTTTGTCATTGAGACCCACGAGCAGTATCCGCGCAAGATGGTGTTCGATGTGTTCGGCGCCGACCGTCTGGCTCAGTTCAATATCAAAAGTGGCGAGGAAATCACGGTGTCGTTTGACATTGATGCCCATGAGTATAATGGCCGCTGGTTCAACAACATTCGTGCATGGAATGTACAGCACATCGATCCGGCAGCTGCCCAAGCCGGTGCCACAGGGCCTCAGCCCATGGCCGGTGGTGCTCCGTTCGGTGCCCCTGCCGAAGGCGCACAGGCTCCGTTCCCACCCGCTCCCGCAGCCGGCGATGGCGACAGTGCCGACGACCTGCCTTTCTAAGCGGCATTTTTCCCTTACACACATACAAGACAGCAACACCGGCATACCGCCTCATGACGAGGTGGTATGCCGGTGTTGTTGTTTGAAAAACCTCCCCAAGCCTCTCCTTAAGAGGAAAGTGTCTCGCGAGACAAAGGTAGCTAAGTAGAGAGGCTGAACAAAGGAACAATCCCATATATAGCGAAACTTACCAAGATTGAGAAAAAGAATTACACAGGAGTTTTCCACGCCCTTCGATCCAGCCCATCCCATCTATCTCATTCGCCCCATCTGTCCCATCAATTTCCCCACTAAGTCCAAACGATATTGCAAAAGAGCCACACTTGAAAGCTCATCCGGCCCAACAGAGAAGCTCGAAGAGCCCCTTTCGCAAAACCATTCGGGCCTATTTGCCCCCACAATAAGAAGGAAAGTCCCCTTCAAGAGGGGTGGAAACTAAAAAAGGGAACGCCACCGCGCTCCCTTTGCTTATGCAAAGATACTACCCAAAAAGTAAAAATGCAAATCGACAACGAAAAAACGCGACACTCGCCACAGGCTGTCTACATGGCAGTAACAAGTCGCAGGCTATCGGCTTTGGTGCGGGCCTTGAGCCATCGATGCAGCCGTATGCGTTCTGCCGGCACCAATCGCGAGCGGCTGTTTACCAGTGCAATGATATAACGGCGCGACACAGCCGTGTCAGTACGAACCTCGGTAGCGTTGGAAAGGCTCACCGCCGTCACCGAAGGAAACACGGCCTTCACCTCCGGACCTATCTCCTTACCAAGCGTCTCATAATGGGTGTATTGCGCCAAATGGTCTGCAAGTTGGTTAAGCTGTTCTGACTGTTCTATGAGTTTTTGGGTTTTGGCCTCACTCGACAGCGTGGCACTGCTGAGTTCGCGGTTGAGCAGCAACACGCTGTCAGAATGTGAACCTTGTATCACATTAAGTTTGTAATCGCCAAGTTTGTATTCTTCCAAAAGTTTTCGGGCACGGGTCACATCGGCCCGACCTATAGTCTTGCCCACAGCCACCACATTGAGCGTTTTGTTGGCGGCATCACAGCTTTGCGAAATGATTTGAGTACCCTTGAAGGCCAACTCGTTTTTGACAAACCTGCGCACATTGTTGTCAAGCACACTCTGCCTGATGATTTGCACTGTCATGTAGGTGGCAGGCAGCATCGTCACCACCACGACACCCACGATGTAGCGATTTACCGTTGTCAGGCGCGTGGCATCAACAAACGTTTTGCGATGAAAACGCAACATGCGCACACCTGCGAACGTGGCCAGAGCTATGAATACGGTGTTGATGAAAAACAGGTAGAAAGCACCGAAGAAATAGGAAAAATTGCCCACGGCCAACCCATAACCTGCCGTGCAGAGCGGTGGCATGAGAGCCGTCGCAATGGCCACACCGGGAATCACATTGCCCTTCCCCTTTGTGGAAAGGGCTAGAATGCCGGCAGCACCACCACAAAGCGCTATCAACACATCGTAAAGCGTGGGCGATGTGCGCGCCAAAAGTTCGGACTGTGCCTCAGTGAGCGGTGTGATGGTGAAATAGACGGTGGCGGTGAGCACGCTGATGACTGTAGCCACCAGATAGTTTTTGATAGATCGCTTGAGCAAGCGCAAATCACTGATACCCACAGCAAGGCCCATGCCGATAATGGGGCCCATGAGCGGCGAGATGAGCATGGCACCGATAATCACAGCCGTGGAATTGACATTCAAACCGAGCGAGGCTATGAATATGGCGAAGATGAGAATCCACAGATTGGAACCGTGAAACACGACTCCGCTGCTGATCTGGCAGATGGTCTCCTCTTCATTTTCTTTGTCGGGCAGGGCATTGAAATATCCTTTCACCACTTGCCATAGGTTTTGGTCTTGTTGTGTCATTAGTCAATGTATGAATGATCATGAAAATTACGAGACAGGTAGCTACAAAAGTTCTCGTCCGATTGCTTGATTGCCGCCTGTTTCTGTTACAAAGATAGCATTTTTTAAGAATATAACAGCGCAAAATGTGCTACAAAATACATTTCAGGCTGTAACCGACATGGAAAAACAACACCTGCTTTCTGTCTCCAAGCATACTCCTTATGCAGAGAATGTGTACACTCGTAGTCGCTGAGCGTCCCTACTTCTTATGACTCGAAACTTTAGTCACAGTCTCGGAACACGCACCACGCACGTCTGGCATGAAAAGAGAACAACTGCAACGGAAATGTGTGAAAACGCTTTTATAGAATCAAAGTATCTGTAACGGACTGTTGCCCGTTCTCATCCTCATTATCACGTGGATAAGAGACCTGTTTCGGACACGTTTCCTCATGGACTATGTAGTGGCTGTAGCTCTCTACGACGGCTTGACCAGCAACCAGAGAATCATTGTCAAACAGGGTGGTTCGACCGTGTCTGCACTATTGGCCAGTTTCGTGGCCGACTAAACATGAACAATGGCCATTCGCCATAGTTTACTTGCAAGTTTTTTGCAAGCTTTCTTGTGAAAGCTTGTTCAAAACAGTATGAAAACATACAATATTACGTAAAAAAGAAAAGGGGCTTACAAGCGGATTTTCACTTGTAAGCCCCGTGTTTATGCGGAAAGAGGGGGATTCGAACCCCCGAAACGCTTTAGGCGTTTACACGCTTTCCAGGCGTGCCTCTTCAACCACTCGAGCACCTTTCCAAAGAGCTAAAATGCGAAGCCTTTCGGTTTGCGAGTGCAAAAGTATCTAAAAATAAGGAGAAACCGATATTTCGGAAATGTTTTTAAAATTCTTTAACCTTTGGAAATATACGGGCCACATTCTCGTTGGTAATGCGGGCCACCTCCGCTTCGCTCATGCCATAAGCAGCGGCCAAGGTGCGGGCCACTTCTACAATGAAGGAACTCTCGTTGCGCTTACCCCGATGGGGCACAGGGGCCATGTAGGGGCTGTCGGTTTCGAGCACGATGCGCGAAAGGGGCACCACTGCCGGCAGGTCTTCCCGCAGATGACTACTCTTAAAAGTGGAGACACCGCCGATGCCAAGCACGAAACGGGGAAGACGGAGAAACTCAAGGGCCTCTTGCCGGTTGCCCGTGAAGCAATGGAACACACCACCGGGCAGGTCGTCGGCATACTTGCGGAGTATGTGCAATAACTCGTTTTGGGCCTTACGGCAGTGTATCATCAAGGGCAATCGAGTCTCCACCGACCACTTCACCTGTTCCTCAAAAGCCTCTAGCTGCTCTTGTTCAAACTCCCGGCTCCAATAGAAGTCAAGTCCGCATTCGCCCACAGCGATGAACCGTCGCCCCTCAGGACCCATAAGGCGGGCTTTCATCGCAGCCAGCACCTCGCGGAAATCGGCTCTCACCTCCTCGGGTTGTAACCCTATCATAGGGTAAGCATAACCGGGATAGGCCTCACAAACGGCAAGCAAGGCATCGACCGAAGGCAGGTCGACAGCCGGAACAAACACCTTCTCCACCCCGGCCTCACGGGCCCGGGCCATCACTTCGGGAAGATCGGCATGGAAATCTTCCACGTCGAGATGGGCATGTGTATCTATCATCATCTTTGCTTAATAGTCATGGGGTTCATGGCGGCGGTAATAGTAGACCACGCCAAACTTGCGGCACGCGGCAAACCTGCGCTCGGGCGGTTCGCTCTCGTAATGCTTTTCTATCTGATTCCAAAGGTCAAGCAATATCTCGTCTACCTCCGGACGAATGGCCCGCAACACTTCAATGGATTTAGCCGTGCGACTCTGCAAGTTGCGCTGCTGTTCATTGATAGTGCGGAAGATGTCATAGTGGGTACTCACCATGCCGATGGTGGGATTGTAGATGGGGCGGCCTCCCTTTCGCACACGAGCCTTCTCGCCCTCTATCGCCTTCTGCCCCCAAGCTATCAGCCCGTCGGTCGTCTTGAAGTTGGGCAACGCCGTGGTGTCGGGTGGCAGCCCATAGAGTTCGAGTTGGGCCTTTCTGATTTCCCCCCGCTCCACCGCCATGAGGAGCACCTGCATGAAATGGCTCACATACATGGTGGCATTGCGCTGCAGGCGGTCTATCTTCTTGGCATTGCGAACCTGCGCATTGAGATTGATGCGATACTGTTCGGCCGCTGTGAGCAGTCGGTCATAGGCCGGCTGCGCCCGGTTGAGTGACTTCCAGTCGATGAAACGGTCACGCACGGTATAGACGTCGTTGTTATCGAGCAACGTCTTCAAGGCTTTCAGCCGTGCGGCATCGGTTTTAGGGAGTCTTCTGTAGGGCATCAGTACCGGCGTTTCATCATTCGTTGGGCATAGCGCATGAGTTCAGACTTGCGCTCGTCACTCACGCCCACCCGATCGAGGTAGGTCTTACTTTCATTGAAATAACCGGCGATTTTCTGCTGTGCAAGCCGGTCAATTCCCATTTCGTCATAGAGTCCGGTGACAGCCTTCACCTTTTCCTGACGATCGAAATCAGTGGCCCGAATCCACCTTTCGAGTTCGGCACGTTGGGCATTATCGGCCCGGTTGAAGGCATTAATGAGCATGTAGGTCTTCTTATTGGAAACGATGTCACCACCGATAGCCTTACCAAACACAGCCGGATCGCCATAGACATCAAGATAGTCGTCCTGCAACTGGAAAGCCAACCCTATCTTCTCGCCGAAGCGATAGAGATTGTCGGCATCGTCGGCAGGGGCATCGGCCAACAGGGCACCAATTTTCATGGCACAAGCCAACAGTACGCTCGTCTTGAGACGAATCATCTCGATGTATTCTTCTTCGCGCACATCGTTGCGAGTTTCAAATTCCATATCCATCTGCTGCCCCTCTCCTATCTCCAGTGCCGTCTCGGTAAAGAGGCGCAACACTTCCGCCAAATGGCTGTCACACTCAATCATGCGCTGATAGGCCAACACGAGCATGGAGTCGCCCGAGAGCACAGCCAAGTTGGCATTCCACTTCTTATGTACGGTGGGCTGCCCCCGGCGCACGTCGGCATTGTCCATAAGGTCGTCGTGGAGGAGTGTGTAGTTGTGGTAGGTCTCCAAGGCGCAAGCACTGGAGAGAATCTTTTCGGGGTCATCCTTAAAGAGGTTGTAGGCCAGAAGCATCAGCGTGGGGCGGATGCGTTTGCCCCCCATGGAGAGCACATACTTGATGGGAGCATAGAGGGATGCAGGCTTGCGGTCGTAGGGCAAGCTGTCAAGATAGCGGTTTATCAACTGCAAGAGTTCATCAGCTGTTTTCATTTTGAGTTTTTCCTCCGTTTTGATTGTTACAGTAACATTAAAGGTTGAACACCACCGGAATGGCCATCATCGTGCGGCAGGGTTTGTCGTTGTCCACACCGGGTTTCCACTTGGGCATCATGCGCATCACCCGGAGCACTTCACTGTCGAGCACAGGAGTGGTCGGATGCGGTATTCTGATGTCGGCAACAGAGCCGTCTTTGTTGACAATGAAAGTAACGACCACCTGTCCCTGTATCCGCTGACTCTGAGCCTGCGACGGATATTTAAGATTCTTGGTGAGCCATTTCATAAACTCCACCCATCCGCCGGGAAATTCGGGCAACTGCTGCACGATGCGAAAATCCTTGGCCTTCTCGTCGTCGGCCGCCGTCTGGGGCAAAGCCTCCGTCACCTTGGCGGCATCGACAGCTCCACCACCATCGCCCACGGGTTGTGTACCGGTATTGGGATTGAGCTTTTCGGGAGACGACACAGCGGCCTCCACAGGCTTGACACGGGCGGCGACGGCATGGGAGGCGGGGGCTGAGACAGCGGAAATCATGTCTTTCCGATCGTTGGGAACCACTTCCATATCCTGCACCAAGTCTTCAAACATCTCGGAATCCATATCCGAATCTGTCGGAGAAGAGGTGTATTCCAACCCCGCCAACAGCAACGAAAAAGCCAACACGAGCCCCAACAGCAACCGGGTGGATCGCTTGTTTTCCAAATCGGCCTGATATGATTTCTTCGTTTCCAAGGGTATAATAAATCATCGGATTCCGCGTTATCAAGGCGACAGACGCCATAGGCAAATCCACGAATATATGTGCAAATTTACCTCTTATATTTGAAAAAAGCCGTATCTTTGTGCAATAATTAGAATTTTTAAATGAAAAAAGGTGTTTTTACCCTCCTGTTTACTTTCGTCACAGCTTTGGCTTGGGCACAGGAAAGCCAGACGGAATATAATTTTCTCAGGCTTCCCGTGAGTGCCCATGCGGCTGCACTTGGAGGAGACAACATCACCATCATAGAAGACGACGAGACATTCATCTTCAACAACCCCGCCCTGTTGTCGTCGGTAAGCGACAAAACGGTCAACCTCAACTACATGAACTACATGTCGGGGGCCAACATGGCTTCGGCATCGTTCAACCGGAACATCAAAGAAAAGGCTTCGGTGGCCTTCTCGGCACAATACATTGACTATGGCAAGATGAAGCAGGTGGATGAAAACAATGTGCAGACAGGGGAGTTTTCCGCCAAGGACTTGTCATTTGCAGGCTATTTTTCGTATATGCTGACCGACCGGTTGGCAGGTGGTATCAGTGCGAAATTCATCACTTCATACCTCGGAGACTACAATTCCATTGCCTTGGGCGTGGATCTCGGCCTCAACTACTACGACTCAGACCGGGAGTGGTCGGTATCGGCCGTGGCCAAAAACCTTGGCGGACAGCTCAAGGCCTACAACGAAGAATATGAGCGTATGCCCATCGACGTGCAGCTGGGTGTGAGCAAACGGTTGCTCCACACGCCTTTCAGGGTGTCGGCTACGCTCGTCGACCTCAACCATTGGGACTATAAATTTGTCAACCATGCCGTCGTCGGACTCGACATAATCCTCAGTCCGAGCATCTGGGTGGGCGCCGGCTACAACTTCAGGCGGGCCGACGAGATGAACATCCAGACGAGTCAAGACGAGGGGAGCAGCCACGGGGCGGGCCTGAGCATAGGTGCCGGTCTCAATCTGGAACACTTCAAGCTCAATCTGGCATACGGCAAATACCACGTGTCGAGCAGTTCCGTGGTTTTAAACCTTGCCTACACTTTATAAGATATGACCAACATAAAAAGATAACTAACGATTAAGAAATGAAGAAAATAACCATCGCCATAGACGGCTATTCATCATGCGGCAAGAGCACGATGGCCAAAGACCTTGCCCGGGAAATAGGATATGTGTATGTAGACACGGGAGCCATGTACCGCTCGGTGACGCTCTATGCCTTGCGCCACAACCTCTTCAATGCCGACGGCAGTGTCCGCGAAGACGATTTGCGACAGGAAATGGGCAACATCCACATCACTTTCAAATTGAATCCCGAGACCGGCCGCCCCGACACTTATCTCAACGGCGAACTCGTGGAGAACGACATCCGGTCGCTTGAAGTGTCCAACCACGTGAGCCCCATCGCTGCCATAGCTTTCGTGCGCCATGCACTGGTGGCCCAGCAACAACAAATGGGGAAAGAAAAGGGCATTGTCATGGACGGCCGAGACATAGGGACGACCGTATTTCCCGATGCCGAACTGAAAGTGTTTGTCACCGCAAGTGCGCAGGTGCGAGCCCAACGACGCTTCGACGAACTACAGGCCAAGGGGATGCCGGCCGACTTTTCCGACATTCTCAAGAACGTGCAGGAACGTGATTACATAGACACCCATCGCGAAACGTCACCACTGAAAAAGGCTGATGATGCCTTGGAACTGGACAACAGCCATCTGACCATCGCCGAGCAGAAAGCATGGTTGCTGGCACAATATGAGCGGACAGTGCGCTAATGGCCGGTGTTTCAAGACTCCGGTGAACAAGGCGGAGGCGCACTCCATGCATCCGAAAACGCCTCCACACGCGAAACAAAAAGTGACAACAGGCAGATTCGTTGAAGAAAAAGGCCGATTCGCTGAAAAAAGTTTCTGCAAATGGGAGAACAAAGTATCTTTGCAAATGTAAAAAGGAAGAAGCAGGACGAAGCCTGAACGAAACAAAAGGCCACTCCAAAACCACATCCCGATTCACCCACAAGCACGGATGAAATATTCGGAGAGTCTGCTTCCACCCGCAACCGACACTGCGGTGAAGGTTCAAACAAGAGGATATTAAGTTTTTGTTTATGTTAATTTTGATGCGTATAGACCTTGTTTATATGCTATTCGGAAGGCAAAAGGGCTATATGCCGGGAGGTATGAAAAGCCCTGCGCCACCCGAACAAAACGACAGAGACAACAAACGCCCGAGATATTTGCAGAGAGATGAGCAACGAAGAAAACTTTTTGGTTTCATACGACAAAAAGGATACATGAGCAATAGATTATAAATTTTGAGTTAATTACTGTTTTTTGTTGAGGGAGAGGCTTCGCGAGAAGGTTCTCCTTTTTTTGTTTGGCAGACTGCCCCTCCCGTCTGCGGTCGCCATTGCATCAAGCTCTACAACTGTCAAACTATTTGTTTACTTTCGGCCTCTCTGCTTGCGATATTTGCAACCGACAACCCGCTCGGCGTAAATATGCGATTTTGGCGACATTTCCAAAACTTTGATAATCAGCCGTTTGAATTTTACTGACACTTATCTGGGGCCGAAAACAGACCTGAAAGGGCCCAAACGGGCTTGCAAAAGGGCCACAGTTGCATTGTAACTGTGGCCCTTTCGGCTTTCAAGTGTGGCTCTTTCGCAAGTTCGAAAGGTCAGAATGAGAAAATCGACGGACTTCTTCGGTGTTTTAAAACCGGTTTTCCGCTCTGGCTGGAGGATTTTAGCGAATGCATTTTTGTTAATATTATTCGCTGTTATCCGACAGTTTGCAAAGACTGTTTTTATAGGTGTGTGAGCAATACGCAGATTCACTTCCCCATCAAATGTCAACTGTTCCCCTTCAAGGCCGGTCGGCATCAGGCCTCCACATGACGGAGAATATAGTCCCGGCACTCTTCCATGAGCCACTTGGGAGTACTCGTGGCTCCGCAAATGCCTATGGTGTTGACACCTTCCAACCACCCCAAGTCGATCTCCTTGGCACTCTCTATCTGATAGCTGTTGGGATTGACACTCTTGCACTCGTTGTAAAGCACCTTGCCATTGCTGCTCTTGCGCCCGCTCACAAAGAGGATAAGATCGTGCTTCGAGGCGAAATTGGCGATGTTGGGCATACGGTTGGCCACCTGCCGGCAAATGGTGTCAAAACTCCTGAATGTTGCCGTGGGGGCAATGTGACGCTGTATATAGTCGATAATGCGGTGAAACTCGTCAAGGCTCTTGGTGGTCTGGGAATAGAGATAGATGTCACGTTCGAAGTCAAGTCGCTTCACATCGTCAAACTTCTCTATCACAATGGCATGGCTGTTGGTCTGTCCTACCAGCCCCAGCACCTCCGCATGACCGTTTTTCCCGAATATGACAATCTGCGTTCCCTGCTTCGGTCGGGCCGGTGCAAGCATGGCCGAAAGTGCCTCGGAGGCCTCCCGGTGCTGCTCCTGCCGTTCGGGGGAGGAGTTCTCGTATTGCCGTTTGATGCGCCGCTGCAATGCCAATACCACCGGGCAGGTGGCATCGATAATCTCGATGTTGTTGCGACGGGCCAGCGCGTAGGTCTCCGGCGGTTCGCCATGGGCCCTGAGCAGCACTTTCACGTCATGCAACTGTTTGAGGTCTTCGTGGTTGATGGTGACAAGTCCCTTGCTGTGCAGACGCTCCACCTCCATCCCGTTGTGCACAATGTCGCCCAAGCAATAAAGTGTCTTGCCTGCGGCCAATTCTTCTTCTGCCTTCTTGATGGCAGTGGTCACGCCAAAGCAGAAACCACTGCCACTGTCTATCTCTATCTGTATCACTACTGTCTGTCGTTTGATTCTACTGTGCCGACACATTGATGACAATCTTCGGATGTTCCGGATCATTGGTAATCATCAGGATGCGGGGCTTGCTGCGCGCCTTCTTCAGTTCGCGGGCAATGGCCGTCACCTTTAGTTTAACCGTTTCGCCGGGGGCAATGCGTGTCTTGCCAAGCGACACCTGCAAGCCCATGGTAAACATCTGCATGGAACGAATGTCGAGCTGTGAGCGACCCGTATTTTTGATTTCGATGCTTCCTTTCAACTTGGCTTTACCGTTGAAACTGCCTAAATTCAAATTCTCCGTGGAAAGCGAGATGTGCGGAACCTTTGCCTTCTCCACCTCTGTGAGGCGATCGAAGTCGGGCAGCAAGACTGCCGACACACTGATTTCCTTCTCCGGAGCCACCCGGTCGCCGGGGAACATGCCCAGGTAGATGCTCGTCTGTGTCAGTCCGAAGTTGCGGATGAGGCGCGACTCGAGCGTAAGCGACACCACGGCATCGTGGTTGGGGGCTACCGTGGAGGGCGAAACATTGGCCTTCATGTAGGGCGGAAGGTGCATCACCTGGGGTTTCAGCGTCTCGCCCGACACGTTCTTGATGTGTATCTTCTGCACCGGGCGGTCCCCACGGTTGACATCATCAAACTCCACATTGTTGTTGTCAACCCTCAAACTTGCTATCGTGTAAGGGTAATCGCCGGAGAAGTCGACCACTTCGCTAACCACAACACCCTTCATCGTGAGGACGAGAGGTTCTTGTTCGTTGCCGGCAAAGACGGCTATCTGTTTCTCGAAATGCCCCAACTGCGATGCGTCGTAGGTGGCCCGCAGGCCTATTTTCGACTTCGGAGCAATAGAGGTGTTGGAATAAGTGGCCGTGGCGCAACCGCAAGCGGTGCGGACACTGCGTATCGTGGCTGGCCGGTAATCGTCGTTGAACACCTCAAATTCGGCCGTGGCAGGCTGCCGATAGACCACCTGCCCCAAGTCTATCACCGCTTGGGATGTAGTCAACTGCTGTGCTGAAAGTCCGAAACATCCTGCCACCAGCAGGAATAAGAGCACACACGTTCTGTTCATCTTGCTATCTTGTTTTTTATTCATTCTTCATCTGAAAGCCTTTTTTCCCTTTCATTTCTCTGCAACGGTCAGTTTCCGGCCCGCACACCGTCCGTTGAACTCGGGGGCGTATGCACACTGTACGGTCACACTGCCTCCGGTATATTCACCGGCACGGTCGATGAAATATTCCGTCTCGATGACGCGTTTGCCTTTAGGCAGACGGTCGAAATAGTAATTGGTGGCGTTGTCGCGCGGAGTCACGTAACAGCCCATGCGGTAACCGCTCAACTGCTCCACGGGTTCGAGGCAGGCGGCACGTTTGTCCACCACCTGCACGAAATCGTAGTCGCGGTCGGCTGTGATGGTGATTCTGACCTTCACGCGGTCGCCCACCCTACTGCCCCAGATGATTTCGCGCTTCACGGCAAGCCCGGCAGCACTCTCTTGCTTCCCTCCTATTCCTTCCGTCATGGCCATGAACTGTTGCACATAGAGTGCCCCCCAGCTCGTGCCCTCGGTGGTTTTCTCCACGGTAAAGGTCTTGGCATGATCGTCCTCCACACGCATCTTCACGTAGCCGAGGCCGGCAGAACCCTCCGGCAGGGCTATGCGCTTGCCGTCGAGTTTCATCACAGCCGGTGCACCACCACTGCGGGCGATGGCCTTGTCCACTCCAAAGGCATAGACAGCATTCACCGTATTGACCGGTGTGTCCCAAGCCTGCGTGCGCTTGCACTGCAACAGCCACCGCTGCATCTCCTCGATGGTCTGCCTGGCTTCGGGCTTCAGCAGACGCAAAGCCTCAATGGCAGCCACCTCGGTGGGTATCTTATAGTCGAACCATGAATAGCCGGCCTTACGGGTGTCATAATAGCGTCCCATCTCTTCTTTATATACGCTGTATTCCTCCATGCTTTGGAGGTAGTCGGCAGCCTGCCTTTTGTAGCCGTTCAGGGCCAGAATGACAGCCGAATTGGCCTTGCCATAGATGGTCAGAGCCGCCGGACGGGCTGCCAGCATCTTCAGCAAATAATCTTTGTCGACCTCGGCAGAAACCGAGAATGCACGCCCGTCGAGTGCGCGAAGATAGAGATAGTGAAGTGCCATTTCACTCGGCAACAAGTGCCTCTCGCCGTGTTTGGCTTTTTTCTTCAATTCGACCACTTCATCGGCCACCTCCTTTTCCATGAACCGCAGGGCGCGAGCCAACATGCCGGCGGTCTCCTCCTGCGTGCCAACCATCTTGTTCAACCGCGCCAACGCCTCACTCACGGCCACCGTTATATACATGCTGCCCCTCATGCCCGACCACCAGCTCCACGAACCGTCGGTATTCTGCAAACGACGCAGTTTGTCAAGTTGGCCGTCAATTCGGGCTGCTGTCTTCGCTTCGTCAAAATAGTCGACGAGCAACTGCTTCTGTTCAGCCTCGTCCTCTGCCTCCAACAGCCACGGCGTATCGTTGAGCACGAGGGTTTTCAGTTCTTCGTTTCGCTGCAAACTGCTCTTGAGCGACCCTCCGTCGGGTTCTTTTTGCCACTGCGTTATCACCAGTCTAATAGCCGGAACCTGCTTCAGCAGATAACGGCTGATGCTATTGGCATAATAGCCGGTGACAAGACTCACGGCATTGTCTTCCCATGGATTGCACACCGTGGGCAAAGACTGAATCATCAACCACGAGGGATTGTTGGTATATTCGATGGTGAGCGACCTACCGGAAGCATTGCTGCCGGCCAACGAATCGAGGTCTACGGTCTTGACACCGGGCCCATGCTGGGTGAACGGGAAAGTCGTCGTGACCACTTCGCGAGTGGAAAGTACGGGCAGATAATGCTGCTCACCATCGCTGAATCCACGCCCGTCGGCTGTCATGCGGCACACGAGCACCGACGGTTGCACACCGATTGCGGCGAGGTCTACACGGAAAGCCACGCTCTCCGTGCGACCAGCGGCAAGACTCACAGCCTGCTCCTTCGTATAGAGCGTGCGACCGGTGACCGCATCGAGCAGTTCAAGGCGGGCCGTAGCCTTCACTGCCCGCTCGGAAGTGTTGGACACGTTGCCGCGAATCAGCGCGCAGTCACCTTCGCGCAGGAAGCGCGGGAGATAAGGCTGCACCATCACCGTCTTCTTGGCCACGGCTTCAGCCTCAATGCTGCCATAGTTCATGTCGTGGTCGTGGGCCAGACCCATAAACCGCCATGTGGTGACACTCTCAGGCAAAGTGAACTTGATGGACACATGGCCCTGCCCGTCAGCGAGCAGATTGGGATAGAAGAAAGCGGTCTCGTTGAGATTTTGCCGCAGCTGGGGATGCCGGCCGACTTCCTTTCCACCGCTGTATTCTTTCTTCTCATCGGTGGACTCCGCTCCTGACATCACGGTATTTCCGGTCATGGTGTCGGCATCTCCCACCACGTCATAGGCCATTACAGCCGACTCTTTCATCAAAGCCTCCGGCCTTGCAGTCCCCACGCCTCTCACCCGAAGCCCTCTTGCACTGCCGAATAAGGCGGAATAGACAGACAGATAGTCATAGAAATATTCTTTGCGGAAATCACTGAAAGACAGCGAATGGAGCGGAAACAGCCGCAGCGGACTCTCACAAACGACCGATATGGGGCGGGGATTGGAGAGGCTCACGGGCACCTGCCAACCGGTGGAGGGTAGATACAGCCGCCTGTTAAGACTGAAAGTCCAACTGTGCCCGGTGATTTGGTCAAGCGACTTGTCATAGAGCACGGCCAGCAGTCCGGCCTTGGCCGGTTTTCCGTCGGGCTGTGCCACAGTCAATGTCCACTCCTCTTTCTGTCCCGGGGTGAGCCGGTCGCGGAAGGTTTTCCACGAGATGTTCAGTTTCTTGTCGGGCAGTGCGCGCCGGATGGCAGCCGAACGGGTATAGCCCACTCCGTCTTTCATCCAAGCATAGGTGAGGAGTATGCCGTCACCGTATTCCGGTTTATAGGTGAAGCGACACGTGTTGACGGCATTACTCTGGCGGATGACGCCCTGTTCCAACATCTTCTCGCCGGAGAAAACGGTGTAGACGATGTACTGGTCTTTGGCAGATGAGCCCACCTGCACACAGACCGGGCGACCGTCGCCGGCAAACTCTTTGCCGCTGACATAGAACCAGCAATCGGTGGGCTCGGCAGGCACGGTGTCATCCATCGAAAACACCACAAACGCTTGTTTGAGCGTGTCTTTGTCACAATAGGCCGTGAGCAGATGCCTGCCCGAACGGAGTGTGCCGGAGAGGGAAGCCAGTGACACAGGTTCATTGGTCTTGGCCCGCTTCATGGGACCGTTGTCAAAGAAATAATTCACCGTGGAAGCGATATTCGCCCCGGCACCGTTCTTATATATAAAGGTGAGTGTCTTGAGACTGTCGCGTTCCACCTTAGAGGGCAATGTGGCCGAAAAAGCCGTCGGCCATGTGCTCAAGGGGAGCGTCATCTCGCCTTCGCGCGTCTCTCCACTGCGGTCGGTGACAGCCGCTGTGACCACAAAATTGTAATAACGGGCATCGCGATGGCTGCGGGCCATGGTCACACCGGGCTCCGGCGTGAGCGGAACACTCACCATGAAGTAGCCGTTGTCGTCGGTCATCACGCTGTCTTCCAGCACCGTTTCGCCATCGTAGTCACCATAACCGCGCCACCACCATGCCGTGCGGCGCACCACCCGATAGCCCACATTGGCACGCTGCACCGGTACACCGGCATAGCTCCGGGCCGTAGCTTTCACCATCAGCGTGTCACCGGTCTGATAGCGGTAGTTGACTTCCGGGAAGTCGACCTCGAAAGTGGGGCGCTTGTACTCTTCCACATCGAAGAAGGCACTGCCCCCATCACTACTACTGCGGATGGAGAACCGCCCTGTAAGCCCCGCGGCAGGAAGCGTGAAGTCAGCCGCAGCCATGCCAAGTTCGTCGGTGGTGACGGTCTTCTTCTCCACCTCCTTGTAGTTGGCATCGCGCAAGGTTAGCACCACGGTTTGTCCGCTTCTCACGTGGGCCTGCTTGCCATCCACCAGCTGATGGGTGAGCACGGCCACATGCACGGTCTGCCCCGGACGATAGAGAGCCCGGTCGGTGAAAAGTTGGGTGCTGTTTTCATATTTCTGCGCTTCCCAATAGTGATATCCTCCCCAAACATTTCCATCAGGACAATAGCGGTCGTCGGCCGTGGTGGCATAGACGGAGATAGGGCGGACATCGGCATAGCGGTAGACAGCCTCGCCCTTATCGTCGCAGGTGAGCGTGATTTCGGCTCCCACCCTACCGGTATATTGACCATACCCCAGATGCAGAGTGGCCCCGGGCAACGGTTGTCCCGTGGTGGCATTCACGGCGATATAGCGTATCTGATTGTCGGGCAACGCCTCCTGCATTGTGGCCACATTGGTCACATAGAGCAACAGACCGTGTTCGGCCACGTCACTGCCGGGTGTGGTGGCATCGGCCAGATAGACACCGGGCTCCAATCCGTCGATGACGAGCGAGTCGGCCGACAGCTGATAGTCCGGGATGCCCACATAGCGGAAAGTCTTCGTGATTTGTCTGAACGGCTGCACCAGCTTGCGCAACGCAGCCAAATCTTTAGCCCGCCCGGGGTCAAGACGGGTCGTGGCATCGACGGTGAGCCGCGACACGGTGAGCGTGATGCTACCCACGGCCCGCACGCGCCGCAAGTTGAGCACTACACGATGGTTGGGTATCGTCACCTCATTGTCCACAGCGAGCGTGAACGAGGGCCGAGTGAGCTCTTTCAGTTCATTTCTCAACCGGTTGATCCGCGGCCACCGGCCCCACTTGCCCACGGCATAGTTGATGTAGCGCACGCGTTCTTCCACCGTGGCATCCTCCGCCTCTTTCATGAAAGTGTAACGCTCGATGGCCAGTTCACCGGCTTCGGGCAAATCCTGATACACGTGGATGAGCGAGTCGATGGTGTTCAGGTATTTCGACTTGCGCACGAGTTTCACCTCATCTTGGCGCTGTTTGCTCACCAACCGATAGGCGCAGATGCAGGCCGCAGCCCAGTTGCCATGCGCCTGATAGTAGTCGTGGAGTGCCTGATAGTCGCCAGCAGCGAAACCGATAACATGCAACAGGTCATCGCCAAAGATACGGCTGTCGGTCCCTCTGTCGAAAAGCGGTTCGAAGGCGGTGGTCTTGTATTGTGCCAACAGGTCGGGATACTGCATCGAAAGACGGTAGTATTCCTGCGATGTGGTGGTGAAGGCCTCCGGTTCTGCACCAGACTGTAGCAACAGACGGCCCAAAGCCGATTCGTAGATGGCCGCCATCACGTGGTCGCTGCTGCGCACCGATCGCTCCTTGCTTTGCAGGCGCATCAAAGCCGGCATCAGCGAATCGGGCGATATGGCCGATTCGGCCTGCACCTTACTCAACTCCGCTGCCAACAACTGGCCGTAGGCCTTTTCAGCGGATGCCTTGTCAATGATTTTCTGCAACCATTCCACCGTGGTCTTAGGCAGATCTTTCTCTCGCGCACCGGCCACTTTTTTCCACAATGTCGTGTAGCCGTCGGCCAGCATCATTGCGGGAACCAACAGCACAGCTATCGCCAAAATCAGTCTCTTACACTTCATAGCCAAATATTCTTTATCGCATTTAGGATGCCGAGCGCAGCCTACCTTATGCAAAGGTAGTGCCAGTGAGGGCAATGGGAGCTTGCTCAACCATTGCCGAGCGCAGCCTACCTTATGCAAATATAGGCAAAAAAATCAGAACAAAAGCACCAATAAATAAAAAATGGTGATTATCAGACTTTTTTAACGGGAAGAATCAGGATTCTGAACCCCCCTTGCCCATATATAGCGAAACTTACCAGGATTTTGAAAAAGCCTTACACGCCATTTTTCCACCCCCATCTTTCCTGCCCATCCCATCCGTCTCATTTATCCCATTCGCCCCATTAATTTTCCCACTCGACCCAAACAACATTGCAAAAGAGCCATAGTCAGAAGCTGAAAGAGGCCCTTTCACAAAGCCATTCGGGCCGGATGCCCCCCATTTCAAGGTGAAAAAGCCCCTTTTAGGAGGTTGGGAGTCTTGCTGTGGATTGGAAACTAAAAAAAGGAGGCACTCCCGCACTTCCCTTGCTACTGCAAAGATACAACACAAAAGTCGAAAATACAAATCCGGCAGGAAGATATTTGACAGCAAAAGCCACCATCCCTTATCGCTGCAAAAGCAACTCCGTTTAGCATAAAGATGTTAAAAGCAGCCTCAACACTCTTAATTTTCTTAAAAAGCAGGCTCGTATCGGTACTTAAATTTGGAGATTTCAAAGCGTTATTCTTATCTTTGCAAGTGTAATTTCCATTGGAATATATTTCTAAAGACACAGCAACAAATTATAATAACGAATATAACTATTAAAAGCGTATGAAAACAATGCAACTGACCAAGAGTGACTTCCTCAAGAGAGTGGCCGACTACGAGAACAATCCCACAACGTGGAAGTTTTTAGGAAACAGGCCTACCGTAATAGACTTTTATGCCAACTGGTGTGGCCCCTGCAAGATGATGGCACCTATCATGGACGAATTGGCCGAAGAATATAGCGGAAAAGTAGACTTCTACAAAGTGGACACCGAAGCCGAACAAGAGTTGGCCGCCGTGTTTGGCATCCGGTCCATCCCCACCTTCCTGTTCATTCCTCTGAACGAAGCACCACAACTGGCTTCAGGAGCCATGGGTAAAGCTCAATTCAAACAAGCCATAGAGAGTGTTCTGCTGAAAGGATAATGCTGTCGAACGAAATACTTTCTAAAGGCATTTATATCACACCAAAATAGAGCATCAGAGCATGACGGCACAAGATTTCAACCCGGTTGCCCTCAACCATCCGGGCACATCAAGACAAAACAAGCAATGATGAAATCGAAATATCACATTTTCCGGCATTGACCTTACCGATATTCCTCGCGGCAGGTGGCTCCAACAAGCCTAAAGCGAAAACCTACACGCCGGCAGATGTGGAACTCACCATGCCCATGGTGCAGGGCGACAAACAAGAAACTCTGCAATAATCCACCTTCTGGCGGGATTTTCTACCGGATTATTTATATCTTTGCACCAGACGCATATCGACAACCAAACAACAAAAAATATGAAAATCCGGACACTGACCATTCTGTCCCTTGCCCTCGCAACGCTCGGGGCATGGGGAAAAACCTACACGCTCACTTCGCCCGACGGGCAAACGGTCGTCACCGTCGACGACAGTCAAAACCTCACATGGGCCGTGGACAACGGCCGCACGCAGGTGTTGCTGCCATCGGCCATCGGCATGACGATGAGCGACGGCAAGCACTACGGCACCGGCGTGAAAGTGGTTGGCACCAAGACGGGGCAGGACAAGGACTGCCGCAGCATGACACTCCGGTGCACGGGCGACTACAACGTGGAGTTTCGTGCCTACAACGGGGCGGCCTGCTACCGCTTCGTGAACATCACACCTAAGCAGGTGAACGTAGTGAACGAGCGGGCGGAATTCCGCTTCGCAGCCGACTACGAGGCCTTCATACCCTACGTGAACGACAACCGGGCGGGCGAACGCTACTGCTACTCGTTTGAATCCTACTACGACGAGCAGCGGCTTTCCGAGATGTTCCCCGACTCGCTGGCCATCACGCCACTCGCAGCGACACTGCCCGAAGGCAAACGGGCCGTCATCATGGAAGCCAACCAGCTGGACTATCCCGGCATGTTTCTGAAAAAAGGCGAGGGGCACTCGCTCGTAGCCGAGTTTGCCCCTTACCCTCTCGAAGAGGCCGTGAACAAACAGGCGAGCCTGAACCTCGTGCCCACCAAGCGCGCCGACTACATCGCGAGGGTGACCGGCAGGAAGTTTTTCCCGTGGCGGGTGGTGGTCATCAGCACACACGACACCGACCTGCTCACCTGCGACATCGCCACAAAGCTCGGCCCCAAGAGCCGGCTGAAGGACACGGCGTGGATCAAGCCGGGCAAAGTGGCTTGGGACTGGTGGAACAACTGGAATCTCTCGGGGGTGGACTTCCCTGCCGGGATGAACACCGACACCTATCGATACTACATAGACTTCGCGGCGGCCAACGGTCTTGAATACATCATTATAGACGAGGGATGGAGCAATCCCGAAGACCTGCTCGACACCTCCATCGCCATCGACCTCCCGGCACTGGTGGGCTACGCGGCCGACAAGGGCGTGGGCATCATCTTGTGGTCGTCGTGGCGCAATCTCGTGCAGCGTGGGCCGGAGAAGATGGAGGAGGTCATGGCGCATTACGCCAAACTGGGCATCAAGGGATTCAAGGTAGACTTCTTCGACCGCGACGACCAACGCGTGATGGAGTCGGCCTGCGAAGTGGCCGAGTGTGCGGCCCGCCACCGGCTCGTGCTCGACTATCACGGCATGAAACCGTCGGGCTTGCAGTTGGCTTACCCCAACATCTTGAACTTCGAGGGGGTGAAAGGACTGGAAAATTCGAAGTGGGAACCGCGCTCAGACCACGGTCCCTTGCACGACCAGCCGCGCTATGACTGCACGATACCCTACCTGCGTATGCTGCCCGGCCCGCTGGACTACACGCCCGGAGCCATGAGCAACGCCACGCGCGACCAGTTTTTCGGCAACAACAACCACCCCATGAGCCAAGGCACACGAGTGCACCAGATGGCCATGTACACCATCATCCACGCCCCGCTACAGATGCTCGCCGACTCACCCACAATGTATATGAAAAACCAACCATGCACCGACTTCATTGCCGCTGTGCCCACTGTGTGGGACGAAACGGTGGCCATCGACGGCCGCATGGGCGACTATGTGGTGATGGCCCGCCGCAAAGGCGACACGTGGTGGGTGGCGGCAATGGGCGACTGGCAGCCACGAGACATCACCATCGACCTCTCGCGGCTGCACAAGGTGGGAACAAAGGCGGTCGTCTTTGAAGACGGCATCAACGCCGACCGCGAGGCGACCGACTACAAGCGCACGGAAAAGACCCTGCGCCCGGGCGAGAAACTGACCGTACACCTCGCTCCCGGAGGGGGATGGACGGCGAGAATAGTAAAATAGAACCACTGCCAACGCTGAAGGAAAACCATCGTGAGAATCATTCGCAACCACTTGCTGCCCCCCAAGAACTATGATGCCATCAACATTCTGGGGCTGCTCTTCTGCCGCAGGGGCACCACGCTCACTGCCGACCTCCTGCGGCATGAGCGCATCCACACGGCCCAGATGCTCGAAATGGGCATCGTGGGCTTCTATCTGTGGTATGTGGCCGAATGGCTTGTCCGGCTGCCCATGAAAGGCCGGGCATACACCAACATCTCGCTGGAGCGCGAGGCCTACGCCCACATGGGCGACGAAAGCTACCTGCGCCACCGCCCCCGATACGGGTGGTGGAAATATCTCAGAGCCCAAGACTAAAGCATGCCAGATGTCAATATATTTCATCACACATTTGGTTTCGGCCGGAAAAAGCTGTATCTTTGCATAAGCAAGGGAGGCGCGAGAGCGTTTCCCTTTTTTAGTCTCCAAAACTCCCAACGCCACCCACCCATCGAAAGGGGGCTTTTCCATCCTGAAATGGGTTGTAATTAGGCCCAAACGACGTTGCGAAAGGGGCCAAGTGAGCTTCCAAGTGTGGCTCTTTCGCAATGTCGTTTGGGCCGAGTTAGGAAATTGATGGGGCGGATGGGACAAATGAGACGGATGACACAGGCTGGAAAGATAGACTCGGGGAAATGGCATGTAAGGTTTTTTCGAAAGTTTTAATAGCTCGCGCTATACAAGTAAAAGGCTGTGCGCGAGAAATCGAACGGTGAGTACAAGCCGGTCTGGAAACAAGGCTGTCGCATCAATTTCTCTATGGGTGAAGCAAGTGCCGGCTTCCTCCGACTTCTTTAGCTCCTAAAAGATGAAAATTGCAATACTTGGAATAAAAATAAAAAAGCCCGGCATCACGTCGGGCTTTTTCGCTTGTTTTTGAATGTTTCAGCAGTTTGTGTCTTATGTAGTTATGATCTTTTGAAAATCAGTTTGGTCATTCTTGACGATTGCAAAGATAGATATTTAAATTGATTTAAATCAAAATTGCGATCCCTTTTGCTCGAAAATCAACGTAAACGTTTGCGAGAAAAGTACCATTTTATTTTGTGATATGCACATTTTGAAGTAAATTTGCACCTTATAATAATACATATCACTTTTAATGAAAGAATTTGTCATTTCCGAAGTCAAGGCCGAAACAGCCATTCTTGTGGGACTCATCACGCAGGAGCAGAACGAGGCCAAGACAAAAGAATATCTCGACGAGCTCGAATTTCTGGCCGATACGGCAGGGGCTGTGACCGTGAAGCGATTCACCCAGCGCGTGGGAGGCCCCAACCAGACAACATACGTGGGCAAGGGAAAGCTCGAAGAAATCAAGCAATATATCCAACAAGAAGAGGACGAAGAGCGGGAAATAGGCATGGTGATATTCGATGACGAACTATCGGCCAAGCAGATGCGCAACATCGAAAACGAACTGAAGGTGAAAATCCTCGACCGCACGTCGCTCATTCTCGACATCTTTGCCATGCGGGCGCAGACGGCCAACGCCAAGACACAGGTGGAACTGGCGCAATACCGCTACATGCTGCCACGCCTGCAACGCCTGTGGACCCACTTGGAGCGTCAGGGGGGCGGTTCGGGTTCGGGCGGCGGAAAAGGCAGCGTGGGCCTGCGCGGACCGGGAGAGACCCAGCTCGAGATGGACCGCCGAATCATCTTGCAGCGCATGAGTCTGCTCAAGCAGCGGTTGGTGGAGATAGACCGGCAGAAGGTGACGCAGCGCAAAAACCGCGGACGCATGATTCGCGTGGCGCTCGTGGGCTACACCAATGTGGGAAAGTCGACCATCATGAATCTTTTGGCCAAAAGTGAGGTGTTTGCCGAGAACAAGCTTTTCGCCACGCTCGACACCACGGTGCGCAAAGTAGTGGTAGACAATCTGCCCTTTCTGCTGGCCGACACTGTGGGGTTCATACGCAAGTTGCCTACCGACCTCGTGGATTCGTTCAAGTCGACGCTCGACGAGGTGCGCGAAGCCGACCTGCTGATCCACGTGGTGGACATCTCCCATCCCGACTTTGAAGAACAAATCAAAGTGGTCGAAAACACGCTCGGAGAACTCGGCTGCGCCGACAAGCCCTCAATGATAGTCTTCAACAAGATAGACAACTATACTTGGGTGGAGAAGGAGGAAGACGACCTCACGCCGGCCACCAAAGAAAACATCACCCTCGACGAACTGAAACGCACGTGGATGGCACGCCTCAACGAGAACTGCCTCTTCATCTCGGCGCGGGAAAAGGAGAATATCGACGAGTTCCGCAACACGCTCTACACGAAAGTGAGGGAACTGCACGTGCAGAAATATCCCTACAACGACTTCCTCTACCCAATGGTGGAGGAATGAGAAGAGTACCATTCCACAGCCCAACAAACAGATAAAACGACGGCTACCATGCAAGAAGACTATAGAAGTTTGAGTGTAGAGGAAATCGAAATCCTTGAACAGAACGGTTGTTCGGCCGAAGACTGGACCACCATCAACGTGGCCGAAGACTTCCGGGCCGAACACATCAGAAATGTGAGCTGCTACGGCGAGATAAACCTCGGGGTGTTTGACAAAAGCATTGAGATAGAGGAAGGATTCTTCAGACACACGGGCATCAGCAACGCCGTGCTCAAAGATGTCACCATAGGCGACAACTGCCTGATAGAAGGAGTCGGCAACTACATCAGCAACTACGACATAGGCGAGGAGTGCTACATCTCAAACATCGGCCGGTTGAGCAGCACGGCCGATGCCACTTTCGGACAGGGCAACACGATTTCCGTGCTCAACGAGGCGGGCACGGGCAATGCCGTCATTTTCAGTCGGCTCAGTGCGCAGTTGGCTGCACTCATGGTGCGCCATGCCGGCGACAGGAATTTCCAAGCGGCACTGCGCTCCCTCATCAAGAGTCACATAGAGAGCACGAGGCCACGGCGCGGGCAGATAGGCTACCGGGTGAAGATCGTAAACACCACCGAGATGGTAAATGTCGTGGTGAGCGACGACTGCGAGATAAGCGGAGCAACCCGCCTCTCCGAGTGTTCCATCCTCGGCACGGCCGATGCCGGCACCTACGTGGGGCACAACGTGATGATAGACAACAGCGTGGTGCAGGCCGGCAGTTCCATTCTCGACGGGGCCAAGATAGACAACTGCTTCGTGGGCGAGGCCTGCCACATCGGTAAGGGGGCATCGGCCGAAGCGTCGCTCTTCTTTGCCAACAGCTATCTCGACAACGGTGAGGCTTGTGCGGCTTTCTGTGGCCCGTTCACGGTGAGCCACCACAAGAGCACACTGCTCATCGGCGGAGCATACTCTTTCTACAATGCCGGTTCCAACACCAACTTCTCCAACCATGCTTACAAGCTCGGCCCCGTGCATTGGGGCACGATGGAGCGCGGTTCCAAGACGGCCAGCGGGGCCCACCTGCTATGGCCGGCCACCATCGGGGCCTTCTCCATGTGCATGGGCAAGATACAGACCCACCCTGCGGTGAAGAACCTGCCGTTTTCCTACATCTTCGGGGCGGGTGACACCACCTATCTGGTGCCGGGACGCAACCTCACCACCGTGGGCACTTACCGCGACACGGATAAGTGGCCGCGGCGGGACCGTCGCCCCCGCATGAGTCGGGAGAGCTTGGTGTGCTTCGATTGGTTGAGCCCCTTCACGGTGCTGGAGTGCATACGAGGCAAGCGAACACTCGAGACACTGCGGGCCGAACAGGGTGAGAATATGGCTTCCTACGTGTATGGGGGCTGCATCATCAGAAACCAGTCGTTGCAGCGGGGCATCAAATATTACGACATGGCTATCCGACTTTTCCTCGGAGAAGAGATTGGGCAACATGCCATCGAACTGCCTGAGAGTAGCATCGGAACGGGCGAATGGAGCGACTTGAGCGGACTACTCATGCCTGAAAGTGAAGAACAACAAATGGTGGATGACCTCTGTTCGGGGGATCTCAACGACCTGCAACTGGTTGAAGCCCGCTTCGCCGAGACCTTCAGGAAATATGAAGACTACAAATGGGCATGGACCTATCGTGCCGCCATCGACTACTACGGACTCGAAACCTTAACGGAGGAGGATGCCGAACGCATTGCCCGGGAATACGAACGGGCACATACAGAATGGATCAACGCCATCAAATATGACGCCGAGAGGGAGTTTGCTCTCGGCGATATGGAGGAAGAGGAACTCAACCGGTTTCTTGACAAACTCCGAGGGTGAATACCCGCAAAAGCCGGAAGGGACAAAAGGACAAAGCAAGCACCGGCTTCTTTAACTTCCCCGTCATCCTTTCAATCTCCTTAACGTGCCCCGAAAATCAAGCATACGGAATTTAAATCAAATAACGATGAGACTAAAGTTTATCTTAACTTCGCTGGCCATTGCCCTCGGCATGAGTGCGCAGACCAAGACCTACAAGTATGAAATCGTGCCCGACGACCCGATGCAGACACGCGTCTACACGCTCGCCAACGGGCTGAAGGTGTACCTCTCGGTGAACAAAGAGAAGCCGCGCATCCAGACTTACATCGCTGTGCGCACCGGCTCACGCAACGATCCGGCAGAGACCACAGGTCTGGCCCACTATCTGGAGCACCTGATGTTTAAGGGCACGCAGCAATTCGGCACCACCGACTACGCCGCCGAAAAGCCTTTCCTCGACGAGATAGAGGCGCGCTACGAGCAATATCGCAAGCTCACCGACCCGGCCAAGCGCAAACAGGCCTACCACGAGATAGACTCCGTTTCGCAGTTGGCCGCCCGCTACAACATCCCCAATGAGTATGACAAACTCATGGCCAGTATCGGAGCCGAGGGTACCAACGCCTACACTTCCAACGATGTGACATGCTACGTGGAAGACATTCCAAGCAACGAGATAGACAACTGGGCGAAGATCCAGAGCGACCGGTTCAAGAACATGGTCATCCGCGGCTTCCACACCGAACTTGAAGCCGTGTACGAAGAGTACAACATCGGACTGGCCAGTGACGGTCGCAAGGAGTGGGCTGCATTCAACAAGAAGCTCTTCCCCACCCATCCATACGGCACACAGACCACCATCGGCACACAGGAGCATTTGAAAAACCCATCGATTGTCAACATCAAAAACTACTTCAAACGCTACTACGTGCCCAACAACGTGGCCATCTGCATGGCCGGAGACTTCGATCCGGAACAGGTGGTGGACATCATTGACAAGTATTTCGGCAGCTGGAAGAAAAGCACAACGCTCTCCCGACCGGAATATGCGCCTGTGGCCGATCTCACAGCTCCGACAGACACCACTATCGTGGGACTGGAAGCGGAGAACGTGATGATGGGATGGAAGTTTGAAGGTGGCGCAAGTCTGCAGGCCGACACCATGCAGGTGGTGGCCGACATGCTCGCCAACGGCAAGGCCGGCCTCTTCGACCTCAACCTCGAGCAGCCCATGAAAGTCTTGGGAGCCGGTGCCTACGCTGAGCCATTGGCCGATTATGGGGAATTTATCATTGAGGGAATGCCCAAAGAGGGGCAAAGTCTTGAAGAAGTGCGCGACCTGATGTTGGGCGAAATAGGAAAGCTGAAGAGAGGTGACTTCTCCGACGAGCTTCTCCCATCGGTGGTGAACAACCTCAAGCTCAACTACTACAAGTCGCTGCTCAACAACCGTTCGCGCACGGAGCTGATGAAGGATGCCTTTATCAACGGGCAGAACTGGCTCGATGTCGTAGGCCGGTTCAAGCGCATGGCGGGTATCACCAAAGCACAAATCGTGGCCTTTGCCAACAAGCATTTGGGCAACAACTATGTGGCTGTGTACAAGCGTCAGGGTGTGGACTCGACGCAAAAGAAAATCGACAAACCGGCTATCACCGCCATCCCGGCCAACAGAGACCTTTCGAGTAAATTCCTCAACGAGGTGGTCAGCTCCAAGGTGGATCCCATCCAACCGCGATTCCTCGATTTCAAGAAAGATCTCAACGACACCAAAACTTCCAAAGGGCTGCCCTTGCTCTACAAGCGCAACACTGACGACGGGCTCTTCAATCTCACCTTCTACTACGACTTCGGTGACGAAGACAATCTGCCACTGGCTTACGCTGCACAATACCTTAATTATATAGGCACCTCAAAAAAGAGTGCGGCCGAAGTGAAACAGGCTTTCTACCGGCTGGCCTGCAACTATGGTGTGAGCGTGGGCAACAACGCCACTTACGTGACCCTCAACGGACTTTCCGAAAACATGCCGCAAGCACTCGCCTTACTTGAAGAACTGTTGCAGGATGCCAAGGCCGACAAAGAGAGCTACTCCGGGTATGTGGATCTCGTCATGAAAGAACGCAACGACACGAAGAAGAATCAGACGGCAAACTTCAGGGCTCTCTGCAACTATGCCGTCTACGGTCCCTACAATCCGGCACGCAATGTGCTCAGCGAACAGCAACTACGCGAGCAGGATCCCCAGAAGCTGGTAGATGGACTGAAGGCACTCCGCAACATGCAGCAGACGGTGCTCTACTTCGGCCCCATGAGTGAGAAAGAGCTTTCCGAACAGTTGGCCAAGCACCACAAGACTGCCAAGAAACTCACCCCCGTACCGGTGGGCAAAGAATACACCGAGCAGGCCAACCCGACGGAGAATGAGATTCTTCTTGCCCCCTACGAGGCCAAGAACATCTATATGCGCCAATATCACAACACGGACAAACAGTTCTCCACCGACGGATTGGCCGTGAAGTCGCTCTTCAACGAATACTTCGGTGGGGGCATGAACACCATCGTCTTCCAAGAATTGCGCGAAGCCCGCGGTCTGGCCTACAATGCATACGCCAACTACAATGCCTATCCGCGCGTGAAACATCCCGAGACTTACTTCACGCACATCATCTCGCAAAACGACAAGATGATGGACTGCATACGCGTTTTCAACAGCATCCTTGACACGATCCCACAAAGTGAGGCCGCATTCAACATTGCCAAACAGAGCCTCACCAAGAGTTTGCAGAGCATGCGCACCACGCGCGAGAACGTGCTTTTTAACTATCTCAACCTCGTCAAGCAGCGCGGACTCACCGAACCGACAGGCCTCACCATCTACAAGGCACTGCCTGCCCTGCAACTCAGCGACATCGTGAAGTTTGAACAGCAGAACATGGCCAACAAGGTTTACCGCTTCGCCATCCTCGGCGACGAGAAGAATATCGACGTGAAAGGACTTGAGAAGATTGGAAAAATCAAGAGACTAAGCACGGAAGAGATATTCGGATATTGAAGAAGGGCTATAAATAAAGCCTCCCCCGGCCCCTCTCAGAGGGGAGAGGGGAAGTGATTAGCTTTGTGGCAATAGCTCTGTTACCGGCTCCGGTTAAGAAGATGGAGTGGAAAGGAGATTGCCAAAGCCAACCGGATAGATTTAAAATAAAGAGAAGCAAAACAGTTAACATTATGAATAGGAGCTTCAATCTCAACAAATAGGCACTTTCTTCCCCTCCCTGAGAGGGAGGGGGGGCGAAGCGCGGAGGTGAGGCTTTTTAATGAACACAATTATGGCAAACAATGTAGATTTCAAGTATGCCCCCATGTTTCAAGTGGGTAAGGACGACACAGAGTATCGTCTGCTCACGACAGAAGGGGTGAGCACTGCCGAATTTGAGGGCAAACAGATTGTCAAGGTGAGCAAAGAAGCCCTGACACTCTTGAGCCAGCAGGCTTTCCACGACGTGGAGTTCATGCTCCGCCGCGAACACAACAAGCAGGTGGCCGCCATCCTCACCGACCCTGAAACATCAGAAAACGACAAGTATGTGGCCCTGCAATTTCTCCGCAACGCCGAAACGGCCGTGAAAGGTGTGCTGCCATTCTGCCAAGACACCGGAACGGCCATCATCCACGGCGAGAAAGGACAGCAGGTGTGGACGGGCTTCGACGACGAGGAAGCACTCTCGCGGGGTGTCTACAACACCTTCACGGAGGACAATCTGCGCTACTCGCAGAACGCACCGCTCAACATGTACGACGAGGTGAATACCAAATGCAACCTCCCGGCCCAGATAGACATTGAGGCCACCGAGGGTGCGGAATACCGCTTCGTGATGGTGGCCAAGGGCGGAGGCTCGGCCAACAAGACCTACTTCTACCCCATGACCAAAGCCACCATCCAGAACGAAGGCACACTGCTTCCCTTCCTCGTGGAAAAGATGAAGACTCTTGGCACCGCCGCCTGCCCTCCTTATCATATCGCTTTCGTCATCGGCGGCACGTCGGCGGAGAAGAATCTGCTCACCGTGAAGCTCGCATCCATTAAATATTACGACAACCTGCCCACCACCGGCGACGAGACCGGACGCGCTTTCCGCGACATCGACCTTGAAAACAAACTGCTCGACGAGGCCCACAAGATAGGGCTCGGTGCCCAGTTTGGAGGCAAGGCACTGGCACATGACATCCGCGTGGTGCGCCTGCCGCGCCACGGAGCCAGCTGCCCCATCGGCATGGGTGTGAGCTGTTCGGCCGACCGCAATATTAAAGCCAAAATCAATGCCGACGGTATCTGGCTTGAAAAGATGGATGAGAATCCGTCCGAACTCATCCCCGAAGCATTCCGCAATCCGGGAGAAGGCTCCAAAGGCATTGAGATAGACCTCGACAAGGGCATCGATGCCGTGCGGGCCGAACTCACAAAGTATCCCGTTTCCACCCGTGTGAACCTGAAAGGAACCATCATCGTGGCCCGTGACATCGCTCATGCCAAACTCAAGGCCCGCTTGGATGCCGGCGAAGAGATGCCCCAATATTTCAAGGATCACCCCATACTCTATGCCGGGCCGGCCAAGACGCCCAAGGGCTATGCCTGCGGATCGATGGGCCCGACCACGGCCAACCGCATGGATCCCTACGTGGACGAGTTCCAAGACCACGGGGCCAGTCTTGTGATGATAGCCAAAGGCAACCGCACACAAGCCGTCACCGATGCCTGCAAGAAGCATGGCGGCTTCTATCTGGGCACCATCGGCGGTGTGGCTGCCGTGCTGTCACAAAGCTCCATCAAGAGCATCGAGTGCGTGGAATATCCCGAACTCGGCATGGAAGCCATCTGGAAAATAGACGTGGAAGACTTCCCGGCTTTCATCCTCGTAGACGACAAGGGCAACGATTTCTTCAAACAGCTCAAACCCTGGACACCTTGCAGCTGCGAGAAGAAGTAAGTCGCCTTCTCTCATACTCCATCTCAGAGACCTCCATGCGGGCACATCCGGCATGGAGGTCTTTCTTTTTCCCGCCTTTGACACGCACCGCCGGGCTCGCCAACATACCACATGCAAAGCATGGAAAGAGTTGGGAAACTTGCAAAAGTCCGGCATTTTGCTCACTTTTCAGAACAAAAGCACTATATTTGCAAGGAGAAGCAGCCCTTCAACCGCCTCACGCAATCTCGACACGGAATGGACAAACTCACACCACAACAGCGCCACAAGTGCATGGCTTCCATTCACTCGAAGAATACGAAGCCCGAACTCATCGTGCGCAAATACCTTTGGCGACAAGGCTTCCGCTACCGTCTGAACAATCCCCGACTACCGGGGTGTCCCGATCTTGTGCTGAGAAAATACCGCACCTGTGTCTTCGTGCATGGCTGTTTCTGGCATGGGCACGCGGATTGCAGACACTACAAGCTTCCCCAAACCCACACCGACTTTTGGGCAAACAAAATAAAGAGAAACCAAGAACGGGACATCCGGGAGCAGCGCAGGTTAGCCGACATGGGCTGGCACGTGATTATCGTATGGGAATGTGAACTGAAACCGCAAAAGCGGGAAGCCACATTGGCCTCGCTCGCCTTCACCCTCAACCGCATATTCTTGCAAGACCACAGCATCCGCTACCCTACCATCACACCCGAAACCTGCATCGCCGCAGAGCCGGATCCCCGATAAACGGACCGGAACATCACCGTAAACGCTTCTCCCATAACCTTGCATGAGAGAAGCATCGAGCCAGCATGAGGAAATCGGCAAGTCGTTCCCGTCCCGGTGCATGGCTGTTGCACGGCCCGCGCATGGCTGCCGCACAAGTGGTGCAAAGGCTCTGCACGGAATGTGCAACGGCCATGCACCAAACACGGGGCAGCCAACCTGCAGACTCATAAAAGGACTATCGGAAAACAAAACGGCAGTTGGCAGCAGTTGCAAAGCCAGGCAGAAGCACCGCCATGGGCAGGAAGCGCCATCACAGCCCTTTACAGACACAGCGCCACCAACGGGCCGGGCATGAAAAAAAGGGTGGCAATGACAGCACAGCCATCATTGCCACCCAATACCTATCAATACTATTTCTTCTCAACAGAAAGCGTAGCGGGCACCATGCCCTTTGAACAGTCAATGGTCAGAACGTATGTTTCGCCATCGACAAGTTCTGCGCCATCGGCCAAATAAATGTTGCCATTGTCGTGACCGTTGCCATCGCCAATGAGGAATGTGGCACTGGTAGTCTTCAGCCAATGACTGCCGGCCGTACCCTTGAACTCAACACCCCAACCGGCCTGACCGAAGAACTTAAAGTTGACACTCTTGCCGGCCTTGAGCTGTTTGCCCACGGTGAGCGTCACTTGATAGATCTTGTCGGCGACAGGCGCCATGCAAAGGGCGTGGTCGGTGTCCGTCCACCAGCCTTGGGCGTGGACAAAGGTTGGTTTGCCGAAGATGGCATCACCGATAATCCAAACAGCCCCCGTCCCGTCAGCATTCAATTTGGCCGGATCCTTAGTGTCGCCGCCAAAGATGCGGAAGCCGTTTTCGGCAAACACGGCCTTGATGGTGTAAGTTCCGGTCAAGGCTTTAAATGTGAATGTGCCGTCGGCATTGAGGGTGAAGAAGTCGGTATCGTAATACCAGTCGTTGCCCTGCACAGCCTCATCGCCGATGAACTTATAGACAGTTCCCTGTGTGAGGATGCCCGTGAAGGTGTCCTGTCCCTCTATGTTGCGGAACTGCAAGGGCTGCACCGTGAGTTTCTCCTGAGGTCCGTAGGTGAAGTCACGGCTGTTGAAGGTAACCGTAACCCGCCCCACCGTATTGCTCTGAAAAGAAAGGAGCCCCGCACCGCCGATGGCAATGTCATTGTCGCCCGCACCGAAACGGTACTTGCCGTCGGCTGTCCGGAAATATCCCTTGAAGGCGTTTTCGGAGACGGTAACATTGCAAGTGTAGGTATAGTCATCGCCTTCGGTCATGGGATAGGAAACATTGTCGGAAGAAACAAACTGCAAGTCAGCAAAATGCGGACGCGTCACCTCTACATCTACATTCTCAACAGTCGCCTTGGTCGTCACGTTCTGCAACGTCAAGCGAATCTGCGCCTTTCCGTTGGGGATGAAGCGTAGGAAAGGAACATACAGCCGGAGTGCATATTCGCCCGGTGTCTTGGTGCGCACGGTGACGGCATTCACCGTTTCACCGCTATAACACATCTCGGCCTTGAGCGTCGAGAGGTCGTACCCCTCGGTGTCATTACAGGTGACCTTCACATTGATGCTGTCACCCATTTCGGCACTGCCCACCGTGGCAGCCTTGACCACGGGATTGCCTGCGGCCACGAGTTCCTCGTAGTCAAAGTTCTTACAGGAAGCCACTGCCAGTGCGGACAACAGTACGAGGACTGCAGAAATATATCTTGTCTGTTTCATCATTCTTTGCGTTTTATTATTTCTTTAAGTTTCGCAAGCTCAACTTTAGGAGTTAGAGGAATTAAAGGGAGTTAGCACTCGCTCCGCTCATTAGGAGTTAAAGACAACAGCCTTATTGATTGACAACTTCATTGTATTAGGAAGAAAGACTATTGTCTTAACTCCTTTTCACTCCTTTTTTCGCTATCGCTCAAGGAACTTCTCCTTTAACTCCTTCTGGACTTGCGAAAGTTCAGTTATTTCCACGTCGTTGAAACAACCCCTTGGGCAGGAACAGTCACAGCGAAGTGGCTGTTACCGTCGCTGACGGTGACGTTGATGTCGGTGTCGCCCGCGTTGAGCGCAACCACGGCCTTGCTGCCGTCGGGATTGAGAAAAGCCGAATAAATAAGGTTGCCGGCCTGATAGCTGCGCCGGGCTGTGCCAATGCGCTTGGCACCGGGACGCACCACTGAGGCTATATGGCAGATGATGTAATAGTGGGAGTTGTACTTCAATGTCTGATAGTTGTTGAAGATGTCCACCGCCCCATAGCAGGTTTGGCAACCGCCGTCGAGGTTCGGCCCCATCTTCTCATCAAGCATGAGATTCCACACCAACACGGCCTTGCACCACTGATTGACAGTGCCCAGAGTCACATTCCTCATGTCGGCCACAAGACGCTGGCTTAAGTCGCGCCCCTTATTCCACGTTCCGATGCTGCTCTCAGAGAAAATCAACTCCTTGTCACCGGCCTGATTGTGGATGTCGGTCAATTCCACATTGGTGCCGCCATAGTCATGATAGGCTGCGCCAACCACCAATTCAGACCCTTCAAAACTATTACCCAAGGCGTTATACACCTTGATGGGATAGTCTTCTTGCGTTTTGTCGTTATCGTAATTGTAGTTGTGGTCGAAGACATAGATTTTTGTCGTCAACTTGTTCTGCTTGAAAGCGGCCGCCAACTCCTTGACAAACGGTGCTTCCTCGTCCCAAGGCATGTAGAGAGAGGCACAGTTAGCCTTGTTCAGAGGTTCGTTTTGCGGACTCACGGCATAGATATCAATACCTTGGGCCTTCATGGTCTCTACAAACTTGACGAAGTATTCGGCATAGGTCTTGCGATAGTCAGGGTTCAGATGCCCGTCAGTCCACGAATCAAAGGGAGCCTTGGACTGCAGATCTTTCACTTTCATCCATTTCGGGCAAGTCCAAGGAGCGGCGATGATCTTCATCTTGGGATTGATGGCCAAAATCTCCTTGATGATGGGAATCACATAGTCGGTCTCATCCCTGTAGAGCTTGAAGTTTTCAAGTCCCTGCGTGTCGCAAAGCGAGTATTCGGTGCTCGAAAAGTCATTGCAGCCGATAGAGATGCGGGCATAGCTCACCCCGTAGCCTTCCGTCTCCGAATAAGTCTGCTTGAGAAAATGAGCACGGGCCTCCGGCGACATCTTCAGCAGGTTGTAACAAGTGGAGTAAGTGAGGGCAAAGCCGAAGCCGTCCATACTCTGATACTCCTTTGCCGGATCCACCTGAATGGTGGTAGGCGCCATCGACTGCCCTGCAACCAAGGTGGCACTCCCCTGTCGGAGCATGGAGAAACCGTTGGCTGTGGATGTAAAAATACGCGCCTCACCTGAAGCAGGCACCGGATTGGGCAACGCTGTATTATCTTCCTGCGGTGTCTGGGTATCGAATCCGCTGTCAACGCCGCAAGCGGTAAAGGTGGAAGACAAGCAAATGCCTAAAAGCAATGTCGTGATATACATATTATTCTTTTTCATGTAAATATTCATTAGATGATAAGTTAATAACCGGGGTTCTGCCGCAAGTTCTCATTCTCATCAAGCGCAGATTGCGGAATGGGCATCAAATACGAGTTAATGTCATACGGGCGGGCCAAAGCCAAACGTCCCGAGTCACGGCTCTTCAGCGTATTCATCACCTCTTCCACCTTACCGTAGCGGCAGAGGTCGTACCAGCGCTCGCCCTCCATGGCAAGTTCCAGACGACGCTCGTGCAAGACGGCTTCCATCATCTTTTCCTTCGTGGAGGTTTGGTCGGCGGTAAGGTCATTCAGTTTGGCACGTTTGCGAATCATATTCACCAGTCGGGCACTGTTTTGTAAATCTCCTTTGGAAGCATAGGCCTCGGCTTCGAGCAACAGAATGTCACCAAGGCGCACAATGTATTCGTTATTGTAGCCGGAGCGGAGCTTATACATAAAAGCGTAGTGGGAGGCGGGATAGTAGTTGCTCCATGTGCAACTGTAGTAGACCACGGTCTGGTTCAACCGTATGGTGTCGCCTTCGTCCTCATAGGCCTTGATAAGGTCGCGCGACGGTGTCACCCACTTGGCCCACGTAAAGCTGTTGTCGTAGTTCTCCAGACTGCGGCCATACATCCAGCTTTCCCAGTTGCCGCCACCCGGAAGCCACTGCACTTCGAGAATGCCTTCGCTGGTGTTGCGCTTCACGCAGTCTTTCTTGGTGTTGTCCCAGCCCCAAAGGGTGGAGAAGTCTTCCTCAAGAACCACTCCGGGTGTGTCGCTCACTTTCTCGGCATAAGCTATCACCTTGTCGTAGTCTTGGACGGCCTTTTCCGCATATACTTTGCAAAGCAAAGCCTGCGCCACAGTCTTTGACATGATGGTGCGGTCGGTGCCGGAGATGCCGGGAGCATTCTGCTCTGCATATTCCAGGTCGCTGATTATCTGTTTATAGCACTCCTCCGTGGTGGAACGCGGCGGGAAATAGGTGGGATAAACCTCTTTAATATTCCCGGAGGTAATGGTTTGCGCCACCTTTGTGATGACCGGCAACGAACCCCACATGCGAACCATGCGGAACATCAGTAACGCACGGAATATCTGCCCTTCGGCACGCCATTGCCGGTAGTCGCCATCGCTGATCAGCCCCTTGTCCTTCAGCTGTTCCACACCATTGATGAGCACATTGGCCTTGGCTATGTCTTCCAGATAGCGGCTCCAGTCACGGGCCAGCGTTCCGGTAGCGGCGTCAAGGGCATTGGTCTCCAACGGAATGGTTTCCTGCCCGGTAGTGCCGGCATAGGCATTGTCGGCATGCGATTCCCCCAACAGCACATAGTCGAGATGCATGTGCTCCTGTCGGTTTTTAAACAACTGATAGATAGCTGTGCGCTGGCTGACAGCCGCATCGCGATCTTTCAGTACGGCCGTCACCGTGTCGTTTTGCCTACCCTCAGTCAGCTCGGAGGGTGAAGAGATCGGGGCGGTGTCTAGGGAGCAGGCAGCCAACGACGCAGCCACAACTCCCGTCACCATGAATTTAATATATTTCGTTCTCATGTCGTAATACGTTAATTATTATAAATTAAAATTCCACTTTCAAACCTAAGACAAACGAGCGGCTCAAGGGATATGTCCCCCAATCGATTCCCTGAATGCCACCACTGTTGCCATATTGGTTTACCTCCGGGTCACGCCCACTATAATTGGTGAAGGTGAGGAGATTATTGAATGAGATATAAGGCATCAAGCGCGTGAGATACATCTTCTTGAGAATGCTTCTTGGTATATCATAAGAGAGCGTGATGTCCTTCACCCGCAGATAACTGCCGTCTTCCAAATAGTAGGTAGAGTTTTGCTGGTTGAAGCCTACACGGGGCACATCGGTCTTCTGCCCGGGCACTCTCCAACGCTCCAAGACACGGGTTGTCTGGTTGCGACCGTCAAACATGCCTTCGCTGTCCATACGCGACACATTGTAGATGTCATTGCCCACACTGCCCTGCAAGAGGATGCTCAGATTAAAGCCCTTATAAGAGAAGGTGTTGGTCAAACCGAAGATGAAGTCGGGATTGGGGTCACCGATGTAGGTACGGTCACTGGCCGAGACAATGCCATCTTCGTTAACGTCGCGATAAATCATGTCACCGGTCTCCGAATCGACCCCATCGGCAATGTATCCCCAGAAGGAACCCAAGGGATGGCCCACGGCATTGCGGACGACACTCTGGCCGACATTGCTGTTAGTGGAGGCTCCCCAATAGACCGGCACAAGGTCGAGACGGGTCAACTTGTTGCGGTTGAAAGAGATGTTGAAGTCGGTATTCCACTTCAAGTTGCCTACCAGATTCTTGGAACTGACAGCCAGTTCGATGCCTTTATTGACGATCTCGCCTCCGTTGTAAGTCAGACTGCGTGCCGCAGCACTACCGGCCGGTAGAGTGATAGACATCAACATGTCGGAGGTTTTCTTATAGTATATGTCGAAATAGAAGGTCAGACGGTTTCTCAACATGGTCAAATCGAAACCGATGTCGGTCTGACTAGTCGTTTCCCAAGTGAGTTCGGGATTGCTCAAAGACGACTGCGTGCGAGTGGGAACAGCGTGTTCATTGCCCGGCTGCCACCACTGAATGCGCCCGAAACTGTACATGGCGAGATAGCCATAATCTCCCAGCCCGCTCTGGTTACCGGTCTGTCCCCAGCCACCGCGGATCTTCAAGTCGTCAATCCAAGTGATGTGCTTCATGAACTTTTCGTTTGAGACGCGCCAGGCCGCCGAAAAAGACGGGAAATATCCCCAACGATGGCCGGGAGCCAGACGTGAACTGCCATCGGCACGGAGGTTAGCCGTCAGCATGTAAGTATCGTTCCAGTTATACTGCAAACGCCCGAAGAAAGAAAATATAGCCCAGTCTGCACCCGACGATCCCGTACCATCCCAACTGATTCGGTTGGCAGCATTCAGCGTCCGGATATCATCATTGGCGTAATCGGAGCCGTTGATGTAGTTCTGGCTCCAATCACTCTTGGTCCAAGAAGAACCCGCCATGGCCCCGAAACCATGCCGCCCGAGTTTCTTTTCCCAGTTGACAACATTGTCAAATGTCCACACCGTGCCGGTAGAACGGCTGTCATAGCCTGTTCCGTTTTGGTTGCGCCCTTCCCGGGTGAGTTTGGGATCAAGGAAGTTTGTGGTGATGGAAGACACCCGGTCGAAAGAAACCGTAGACGTCCAAGTGAGTTCGAGCAGAAGCCTTACGATGGCTTTGCCCGATGCCAGCAGTTTGTTGTATTGGTTCTTGTTGTCCTTGGTGCGGGCGATATTCTCCAAGGGGCCGTCTACATTCACGCCGTAGAAATCGGAATAATACTGCCCGGGATGTTCCGGATCCCATATAGGGCCATACGTGGGTGTGCTCAGAATGGCCGGAATCACGCCTCCACGGTCGCTACCTGTGCCGGAGATGATACCCGTGCCTTTATAGGTGTAGTCTGAATAGGCAACACTGGCATTGATGGTCAGCCAATTTGAGATGTCATTCTCTATGGAACCGCGGATGTTGTAACGCTTGAAGTTGGAACTGATAATGACACCGTTTTCCCCGGTGAAGCCTCCCGAGAGGTAGTAGCGCAGCTTGTCGGTGCCATTGGTAACCGACAGTTGGTAGTCCTGCACGTTGCCCGTGCGATAGACTTCTTTCTTCCAGTCAGTCTGATCGACGAGGTTGTCTGGCAACTTCAATGAGAGCACGCCCTTCTCATTCATGTCTTTGATGAGTTCGAGATACTGCCGCGCGTTCAGCGGATTCTGATTGTCACGCACAGTGTTGAAAGCATAGTGGGCATTGAGACTGATCTTGGCCACGCCGGCCTTACCCTGCTTCGTGCCGATGATGACGACACCGTTAGCGGCCCGGCTACCATAGATGGCGGCACTGGAGGCATCTTTCAGAATCTGGATGTTGTCGATGTCGCCGGCAGCCAAATAGTCGATGTTGTCTACGGGCACACCGTCGACCACGTAGAGCGGATTGTTGGAACCATTCAGAGAGGTGGTGCCGCGTACACGAATCGTCGGTGCCGAACCGGGCTGTCCGTTGGCCTGACTGATTTGCAGTCCGGCCGCCTTGCCCTGCATCCCCTGCACGGCACTCACAATGGGGCGCGTGTCGAGATCGGCGGTAGAGACGCTCGAAACGGCGGTGGTTACATCCTTGCGCTTGACCGATCCATAACCGATGGACACCACCTCGTCGAGCATGTCGGCTTCCTCTTCGAGCATGATTTTCATGTTGGGAGCAGCTTTCACGATCTTGGTTTTATAGCCAATGTAGGAAATGCGCAACGTAGCGTTTCTCGCCACTTGGATGGCAAACCTACCATCCGGATCGGTAGCAACGCCATTAGACGTGCCTTGCTCCAAGACAGAGGCGCCAATGATCGGCTCGTTGCGCTCGTCGGTCACCGTTCCTTCCACGCTGACTTTCTGCGCGAAAGCTGCCAAGGACAACAGCAAGACCAAAGGCAGAAGCACGAGTCGCTTCATCACTGATAAATTCTTGTTTACTTTCATTGTACGACAGATTTAAATGTATTTAGTTGATATTTAGGTTGATTGTTCCTTTTTATATGTAACATAGATTGGGGCCGCTTTTCGGGCCGGGCTATATATTTAGGCATCTCTTTTGCAAAGTTAACCGATTTTTAGAATGGTTATTCTTGCACAAAGCAAAAAATGTGGATAATTTCAGCTGTACAAAACAATTATACCACTGAAAACCAGCCTATTAAAGTTTAATTTACAGAAGCTTGGATATAGAAAATTTCGTAGAAGATATAGACAAAAGAGGCTATATTGAGACCTCCTCATTTGGAGGGAAAGGCAAAAAAGACTATCTTTGTCCATCACACATACCAACCTATCAACATGAAACATAGCTGTATAATCCTGCTGCTGGCCATCTCCCCCTTGGTCTCAATGGGGCAAAAGACGAACCTTGACTCTCTTTATCGCTGCCTTGACAGAGAGATAACCAAATCTGACCAATATATAAAGGTGAAACAGCAGCACATCGACGACATCAAACTCAAATACCATCGCACACACGGCGACCGCGTCAGCCGTCACCAGTTGGCATGGAATCTCTTCAAAGCCAACGAGACGTTCATGAACGATTCGGCCATACACTACCTCAACGAGTGCATCGCTCTCTCCCGGCAGATGAAAAACTCTACGCTGCTCCAGTCCGACTACACGGCCTTGGCTCACCAATATGCGGCCACAGGATTCTACAATGAGGCACTGGACTATCTCCGGAGAATAGACCGGCCGCAGCTCAAAGGGCAACAGATCGCCGACTACTATTTTTGTTGCAGCCACCTGTATGGGGAAATGGGCTACTATCTGAAAGATGAAGCACTGAAGCAACAATACTACGGACTGTCCAACCGCTATCGCGACTCACTGTTCAGTGTGCTGCCGTCCACTTCCTCCCTTTACCTGTGGCGCAAGGTCATAGCCGCCACCTCAGCGGGCTATTACCGCCGGGCCATGAGATACTGCGACATCTGGATGAATCAGGTGGAGGAAAACACGCCGGAATATGCCAACATGGCCTTCTTCCGGTCGGAAATCTACAAGCATCTCGGCAACGAGACACAACAGAAATATTGGCTTGCCGTGTCGGCCTTGTGCGACATCCGCAATGCCGTGATGGACCAAGCGTCGTTGTGGAGTTTGGCCGGCCTGCTCAGCCAAGACGGCGACTTGGAACGCTCCAACCGTTATGTGGAGTATTCGTGGAACTGCACCCAACGCTTCAACACCCACTTGCGCAGTTGGCTCGTGTCACCAATACTGGGTGTCATCAGCGACACTTACAAGACCAATCTGCGAACGGCCAACACCCGGCTGCTATGGCTCACGGCCATCGTGAGCCTGCTGTCTGTCATTCTCTTGGGCTCGTTCGTCTACGTGTGGTGCAAAAAGAAACAACTGTCCCGGGCCCGAAACGATTTGCGACTAATCAACGAACAGCTCTCGAAGCTCAACCGGCAGTTGAGCAACAACAACACACAGTTGGCCAAACTGAATGTCAAGCTCAGCGAAACCAACAAAGTCAAGGACGAATATATCGGAAAATTCCTCAGCACTTGTTCGGAATACATTGACAAGATAGACAACTACCGCATCCGCGTGAACAGGAAACTGCGTGCCAACCAGCTTTCAGACCTCATGAAAATGACAAGTTCGGAACAGCTGAAACAGGACGAAATCAAAGAACTGTTCAACAATTTCGATGCCGTATTCCTAAATCTTTTCCCCAACTTCGTTGCCGACTTCAACACGCTGCTCTTGCCCGAGCACCGCATCCAGCCCGACTCCAAAACCCAACTCACCACCGACTTGCGCATCTTTGCCCTCATCAGACTGGGCATTGAGGAGAGTTCGCGCATAGCCGAATTTCTCCGTTATTCTCCCAACTCCATCTACAACTATCGGGCACGCATCAAGAACAAGGCCCTCTGCCCTCGCGAGGAGTTCGAACAGCGCGTTAAGGAAATCGGTATGTAGCCGGTGGGAAGACCACGAAAACGTTCCCGCTTTGGTGCATGGCCGTTGCACGCCCCGTGCATGGCTGCTGCACAAGTGGTGCAAAGGCTCTGCACGGGGCGTGCAACGGCCATGCACCAAAGTGGGGGCAGCCGGTCGGCAGGCCCATCCGGGAGACATGGGGCTACGGGCAAGCCCCAACCGGCCCGACGATGGCTCTCCGGGAGGATGTCACTAAATGTAAAAACGATAGGATTTCTACAAATCCGGTACAAGCGAAAGGCCAAAAAGAAGAACCTGAGAGGACAGGCCGTTGTGTCAAAGCGCCTGATAAAAAAGTTTACAACACGCTCATTATCAAGTGAATAAATGAAAAAACGCGTGTCATTTCGACTCCATCTATTGCCCAATAGAAAAATAATTGCTACTTTTGCTACCGAACAACCAAATAACAACAGTGATTATGAAAGAGAAGATAACAGCCGTTTTAGGACTTGCGGCACTGATATTGCTCGCCATGACTTGTTTAGACAAGAGTAAGAACCCGCTGGAAAAAGCAGCCAAAGAGTTTAAAGATTCGCGCACACCCACAGCTGCCGACAGTCTCACCTTGCAAAAGACCAACAACCGATTGGCCTTCCGTATGCTGCGCCACCTCTATGTGGGGCAAAAACAGGACACCAAGTTGCTCTTTTCGCCGCTGGGCCTCAGCTACGCACTGGCCATGACCAACTATGGCGCAGAGGGGACCACAAAGCAGGAAATCAACAGTGTGCTGGGCTACAGCAACGCCGAACAGATGCGCGCACTCCACCACGAAATGATCTTGAGCGGTGCTTATAAGGGGACAGGAGGCGAAAAACAGCAGCGTTCTACGCTCGAAGCCGAACAGTCTTTGATAAGCAATGGAACGTTCGACTTCCGTAAAGACTTTGTTGACAATGCCCGGGAATATTATTTCGCCGACCTCAAGAAGAAGGAAAACGCTCCCTCAGCCTTCCCCATCACTATCCGAAGCCGCCTCAATTTCACGGGAATATGGGCCTCGCCCTTTAACCCCCAGGAGACCCAACTGCGCACATTCACAAATGGCGAGGGCGTGAAGCGACAGGTGAAGATGATGCAACAATACTATAACAAGCTGCGTTTTGCTGACTGCAAGGGATACGGCATGGTGGAAATTCCCTATACGGGCGGTTTCAAAATGTATGTCCTGCTTCCCGGGAAGTCGCTCTCCTTGGGCGACCTTGTGCTCCGGACAGATGCCGAAAGCTGGCGCAAGGATGTGGCCAAGCTGCGCGAGCACAGCGTCAGCCTGCAACTGCCCCGCATAGATGTCTCCACCCGTTACGACTTCAATGACATGCTTGCCTCTCTCGGTATGCCTACCGCCTTCACGCCACAGGCCGATTTCAGCGGCATGACGACCGATGCACATCTCCAAATAGGGCAGGTGCTACAAGAGTCGACGCTCAAGGCTACCGAAAGCAAGACCGAAGCGCAGTCTACAACCACCGTAGGCATGGTATTGGTCGACTTGAAAGACCAGGCCCTCCCCATCGAGTTTTATTGCGACCGCCCTTTCCTCTATATCATCACGGATAAATATGGGGCTATCAACTTCGTGGGCACTTATTGCTGAAAAGTGCCACACGAATACAGATACCTCTTTACAAACACGGAAACTCCTCCCTCTTTTCTATCAAGAAGGGAGGAGTTTCCGTGTTTTATTAGCATAGGGTGCAATGCTCTGCAGCAGAAAAAGAAAGGTTCCACACCCCGCCCACCGGCGAAATGTGGAACCAATCACTATCTGTCTATACTGATGATTACAGTTTCACGCTGGCACCCACATACCATGTGGCACCATAAACGGGGGCATACATGAAGGCAGCATCGTCGAGATGTTTCTCATCTTGAATGTAGCTGAAGATGTTTTTGCCTCCGGCATAGACGGTGAACAAGCGTCCGAGCTGCTTGGCTACACGGCAATTAAACAGCATGAACGTGTCGGTCTTCTTGATTTTGGAAGTTTCGGGGTGGTCTTCCGAGTTGTAGTCGATATACATTTTACCCTGCAACGAACTGCTCACAGAGAATGTCCATGTGCCCGGAGTGTAATCCAAGGTCAGGTCGCCGGTCATGGCCGGGAAGCGGGAGATGTTCTTGCTATCCTTGGCATATTTGGTTTCGGCCCAATCGCCGCGCTCATGCTTGAACTTGCCCTGATTGAAAGTCCAGTTGAGACCGGCCACGAAATCCTTGAACAGGTTGGCCTTGGCACCAAGTTCGATACCCTGCACATAGGCATCATCCTCGTTTCTCCACTGATAGGTGTAACCCAACTTCTTCACATTGTCGTCGGCGGGCGAGAATTCGATCTTGTTTTTCAGGTCGGTGCGGAAGATGTTGGCACTCAACTGGAAATTCTTGCCATAGTAGTCGGCTGAGAAATTGTAACTGATGGAGCGCTCACCCTTGAGATCGGACGACTTCCACACACGCGGCGAGCCGCTGCACAGATGGAGATCTTCGGAGAAACCGTAGGGGGCACGGAAACCCGTACCGAAGTTGGCGCGCAGCACGAGGGCCTTGGTCACTTCATATTTCACAGCCAGACGAGGATTGAACGAAGTCTCGTTAAACTTCGTAGCGGGGAAAGAACTGTCGAAAACCTTCTCGCTCGACTGATATTCCTCACCCGAATTGTGGAAATCGAGACGCACACCGGGCACCACGGAGAGGTTGGGCAGGATGTTCCACTCGTCTTGCAGGAACAGACCAAACTCGTTGGCGTGCTTCTTTCCTTTTGAAGTGTAGGCCGTGCCGAAGTAAGCACTCGTGCTGTCGTCCACGCAATAGAGCCCCGTCTCGTTAAGTCTGGTGAAATAGGCCTGGGCACCGGCCAACAGCGTATGGTTGCCCAAGGTGGAAGTGAACGTCACCGAGGGAGTGAACGTGCGCTCTTTTGCCAAATAGGGACGCATCATCTCCACATCGGGAGCAGAGTCGTTGTGCGCAGCCTTATAGCTTCCGAGGAAGGTGTCGTTGGTGGCATTGCGCTTGTGATACACGTAGGCAGCCGCGAGATTGAGCTCGGAGTGCGAGCCGATGGGGAGTGTGTAGGCCAAATCGAACGACAGACGGTTGGTCTTGATGTTCTCCGTACCTTCCGAGAAGGGGTTAAGATAGAGATCGTCGGTGAGTGTACCGCCGGCACGCTGCTCGTCGATCACCTTACCGCGCAGCACAAGTTTGTCACCGTCAGTAAACGGATTGAAGAAATAGAGACCGAAGCCCAAGTTGGTGAGTTTGGAGTCCACGCGATCGGAAACGCCGTCTTTGTGCTTCACCTCCTTGCGGGTGAGCCCCTCCTTGGTGGCATCAACGGGATCCGTCTCCGTGTGCTGGGCGAAGATGTTCAACCCGATATTGTTCCTGCGCATCGAGGCCGAGGCACTGTAGTTTTTGTAACCGAAGTTGCCAAACTGCACATCGCCTTTCACCATAGGCTCATAGGTGGGCTCCTTGGTGATGATATTGATGGCTCCGGCCACGGCACTGCTCCCGTAAAGAGCCGAACCGGCACCCTTTACCACCTCCAGACGGTCGATGTCGTTGGTGCCCATCTGCTGAAGACCATAGACACCGGCCAGTCCCGAATAGATGGGCTCGCCGTCGATGAGCACCTGTGTATGCTCGGCACCCAGTCCCTGCATACGCACTTCGGAGAAGTTGCAGAACTGGCACTGCTGCTCCACGCGGATGCCCGGAACGCCCTCAAGCGCCTCGTAGACATTCTGTGCATTCTTGTTGGCAATGGCCTGCGAGGTGAGCACCTCCGTGCGGATGGGCACATTCTTCACGTAGTGGGGCGTGCGCGTGCCCGTCACCACCACCTGATTGATGGACAGCTCGTCTTCCTCAAGTTGGAAGTAGGCGCCCGTACCGGTGTTGCGCTTCATCTCCACCACGAGTTGCTGGTCCTTATATCCCACCACCGAAGCTATAACGGTCTGTTTGCCCAAAGGCAGATCGCCGAGTTTGAAATGGCCGGTGGCATCACACTGCGTCACCAGACGCGTGCCTTTCACCTTGATGATGGCATAGGGCAGATGATCGCCCGTCACTTTACTCTTCACATCGCCAAACAACATGGCATCGGTACCTTGCGCCATCGCGCCGATCACGCAAAGCATACCGAACATAAAAAATAAGATTCTCTTCATTATTTTAACAGTATAAAAATAAAAACGGTGCAAAGGTAGATATTATTTAACAAAAAATCAATACTTAGGTGTAGGTATTTTGCATAAAAATCCAACGGCTTACGGATTTTCAAACTTACAAATCAGAGATTCATCTATAAAGCGAGGAAAGCCGCATAGACTATGCACCTCAATCTGTAGGTTCTTTCCCAACTAATACTTTACAACGACTTCAACGCATCACCATATTCATTGGAACTTCTATTTCGCCGAAATCGAGCATGGCGTTGAAGAGTCTCACGGCCTTATACCGACAGCAGTCGGTGGCCGGAATGTCACGTTCCACCACAAGCCCGCTGTCCAACAGTTCGGCCCGCTTGGTGCCCCGGAGCAGGGGCATGGCGGGAGTGAACCACCGATGGCCGTCGGTCAGGGCTATGTTGGTGAACGAAGTGTCGGTGAGCAGACCGTTTTTCACGATAATGATGTCGTCGGCTCCGTCGGCCAATGCAGCCAAGCGGTTGAGTGGCTCGCGCCCGACGCTCTTGAAGGAATAGTCGATGGCATCGTCTTCTACCAGCCGAAGCGTGCGGATGGCACGTGGATGATAGGGCGTGCAAGTCAGTTCTTCCACCCCTCGCTCACCATAGACCACCCGCGCCTTGTGGCGTTCCCGGTGGGTCAGTCCCGCGAGCACGGCCTCAAGGTCGACAGGTGACGAGCCCGGCCAGAAACGGGTGAGCGTGGAATTGAGCCGGGCATTGTGACGAGCGAGGTTGCAGGGCACTCCGCCCTCAATCCTGACAGTTTCTACAAATAGGCACATAAACTTTCTGTCTCACTTCTTCATACTCTTTTTCGCACACGCTTTTGGCGGTGATGCCGCCTCCGGCCTTATAGACGAGCGATGGGCCCTGCCGCTCGACAAACCTGATCATCACGGCACTATCCAGACAACCGTCACCGTAAATGCCCATCACCCCGGTGTAGAAACCCCGCCGATAGTCTTCGGCTTCAGCGATAATATCCATCGTCTTGGGTTTGGGTGCCCCGGTGATGGAGCCGGCGGGCAAGAGTGCATCGAGCAATCGGCCGAGTCGGCACTCATAGCCGGAGGGCAGCCGACCGCTGATTTGCGAACTGGTTTGCAGGATGCTGCCCCTATGAGTGTCGAGCCGGTCCAGATAGCGGTAGCGGTCTACCCGCACATCGGTGGCCACCCGGCTGAGGTCGTTGCGGATGAGGTCGACGATGGTGGCGTGCTCGGCAGCCTCCTTGCGGTCGGCCAGCAATGTGTTTTCGGCATCGGGGATGGCCGCATCGATGGTTCCCTTCATCGGAAAGGACAAAATGCGCCCCTCGCTAATCCGGACAAATGTCTCGGGAGAGAAACACACAAACCGGTCGTTCATCCACAGACGGTATTTGGCCTGTGAGGCATGGAAGATGTCTTTCAGACTCCAATTCGTCTGCACGGGCACGGCGCAAGTAAGATTGGCCAGATAGCTGTTGCCCGCCATGATATGGTGCTTCACCGTCTCAAAACTCCTGCGATAGCACTCAAATGAGGGCATCTGTATGCGCCAGTCCAACCGGCCCGGCAACGGACGTTCACGCTGCCCGACATTCCCCACCCCGTTGAAGTCGAACAGGATGTCAGAAGCCGAAACATCGGCCAAAGGCTCGACAATGGCCTCTTCTCCGAGGTAGTCGATGACAAAGAGAAAAGGCTCGCCGCTGCTTGCCAACAGGTCGATGCGCTCGATAATTTTTCGATTCATGAATGTATTGAAAATCGCGCAAAGATACACAAAACAAAGCGGTCGGTCTGGCAGTGAGCGTTTAAAAGATGTTAAACAAGTGGCATCAAACCTCTTTTGATGTAAAGTGTTTTCGACTCACATTTGCATTTTCGGCTTTTGTGTTATATCTTTGCATTAGCAAGGGAAGCGCGGAAGCGTTTCCCTTTTTTTGATTGCCAATCCACCAACGCCCCCCCAACCCCCTAAAGGGGGCTTTTCCTTCCTGAAATGTGGGGGTATTCGGCCCAAATGGGTTTGTAAAAGGGCCTCTTTGAGGTTCTCGTTCGGGCCGGATGACCGTTCAAGTATGGCCGTTTCACATTGTCGTTCGGACCGGATGAGAAAATTGGCAGGCCGGATGAGCCTAATAAGACGGATGGCACGGGCAGGAAAGACGGGTGGGGAAAAATTGCGTGTAAGGCTTTTTCGCAATCTCAGTAAGTTTCGCACTATATATGACATTGCCTCCCCTCTTGTTCAGCCCATTACCCCACTCTAAGCGGAAGACTTTACCCTCCACTCACAGCAGGAATGAATGCAGAGCGTGGGATGCTTGTTCAGCCTCCCCTAACTTAGGGGGCTTTGTCCCGCCAGGCCCTCCCGGGGGAGGCTCTTTTCACTTCCTCTTCTTCCACAGTGCGGTCATATCCTCCAGTGTCTTGCCTTTGGTCTCGGGTACCAAGCGCCAGACAAACAGGGCTGCGAGCACACAGACAAGGCCGTAGAGCCCGTAGGTGAACCAGTGGCCGAAGTCGTCGCCGGGCGTGAGATGCATATTGAACATGGGCACGAAGCTCGAACTGACGATGAAATTGAATATCCACTGGAAAGCCACGGCAACAGCCACAGCGGCACCACGGATGGTGTTGGGGAATATCTCGGCTATGAGCACCCAACAGATGGGGCCCCAAGAGAACATGAAGCTCGCACTGTAGACCATGATGGAAGCGGCTGTGACCATCTCAAGGCCCGGAGTGCCGAACGTGACGGCTACGCCGAAAGCTCCGAGAGCCATGCCCACGGAACCGCAGATGAGGAGGGGCTTGCGTCCGAGCCGCTCGACGGTGAACACGGCCACAAGGGTGAAGAGTATGTTAATAACACCCATGAAGACGGTGAATACCATCTCGTTGTCCATGCCCATATCCTTGAAGATGCGCGGAGCGTAGTAGAGCACGGCATTGATGCCCACAGCCTGCTGGAACACGCTGAGCATGATGCCCACGAAGATGCAGAGGAATCCGTAGGAGAAGAGCCGTTCGGTCTTCACGGTGATGGTGTCCTTGATGTCCTGCAATATCTCCCGGGCCTTTTGTGTGCCGTTGATGCGGGAGAGAATGCCAAGAGCGCGGTCGTCGCGGCCCGTCATCACAAGATAGCGGGGAGTCTCGGGCACAAAGCAGATGAGCACTGTGAAGAGTCCGGCGGGCACACACTCGGACCCGAACATGTAGCGCCAGCCGGTGGTGACGGTCCATTGGGCATCGGCCATGTTGGCTATCGCTCCGGCTGCATCATAGATGGGATTGGCATGGGAGCCGAGAATGATGAAATTGACGAAATAAACCACGAGTTGGCCGAAGATGATGGCAAACTGGTTCCAGCTCACAAGCATGCCGCGGATGTTGCTCGGGGCCACCTCACCGATGTACATGGGGCAGATGGCGGAGGCCATACCCACGCCTATGCCGCCCAACACACGATAGAGATTGAACACGACGAGCAGATCCCAAGAGGGACGACCGGCGGGCAACAGCCAACTCTCGGGAAACATAGAGCCCCAAGCCGAAATGAAAAAGCACACGCCGGCGAAAACCAACGAGCGTTTGCGGCCCAGCCTACCGGCAAAAACTCCGGAGAGCGAACTGCCAATGATACAGCCGATGAGGGCACTGGAGGAGGTGAAACCGTGGATAAAATCGGTGTACTCGAAGTCGGAAGCACCCTTGAAAAAGGCCTGCAAACCTTTTTCGGCACCCGAGATGACGGCTGTGTCGTAACCGAACAATAGGCCGCCGAGCACGGCAACCATCACAATGGAGATAAGATAGGCTCGCGAGCCCGTTTGGTTCTGGTTCATGTCAGTAGTTTTTTAGCGAAAGTCCAATGAGGTTTTTCTATTCGTATTTCTGTTAGTTTCGTCATTTAAGTGTCACATCCCCCTCCCATCGTACCCGGGAAAGTTCTGTCTCCTTATTAAATAATACGTTTCGGATGGCGGTTTCCCCTATTTTTTTAGTAAATTTGCACCGCATACCTTGCTGCTTTTCGGGTCCAGCGCATATCGGCACAGTCCGGCGGCAGCCAAACCACACTTTCGACAAATGAACGTATCGGAACTACTACATAAGAGCAAAGGCGAGAGACACTTCTCCTTTGAGGTGCTGCCACCGCTCAAAGGCAACGGGACGGAAGCACTGTTCAACACCATCGACAAGCTGAAAGACTTCGGACCGCAATACATCAACATCACCACCCACCACAGCGAGTTTGTCTATCAGGAGATGGACAACGGGCTGCTGAAACGCCTGTCCATACGCCGGCGTCCGGGCACGGTGGCCATTGCGGCCGCCTTGCAGAACCGTTACCGCATTCCGGTGATTCCGCACGTAATTTGCAGCGGCGTGTCGGCCGAAGACATTGAGTATGAACTGCTCGACTTGCAGTTTCTCGGTATCTCAAACCTGCTCTTGCTGCGCGGAGACAAGGCCAAGGAAGACCGCAGTTTCGTGCCCGCCAAAGGTGGCCATACACACACTACCGACCTTATCAGGCAGGTGGTGAGATTTAACGAGGGCTTCTTCAACGACGGCACGCCTATCAAACATCCGGGCCGCCACTTCGATTTCGGCGTAGCCTGCTATCCCGAAAAACACGAAGAGGCCCCCAACTTGGAACAGGACATGCTGCACTTGAAGGAAAAACAGGAACTGGGTGCGCAGTATGCCGTGACGCAGTTGTTCTACGACAACGAGAATTTTTTCCGCTTCGTCGACCGTGCCCGTGCCATGGGCATCACCCTCCCCATCATTCCGGGTATCAAGCCGCTGGCCAAACTCTCACAACTCACGATGGTGCCCAAGACCTTCCATTGCGACATACCGCAGGAGTTGGCCGCCGAGGCTTTAAAGTGTAAGACGGACGAGGATGCCAAGGCACTGGGCGTGGAGTGGACTGTGGCACAGGTGAAAGACTTGCAGAGCCGCGGGGTGAACAATGTACACTTCTACACGGTGTCGGCAGTGGACTCGGTGAAGGAGGCGGTGAAAAAGTTATTCTGACCATCAACGAAAGATCAAGACATGACATTTGAAGAAGTGATAGGACAAGCCGATGCCGAACAGCGGCTGCTGCAACTCGAGCGGGAGCAGCGCATCCCCCACGCCATGCTCTTCTGCGGTCCCGAGGGGTGCGGCAAGATGGCAGTGGCACTGGCTTTCGCCTCGCATCTGCTGGGCGACAGTCCCATGCTGCGCAAATGGGAACATCCCGACCTTCACTTCTCCTACCCCACGGTGAAGCTGCCTTCAATGGCCGGCGACCGCCAACCCGTGAGCGACGACTTTGCCAAAGAGTGGCACCAAATGTTGCTCGAAGGCCCCTATTTCACCATGAACCGGTGGATGCAGGCTATGGGGGCGGCCAACCAACAGGCCATTATCACAGCGGCCGAGAGCGACGAAATAGCGCGCAAGCTGAGTCTCAAGTCGAGTCAGGGGGGCTACAAGATCTGCATCATCTGGCTGCCCGAGCGCATGAATCCGGCTTCAGCCAACAAACTACTCAAACTGTTGGAAGAACCGCCGCAACAGACGGTGTTTATCCTCGTGAGCGAGGCACCGGAACAGTTGCTTGAAACCATACGCAGCCGCACACAACGCATAGAGCTCAGGAAGATAGACACACCGTCGCTGGAGCAAGCGCTCGTGGAGCGGCGGGGCATCGACGGCGAGGTGGCACACCGGTTGGCACGCACAGCCAACGGCAACTGGAACAAGGCACTCGAAGAACTCGATGCAGGCAACGAGAACGTGCAGTTTCTCGATATGTTCATCATGCTCATGCGGTTGGCTTACACCCGCAACATCCACGACCTCAAGAAGTGGAGCGAGGTGGTGGCGACATTCGGACGGGAGAAACAGAAACGTATGTTAGTCTATTTCATGCGCATGGTGAGGGAGAACTTCATGTTCAACTTCCGGCAGCCGGAACTCAACTACATGACAAAGGCCGAGGAAAACTTCTCGACGAAATTCGCCCGGTTCATTAACGAGGCCAATGTCATTGACATTGCCGGACTGATGGACAGGGCTGTGCGCGACATCAGCCAAAACGCCAATGCAAAGATCGTGTTCTTCGACATGGCCTTGAAGATGATTGTGCTGCTGATAAGAAAATGAGCCTTCTTCCCGCTTTCAGAAAGAAGAAAACGGGAGTGTGGGCAAACGGAAGAAGATTTCAAGACAATATATACATTAACGAACACTAAATAAAAAAGGAGCCCCCACAGTGCCCGCAAGGCGCATTCCCCCTTTTGGAGGGACGGGGAAATACGGCTATGGACTTTAAAGATATGGAATTTACCATGTACCGCGGTTGCGACAGAGGACTCAGTTGCAAGGGCTGCGGACGGCAAAATAAACAACTGAACACTTACGACTGGCTGGCTGATGTGCCCGGCAACGCCGAGAGCACCGACCTCGTGGAAGTGCAGTTCAAGAACACGCGGAAGGGATACTACCACAACGTGAACAATCTCGACCTGCAAAAAGGCGACACAGTAGCCGTGGAAGCCAGTCCGGGACATGACATCGGGGTGGTAACGCTCACCGGCCGACTCGTCACATTGCAGGTGAAGAAGGCCAACTTGAAGTCGGCCGACGACATCAAGCGTGTCTACCGCATAGCCAAACCGGTGGACATGGACAAATACAACGAGGCCAAAAGTCGCGAGCACGACACCATGATACAGAGCCGGCAGATAGCCAAAGACCTCGGACTGCAAATGAAAATAGGCGATGTGGAGTATCAGGGCGACGGCAACAAAGCCATCTTCTACTACATCGCCGACGAGCGTGTCGACTTCCGGCAGCTCATCAAGGTGCTGGCCGAGACTTTCCACGTGCGCATCGAGATGAAACAAATCGGAGCACGGCAGGAAGCCGGACGCATCGGCGGAACGGGGCCGTGTGGCAGGGAACTGTGTTGCGCCACATGGATGAAAAACTTCGTGAGCGTAAGTACCAATGCCGCACGCATTCAGGACATCTCTCTCAACCCTCAGAAATTGGCGGGTATGTGCGCCAAATTGAAGTGCTGTCTCAACTATGAGGTGGATGAATATATTGAGGCCGGCAAGAAGCTGCCAAGCAAAGAGGTGATGTTGCAGACCAAGGACAGCGATTACTATCACTTCAAGTCGGACATTCTCGCAGGCACTGTCACCTACTCCACCGACAAGAATCTTGCGGCCAATCTAGAAACCATATCGGCCGAGCGAGCGCGTGAGATTATTGAAATGAACCGAAAGGGGGAGAAACCGCTGGTGCTCAATGAAGACGACAGGAGCAAACCGGCCAGCAAACCGGTCGACTTGTTGGCCGATGCTGACTTAAGCCGATTCGACAAGGCGAAGAAACGCAAGAACAAAAAGGGGAATGGCTACGGCCAGCACACCGACAACCGTAACGGAAATCGACAGGGAGAAAAGCCGACAGACGGTCGCAGCAACGGTGAACAACGTCCAAACGGACGATTCAACGACCACCAACGCTCCAACCACCACAACGGCAATCGCCCCGGAAACGGATTCACACAGCAACGGGCAGTGGGAGAGCGGCCCAAGAATGGAGACAACCGCCCGCAAGCAAACAACAGACAACCGAAGCATGACAAAGCCGGACAACCCAAACCGGGGACTCCGATGGCTGCAGCGGTGCAGAAGACCGGTAACGATGCGCCTCGAAAACCGGAACAGACGCAGCCCAATGAACGGCAAGGAGAATGAAGAAGGCAGTCTTCACCTTATTATATATACTGACACTCGCTGTGTCGTGCAATGACAAGCGGGTGTATGACCAATTCCAACATGCTCCGGTGGCTGGGTGGGAAAAGAATGACACGCTCTTTTTCGACATCCCGAAAGTGGCCGAGAGCGGACACTACAGTGCCGACCTGGGTCTGCGTATCAATGCCACCTACCCGTTTATGGGACTCACACTCATCGTGGAACAGTTCTCCTATCCCGACAGAAAAAGACGGGTGGACACGGTGAACTGCAAGCTCATGGATAGCAACGGCAAAATGAAGGGCTATGGTATCGGAAGCTTTCAATACACTTTCCACATCACCGACCTCGACTTACAGCAAGGAGACTCGCTGCACATCGGCGTGAGACACGACATGAAGCGCGAAATACTGCCGGGTATCAGTGACATAGGAATCATCTTGAAAAAAGAATAAGAAAAAGCCTCATCCCTGTGTTTGACTTTCTTTCACACAGAGATGAGGCTTTTTCGTTTAGTTTCTCACTAAGTTTCTCCCGGCATCTATACGCAGGAAAATAAACAGCAAAATGGTAAATCCCCATAAGGAACTGCCACCGTAACTGAAGAAAGGCAACGGTATGCCAATCACGGGAGTGAGACCGAGCACCATGCCGACATTGATGAACACATGGAACAGGAAAATGCTCAACACGCAATAGCCGTAGACACGACCAAACTTAAAGGGCTGCCGCTCGGCCAGATGGATGAGCCTAAGTATCAGCAGGAGGAACAGCAACAGCACACCGGCCGAGCCGACAAAGCCTTCTTCCTCGCCCACGGTGCAGAATATGAAGTCGGTATCTTGCTCCGGCACAAACTTGAGCTTGGTCTGCGTGCCGTTCAGGAAACCTTTTCCCTGCAAACCGCCCGACCCGATAGCAATTTCACTCTGGTGGACATTGTAGCCCGCCCCGGCAAGGTCTTCATCCAATCCCAACAATACATTGATGCGCACCCGCTGATGAGGTTCCATGACATCATTGAGCACAAAGTCTGCCAAGTTGAAAAATGCAATGGAACCCACTGCAAAAAGGACTATATACAAATAGGTGCGAAGCCGGGTGCTCAACCATCCATAGATGAGATAGCCTATCAGCAAAGCACTTACGGCAAGCTGCACCCACACGACATCGAACGGAATGACAAACTTGGAGAAGAGCAATGCCAAAGCCGTGGCCCCCACTGTGTAAAGCAGGATTATCCAAGTCTGCCGCCTGTCTTTGCAATATGTGTACACCATGCCGGCAGTAAAGACATGCACAAGCAGCAGCACGACAAACTTACCCAACGAGGTGGGCATACCCCAAAGAAAGACCTCCTCATATTTGATGCCTACAACAAAGTAGATGACCATGGCCACCGCCGTGAAAAGCACGCTCCCCGGCATACCTTCCCGATAGAACATGAGAAAGAAAGCGGAATAGACCAAGGCTGATCCCGTTTCGCGCTGACCTATGATAAAGAGCATGGGCAACACCACCACAGCGCAGGCTGCAGCAAAGTGTTTCCACTGATGAATGGAAAAACCGTAGGTACTCATGAGTTTGGAAACAGCCAATGCCGTAGCAAATTTTGCGAACTCGGCCGGTTGCAGGCGCAAAGGCCCTAAGACAAGCCATGAGCGGGAGCCCTTGATTTGATGGGGATTGAATATTGTGGCAAACAGTAACAGAAGCAAAGCCGCATAGATGACGTATGAGAAGGTATCGTAGAAGCGGTCGTCGAGCATGAGAATAACAAAGCCCAACACGATGGATGTGCCTATCCAGACTATCTGCATACCCGACCGTGAACCAAGACTGAATATATCCGTGTCACCGTAATTGTAGCTCGCTCCGCAGACACTGATCCAACCGAAGACGAGCAAGGCAAGGTAAATGCCTATCGTCCACCAGTCGAGTGAGCGAAGCACGCTGTTCTGTCGTCTACCTGTTTCTTGAGCCATAAGCTATATGTCTGCTCTGGAAGACTGCCGCTTCTTTCTCAGATGAAGCCGAGAGCTTTCCATGTAAATACTGTTCTATCATCAAACCTCCTATCGGAACGCCGAAATCGGCACCGAAACCACCGTTCTCCACATACACGGCAATGGCAATCTTTGGTTTATCCATCGGTGCAAAACCCATGAAGACAGAGTGGTCTTGGCCACGGTTCTGTGCCGTACCTGTCTTTCCACAGATGACGATGTCGCTCCTGCCGAGGTGCTTACACGTACCGCCCAACACGGAAGCACGCATACCGGCCACCACATAATTGTAGGATCGGCGTGATGCTTTCGTGTAGTGACGGCGCGTGAAAGTGGTGTCGAGCGGCTCACCCTGCACTTTCCTCACCACATGGGGCACATAATAATAGCCTCGGTTGGCTATCGTCGCCCCCAAATTGGCTATTTGTAACGGCGTGAGGTTGACCTCTCCCTGTCCAATGGAGATGCTGATAACGGTGAGACCGTTCCAAGAACCCTTGTAGGCTTTGTCGTAAAACTCGGCATTCGGGATAAGCCCGCGCTTCTCTCCAGGCAAATCAATGCCCAGTTTATAGCCAAACCCCATGCTTTTCATGTAGTCGCGCCAAGTATTCATGGCCACTTGCACCGACGGATATTTCCTGCGGTTGGACATCATGTAGTAGAGTCCCCAACAGAAAAAGCCATTGCACGAAGTGCTGATTGCCGGCACCACACTCAAGGGCGAGGCGTGACCGTGGCATCCGACATGCAGCCCCCGATAGGAGAAACCATGATGGCAAGGAAACTGGGTGCCCGGTGTGATGATGCCTTCCGTCATATAGGTGAGGGCCTGAGAGGTTTTGAAAGTAGAACCGGGAGGATATTGCCCCATGATACTCCGGTTGAGCAGGGGTTTCCACACGTTGCGCGACAATGCCAAATGGTTCTTTCCCCGTTGCCTTCCCACCATCATACGAGGATCGTAGGTGGGTGAAGACACCATGCAAAGCACCTCACCCGTAGACGGCTCAATGGCCACGATGCTTCCTATTTTGCCTTGCATCAGACGTTCGCCCAGAGCCTGTAGATTCACATCGATGCTCAATGTGAGGTCTTTGCCGGGAACAGGACGGCGGTCAAACTTGCCCTCCTGATAGCTCCCTTGGATGCGCCCGTGAGCATCTCGAAGCAGAATCTGTACGCCTTTCTCTCCCCGAAGCTGTTTCTCATAAGACCGCTCCACACCGAGTTTACCGATATAATCGCCGGGCTGATAGTAATCGTCGTCTTCGATATCGCTTGTAGATACTTCCGCCACATCCCCCAACACGTGGGCGGCGTATGGATACTGATACTGCCGGATGCTCCGGCGCTGGATATAGAAACCGGGAAAACGGAAAATCTTCTCTTGAAAAACGCTGAACTCCTTGTCCGACAACTGGCTCATAAAAAGCTGTTGCGTGAAGCGCGAATAGCCGGGATTCTTGTTATAGTCCTTGATGTCATTCATCCGCCGGATGAAAAACTCCTTGGTGATACCGAGCGTATTGCAAAACTCCGTGGTGTCAAGCCGCCCCTTTTCCTCATTCATCACCACCATGATATCGTAAGCCGGCTGGTTATACACCATGAGTTTACCCGTCCGATCACTGATGATACCCCGGGAAGGATACTCCACTTTCTTCAAAAAAGCGTTACTGTCGGCATTCTTCTTATAATCATCGCTCATCACCTGCAACGTGAACAGACGGATGATATAGATGACAACAATCGCTGTTGCCACCCCTCCAATCACATAACGACGATTATCCAGATTGAAATCCTTCATTTACCGACCTGATGAATGGCGGTTGTCAAACCGCCACGCTTACTGCTTTTGAAAGTTCTCTATGACAAGAATGAAAATGATTGTCAGCACAGCACTTGCCCCGGTGCATGCCATCCAGTGCATCCAGTTGAAGAAAGTGAAATTCTCCAAAAGGAAAAACAGCAGGCAATAGATGAACACGAGGATGACCACATAGTAGACAAACGAGGCCACACCCAGCGAACGGTAGGATGCCACAAGGTCGTCGGCACTGTCGCGTGGAGTGAACACTTCCAGCAGATAAGGTTGCAGAAGTCCCACAAAGGTCATAGACGCGGCTGCCACACCGGGCGTATTGCTAAACACATCGACCAACAATCCCATCAGGAAACACCATAAGAGAGTGGCCCAGCGAGGATGATTGCGACGAAAATGGAGCACCAGATAGACATAGAGCAACGGGGTTGCCACATCGAACAAATGAATATGGTTGAACACAATCACCTGAACGAGCAAGAGAATGACGAAAGTGAGCAGACGACGCAATGATTCTATATTCATGTATCCTTTCTCCTTATTCTATTCTGTTTTCGGCTTCAGCGAATCCTGCGCCGCCCTCATGAGTTCGATGCGTTCCTTCATGGTCGCGTCGTCAATGACGCACACATCACGCAGATTGCCGAAATCGGTAGAAAGCTTTACTTCCAGACGATAAGACAGTCCGTCACGGGAGTTGTAGACATGCAATATTTTTCCCACATGAACGCCCGGGGGAAACACCGACGAGTAGCCGCTGGTGACCACATCGTCGTAAAGTTTGAAGTGGGCATGACGGGGAATGTCGTCCACGAAAGCCCGGTCGGAAGCTCCGCCCGGCCAATGCAGATAACCGAAATAGCCCCTTCCCTGAATGGCACAGCTGATATTTGATTGCGAACTGAGCACGGGAATAACCACAGAATAATGCCGGGAGACGAGATAGACTATCCCCACGACTCCTGTGCCACACACCACTCCCATGTCTTTTCGCACACCGTCGGCCTCTCCCTTGTCAATCGTCAGGAGGTTGTCGCGCCTGTCCACAGAGTTGTCGACCACCTTGGCCGGCATCAGCCGATAGTTGCTTAACATGGACAACTGCACGCGCTTCAGCGACAGACTGTCTTTCGTGGCAGCCACCAGTTCGTCGGAAAGCTGCTTCACCTGATGCTCAAGATAGACATTGCGGTGTGTGAGTTCCTGATTGACTTTCGTCAACGAGAAGAATGTCTCCACCGCCGAGTTCCATTCATAGACCTTTCCCGCCACCACATTGGCTGTGGAGAAATACACGCTGCCCTGATAGCTATTGTATTGGAACAGCAACACAAAACTCGCCACCTCCAACAGGATAAACAAGAACCAATGGTTGTATTTGGCCAAAAATTCTATCAGGTTGTGCATGCCTACTGTTTACCTCATGAGGAACGAGAAGCGGTCAACATTCTTCAAGGCGATGCCGGCCCCCTTGGCCACGCTGTGCAACGGGTCTTCGGCAATGTGGAAAGGTATGTTGATCTTATCCTGCAAGCGCTTGTCGAGTCCGCGGAGCAGAGCACCTCCGCCGCTGAGATAGATACCATTCTTCACGATGTCAGCATAAAGCTCGGGGGGCGTGTTCTCCAAGGCTGAGAGCACAGCATTTTCTATCTTTGCCACCGTCTTGTCAAGACAGTGTGCTATCTCCTGATAGCACACAGGAACTTCCATCGGGAGCGCCGTGATGCGGTTGGGGCCATGCACGATATAATCTTCGGGAGCCTCCTCACCCAAATCGGTCAAGGCACTGCCCACGTGGATTTTGATTCTCTCGGCCATGCGCTCGCTGACCTTCACATTATGTTGGCGGCTCATATACTCCTGAATGTCGGCCGTGAGATCATCGCCGGCAATGCGTATGGAGTTGTTGCTCACGATGCCGCCCAACGAGATGACGGCAATCTCGGTAGAGCCACCACCTATATCGACAATCATGTTGCCCTCCGGGGCTTCCACATCAATGCCGATACCGATAGCCGCAGCCATCGGTTCGAATATCAAGTAGACATCACGCCCGTCGGCATGTTCAGCCGAGTCGCGCACGGCACGCAGTTCCACTTCCGTCGAACCGGAAGGCACGCCGATGACCATCCGCAGCGACGGAGAGAACAGGCGCGACCCGGAATGCACCATCTTGATAAGACCGCGCATCATCTGCTCGCAAGCCGTGAAGTCGGCTATGACACCATCGCGCAAAGGACGAATCGTGCGAATATTGTCATGTGTCTTCTCGTACATCATCTTGGCTTTCTCGCCTACGGCTATCATCTTGTCCGTGCGGCGGTCAAGTGCCACGACCGAAGGCTCGTCAACCACAATCTTGTCATCACTGATGATGATGGTGTTGGCGGTGCCCAGGTCCATTGCTATTTCCTGAATGAATGAAAAAAATCCCATTTCTATTGATTGATAATTGATAAATAGTTATTTGGCAAACCAGTTGTGTATGGCTGTATCATAATGACTGCTCACTCCGAATGCCCGTTCAGCCAGCATTTTCCGGTCTTCAATATCGGTCTGTGCACCTCTTTTGTTGAGAATGTCCAACAATACGCCATATTCTGCCTTACTCGGAACGATGACCACATCTTTGAAATTCTTGGCTCCGGCACGTATCAGGGAAATGCCGCCAATGTCGATCTTCTCGATAATCTCGGCTTCGCTTGCTCCGCCAGCCACAGTTTGTTCGAAAGGATAAAGGTCTACAATCACCAGATCAATGGCCGGAATCTCATATTCCTGCATCTGGCCGAGGTCGCCCTCATTGTCGCGACGGGCAAGGATTCCTCCGAATATTTTGGGATGAAGGGTTTTCACACGCCCTCCGAGGATAGACGGATAGGTGGTGACATCCTCCACTTTCTGACATTCATAACCTAAAGATTCGATGAAACTCTGCGTACCGCCCGTACTCAGAAACTTCACCCCTTCCTCATGCAGCTTGGCAAGCAACTCCTCCAAACCATCTTTGTGGAAAACCGAAATCAACGCGGTCTTCATTCGTTTTGTTCCAGCCATATATTACATATTTATATATTGAGATTGCAAAGTTACTAAAAAATTGATGAATAGCTGATGAAGATTTTACTAAAAGTTGATTTTTTAACTAATTGGTTGATAAAGATAAATAAAAGACAAAGAAGAAAGGTATTGCGAATTATAATCACATTAAGATAAAAATAATCAATTCGCGGCAAAATGGAAGACCGGACATAACATGCCTGCCTGATACGGACACCTGCATGACAACAGCCGGAGCCTGCCCTCCAATCGCTTTATAGCATCAGTCGGATGATTGATATAGCTCAAGAAATTGTAATTTATCCAACGAAGTGTACTCCATTAACATTTATTTTGCCTTTTCCCACACATCATATTAAACTTTTATGTAAATTTGCAACCAATAAGAAAAGATATTTGAAGGAAAGAGAACAAGAAATATCAACTTCAAGGTTCTTCATTTCAAACTACAGTTCCTCGCGCACCCACGTGCCGCGATAATAATAACAATAAAAATAAAAACATTATGAAAAAGTATGTATGCGATGTATGCGGTTATATCTATGACCCGGAATTAGGTGACCCGGATGGTGGAATTGCTCCCGGCACAGCTTTCGAAGATATCCCCGATGACTGGGTGTGCCCCACATGCGGAGTGACCAAAGAAGACTTCAGCCTCGTAGAAGAATAACTTTCCGGGCATCTTCAATCCGCTGAAAACAACAAGCAAAACGCACTTGACTTCGCCACAGGCGGCTGTCAAGTGCGTTTTTTATGGCCTTTTCAGGCTGGCAAGCCCACCATTTTGGGAAACAAACCGGCTAATCGCATGAACGGGAAGTTCACGATGCCTGCCTGTCCTAATCCAAAACGGCCCTCGCGCTGTAAACTTCTTTCACTATCGATTTGCATTTTCCCTCTTTTTGATGTATCTTTGCACTTGCAAGGAGAGTCCACCAAGGCTCTCCTTTTTCTGTTTTATCCCCGATATGGGATGCGAAAGGGGCTTAACAAAGACTCAATCCGCCCCCTTTCGCGCCCTCACTCGGGCCGAATGAGCTTCTGAGTGTGGCCCTTTTGCATGGTCGCTTGGGCTTAGTGAGAAAATTGATGAGGCGGATCTGGCTCATGGGACGGCTGGAACAGGCAGGAAAGACGGGTGGGGAAAAAGGGCGTGTAAGTGTTTTTCGAAACATTTAATAGTTCGCACTATACATCGGTTTAAGGTCTTGAACAGGGCTGTCCGAATCCTTTTCGTATCATTTTTACACTTAAAAACGTTTCCGTCTACCTTTTCTTATCAAACGTCTACTCGAAATTGAAAGAAAAGCAGTATCTTTGCGACTATCAAAAAGCAAAACCGCTTGCAGAAGACGCCTTTTGCAGGATGCCGTCTGCGAAGCCGGCAAGGCTCGCACAGACAACCGAATTTCCCGACACGGGCCACATACTTAAATGACTATCAAACAAAACCCAAACAATTTATACTTGTATGAAGAAAACAAAACTGATCATTTCGTGCATGGCAGCTTTGGCCTCTATCGGAGCCTCAGCCCAGCACCGGTTTACGGTAGATGCCCGTCCGGGCGGCCCCATACAGCCGACGATGTATGGCATATTCTTTGAAGACATCAATTTCGGGGCCGATGGCGGCCTCTACGCCGAGATGGTGGAAAACCGCTCGTTTGAGTTCCCTGACCGGCTGATGGGCTGGAATGCTTTCGGAAACGTGAGCGTGGCCGACGAGAAACCGGCCTTCGAGCGCAACCCGCACTATGCGACGCTGCGGCGTTCGGGGCACACGGAGAAGGTGACGGGTCTGGAAAACCGCGGCTTCTTCGGCATGGGCTTGAAAAAAGGTATGCACTACGACTTCTCCGTCTATGCCCGCATCACCGATCTGCAGGGGGGCACGGCCCGCTTCCGCGTGGAACTTGTCGGTTCGGACGACGTACCCATCGCCCGCGACACTATCACCGTGACCAACAACAAATGGCAGAAATACACCGCCACACTCACTTCCAACAAGACCGATGCCAAGGGGCTGATGCGCATATTCCTGATGTCCGACCAGGGCGTTGACCTTGACCACGTGTCGCTCTTCCCCGAAGACAACTGGCACGGACTGCGCACCGACCTCGTGAAAGACCTCGAAGACCTGCATCCGGGCATCTTCCGCTTCCCCGGCGGTTGCATCGTGGAGGGCACCGATCTGGCCACACGCTATCAGTGGAAAAACTCGGTGGGCCCGGTGGAAAACCGTCCCCTCAACGAAAACCGCTGGAACTACACATTCCCCCACCGTCTCTATCCCAACTACTACCAGACCTACGGACTGGGATTCTACGAGTTTTTCCTGCTCTCGGAAAAAATCGGAGCCGAACCGTTGCCCATACTGAGTTGCGGACTGGCCTGCCAATTCCAAAACAAAGACAATGACAAGAACGCCCACGTGTGCCTTGACGACCTGCAATCTTACATGGACGATGCACTCGACTTGATAGAGTTTGCCAATGGCCCCACCACCTCCAAGTGGGGAAAACTGCGAGCCGACATGGGCCATCCGACTCCGTTCAACCTGAAGCAAATCGGCATCGGCAACGAACAGTGGGGCCCACTCTATCCCGAGCGGCTGGAGAAATTTATGAAACAGATTCGGGCCAAATACCCCAACATCAAGATTTGCGGCAGTTCCGGACCTTCGGCCGACGGCAAGGACTTCGACTATGGCTGGAAAGAGATGCGCAAACTGAACGTTGACCTCGTGGACGAGCACTACTATAAGAGTCCGCGATGGTTCTTCGACAATGCGGCACGCTATGACAACTATTCGCGCAAAGGTCCCAAGGTGTTTGCCGGTGAATATGCCGCCCACGGCAAAGGCTCCCGCAACAACTGGGAGGCAGCCCTCTCGGAAGCTTGTTTCATGACAGGACTGGAACGCAATGCCGACGTGGTTTACCAAGCCACCTACGCTCCCCTCTTCGCCCATGTGGACGGCTGGCAGTGGAAGCCCGACCTCATTTGGTTTGACAACCTCACCAGTGTGCGCAGTGCCAACTGGTATGTGCAGATGCTCTACGGCACCAACCGGGGCACCAACATGCTCAAGCTCACCGAAAACGGCAAGCCGGTGACGGGGACCGACGGTCTCTATGCCAGTGCCGTCTACGACAAAGACAGCAAGAGCTACATCGTGAAGATAGGCAATGCCTCCGACAAGGAGCAGACCGTCACACTCGGCTTCAACAACCTCAAGCGGCCGGTTTCCACGGCCAAGGTGACCCTATTGCAGTCGTCCGACATACAGGCCGAAAACTCGATCGCCAACAAGACGGCCATTGTGCCGCAGACATCGGAACTGCCTGTAAACGGCACGAGTGTCAAAGTTATCCTGCCCGCCAAGTCCTTCACAGTCTACCGTTTCTAAGCAAACCGGTTTTCAACACCCCCACCATAGCGAAAGGCTGCCTCCGATGGTCGTGACAGACCAAGGAAGCAGCCTTTCTTCATGAGTATATGACTTTTTATTAAAAAGAAATCCCACATTCAACATTTATTTGTCTGTTTTGTATACGGGTTTGACATCAAGCCCCCATACAGACCATCCTTCTGTTCTATGTCTAGCAAACAACTCTATCTTCTTTTGAGTTGGAAACATCTTCTCTATATTGTGCAACACTTCAAACGGTTTCACACTATGCTTTGTTCTAGGTACTCTTACTAACTGCTGTACATTTCTGGCACCTCTTGGTTGTGGTATTCTACCTTTCTTGAATATCAGACACAACTCACAATTAGATAGTGTATATTGTCCTGGGTTATGGTTGCACTTGTCCCACACAAATCCAACAGTCTTGTATTCAAATCCCCATGCTTTACCTAACAGTATACCTTGCGCCAGGTGAGGATTTGTCACCCACATGAACAAAAGACAGTCATCTGCACAAATGCTTTGTATTGGTATCTTCATCAAATCTTTTGTTTTCACTGTAGGATATTTGAAGTTTGCGGCACTTATGAATATGTCTCTTTTCCAATCTTTGTTCTCTGACTTGATTGAAGATTTGTCAAATTGCATCTTACCTCCATAATCCCAAGGTGGATCGCAATATATTATGTCAAACTTTTCATCGGGCAACTCTGGATAGAATTCAGGAAGATTATTGACTTTGGTCATCTCTCTTTGCTTAGGGGCATATATAGTGTACCCAGAAATTTCTTTAGTCTCATTATCCTCGTTATTTGTCAATCCAGATTCATTATTAAATAAATCTTTCATTTTGCTACAATTCTAATTACCTGCAAAAATACAAAAAATAGGTGGCATAATTAAACTTAATCAGAAATTTAACTTTATCTATATCGTCTGCATTCTACAGTCTGTTGACAAATCGTAAATCAGCTTGTACCTTTGCAACTTATTATAAATACGATTATGGACAATGAAAAAATAAATACAACAGAGATATTGTGTAGGTTTGCAAATAAAGTCAAGAAGTATCGTGAAGAAGCAAACATCTCACAAGAAAAACTTGCCGAACTTGCACATCTACATAGGACGTACATAGGTTCAATAGAGCGTGCAGAGAAGATACCATCATTGATTACAATAGTCAAGATAGCACGAGCATTGAAAGTAAGTAATTCACAACTGATAGATTAGTATGGGTAGTTTAGACAATAGACTTAGAAGAAAATGGCAAGACTATGGTGGTTCACATGCCACTGTAGCAGAGCACTCATTCATTGATGTATTCACTAAGTTGTTTGAAGGTACTGACTATGAAGTGATAAGTCAACCAACAATATTCAAAGACATATATCTGAATGTTGACTTACCAAAAGAGGAGTTAGATGCAATATACACACCAGATGTGCCAATCACTAAGCATGGAATTCAACCTGATGGTGCTATAATCAATAAGAAAACCGGCAAGACTATATTCGTCGAGATAAAGAGACAAGATGGTTGGGTTGAAGGCAAACTACGCTCAGCAGGTAGAGGCAATGCACACGAGAGACTATGCAAGTATTTCACCCCTGGTCTATTGAAGAAACTAAGAGAGACTGGAAAGATAGAAGCACCTAATCTTCCATTTTGGATAGTCTTTCAAGGAGACATCACTAGAGACCCTTGTAGAGTCAGAGAAATAACATATTGGTTTGACACATATAAAGCAAACTATTTCTTTTGGAGAGACACAAAGAATGCATTACCATTAATAGATCACTTTGAGAGTTACATAGTATCATTATTAAAATAGAATGAGGGGTATCATAATTCATTTTTACGTTACCCCCTTGTGTCTTTTATCGGCATCGGCAACGAACAGTGGGGCCCGCTCTACCCCGAGAGGCTGGAGAAATTTATGAAACAGATTCGGGCCAAATACCCCAACATCAAGATTTGCGGCAGTTCCGGACCTTCGGCCGACGGCAAGGACTTCGACTATGGCTGGAAAGAGATGCGCAAACTGAACGTTGACCTCGTGGACGAGCACTACTATAAGAGTCCGCGATGGTTCTTCGACAATGCGGCACGCTATGACAACTATTCGCGCAAAGGTCCCAAGGTGTTTGCCGGTGAATATGCCGCCCACGGCAAAGGCTCCCGCAACAACTGGGAGGCAGCCCTCTCGGAAGCTTGTTTCATGACAGGACTGGAACGCAATGCCGACGTGGTTTACCAAGCCACCTACGCTCCCCTCTTCGCCCATGTGGACGGCTGGCAGTGGAAGCCCGACCTCATTTGGTTTGACAACCTCACCAGTGTGCGCAGTGCCAACTGGTATGTGCAGATGCTCTACGGCACCAACCGGGGCACCAACATGCTCAAGCTCACCGAAAACGGCAAGCCGGTGACGGGGACCGACGGTCTCTATGCCAGTGCCGTCTACGACAAAGACAGCAAGAGCTACATCGTGAAGATAGGCAATGCCTCCGACAAGGAGCAGACCGTCACACTCGGCTTCAACAACCTCAAGCGGCCGGTTTCCACGGCCAAGGTGACCCTATTGCAGTCGTCCGACATACAGGCCGAAAACTCGATCGCCAACAAGACGGCCATTGTGCCGCAGACATCGGAACTGCCTGTAAACGGCACGAGTGTCAAAGTTATCCTGCCCGCCAAGTCCTTCACAGTCTACCGTTTCTAAGCAAACCGGTTTTCAACACCCCCACCATAGCGAAAGGCTGCCTCCGATGGTCGTGACAGACCAAGGAAGCAGCCTTTCTCCATGAGCAACCGACCGGATGCCGGACGAGACCGACACCGAAACTATGGAACAAGCACCGGCCAGTCGGTGCCGTCGGCAAGTATTTTCCACTCCATACGGCGCTGCACCAAGACAGAGGTCCCTTGTTTTTCAACACTATAACCATGGCAGATAAAGAGGTCGCCATCGGCAAAATGATAGGCTGCGCAATGGCCGAGAGCCTCAAACGTCTTTTTGTCACCCTCGACGAGCACCGTGCCACCACCTTGGAGCATGTCTCGTCCGCTCTCATCAATATAAGGACCCTCAATCGTTTTGCTTCGCCCGACAGCCACGCGATAGCTGCTCTGCGTGCCCCGGCAGCAGTAGTCCCAACTCACAAAGAGATAATAATAGCCGCCGTGACGGAAGATAAAAGGTGCTTCAATGGCATTGGGACCGGCATACTCAGAAGTGGGATTTTTCTCCTGCGCGGTGGAAGATGGAGCATAGCGGCGGGCAATGGTGTGGGGATGTTCGCCCGAGGCAATATGCAGCGTGCTGTCGAGCCGCACCAACTGAATGCCATCCCAGAAAGAACCCCACACGAGCCAAGGGCGGTCGTGCTCGTCGATGATGAAGTTGGGATCGATGGCATTCCAGTTGTCACGCCCTTCACGGGAGCAGACGAGCGGACCTTCGTCTTTCCATCCCACACTATCGGAAAGGGAGGAACGGCTCATCAGACCGATGGCCGATGTGTTTTTCCCGAAAGTGGAACACGAATAAGCCATCCACCAACGGCCGTGCCAACGGATAATATCGGGTGCCCAGACATGGATGGCGAAGCCGGGTACGGAATCTCTTGTCCAAGCCGGTATGCTGTCAAGAGCCGGGTGGCGCGACACCGTCCACGAACGCCGGTCGAAAGAGACCATCTGCCGGATGCCGTGACCGGTGGAAAAGAGATAATACCTGCCGTTTTCAAAGGCCATTACGGGGTCGTGAACCATCGGCGTATCGGTGACAAACGTGTCGAAGCCACCATGACTGCGGCCGTCCGGCTGCGCCAAGGTAACGGCTGTAGCAGCAAAAAACAGCATGAGAAAAAGCGGTCTTTTCATTGGTCTATCATTGTTCGGTAATAAAAACAGGGGGAGTTCGCCCACACAGCGCCCCTCCCCCACTTTCATTGAGAAAAAATATCATCGGCCAGCAAGTCTCTACCGCACTTTCTTGCCCCAATAAGACTTCGTCCCGTTGAGTCCGGAATAGACAATCGTAGCGGTGCGGGGAGAGGCTTCCCAGTCCACTTCGCGCTGCACCTTCAGCTCCACGCCGTTGGCCGTGAGGGTGTTGGTGGCGGCGTTGAAAGACCAGCGCCCGCCTTTCCAGATGCCACTCGTGATGCTACCGTCGGCGGCAAAGGTCATTTGGGAAGATGCTTTCTGTTTGCCATACGAGTAACCCAAATCGATGTGCTCCCACGTACCGGCAATTTCCGCTTCACCGATCTCTGCCTGTGGAACAGCCCCATAACGCTCGGGCATTACGACAGGCCACCCGTTGGAAAGCCACTTGATGCTGCGCACACCTCCCATCATGAGGGCGTTGCTGTAAGCATTGCCATTGTAGTGAGCCGGAAAGCGTTGCTGGCTGACATAGAACCAGTTGCCCTGACCATCGTCAAACACGGCACAATGGCTGATGCCCACCCATCCGTGGTCTGAACCAAACTTATAAGGATGGGTGAGAACAGCAGGATTATTGTTCGCCCCGTTAGTGGCATCGGCCACCACACCGTCAAATGTAGTGTAGGGCCCGTCCACATTCTTAGAACGGAGGACACGGGTATTATAAGGAACATCCAAAGCATCGTAGGCCATGAAGAGATAATAATAGCCATCATGATAAACAATCTCCGGTGCTTCGGACCCTTGCCAGCGGTCGTTCTTTGTGCGTGTAAAAATCAACTTGCCGTAGGCGGCTTCGTTTTCCGCTCCCCACGGAACACCCTGTTCGGCAAGTGTCTTGCCCGTGTCACCATTGAGCCGGACCGCAGCAATGCCGCTATGCCAAGAACCATAGATGAGCCAGTGCTCGCCCTCGGGAGTTATGATATAGGAAGGGTCAATGGCATTAAACTTGAAATAGCAGTTTTGCCATCCCGTCACATTAAAGTTCAGTCCCTTGTCAGAATAGTTGGTAATGACATATCCCTTGTCGACCCACGAGTTTGCATTGGCCGGAGTCGCCGTTTCCATGAGCCCGATAAACGCCCGCTCGCTCCATGAGCCTGCACCATTGATGGTGCCGGGAATCGTTATCACGTAGTACATACGGTACAGGCCGTCTTTCACCTTGCGGATGCAAGGAGCCCAGAAACCGAACTGCGTTTCGTCAGCGAAATTGGCAGAGCTTTTCCCAAGTCCCATTTTGGCGCGTATGTCATTCAGTTTTGGTTCCACCCATGCGGGGACACCGGCCGGCATCGTAGAGCCAAGGAACTCCCAATCAACGAGGTTCTTGCTGCGACGGCATAGGAAATGTCCTTTACCGGCTTGGGGATTGCCATAGCCGGCATCGGTCTGAACCATATAATAATAACCGTCTTCGGCCAAACAGACAGATGGGTCGTGAATCTGTGAAAGATTCCATCGCGCACGGTCATTCCATCCCGCCGTGGACACATAATAATCTTCATAAACAGGAGCCACATAATTGGCCAAAGCCTCCGCAAGATTTGTCTCGTTCTGTTGGGCCTTTTTGGTCGTGATATAGGTTATCTTACTGATATCAAGGAGGGAAGAATATCCCGCTCCCTCTGTCCCGAGACTCCATTGATCGGCACTACCGTTGCGATTGAAATAAAGGTTGCCGATAGCTGTCTGCGTGGTAGAGGCCGAAGCACGCTTGTAAATGATCTGTGCCTGCATTCCTGCCATAACGGCAAACAACAAAAACAGCGCAAATATTTTCTTTGTCATAGTCATCAACGGAAAGGGTTATTTCTTCAGAAACTTAACGGACACGGAGCCCACCTTCAACACATACACACCGGCAGGAAGGTCTGATATGGAAAACGAAGTCTCGGATGAGGCCGTGACAACACTTTTCATTCTCTTGCCCGAAACCGCATATATCTCCACATGCGACTTCACGGGGCAACCGATAAGAGTTATCTCATCACCGGCAATACGTGTTTCAGGTGCATTGCTGCCGGAAATTCCGACAGAAGAAATCGCCGTTGGTTCCATTCGGGAGAAAGTGGCTTTGGTTATACCTTGAATGACCGTACCGTCTTTCAACACAATATTGAAGGTCTCACTGTCGGCACCGAGGTTAAGTATATAGCTCACCGCACTCACAGGCACTGCCTGCCCCGACTGTGTGACAACACACCACACAACATCTGCCGCCTGCATCATCATGCACGAAAACAAGGCGACAAAAGATAGAATAGTTCTTTTCATCATCACAATATGATTTCTATATGGAATTTATAAACGGGGACAGGCAAGAAGCCTGCCCCCGTCAAGTCTGTTTATCCAAGCTTTTGGCAACGACTACTTGTTCTTGCCTTTCTCACCGGCAGCGGAAGTGAGTTCCCATCCGCTATTCTGTCCCAGACTCGGTGCTTTCTTGAATGTTTCATCGGGAACAGGGAACAGATAGTTCTTGGGAATATTAAACGAACGGGTGGGATGGGTATTGTCGTTTTTGTATGTATAGACCGTACCCTCCTTCGGAGTCACCACCACACTATAAATGTTGTAGACCTGCTTGTAGCGGGGAAGAGAAGTCTCAGAAGAAGCCGTCTGGTCACTGAACAACATCCATCTGCGCTCATCGAAGAAACGATGATCCTCGAAGCAAAGTTCGATGCGGCGCTCATTGCGGATGCGTTCACGGAAAGCCCCCTGGGTCATTCCTGCATAGGCGGGCATACCGACACGTGCCCTCACCTGATTGACATATTGGTATGCCTGATCCGTCTTGCCGGCCTCATTAAGTGCTTCGGCCGCATTGAGAAGAATCTCTGCATAACGGAAGATGGGACAGGCATGGAGGTAGGTTGTCGGATTTTTGAAACTCATGTTGTTAAGGAATTTCTTGGTGTAGTATCCCGTTGTGGTACCGCCATGCAAGGCCTGATAGTCGATACCGTCAGGATAGGACACGTCCACAGCCCTCTGCTCATCCTGCTGGGGGTCTCCCCACACCGAACCTTGATGAAGAATGGTCTGCTCCAGCCGTGGATCACGATTCTCGTAAGGCTTTTGGTCATTGTAAGAGGGGTCTTGGTCAATGGGAAGACCGTTTATGGTCTCGTAGGAGTCGACAAGATTCTGTGTGGGATTCGTGCGTCCCGTGGAATTTACATTTCCGGAGAAGCCGCAAGGAGCGGTGAACAATTCTATTTCGCGCGTATTCCACTCGGAACGGCTTAAAATAAACTCATCATTCAAATGAGGAGTGGTAACAAAACACTGATAGTAGTTTTGCTTCACATCATTGTTGGCAGTCGTGTACAGCTTGTACGGATTGCCTGAAGAGGCATTCTTGCTGATGAAAGCAAGGGCTGCATCAGCCGCCTGCTGCCACCATTCGGTATTGTTGGCAGGATTATTGAGCTTGGAAGCCCGGTAAAGCAATGCCCTTGACTTCAGCGCATAGGCGGCTGCACCGTTGATGCGCCCCCAATTTTCATTCTCATTGGCATATCTGAAAGGCAGCACATCCTTTACGGAGTCACACTCGTCAGCAATCCATTTCAACACATCGGCAGCGGGCGTACGCTTCATGGACGAGGCCTCGGCATTGGAGAGGACATGGTCTTCCACGGGAACGGCTCCAAAATAGCCTACAAGGTCGAAATGGAGCATGGCACGTAGAAAACGGGCCTCAGCCATATATCTGTCGTAGAGATGATTGTCGTCACCGGCTTTCGATACATTACCGATCACACTTGCACGGGCGTTGGCCATAAACTGATTGGCAGCACGGATGCCCTTGAGGTCGTTGTTCCAATAAGCCGATGCGAAATAATGGTTTGTGGCATCGTAGGAGTCATTGAGCACACTATGATAATAATGCACATTCCAATAGGACAAAGCGTTATCTGTCATGCAGTCACGGGAGGCTCCGAGAAACTGCCCGTTCGTGTAGCCTGCAAAGGCATCGGGAAGATAGGCATAGACATTGGCGAGAAATCCACGTGTATTTTCAAACTTGGAGAAAATCTGTTCGTTCTGAAACGTGAGGTCTACTTCCTTGTCAAGCACATCGCTGCAGGAGGTTGCACCGCCTACGGCTAAAAATGCTAACGATATATTAATTAAAAGCTTTTTCATATAATAAAGTTCTATTATCCATAAATCAATATTCTTTCAGCACAATTTACATCAAAAACCAATGTTAACACCGAAAGTAAATGTCTTGGTCTTGGGATACCACCAAACATAGCTCATAGGCTTCTCGGGATCCACGCCGTGGGGCAGGTCACTGAAAGTTGCTATATTATAGGCACTGAAATAGAAACGGCATTTGGTCATATACAATTTGGCTATCAACTGTTTAGGCAGAGAGTATCCAACCTCGATATTACGAATCGACCAAAAATTGCCGTTGCGCACCCAGATGTTATTCTGATAGGATCCTGTGGCACGATCGGAGTCCACTGCATCGAAACCATTATACACCGGACGCGGATAAGTGGCATTCACATTGCGAGGATCCGTGGGGTCATCCGTGTAGTATCCCCATGCTTTGGTCACTTCGTGGGTGCCCATATTCGACCATCCGCTGAAACTGATGGACGGAGAAAGGAACACGGAACGGCGCAGATAGGCATTGACTATCATGCGTGCATCGAAGCCTTTCCATTCGAAACCAAAGTTTAATGTAGGAATCAATTCGGGGATAATGGTATAGGTAGACGGATACATATCGTTAGAGTCTATCTGCCGGTCACCGTTGAGATCCTGGAATACGGCCGTACCCAACTGCTGCTTACCATTGGAGAATGTGTTATAAGGATACTTCTCCGGATGGGCAATGGCATCTTGCTGTGAAGTAGCTATCAAGTTGGGGTCGTCGGCCCACTTGACAAACTGATAGATATTCCATCCACCCACGCGGTTAGTACCGGTCTGGGACTGCTCATAGAGTTCTGCGACAGAGGTGTTGTCATAGATTCTTCGACCGGTCTTTGCCAACCAAGGCTCGTTGGGGGTGGTCTCATCCATCTCTTTGACGCGGTTGGTATTATAAGAGAGCTGTCCTTCAATCCAATAGTTGAAATCGCCGATGTGGTTACGATGACCGAGCATAAGTTCATACCCGCGACTTTCTACCTTGCCGTAAGAGTCTTTGGCCATCGGCACACCAAGTACACTTTCAGGAACCGTGGAACGGGTCACAAGGATGTTGGAACGCCACTCGTGGAAGACATCAAGACTACCGTAGAGTTTCTTGTTCCAGAAGTCCCAGTCTAAACCGACATTCAACATCTTCGAGATTTCCCATTTATTATTGGGATTGCCCGCAACCTTCTCATAATATCCGCCGATATACGTACCGTTGTAACCATAAGCATAGCCCGTTCCGCCCGAATAAGTGCTCTGATAGGGATAACGGCCGGAACCGGTATTGGACTGTCCTGCAGTGCCATAGGAGGCACGGAGTTTCATCAGATTAATAATTCCGCCTTTCTTAACCCAAGGCTCTTCGGAAATCACCCATCCGAGCGAACCACCCCAGAAGGTGTCCCAACGGTCTTCGGGGTCAAAGTTGTCACAGCCCATGTGCGACAAGTTGAAAGAAGCCACATAGCGATTGGCAAAATCGTATGTTCCCTGGAAATTGTATGAAAGATAGCGATTAGACGAAGCACTCTGCTGCGTGCTGAAATCGGAGCCCGCCTCCTCGTTGCGATAGTAGCGGACGAAAGCACGTGCGCCTACACCATGTTTGCCAAAGTGATGTGTATAAGTGAGACCGCCATGCAGGTTGATATTATAGTAGTAACCACGCTGATTGGCAGTGGGGTTGGAAAGGGCCGAATAGGTGGTGTACTTCGTATAAGTGAACTGGCTGACATCTGTCACTTTCAAATTATCATAATCATAGTTCCAAGAATTGATCTGGTGTCCCTGTGTAGACTCAAATGTTTCGTAGGCATCAAAGCTGACAGTGCCATACAGTCCGAGTCCCGAGAGCACGGGACTAAGGTCGTATTTGGCATTCAGCGTCGAATAAAGATTGCGCCGACGGTTTTTCTCAACACCGGAACCACCAAGATAGCGTATCGGGTTGTTGGCCGTAGACGAAGAGTAAATACTTCCATCGGGATTGTGGGTGGGAGCCATCGGATTGGCCTCAATCACACCAAAGGTCACAAGTCCGAACACCCCTTCTGTAGGTTGGCTGATATTGTCGATACGACCGCCAAGGTCAAGGGAAACATTGAGATATTTACTCACATCAATGTCGATGTTGGAACGAAGGTTCCAACGATTCAGCAGATGCTGTGTAGAGAAGTTGGCATTCATTTCCGTGCCTTCTTTATTCCACATGCCTTCCTGGCGCAGATAGGAGAGGCTTACATAGTAGCGTGCCCGATGATTGCCACCGCTGATTTGCAGATTGGTACGATATTGCGGTGCTGCATCACGATAAAGCTGATCCGCCCATGACGTATTAAAATATTGATACCTGCGAATATCGTTGTCGGCAAACCGGCCACCCTCAGAAACAAATTTATAGTTGGCTATCTGTTCGTCGGAATACATAGGAGCCATACCACTCAGATAGCGCACTTGATTGCGCGTGAGAGCCATATTGTAGGAGTTTTGCATCTCCATCGTGTTGCTCAGCGTGTTGAAGCCCACCTCTTGGGTAAAGTCTATTTTGGTCTTTCCGGCTTCACCTCGCTTGGTTGTAACCATAATGACACCATTGGCACCACGCAATCCATAAATGGCCGTAGCTGCCGCGTCTTTCAAGACCGTGATGCTCTCAATAGGAAAAGCGTCAAGAAAAGAGAGGTCGCGCTCCACATTGTCGACAATAACCAATGGAGAACGGGCCGACATGTTCATCGTGCGAATGCCGCGGATAAAGGTAAACGACTCCGACCAACCGGGTTCGTCCGACCAATCATAGGTCTCCACCCCATTGAGTACGGAGGTAAAGGCATTCTGAAGAATCGTTACGGGATGTTTCTGCAACTCTGTTCCCGTGACGGTTGAGCGCGAATCGGTAAGCAACTTTTTCTTCTGCTGTGCAAATGGGATGGGAGCAGGATGCTCGTATTCGTCAACATCGGCCTCCAACTTGATGACAAAACTTCCGTCAAAAGTCGTGACCTTCTCCTGTGCATTCTTATATCCTAAGCTGCTGACACATATTTCATCGTCTTTCGACACCTTTTTCAGTTGGAAATATCCTTCCGCATCGGTAAGTACAATACGGTTTTCTTCAGCCACATTGACCACTGCACCGACAACGGGCTCACCTTCATTGTTGACAATACGGCCTTTCAACATCTGCTGGCTTTGGGCAAAAGCCGTTGTCGAAGCCCCAAGCAACGCGCCCAGCATCAGGGTTTTGCCTGATGCGGACACATGTTCTATGATATATTGTAGATTCATAATATGATTCATTTAAGATTTAATTCCATCCTTCGTTCTGGAAAGATTCTCCTATCTTCCAAGTCTCTGTTTCAGGAATAGGATAAACATACATTCTATTCTGCCAAACACGGCTTTGAGCTTTTTTCCGGGTAATGGTGCCATCGTTAGCCACATTCACCCCAATGATGTCACGGCCAAGAGCCTCGGCAGCCACATTCCAACGGCGCACATCCCACCAGCGATGTTCTTCGAAAGCGAGTTCGATGGTGCGCTCCTTATGAATAAAATTGCGCATGGCTGTCTGTGAAGTCAAATCCAGACGGTCGGCCACATTACCGGTGATACCTGCACGGTGGCGAATCTGGTCAAGCAGTCCGCAAACCGTTTCATAATTGGTGTCAAAGTCAGCCTCGTTCAAAGCCTCGGCATAATTGAGAAGGATTTCATTGTAGCCAAAGAGTTTCCAAAGGCGTTTGGCTGCTCCGGTGTGATTGGCACTGAGAATGGCCTCAGGGATATACTTACGCACATAATATCCCGTAGGAGTGGAGTTCTGGTTGCCAATAGGATTGTCTGCCTTTCCATAGACCACATTGATGGTGCGACCACCCCAAGCAGCTCCATTATACAAAATGGTGGAAGCAAGACGGGGGTCACGGTTCTGCCACATGGTCTGGTCGGAATAATGACTGTTGGCATTCACCGTTGGATTATAGGCGGCATCATATACCGGCGAACCGGTTGCATCATACTTGGTGAACGGTGCCGACCCATCGGCCATATCATACATGTCAACAAGATTCTGACTGGGGCAAAGCCCACCGTTTCCTCCTTCACCCACCGGAGTGTCATCCACGATATTCCCCCAACTGATATTGACATCGTTGCGGAAGAATATCACTTCGGGATTTTGATCACTATAAGTGGTAAGCAGCCAAGCATTGTTATAGGCAGACACACCGCCATTCGTCCGGTTTTCAAGTTTATAGTTTGCTCCGTAAGTATCAATAAAGCCTTTGGCCGCATCGGCAGCCTGCTGCCAAGTTATGCCCGAAGCCTCACTATAATGCGGACTGGCCATATAGAGCATGATGCGGACATAGAGAGCACGTGCCGCAGGCTGATTGACAACACCTGCATAAGTGGCATCATTCGATTCGGTGTAAGTCTTGAGCCCACTCTCGCACTCTTGCAACTCTTTAAGGATAAAGTCAATATAAGTCTTTGTCGTGGGACGCTCCGTATAGCCTTTGAGCAAATCACCATTGGGATCGAGCACTTCTGTCACCAAAGGTACAGGACCATAACGCAAAAACATTTCCCAAAAGAAATAGGCTCGAAGAAAACGGGCCTCACTTTTATAGTTGGCTTTGCGCGACTTGAAGAGTTCGACAGAAAGGTCGGCAGGGCGAAGTGCCCCCGCCGTGTCTGCATCAAGTGTCGCTATCGTTATGTTACATTTGCGTATTCCGCGATAATAGTGTTCCCAAGTGTCTGCCAACTCGGCAGCTCCACCTGACCCATAATAATTGCCAATATTCAAGGTTGTGCGGGTTCCGGAGGTCTGGATACTCGATTCAGCCAAGTCGGTGGCTGCATCAAGCCATGAACGATTGATTCTCAGCGCACCATGACGCAGGAAATTGTAAGTGTCATTGTGGAACTGAACCAACAGGGCCCAGTCGCCAAGCACTTCGCCTTTAGTCAACTCGTTGCTGGGCTGCTTATTAAGAAAATCTCCAAAAGCGTCTTCACACGACGTAAACGTCATGGCTCCCAGCGCCAATGCCAAAGCATATATACTGAATTTCTTCATTTTAAATCGATTTTAAAGGTTCTGATTAGAATACAACATTGAAACCTACGTTGACTGTCTTCAAGATGGGATAACGGTTAGAGCCGTTACTCTCGGGGTCTACAAGGTCGTTGAGATGATCCCAAGTGACCAAGTTGTTGGCGTTGACATAAAGGCGCGCACTGCTCATGCCAATACGCTGTATCCACTTTGCAGGAAGCATGTAGCTTAGTTCAATATTCTTCAAACGAATGAACGAACCGTTCTTGAGGAAGAAAGAACTCAAACGCTGATTGTGATCTCCGTTGCTTCCATAGTGCAACAACGGATAAGAGGCATTGGCCAAATTCCACCCTTCGCTCTGGGCGGGTTGCCAACGGCCCAAATGCACATCTTTCACCTTACCATTGTTTTGAAATGCAAACATGGCATCGCTGTCATAGTAGCGAGACACATGGTCCACACCCTGGAACATCACTTCAAAGCCCCAGCCCTTATAGTTGGCACCAAGGGTCAGCGCATAGGTGTTCTCGGGAATGTCACTATGGCCGATAAAAGTCTCATCACGATCGTCAATGAATCCGTCGCCATTCATATCCTTATACTTAAGATCTCCCACTTTCACATTGCCCGTATAGGTAGATACCGGAAGTTTGCCACCATCAATATCGGCTTGTGTCACAAATCCTTCACAGACAAGGCCAAAATACTGATTGATGGGATGCCCCTCACGTTTGCGATAGGCTGTCTTGAGGGCCGGCTCATCCATGTTGATAATCTCGTTTGCGGCATGAGAGAAGGTAAGGCTCACATTGTAAGAAAAGTCTTTGCCGATACTCTTGTGGTGATGAAGTTCGATTTCCATACCCTTATTCTTCGTCTCGCCGAGATTTCCGGCTGCCATAGCTACACCTACCCACTGCGGGCGTGTCAGATAAGCGGTGAGAATGTCATTGCGCTTCTCATAGAAGAAATCGACATTACCATTCAGCAGACCGTTCCAAAGACCAAACTCGACACCGAGGTTATACTTATGGGCGCGCTCCCACGACACCCCGTAGTTAGGATACTGACTCTCGTAAATGCCCGTCGTGCCGGTATTTCCGAAATAATAGTCGTTGTTTATCTGGCTCCACTTCTCTTCATAGAGGAAACGCTGTGCCACTCCGTTCACGGTGTACACATCATTACCCACTTCACCGTAGCTTGCACGAATCTTCAGATTGTTCAGCCACTCTTTCGTGCCTGACATAAACTTCTCTTCCGTCACACGCCATCCGAGGGAGAATGCGGGGAAGAATCCGAAGCGTCTGCCTTTCATGAAGTTTTCAGAACCATTGTATCCCGCATTGAATTCCACCAAATACTTATCGGCATAAGAATAGGTGACACGGCCCACAAGACCTTGATAACGTTTGGCCAATTCCGAATTTTTACGGTAATCGTTCTGGTTGTAGAGAAGCATGGCCGTCACATCATGCACACCAAACTTCCGCGCGTAATTGATTTGAGCCTCCATATACAGTTTGTAAATGGTGCTTGAACTCTTGGAATAACTAAGTTCGCCGTCAGTGTTGAACTTGTTATAGGCATCGAGACTCTGATAGTTGTCACGGTCGTTGAGCTCGTATGTGGCAAAACCGGCACTGAAAAGTTTACGATAGTAGGAGTCATAGTCGAATGAAACCATGCCACGCACAGAAAGACCGGGGGTCAGCCAATCCATCTTATAGTCGCCGATGAAGTTGGTTTCGTTGATGGTGTTCGTGCCCCGATAGTAACCGCCCTTTGCCAAAGCAGCCACGACATTGTCCTGATAATTCGAACTGCCGCCATAGAGTGTGGAGTATGTCTCTCCGTTGGATACGCGATAGGCAACGGGGAATATCCATCCCGGCGTGTGATTCAGCCGGGCAAAGATGGCATAGTTGTCTGACCGTTCCGTTGTATTGGAACCATAACGTTCCTCGAAACGCGTACCGAAGTTGATGCTGAACGTGAGATCCTTGGTCAAGAACAAATCCATGTTGGCACGGAAAGCGTAACGGCGATAGCCGGGACTGGAAGTATTGCCGTACTGGTCTTGCGACAGATTCTTGACCAGCGAATGCTGATTATAGAACTCACCGGACGCATAGTATCGCATACGCCTCGTACCGCCACGGACACTCACATTGTATCGCTGGGCGGGAGAAGACCCCTTCAACACCTCGTCATACCAATCCACATTGGGATAGAGAAGGGCATCCACACCGGAAAGCTCGCCGTTGACACTCTTGCGGTACATCTCAATGTCCGAGGCACTGTATTGTGACGGCAGTCCGTCATTGGAAAGGGCTTCTTCCAGCAGGCTTACGCTTTCGTAAGAATTAAGATAGTTAGGTTTGCGCGTAGGCGAAGACCATTGGAAGTTGCCCGTGAGGCTCACTTCGGGCTTCTGCTCGCGACCGCGCTTCGTTGTGACAAGAATCACACCGTTGGCACCGCGCACACCGTAAACAGCTGTGGCAGAGGCATCTTTCAACACGGAAATGCTCTCTATGTCATCGGGGGCCACCTGAGAGAAAGCGCGCTCCACGCCATCGACCATGACCAAAGGGGCGCCATCACCGGCAAAAGTGGCACGGCCACGAATGTTAATCGTCGCGTCGTCCATGCCCGGAGCTCCGGAGGTTTGTGTTGTGATCACACCGGGAATCTTACCGGCAATGGCCTGCGTCACGTTGGCAGCAGGGGTGGACAGAAGGTCCTTGCTCGACACTTGGGAGATGGCACCTATCACGCTCTCTTTCTTCTGGGCACCATAACCCACAACCACCACTTCTTTCAACACTTGGTGGTCTTCCTGAAGCGTAACTTTCAAGTCGCGCCGGGATCCGACGATGACCGTTTGGGTGTCGAAACCGACGTATGAAATGCGCAACTGCGACTTCTCGTTCTTAACTTGTATTTTAAAATTGCCGTCGAAATCGGTAACGGCACCGTTCGTCGTACCCACTTCCAATACGCTTGCTCCGATGATGGCTTCGCCCGTAGCATCGACAACCGTACCGGTTACCGTTATCTTCTCCTGGGCCGATGCTCCTAAAGAGAGGAGCATCAAAACCAGACAAAGGAAAGACTTATGAAATATACTGCTATTCATTGTTTTCTTTTTTTATCAATTATACAATGGTGCCATCACGTAGCACTGTTGGGAATCCATTTCAAGGTGAGAGCCATCGACTATCAAGAAAGCATTAACTTCTTGTTTCCCATCGCCACAAGTAGCATGGAAACTCTCGACATACACCTTGCCATTGGTACAGGTGGCAACAGCCTTTACGGTCACTTCTGCACCAACGCGGCTGATGGTCATGCCCACCTTGGCACCTTCCATATCCTTACGGTATTCCGCCCATCCGGAATCGTCAGTCGGATAACCTTCCGTACTGAAATTGTCACCTTTGTAGCTTTCTCCCCATCCGTACTTATCTGAACGGATAACAAAATACTCCTTATAGTCGGCAGTGCCACGATCGGCCTTTGTACTCACGCAAAGATTCCAGTTATTCCAATTATTATTTCCGGAGGTATGGTTCGTAAAGCCCAGATGCAATGCTTTGCCTGCCGGAATTTGGAAATAATCGGAGAATTCTTTCCACCACTCGGAAGAGTTGTCTGCCGCCCCAATGGTCGTGGTTTTAAGCGTCACGGCACTTTCCACCACGCAAGCTGTCTTGTCGAAAACAAGATATGACCCGTCTACGATGAAGAATGCCCGCACCACCTGAGAGCCGTCTCCACACTTGGCGGAAAATCTCTCCGTATAGACTTTACCGCTCTTGCCTGTTGCCACGGCAGTGACATTCACCGTGGAACCGCTGCGCGCAATGGTCACATCTACCGTGGCGCCTTCCATCTCCTTGCGGAACTCCGCCCATCCGGCATCATCGGTCGGATAACCTTCGTTATTGAAGTTGTCGCCATTATAGCTTTCACCCCATCCGTATTTATCTGAACGGATAACGAAATACTCCTTATAACTGTCCCCTCCCCGGTCGGCATCAGTGCTCAGGCAAAGATTCCAGTTATTCCAATTATTGGCTCCGGAGGTATGGTTTACAAATCTAAAGCGCATGGCACTTCCCGAAGGCATTCTATAATAGTTGGAGAAGTGTTTCCACCATTCGGCCGAACAATCGGACGTACCTACTTCCAAGACTGGGTCGCCAAGCACATATTTGAAGGCTTCTGAACCTCCGCCACTGCCGGAAGCCGACTTGTTCCAGTCTTTGGCATCCATCTGGTTGCCGATGAGAGCCACGTCATCAAAATAGGCTCCTGCATGTACATCGCCAATCTTTTCAGTACCTATATATAAATAAGGTGCTGTGTTTATAAACTTCAACAAAGTCTCATACTTGAAATTGGTCGCGGCTGTGGCATCAGACTCATGACCGGAAAGGCTCTTGTTGCCATCGACATAGAGCTGATAGCCGCTCTTTGCAACTTGAAGGGCTACAAAATGCCACTTTCCGGCAGAAAGGATGCCGGTCTTGAACGCTTTAGGATTGTTTTCATCAAGATTCAAAGACTCCAGCTGCCCGGGCTTTGAATAGGTCAACTGACCGTTAACGCCGAAAGTGAACCTTGGGGCATTTTCGTCTTCAGAACCAAAGGAAAAGAGTGGACGAGTGGTATCAGTGCTGTCAAGTTTCACCCAAAAAGCTACGGCAGCACCATTTTGGAGCTTCACCGTCGTGAACGGATTGACGATTCTGACACACCCGGAGTCATTCAAATGCAAAACGTTGCTGCCGAGGGAATCATCCTTGACCACCTCAGCCAAATTGTGTGTCATGTTGAGATCTGAAAACTGTTTTTTACCCGCATACTCGAAATTGTAGCTTGCAACAGCCTGACGGGTGGCATAAGTCTGATTCCCTGCTTCGGGATCGGCACTTCCCCAATCAGGACTACAAGATGCAAAAGATGCCACGAGCCCAACAAGACCAACAATACTAAACAAAGATTTAACAATCTTCATGATAGGTAATGTTTATTAGGTTTTAGTTAATAGATTTGTTTAATTATGTTTGCAAAATTAAAGAAAGGTACAAGAATACGGGTAGACAAAACGATATATAAGGTGGATAAAACGCGTTATGAGTGTCTTTTTAACCCTTTAAAAGTTCGTCTTGGGCAGGAGATGGAAAGTCGGAAAGGAAGAAAGGGACATCTCAAGTGGACAGAAAGCCGGAACGGGAATGGGAAAGGAGGGAGGAAAAGAGGGAAAAGGGCAAAAGATTAAAAATGGGACGTGGTGTCAACATCTTTCTTTCCGCATTTGCATTCGGCTGTAAAAAGTTGTATCTTTGCATCAGCAAAGGAAGCACGCGGGTGTTTCCTTTTTTTCGTTTTAGGCCTGCCGGGGGTCTCATTCGGCCCAAACGGGCTTTCGAAAGGGCTGTTCCTGACTTGCAAAAGAGGCTGTTTGAGCTTCTCACTACGGTCCTTTGACCTTGTGACTACGGCCAAATCGCATCCCGTTTTCAACTTTTCAGGAAAAAAGAATCGGTATTCCCGGTTTTACAACACATAGGGGGAAAAGAGCGGGTAAAACTTTTTCGAAATATCACTATAGTTTTGAATGAATCAGGACAAAGACCGGTCAACAGACCGGAAAAACAGGCCGAATGACGCGGAAATCAGGAAACTCATCCGACATAGGCACTCGGGCTCACTCCATACATCTTGGTGAAGCAGCGGGTGAAATATTTCGGGTCGTTGAAGCCCACACTGTAGGCTATTTCGGTGATGTTGCGGTTGGCCTTGTTGTTGGCCAACAGTTCGCGGGCCATGCTCAGACGATAGTTGCGAATAAACTGCCCGAGGGGCACACCGGCCTCTGCATTAAGGTGCTTGTTGACCAGCGAACGGCTCATCCCGATGAGCTTGCAAAACTCTTCAATACCGAAATCGGAGTTCATGTAGTTTTGTTCCAGTATCTCCACCGCACGGTCGATAAAGGGTTTGCCCAACTTGCGGGCCACCTTCTCTTTGTCAGCCTCCACACTCTTGGAATAGCTGTCCTTGTATTTCACTTCATTATAAAGTATGTTGTGTATGCGCCGGCGAAACTGTTCGGGGTCTTCAGACTCCTCAAGTATCTTGCGAATGGGCCCCATCAGTCTTTCCGCCTCCAATCGTCGCAGCTGATTTGCGCGACGGTTGTAGAAACTGACGGTGACAACTATGGCCAGACAGAGCAGAAGAAGCACAAACCACCAACTCTTGTAGAAATAAGGTTTCACGGTCACATTGATGGCGACGATCTGGTTTTCGGCCCGCTCAAGGGCCGATGTATATCTCACCTCGAAACGATAATTGCCGGGGGGCAATGTGGAATATCTCACAGCATGTTCTCCGGGCTTCAGATGCACCCAGTTTTTCTCCCACCCCACCATGCGGTAGCAATAGGTGCCTTGGTCTTCACTGCCGAAGTTGAGGGCCGAAAAATCTATCGAAAACGACTTGTCACTTTCGTGCAGACGGATTTCCCGGGCCACGGAGATGTCCTCATCCAGATAACGGGTGCCGGCCAAGATGGCTTGATTGTCCACTACAAGTCCGGTAAACCGCAGCCGCCCTTTATAGACAGCAGTCCGGTTTTCACCTTCCATCACGGTGAGTCCGTTGATGCTGCCGAGGTAGAGCTTGCCGCCCGTGCCCACGATCGAGTTCCAGTAGAAAGCCGAACTACGCAGGCCATCGGCCTCGGTATAGGTGGTGAAAGTCTTGCTTTTGTGCGAATAGACCACCAGTCCGTTGTCGGTCGTGAGCCACAATCGGCCGGCTCCGTCTTCGGCTATGCCTTTCACGGCATTGTTGGGTAACCCGTCGGCTGTGGAAAGCACCTCAAAGCGTTCGTGGCCGGCCTTGTCGGTGACTCGGCGATAGAGTCCGTAACTGTTGCTGCCCAGCCAGATGGTGCCGTCGGAGGCTTCAAAGATGGAGGTGATGTGGTCAATGACTTTCGACGAAGGGGCATCAAGCCGGTAGACCAACGACCGTGCCCGGAAGTGGTCGTGCCGGTCACGCGTCTTCAGGTCTATCACCCTCACGCCATAGATGCACCCCATCCACAACCGCCCCCGACTGTCGATGAGCGAACCGATGCACCCGCGCACGTTGCGGCATCCGTCAAAAGGCTCTATGAGGCGGCCCGTCTTGCAGTCGTAGAAGAACAAGCCGTCGTTGCTGCCTATCCACAGTCCGTCGTTACGGGCATCGTAAACGAGTGCCCCGATGTAGTTGAGCAGTGGGCGGTGGGTGGCATCCACGGCGAGCGGCACAATGCGGTCGGGCCGGGCCATGTCCATATAGGCCACTCCGCCACCCCACGTGCCTATCCACAGACGGCCGGCACGACCGGAAGCCAATGTCGAGACGGTGTTATGAGGAAGGCCGGAATTGTGCGTGTTGTAGTGTATGAAAGCATTGCTTCCGCGGTCGAGGCGGTTCAGCCCGCCCTCCACCGTGCCCACCCAAAGGCGGCCGGCCGGCTCCACATACATGGCATTGACAAGGTTGGACGAGAGCGAACCGGGGGCAGGAGTATGATAAAAGTTGTTGAGAAGCAACCGGCGGGGAGTCAGTTTCACGATGCCTCCATTTTCTGTTCCCACCCACAACTGGTGGTGGAAGGTGAAAATGCAGTTCACAAAGTTGCTACTTAGCGGATTGACGGGGGAAGAAGCATTCCACAATTCGAAATCACGGGTGCAGTCGCGGTAGATATTCACACCACCGAGGGTGCCCACAAGCAGGGTTCCCCCATCGCCGATGGCCAGACTGCTCACGAAGTCATGGGAGAGCGAACCGGCAACTACAGAGTTTTTGAAGGCTTCGAGCGTCTTCCGGCGGCAGTCGTACCGATAAAGACCGGCATTGGTGGCTATCCACACATCGGCATTGCGGCGCAGCATATCGGTCACGAACAAACCGCCGAGTATGCGCATGGCAGGAGCTATCTCTTTGCGCACCAACCTGTTGCCTCGTTTTTCAAGCCGATAGAGACCACCGTTGATATTGGCCCACATCTGTCCGTTACCCTCCACATCTCTCAACACCACATCGGGCGTATTCGAACTGTAACGGCACGAGGCCACATCCACCACATTGCCCCCGCCGCCGAAAGTGAGCAGGAAGATGCTGTCGCGCGTGACGAGCCATATCCGGCGGAGCGCATCGGCATAGACTCCTGCGGCCGGTCGGCCAATGAGTTTGCTTATATCTCCGTGGCTGCAAACGGGGACAACGGGCATCAACGTCTTGAGGTCGGTCACACCGACTCCTTCATCGTAGGCCGTCCAAAGACGCTTGAAAGCATCTTCACAGACACTCCGGCAGGCATTACTGTTGACGGATATGCCACTGATTCGCTCAAACCGGTAGCCGTCATAGCGCACGAGTCCGCCCCCATAGGTGGAAATCCAGATGAATCCGAAACTGTCGGCAAAGATATCATTGACATGATTTTTGGGCAGGCCGGCTTTGATGTCGAGGTAGGCCACATTGTATTGGCGGCCCACGCTCTCAGCCATTCCTTGAGCACAGGCAACCGCAACAGACAATACCGACAACAGCAAAACGACAAAATGCTTCATTCGACCTCCACCTTAATTATATATAATGCCTGCCGGGCACACACAACGCAGCTTCACCGGAAGCACCGGCAAAAGAACAAAGAGTGCCGCCGGGACGCCCATCGGGATGAAATGGTGCCTGATTCTCATGAGCTTGGTTGCGTTGCCTGATCAAAGGATTATCAAAACAATAGAGTTGGTTTCTGCTGCAAATATACGAAAATATTACAGAACCGACAACTTTTCGGTGTTTTTTGAACACCTAAACAAAATTCCCTTACCACACAGTTAAACCAAGCCCGCATCCTTTCATCTACCGATGAAAAGAAACGTTCACGCATAACCTGTCCGACGGCGTTTGCCAACAAAACGGCTGACAAATGCGAAAAATGCCATCAAATGTTTTGTCATATCGGCGATTTGGACTACCTTTGTCGCATGATTGTACGCTCATCAACAACGCAACGGCTCTTGATCAAGCTCACACTCTTGCTGCTTTTGGCACTTGGCCTCCCAAGCAAGAGCGCGGCGATGGACTCCGTACCCACGAGAGACCGCTTGTGTACTGTTGACAGCAACGACCGCCAAGGCCACGAGGCCGTGCTCAATGATGTGCAGCATCTTTACCGCATCTGCAGTTCGCGCCCCGAGCGGGTCGTTCCTTCTGCCAACCCACTCCCCCCACACGCATCGGGCAGGGTTGGTCTACATCACTTTTATCCACACGCGGGCAATGCCCATACAGGCTTTGGAGTACGCCGCGAGGCGGCTCCTTTCTGTTCGCCACACTCGTGCGACTACTATGTATTCGCACTGAAACGTATGCGCTGTTAGCCGTATCTTGTAGGTTCAAACGCCCCTTTTTTCTTATTTAAAACATCAGATGCACGGACTTCCTGCCACAGGAAAGTCTTATGCTCTTTTCATTCATCCTAACAAGATACAACAATGTCGAATATCAACAACATGGTGATGACACCTGCGCTCATCGCCGACACCCGTGTTACTGTCAAAAGTTCATTCTTCGGTCTCTCCAAGAAGGCCGTATTCACCCCCACACAGAGTCCACTGCGACTCTATCGCTTCGAATACAATGCCGACATGGGAGCCAAAATAGAGCACATGCTCAACAGCAAGGCAGAAGACCTGGAGGCGGAAGTGAAGAAGACAGGCAGCTTGAAGACAGACTCCATCGGCAATATGCGACTGGAAGCCTTTGTCTCTGCCGACGGTGAATTTGCCGCCTTACAGCTCTTCCGCTACAATAATTTTCAAGCCACACCGGTCACCCAACCGCGCTTTTTCGAGGGTGAAGAAGCCAAACTTGTGGCCTCGCTTTTCTAAGAAACAGACGACAATGCTGCCGGAAGGCCAATAAAAAAGGTCTGCAACTTCCCTTGACGGGTTGTTGCAGACCTTCTTATATAGTTGAATGAACTGTCTGGATTTACTTCACCAGCACCTTTTTCACTTTCACCGAACCGTCGGAATAGCGTGTGCGTACCACGTTGACACCTTTCTGAAAGACGGGAATCTCCGTGCCCGAAAGCGTATAGACAGTCGTAGCCACCACTTCGGCCTCAACATCCTCACCAACCGCGGCGACACTCGTGGCCTCCTTATCGCCGGCAAAGGCACTCACTTTGTTTACCCCACTACCCACAGTAACATTCAAGGTGGCACCGGCGTGGGCCGACACCTCCCCTTGCACCTTGGCAACGTCCATAGCCGAGTAGCTGTAAACACCATAGGGATTGAAGAAAGCAGCGCTTCCGCTGCGCTTCTGCTCATTTGCTGCACCGATGTTTCCGGTCATGGTGATATTGTAATCGGTGCGTCCCTTCTTGACGGCATAGCATTTCCAAGGGTTGGACACACCGCTGAACACGTTTTTCTCGGCATAGATGTTGCTTGCGTAGGCGGCACCGATGCAATAGTTATTGCCTTTACAAGAGAAAAGGCAGTTCACAATGTGTACCTGTCCGAAGCGCACACGGGGCATACGCTCGTGGCAACCTTGATCCCACCAGCAGTTGGCAAAGGTGGTGCGCAGATGTCCGCGGTCTTTGGCATTGTTATCGCTGCCGCCCCAAAGGCAGCAGTTGCGATGGTCGGCAGAACCGCCCGAACCACCGGCGTATGGCTTGATGAGATAGCGGAAACGGCACCAAGTGACGGCTATATGGTCGGTGCCGTTGTTGCAGTCGAAGTTGCCGTCTACCCCATCTTGGAAGTCACAGTGGTCTACCCAGATATAGTCGGAATTTTGGAACTGCAGGTTATCGTTACCATCAATGTCATAAGCTCCCGCACTCTTGAACGTGAGGTTGCGCAGGATGATGTTCCTGCAACGGCTGAACGACAAGATGCCCGACTGGCTTACCACCGCACTATGGATAGGATTGCTCAATACAGCCCCCGGCAAGCCATAAACTGTCTTGTTGGCAGCATCCTTCACCGTCTCCATGCCACTGAAAGTGATCGTGCCTTTCACGTAAATGGTCTTCTGACCGGTGCCCGAGAGAGCAGCCAGCAGGTCGGCCTTAGTGGTCACGACCACACTGTTTTTGTTATTGCTGCCCGTAACCGTGCCGCCAACAGTGGCCCATCCAACGGGCGCATTCTTGTCGTAGACAGACAGGGTGGCAGCTGAAAGGCTAAAGGCTTGACTTGCGAGAGAGACACACAACCCCGCCATGAAAGTGCGTAAAGATAATAAATTCATAAAAGTTGCTTTAAGATTTTTATTGTTAGACTATTTTTCATGTAGTTTCGAAACGACGCTGCAAAGTTAATATGTAATGTTGTTTCTCCGTCAATGAATGACAAAGAAACTTACGTAAACGTTTTCACAGCGTATCTGAAGACACCCGCCAACACACTGCAGCTCCCGACAACGCACATAATATCGCTATTGGGGAAGCCTTTCGTTTCGGGCACATTTGTTACCTGCCGGTTCGTTGGCACGTCTTTTGCCCCTCTCTTGACAGAGACAATTCTCGAAATATACATCAACAACAAATTAAAAACAGGAGATTAAGACAATGGCAATATTGGAAAAAGGCAAGGTATTTGTAGCCAACAAGATGATTGATTATGCTGATGGTGGCGTGGTTTCCAAGGAACTCATCCACAGCAATTCCGGCAGTGTGACACTCTTCAGCTTTGATGAGGGACAGGGACTGTCGGAACACTTTGCCCCCTTCGATGCACTGCTTCAAGTGACCGATGGGGAAATGGAACTCACCGTTGAAGACACCGTGTTCACCATCAAGGCCGGCGAGAGCTTTGTCATACCCAGCGGAGCACGCCACTCGGTGAAGGCAGCCCGGCGTTTCAAGATGATTATCACCATGATTCGCGAACAGACTTCTTCGGTCGGGCACCATTAAAAAACGGAAGCGAAGGCTTCTTGCGCACGTCCGCCATCACCGGATGAGGAATCAGGGACTAACGCTTTTTGATAGAGGAAAGGGAAAATCATGAGGGCAAACATCAAACGCAACAATCAGAAAAGGGTGGTCATCGTGGGCGGTGGTCTGGCGGGCCTGCAACTGGCTCTGAGACTGCGGCACACTGACTTTCAGGTGGTGCTCGTCGACAAGAACAACTACAACCAATTTCCGCCGCTCATCTATCAAGTGGCATCGGCGGGACTCGAACCGAGCAGCATCTCCTTCCCATTTCGCCGATTGTTCCAGAACCAGCGCAACTTCTATTTCCGCATGGGTGAGGCTCTGTCGGTGGACAATGACGAGAGGGTGCTACACACTTCGTTCGGCACACTTCATTACGACTATCTGGTGCTGGCAGCCGGAGCCACGACCAATTTCTTCGGCAACGCCAACATCGAGCGGGAGGCTCTCCCGATGAAAACGGTCACAGAGGCCATGAAACTCCGCAACACCGTTTTGCAAAACCTTGAAAAGGCCGAAACCGAAGATGACGAACACCGCCGCCAATCGCTGCTGAACATTGTCATCGTGGGCGGTGGACCATCGGGGGTGGAGATTGCCGGAGCTTTGGCCGAAATGAAACGGACGGTGGTGCCACGCGACTATCCCGACCTCGATGCCAACCGCATGAATATCTATCTCGTTAATGCCGACCGGCGGTTGCTGAAAAGTATGGACAGTGCCTCGTCGGCACGGGCCGAGAAAGACTTGCGGGAGATGGGCGTGAACGTGATGCCCGGCTACACGGTTGTGGACTGCCGGGGCGGACAGGTGATGCTCAGCGATGGTAGCAGTATAGACGCTAGGACTGTCATCTGGGTGAGTGGCATCCGGGCAAGCACCATCGGCGGAATCCCACAGACGAGCATTGGCCATGCCGGCCGGGTGCTCACCGACCGCTTCAACAACGTGAAGGGCATGGCGGGCGTGTATGCCATCGGTGACCAAAGTTTGGTAGAGGGCGACGCCGACTATCCGTTGGGACATCCGCAGTTGGCGCAAGTGGCCATACAACAGGCCACCAATGTGGCCGAAAACCTTATGCGGATAAACCGAAACGAACAGCCGAGACCGTTCACCTATCGGAATCTCGGCACCATGGCCACCATCGGGCGTAAGAGAGCCGTAGCAGAGATAGGCCGATTCAAGTTTGGCGGTCTGTCGGCCTGGCTGCTTTGGCTGGTCGTTCACCTGCGTTCCATCTTGGGCGTGAAGAACAAGACCGTGATATTCCTCAACTGGATGTGGAACTACTTCAACTATAAACAGAGCTTGCGGCTGATTTTGAAGCCCGAGTGCAAAACAATAGAAACCAACAAAAAATAAAAAGTATGGAGACAAAATTGACCATCAAGACCAACACCGACAACTTTCAGGCGTTTGAAAACGAAACACAAGTGGGACAACTCGACTTCGAAATCGATGGCCGCACAATGGTCATCCCCCACACCGTCGTATTCGACGGCAACGAGGGAAAGGGCATCGGCAAGGCACTCGTAAAAGCGGCCGTAGCCTACGCCGAAGCGCATCAGCTCACCGTCAATCCAGTCTGCTCCTTTGCCAAGGCCGTTATCGACCGACAAAATGGTAAGGAAGTGCCCCCACCCTCTTGCGGACTGAGAAGAAAATAAGCCAATCACACGACCATACAAGCCACAAATCTCATCTCAGAAAGGCGAGCCCCGAGACAAACGGAGCCCGCCTTTTTCCTTCTCTTTCCCCTCCACCTCCTCTTTATTCCACGAGCCCCTCCCCTCCTTCGGAAAGGCCGGGGGAGGGCTCCCCCTTTCTCCCCCATATAGCCAATGCTATTAAACTTTTCGAAAACCCTTTACACGCACTTTTTCCCCAACCATTCCATTTCACACCTTCCCTCCTTTTGTTTGTCAAATCCCTTAACTTCTTATCGCCACCATGTCTTAACCGGCTTTAGCTTGTCATATTTCATCCACCTTTAAAATCAAAGAAATATGACAAGCTAAAGCCGGTTAAGACAGAGGCATAAAAAAAGGAGAGCCATACATGCTCCCCTTGCCATTGCAAAGATACAACGAAAACGATGGAAATGCAAATCAACGACGAAAAAACATTACGTTACAAGAGCTTCTTTCAATGCTCTTTCTCTCCAAGACAACTTTTCTTGTTGCTTTCCATTCCATATCATTATAAGATGAAGCAAACAGCCCGACATTATCAAGCAAAGAGCAAACACTACTCATGAGATGATTCCCCACTTTCGTGTTTGCCGCCTTTCCTGTCCAATATTCATGCAAAACCTATTTACATAGGTATAATGAAAGACATCAATCACCCTGTGGATAGAGCCAAATGCCATAGCTGAAAGCCTTCGCCCATTGTTGCGGTTTGCTTTGAACATTACGCCACCATTGTCCGATATTGGCAAATGGCGTAAACGTCAGTTCGACCGGACTACCTTGATAGGTGGCTTTAACTTTATAGCAGTCGGCAAGAATTGAACTGTCGGGCCTCGCGACAGGCTCCGGTAGTTGGCTGATATCCAAACGGATGTCTCTCATAAGTTCACAGTCATCATTATGCAGTTGCGGATTCCATACCATATCCAAGCAATAAACGACCGGGCCACGAAGCAGTGCATAAGGAATATTCTGGGGCGTTTTCTCCTTATACATAATCTCACCGTCCTTGAGATGATAGATTTCATAATCGACATGGTGTAGACGTTTGACCCAATGTGTCTCCATGGGGAAAGTCAACTGTATTTTGTCACCGACTTTCCATGTCCGGTTAATCCTGTAATAGTCCCCGGGCTTAACACCTGCAAGCACTTTGCCATTCAACGAGACTTCAGGGCTTTTACACCAAAACGGGATACGCAGATTCAAATTCTTGTCCCCCCCTTGTGTAACGGTCAACAATACGGTTTCGCTATCAGGATAATTTCCGGACACACTAAACCGAAAATTCTTGCCTTTATATTGAGAATCAACATATTGGTTGACAAAGAAGTCATGTCCCCGTTCGGCATAGAAAAAAGCAGGCAGCAAGGAGATGATACGATGTCCACTTGCCGTACAGCAATCGGGCCCATGAAAGTAGCCATCCGGCTTTATGCCATTAGGGGGTGTATGATAACGGCAAGTGCCCGTCAGAGCATCCTGCGCGGCAAACACATGGTTGATCATCAGCCTCTCTATAGCATCGGCATATTTGGTGTCGGCAGTAATTTGGAGCAACATCTGCGTGAACTGCATCCACGACATTGTAGCACAAGTTTCAATGATATTACCACTCAGTGGTTTCACATAGCCATGCTCATAATGCTCTGCCACGCTTACACCACCCGTAATATACATCTGCCGCCCGGCAATATCATTCCACGCCCCCTCGGCCTTACGCAGCAGACTTCTGTCGCCCGTAATACGATAGAGCCTGAGCAACCCCATCAGATTCATCTGTAGCGTATGGGCATGGACATAAGGTTGCAATTTGTCGACACCAAGCTTGCCGTCTGCGACGGAGTCAAGCCTTGACAAGGCATTCCAGCCTCCCCATCGATCTATGTTTTCTACCACCCATTTGGCCCAATTGAGATATTTACGCTTCCCGGTAATCTCATATAGGCGTGTGACAGGGTCGCAGAGAAGAGTCCCCTCCAATCCATAATGACACTATGGCCGGCAAAATCACTATGCCCATTGAGCACTTGACGACAATTTTCGGGATAACGGAGAATTTTGGAAGGCCAAAACTCTTGCTTGCCCCGGCCAAAATTGGCGAGGAAATAGTCAGCAAGCTTTTCAACAGACTTCAAAACTTTCCGGTCGCCCGTCTCTTCATAAACAGTCTCGAAGGCATGGAAAACAAAATACAATTCGTATGGATCCATTCCCCGGACAGGGCGCTGTTTGGAACGATACGTCTTGGCCGTGGCCCCCAAGTAGCCGTCAGGCTCCTGTGAATCAATGATGCGATAGAGTACCTTCCTCGCTTTTTGCAGCAATTCCTTATCTTGCGACTGTAAAGCAGAGAGATACACACTCTCTATCCATTTGCCATGCTGCTCGCCACGTGTCCAGTCCCAGTCGGTTTGTTGGCGGTTGGTAACGAAATCGACATACCTGTCAATAGGGAAATTCTTCAAATAAACCTCACGATTCAATCTCATTCTGGCTCCAACAAAGCCCCCAACATTTTCCACCTCAGTGATGCGCACGGGAGACTCTGCATATTTAACCTGTTCGTTCCCCATCCCTTGCGCTGTAAGAAACAGCGTAGAAGCAATGACGATAAAAAAACTTCTTTGAATATTCATAAACTGCATTTAATGTTTTGATGTATAGTTCGGATTTTGTGACAATTTTGGATTAGCGGTCAGTGCACTTTCCGGAATGGGAAACACTGTGCGATAATCGCCATTAGGCTTATGACTCAACCAACTTTTGGAGGTGAATACGCCAAAACGAATCATATCACGACGGGCGTGACTCTCGTAAGCGAACTCATGCATATATTCATCGAAAAGTGTACCAAACTCCACCGACACCGTATTGCCTTGGTCCACAATCTTGTATTCCTCGACATATCCCCAGGGATAGCGGGAGTCTGCCTTAAGGTCTTCATCGGTAACAACAGCTTTGGCAGGGGCATTCTTAAAATTACGCTCCCTCACCTGAGTCACCAGTTGGCCGGCCCCAGGAAGTCCCAGACGTAACAAACATTCGGCTTTCATCAACAGCACCTCGGCATAGCGAAAGATAGGAATATCGGTGCAGGAGCTCCATTGTGCACCCTCCTCCACTTCGTATTTATTCATGCGATAGCCCTCCATCTCATTAGTCCAAGTGGCACTTGGCAGATCTTTGGTAAAGTTGAGCGGCTGTCCGGCCATGTCATACTGCCCATAGAGTAAATTCCCCGTTGCATCATATTGCAGGCCATGCAGCCATGTATCGTCAATGCGCCCGTCCTCCGGTTCATAAGAGTCAATAAACTGCCCTATAGCCTTCATCCCCCCGGCCTCATTCGGTGTGGCTTTGGTGAGAAACTTCTTTTTCAATTCCTTATGCCAACTGTTCATATAGAGCCAGTTACCTACAACGCCACGGTCATAGTCATAAGGAATGGTCATGAGCACTTCTTTCGAGTCTTCCACCCCAATAGCCTTGAAAGAGTCTTTGTAATTGAGCGACAAGGCACATTTTCCACTCCCGATGATGTCTTCACATTGTTGCATACACTCCTCCCAATGTGGAGTTCCCGTATAGATGCCGGCATTGAGGTAAACATTGGCCAGGAGACATTTGGCTCCCCATTTGTTGAATCGTCCGTAAGTGGTCTTATCCTGATTCTCACTGAGATCGGGAATAGCTTCCACAAGTTCCTTCACTATAAAATCGTATATCTCCTTGCGGGACGATTTCTCCGGCAGGTTATGGGCCGTAGTGGTCACTAATGGTGCATCTCCAAAATTATCGCAGACGAGCCAATAGTAATAAGACCTCAATGCACGCAGTTCAGCCAGTCCCTCCTTCTTACGCTCCTCTGCTATACCGGGAAAAACATCATTCTGCACCTTCTCTATGGCTGCATTACAAAGTACGATGCCTTGATAATATCCATTCCACACGGCACTGATGCAGCCCAGTTCAGAATTCCAGTTGTGATAGTGCAGTTGCAAGTAAATCCCCCCATCATTCCATCCGGAAATATTGGGTGCCGTGACCACCTCGCAGCTCGAAAGTTCCTGCATCTGCCAAAAACTCATCTGCGTTGCAGAACGCAAAGGAGCATAGGCTCCTGCAATATTGGGATCAAAATCAGCAGAAGTATAGTTGTAACCTTGTTCCGTAATTTCGGAATAGATGGTCTCGTCGAGACTATTGTCACATCCCACTAATATGGCCGATGCCAGTAAAGACAACATATAGGCTATTTTGATACGTTTCATTTCTTAGAAGATTTTTCTTAATGACTAAAATGTTAAATTGATGCCCAGTGTGTAGGTACGGGCAGACGGGTAGCGCTCAAGCGGATCTATACCTGGTGTCAGACCACTGATGCCCACTTCGGGATCGATGCCTTTGTAGCCTGTGATAGTAGCTAGGTTGGAAATACTAGCATAAAGCCTCAAACTTTTGATCCATTTGATGGCTTTCACATTGGGTGTGAAGCCAATGGTGATATTGTCTATTTTCCAGTAATCGCCATCTTGCACATAATAACTCACATACTGCAACTCTTGACTGTTGTTGAGTACCTTACCATACTTAGGTTCAAAAGCCGACCTCAGCACATTTCCATTGCCAAGGGCTACGGGGGAGCCATAGTACATCTCGGGCTCATTGAGTATCTGGAATCCAAAAGCACCGCGCATCGTCATACTCAAGTCTATCCATTTATAACGGAACGTGTTACTAAAGTTCAGATACCATTTGGGAAGTCCATTGCCAATAATCTGTTTGTCTTCCGCCGTCTGTTCTGCTATGGGCTTGACCTTGCCGTTGGCACCCTCAATAAGCCAGCGCCCATTGTCATCTACCCCCACACTCTTATAGCCATAGAAATTGCCAAGAGACTGCCCTTCTTCGGCTCGGGTTGTAGGCTGCTGTATGGGGGCTGTAAGTTGATTGAGGTCGAAATAGTCTCCAGCAATAAACTCGTCATTAGACAGGCTTACGAGCCTATTGCTATTGGTGGAGAAATTGATATTGGAATTCCATTGGAAATCTTTCGCTATCACTGGGATAAAACTCAGATTCAGCTCAAGTCCCGTGTTTCGGATTGTTCCTGCATTGGCGGTAATGCCATTCGTCACATACGGCGGCACGGGTACGCTATAATCCCAAATGAGATCATTGGTGGTACGGCGGTAGAAGTCGATACTGACATTGATACGATCTTCAAAAAATCCGAAATCAAATCCGACATTCTGCTCCTTCTTCTTCTCCCAACGCAGAGCAGGATTTGGATTGCCTCCCGGTCTGAGCAGGTTGATCCACTCACCACGGAAATAACCATAGCCTCCCATATTCAGACGGCTCAGACTCATGTATGAGTTACCGGGTTCTGTACCAGTGACACCATATCCGGCACGAAGTTTCATGGTGCTGACAAACTTTATAGGCTTCATAAACTCCTCTTGAGCAATGTTCCATCCAACACTCACAGCCGGGAAAGCCCCCACTTGTGATCGTTGCCAAACTTCGAACTTCCTTCATAGCGTATGCTTGCCGAGAGAAAGTATCGGTTGGCGTAGTTGTAATTGGCACGAGCGAAATAGCCCACCAAACGGCTGCTGACTTGATTGGTACTTTCATTACCCTGACCTTTTTTAAGACCGGCACCTTGCCCCATATTGTTATAGGTAAAGTCATCAGCAGGAAAGTCGCGATTGTCCATGTAGGCGTACTGGTAGTTATAGTTATTCCAACTATATCCTATCAAGGCATTGAGGTTGTGAAGATTAAAACGGTTGGTGTATTGTACGGTTAACTCCAACAAGTCGTTCTGAATGCGTGAAGTTGTCCTGGACGCAAAGCCGTTGCAACCGTCAAGAGTAGTTGATTTGTGCTGTTTGGTTTCATAATATCCTCCGAAAAAGTTATCAACCTCTTTAGAACCCAACACGCTGACACTGAGTCCGGAGGCGGGGGTGAGGGTCGCTTTGCCATACATTTTGATTTTGGTATCCTTATTGTCTCCACGAGCTTCCTTGAGTAAAGCTACCGGATTGGAAATCAGCGGACTACTTCCATGCTCATTCCATGTATCATCGTCATTCTTTACAGCATAGGTGGGATTGTACAACAAAGCACTTTTATAGACATTGGCATTGTAAGGGATGCCATAGGTGCGATGGTAGCCGCTTAATTGAACTTCCAGTTTCAACAGATTGTCCCACATTCGATGTATAACATTGATACGAGGATAAAGCACCTTGACATTCGACTTCTTGACAAGCCCTTCATTGGAAGTATAGTCGAGAGAAGCCACATAGTTGGTTTTACCACTACCACCTTTTAAGTCGATGCTGTAGGTCTGATTAAAAGGAGTCTGTAGAATTTCATTCAACCAGTTGGTATTTCCTCCATAATCTGTGGCTCCAACGACTCCATCCTTAGCTTTCTGCCGATATTCATCAGCTGTCAGCATGGCCAATTTACGCACAACGGATTGAGTAGAAATATAACTGTTAATATTGATTGTAGGCTGCAATTCACCCTTGGCACGTTTGGTGGTAATGATAATCACGCCATTCGTACCACGCGTGCCATAAATGGCGGCAGCAGAACCGTCTTTTAATACATCTATTTGTTCAATGTCATTGGGCGAAACGTCTTTGAGAGTTCCGGGAACACCATCAATAATCACCAGTGGAGCTGCATTGGCTTTCAGCGTAGTCACGCCACGCAGCATGATTTCAGAGCCTGCCAATGGATTGGCACTAGAATTGACAACCGCCAATCCGGCAACTTTGCCACGGATAAGGCTGGCGGCATCATTATTCTCGCCCTGCAGAAAATCGTCCGACTTGATACTGGTCACCGAACTTGTCAGTTCCTCCTTGCGTTGCGTGCCATAGCCCACCACCACGACATCATTAAGTATACGGCTGTCTTCCAAAAGGGTAATGGCTAGCGGAGTTCGGGAACTAACTTTAACCTCCTTGGTCTTAAACCCCACGTAAGAGACAACGAGCGTGACGGCATCAGAGTGTGCAATGGAAAAATTACCATCAAGATCGGTAATCGTCCCCACCGAAGTGCCTTTTACCAATACACTAGCTCCGACAATAGGGTCGCCATTAACATCAACAACCACACCCCTCATCTTATTTTTTAACACTGCTTGCTGAATGATCGGGAAAGCTGCTTCCGGCTGTAACCACCCCAAAGCCATCAAAGAAACTGTAATCATAGAAAACAACAAAGGGGTTCGCGCCTTTAGATTACGGCTTTTAGTTTTTAGATTCATACATTTTTGTTTTTAGGTATACGACATGTTAGTTTTCTGTCGCAAAGTTAAACGAAGAACAGCAAGCAAGACTTTTGCTTTCCTGTCAAAAGGAAGAGGGTATCGAAGCTATTTGCGTTTTGCTTCAATACCCTCTTTGTCATGATTAAAAAACACCCACGTTGTCATTTATCCCGCCACTCTCTTTGATACTCGCTCGGAGTCTTGCCGAATGTATCTTTAAAAGCCTGTGTAAAAGTCTTGTGGTCATTGTAGCCTACGGCCATCATTGCATCTTGAATTGTCGACGTTTTCTGTCGTAAGACCGTTGCCGCGTGCCTCATTTTGATACTACGGATAAATTCCAACGGCGTTTGTCCCATTACCGCCTTCAACTTCCGAGAGAAGGTGGAATGTGACATCCCTAATTCGGCTGAAAGAAATGTTACATCTAAATAGCCGCTTCCCATATTCTGTTCCACAATGGCCATAGCCCTATCGACAAATTGACTGTCCACCTCCGACACACCCATTCCAGAGACCGGCAATCGAGTCTGAATAATGTCATTAGCCAATTGCGCTCTGTTGCGTTCGACCAACCTTTGCTTATAAAACCAAGCTATCCAACCCACAACAGCCGCTACCATCAATAGATAGATCGTATAAGCCCACCACGTCTCCCACCATGCGGGCAACCGATAGATTTCAAAACGGGCAACCTGACTGCCCCACAGTCCATTCTCGTCGGTGGCCTTCACTTCAAAGGTATAATGTCCCTTACCCAATCTATTGTATATGGCAGTGTTTTTGCCGGCCGGAAGATAAACCCAGTCCTTGTCAACCCCTTCGAGACGGTAGGCGTAGCAAATGCTTCCGGCATTACGAAAATCAAGCGAAGAAAACTCTATTTGCAGATTTTGCTCATGAGGGGTGATGTATATGCCCTGTGCCGTCTTGCGATGATTGGCATCCAGCCATATACTGCGGTTCAATACTTTGACATCCGTAATATGAGGGGTTACGCTTTGAGGAATACTCTCTAAACGCTGGCTTGTTTTCAACGAGATAAAGCCCGGTATACCTCCAAAATACATGTTGCCATCCCCATCATCACGAAATACTGCCCGAGGGAGAAAACGATGAAGTACTATCTGGGCACTTTGGGCAGCAAATACACGCACAGCACCATTGCGAGGATTAAATTCACGAACAGTGCGGGGAGTAACCATCCATATATGATTAAAGCGATCGACCTTTACATGGTCTACCATATCACCATTGAGCCCTGCCTGTGCCGTATAATCTTTGTATCGAGTCGGCTCTGCTGAAGGAAATGCTAATATACGCCCCTCACCGGTACTCGCCCAAAGGACGCCGTCAGTAGTAACATCAAGCGTCAGGAAATCCATCTTGCAAGGAAAAAGTCTCCACTTCCCTTTAGGTGAAATACGACAGATACCGCGATTGCGAACTGTACACCAAACATATCCGTCTAAAGACTGTGTAAAATCGCTCACATCCCCGATGTTTTCAGAGACACATGTAAGCTTATCTTGAGTAGAAACATAGCAAAAAACTCCTTTCATTGTTCCAATCCACAGATTCCGTTCTGCATCTTCATAGATGACTTCTACCGCTCCGGAAGAACGGCTGACAGTGGCCAAATCCAATTTCTTATCGCACACAATCCTCATTCCCTCACGATGCAGCAGCATGACTGTCGTTTGGGGCGTCATTACCCAGACAGAATTATGGCGGCGCGATTTCACAAGTAAGGAATAACCGACAAAGGAAGGGCTCTGGCCAATGGGCTGTCTCGATAACTTGCCACTTGCTCTGTATGAGGGTCAAAGAGAAACAATCCATTAGCCTCCTGATAATACCACATTACGCCATCATCGTCCCGACAAAGTGTAACAATAGATGGCTGGAATCCTGTATATGTAAGCATCGGCACAATAGAAAAGCGTTGCACATCACTCCCATGAAGATTGATTACCACACTATGATGGTCAAAAGCCGCTACCCAAATATTGCCATCTGAGGTCTTATAAAGTTGCGAGATGATTTTCTTCTCCGGAGTGAAAAAACTATCTGTCGGAACACGCGCCAAACTATTGCCTATACCTCTTCTGTAAACATAAATATCATTGTCGGCAACCAGCCAAAGATAATTGAAAGTATCATCTTGAACGAGGTGCGTGAAGTAGCCACACCCATTGGAGGACATTAGACTCTGCTTCATAAAGCGAGCATCCTGTCGTTCGGCATTGGGATTATAATTCCATACATCCTTATCGCCTGTCAATAACCAGTAGTGTCCATTTTCTCCATCCTCAATCATGCTTTTCACCGTCATTGTAGAACTGATGGTTTGGAAACGCTCATTTCCCGTCTTACAATAAAAGCCTCCACCCCAAATGGAATAAAACAGTCGCCCCATACGGTCTTCATACAACATAGAAGGGGCAGAAGGAAGTGGATAACCTCTTTTCAACTTGCCAAATTTGTCAAACTCATACAAGGTTCGACATCCACCAATCCAAACTTCCCCATTGCGCCTGGCAACCATCAACCGTACCGGAAATTCCTGAAGCTCACTGACAGCAACCTTTCTTATTGAATAGTCATGTATGTCGAGGATATAGACACCTTTCTGAGTGCCTATCCATATTCGTCCACTCCTATCACCAGTGATGAAAAGCACCGAATTGATATCCATCACCCCCGGAGTGTTGAAATCCGATCTAAACACATGGACGTGATAACCATCGTCCCGACATACTCCATCAACGGTGCCATACCACATATACCCCTCGTGATCTTGATAAATACAGCTGACTGCACTTACCGGCAATTGGTTGATTGTCGGGATAGGATCTACAGTAATATTCCCTACCTGCGCATAAGCTGTAAAGGCAGAGATTATAGAAAACAAAAGGGCAAGACAAAAAACATTCCGTATTCTAATATTCATAAGCATTTCAATATTTTATATTTTTCCAACAAGCGAGAGATATTATAATATTAGGAATAACCGTACCGATTTTTCGATAAATATTGACGAAACTGTACCTGCAAATTATTGACAAAAACTCAGACATTCAGAATGTCCGCACACATTCCTTGACAAAAGTTTGTCTCTATCTGCCCATCCAAACAAGAGTTCGAAATATCCTTTATTAATTCTCACGAGATAATCTATGCGTCATTCGCATTGTTTTTTATATGCCATTATGTAGTTTCGGGAGACCTCGCTAAAACGTGCAATCTCGTCATCTGTCAGCCAATCATCCACATACAGCCCCACGACACACATAAGTTCGTGGGAACCGGTTACACCATTATACCGAGAAGCCACATGACGGTTAAAATCATTGACCGTTCTGTATATATTGACATACCGCTTGTGCCATGAACCTTCAACGGGGCACCCTCTCTCTTCGCTGTAGGGCTGCACCACCTCTTTAGCCGAGAAAGCCCGATTACAGACAATCTGTAATTCTTTAACGAACTTCTCACATTCGCGCTCCAATCCTACATGGATGAGTTCACGACATAATCTTTTATCGGCTTTTAGCAGATCCTTGGACATAGCTATATTTCATTTAGATTATAAGACTTTCAGTTGCCGCAAAGTTACAAAATGTTTTTCGTCGGACAGTTCCCGCCATCACCTTTTTTGTATCACAAATCCAAAATGCTAAAAAAGGCATGAAGACCATGCGCTTTTCCTATCCCAAAAAGAGTTATAGATTATGAATGTTTCTCCGTCTCTTTTATTGCAATGGGAGGGAACGGACACCCTTTCGTTTTCCATATTACAAATACGAAATGAAGTCTTGTTTCGCGATTTACATTTCTTTGAGGGTATCCAAAATATTTTGGATGGATTGGTAAATGTCTGAATGGGGGGAGTTTTCATAACGCAGGATATACTCGTCCGGCAATATGAATATTTGAGTCAGAAAAGTATTGAGAAGATAGTCTTCTGACATCTTACTGCTTTTTGAAGCAAATACATTACACCATGTCAGTTGATTCTCCTTCACCGCCTTTCGTCACCTCGTCTCATTATCATGACAGCTTATACCAACAACTACGATCTTATTCCTATTCTTTTCATAAACGTTCGGCGTGATGCCCGTCTCTCTCCTCTCTAAAGACGCAGGTGTCGTGATGGTCATGATTGCAGGAGATCTTAATATCATGATTAAATAGTCCGTGCTCAACTAATACTGTATCTTCCATTTCTCTTTTCGATATACATTCAGTGGTAAATACGAAATAAAGTATCATCCCAATTAGGAAATTCAGCAGTTACGTGACATACTTTTTGAGCCGAATTTGTTATAAAAGAAAAGATAAAGTATACTAAAGCAATTAACTGTTTGATGTTTATAATTATGATGCTGAGAGTGCGAATGAAAAAAAATATACCATGATGTGCAAAGATACCGTTTTTTGAGTTACCATCCCAATAATTAGATGTCTTATCCATTTATAAAAACACTGAATCTCTAGTCACGACTATGGATAAATAAATTCTCAGAGTCCCATATCACAGTCTCGTTCAATCAAGACAAAGTACCGACTACCCCCACAATATCCCCTCTATTCACATTTTGTGAAAACAAAAAAGCTGACAATCGTTTGATTATCAGCTATTCTTTGTAGCGGGAGGGGGGCACGATCCCTCGACCTCCGGATTATGAATCCGACGCTCTAACCAGCTGAGCTATCCCGCCATCATGTTTGCAAAACGGCTATTGGTGTTTGCGGATGCAAAGGTAACACAAAGTTTTGAACGGGCAAAATTTTTGAGGCGTTTTTTGTTTTTTATGTAAAGAGCCAACCGGCTTTTTGTTTTTATTGCTGTGGAATGCCTCTATTTTTAAATACCAAATAAAGTTTTTACGAAATTTCCCGTCATACTGTCAGAATCTTTATAACCCATTGAAAGTATGGCATATAGGGAATGACAGAAAAACAGCAGAATGACATCAACTTTTATTCATTCTGCTGTCACGGCAGTCGCCTTTTGGTAGCTCCACCTATTTCTTTCGTTGCGACTTGCGGTTGGCCCGCTGCTCACGGTATTTAGCTTTCTGCCGGGCCGAACCGCTGCCATGGGCACCGGTAATATATTTCTTTTTCTTAGCCTTTGTCTTCACTTTATCTTCCTTGCCTCCACCTTTGGGTGCAGCCTTGAAAGTGATTCCATTCTCAAGTATCTTGTCAAATTCGTCCATAGTTGTCGGTTTGTTAAAAAGCACACTGCCAATGGATTGCAGTTTATCCCTTGGGCTAATTTCTCCCTCTCCGAGGGGAGAGGGGGATAAGGCTTTTAATGATGAAACAATCTCACATGCGTAAACGCCATGGCAATGCCATACTTGTCGCAAGTGTCTATCACATGGTCGTCGCGGATGCTGCCTCCGGCCTGTGCGATATACTCCACACCGCTCTTATGAGCCCGCTCGATGTTGTCACCGAAGGGGAAAAACGCATCCGAACCGAGCGCCACCTTTGTGTTTCGAGCAATCCATGCCTTCTTTTCCTCGCGCGTGAGCGGTTGGGGCTTCTCGGTGAAGAACTGTTCCCAGATGCCATCTTGCAACACATCTTCATATTCGTCGCTGATATAGACATTGATGGTATTGTCGCGGTCGGCCCGGCGAATGTCTTTCCTGAACGGCAGCGCCATCACCTTCGGACACTGGCGAAGCCACCACTCGTCGGCCTTGCTGCCCGCCAGACGGGTGCAATGGATGCGGCTCTGCTGACCGGCCCCAATGCCGATGGCCTGTCCGTCTTTCACATAGCACACCGAGTTGCTCTGTGTGTACTTCAGCGTGATGAGCGCAATGATGAGATCGCGCATGGCCTCGGCCGGGAATGTCTTGTTACGGGTGGGAACATCCCGGAAGAGTGCCGGGTCGTCGAGTTTCACCTCGTTGCGTCCCTGTTCGAAAGTGATGCCGAACACCTGCTTGCGCTCAACGGGGGCGGGCTTGAAGTCAGGATCTATCTTGATGACATTGTAAGTGTCTTTGCGCTTGGCCTTCAATATCTCTATGGCCTCTGGGGTGTAATCTGGAGCTATCACACCGTCGCTCACCTCGCGCTTGATGAGCCGGGCTGTGGCTGCATCGCAGGTGTCGCTCAGTGCCACAAAGTCACCGTATGAGCACATGCGGTCGGCCCCACGGGCACGGGCGTACGCGCAAGCCAACGGAGAGAGCTCGAAGTCAACATCGTCGACGAAGTAGATCTTCTTCAGCGTGTCGCTCAGGGGCAACCCCACAGCGGCTCCGGCCGGGCTCACGTGCTTGAACGAAGCGGCGGCAGACAGCCCCGTGGCCTCTTTCAGCTCTTTCACCAGCTGCCAGGAGTTGAAGGCGTCGAGAAAGTTGATGTAGCCGGGTCGGCCGTTGATGACTTCGATGGGGAGCTCGCCTTCTTCCATATAGATTCGCGAAGGCTTCTGGTTGGGATTGCATCCGTACTTGAGTGCTAATTCTTTCATAAATGTGAGGGATAATAATTTCCAGTTGCAAAAGTACGAAAAATCTTCGATATAAGTTTGTTATATGCTGAAAATTGTTATCTTTGCAACCGGTTACAGTCGGCTATCTGCAAGTTCCTTTGCCGATGGGGTCGGCATGAACAATTAACAGTAGGTTATGAAACAGGAATTGAAACTTCTGGCGACGGAAGTGGAAAAAAAGGTGGGGAAGCCCATCAGTGTCTCTTCCGACTTTGAAAAGCTGTCTGCCCATATCTCCCGTCACCATGTGCATCTGCCCTCGGGGGCTCTGAAAAAGGTGTGGAGCTATCTCAAGGGAGCCGAACATCCGTCGCGGGAGACACTTGACAAATTGGCTCTCTTTGTGGGCTACCAGAACTGGAACGACTTTCAGGAAAACCTTCACGGCGAAGACGACGGACTGACCAGCTACGAGGGGCAGCTGAAGGGGAAATGACGCGATACCGGGAAACTCTCCTACAAACGTTGGCAGGAGTAGCCGGAGACCACGCATCAGCAGGAATACACCTCGCTTGAGAACTGTAAAAAACAAAAAAGGTTTCAGAAGTACGGCTTCTGAAACCTTTTTTATTTCTCTGCTGAAAAGGAAGGAGTGCAGAATCAACCCTTAGCGACGGTTCTCTTCTCCTTGATGCGGGCAGCCTTACCGGTGAGCTTGCGCAGATAATAGAGTTTGGCACGACGCACCTTACCGCGCTTGTTGACCTCAATAGAGGCAATGTTCGGGGAATCCATGGGGAAGATACGCTCCACACCAATCGTGCCCGACATCTTGCGCACCGTGAAACGCTTCTTGTCGCCGTGACCACAGATCTTGATGACTACACCGCGATAGAGCTGAACGCGCTCCTTGGTACCTTCGACGATTTTGTAACCTACTGTAATCGTGTCGCCTGCCTTAAATTCGGGAAACTGATTACCGGTTGCAAATGCTTCTTCAGCAACTTTAATTAAATCCATTGTTGTTTGATAATTAAATATTGTTTGTCGTTCCAACGCAACATAGCCCGTAACTCTTCTACGGCCAGCGGTTACGCCGAAAAGCGGATGCAAAGTTACGATTATTTTCCCGACATTCCAAATTTTGCACTCTTTTCTTTGTCTTTTGTCTCTTTTTGTCTATCTTTGCACGAATCAAATATACGAACTATGCAGAAATACAACGTGATGCTTGCAGCTGCGTCAATGCTGCTTGTGGGTGCTTCATGCGCCTCCCATTATCAACTTGCTTCAGTGGATCGCTCGCGCCTGCTTATCGACCGCCGCTACGATGCCACTCCCGATGCTGCAGCCGCTACATTCATCATGCCCTACCGGCACGAAGTGGACAGTGTGATGCGGCCCGTGGTGGGGCGGGTGGCTTGTTATATGGCGGCCAAACGGCCCGAGAGCCAACTCTCCAATCTGTTGGCCGACATCCTCTTGTGGTGCGGCCCCCGGTTTAACGAAAAGCCCGATTTTGCTGTCTACAACATGGGGGGCATACGTGCCGCTCTGGCTGAAGGCGACGTGACGCTGGGCGACATTGTGGACATGGCCCCTTTTGAGAATAAGATTTGCTTCCTCACCCTTTCAGGGACAAAAGTACTCGAACTGTTCGGCCAAATAGCACACCGCGGTGGCGAGGCCGTGAGCCACGGGGTGGAAATGGTCATCACGAAGGACGGAAAACTGGTGAGTGCGAAAATCAATGGAGAGCCGGTGGAGCCCGCGCGCAGCTACCGGGTGGCCACGCTCGACTATGTGGCGCAGGGCAACGACCAGATGGAGGCCTTCAAGACTCGCACCAATATGGTTTCACCGCAAGGTGCCGAGAACAACGTGCGTTTTCTCATCGTCGACTACTTCAAGGACCAGACTGCCCACGGCATCGTGGTAGCCCCGAAGGTGGAAGGCCGGATAGTGGTAGAATAATACAAAAAGAAGAATTAACCAAACAATCGAACGATTATGAAACTGAGACATATCCTGTTATTGACATGCTGTGTGGTGGCGTTCCCTGTCATGGCACAGAAACAGCTGGAGATACTCCACACCAACGACACCCACAGTTGTGTGATGCCCCTTGGAAGCAACTTAGCCGACACAGCTTTTGCCGACCGCGGAGGATTTCTCCGCCGCATAGCCATGCTCAAGGAGGAGCGGCGCAAGAATCCTTCCCTGCTGCTTTTCGACAGCGGCGACTTCTGTCAGGGATCGGCCTATTTCACATTATACAAGGGGGATGTAGAGGTAAACCTCATGAACATGATGCACTACGATGCCGTGACCATCGGCAACCATGAATTCGACTTCGGACTCGACAACATGGCACGCCTCTTCCGCATGGCCAACTTCCCCATCGTGTGCAGCAACTACGACTTCAAGGGCACCGTGGTCGAAGGGCTTGTCAAGCCATGGATCATCATCCACCGCAACGGAGTGAAGATAGGCGTATTCGGCCTTAGTCCGGCTCTCGACGGACTGGTGGACATCAAAAACTGCCCCGGCGTGAAATTCCTCGACCCGGTGAAGACGGCACTCGATGTGGCCACCTTCCTCAAACGTGACAAAAAATGCGACCTCGTGATATGTATTTCCCACTTGGGATGGAAACTCGACGACTACGACGACGTGCGCACAATAGAGGGTTCGCGCAACATCGACCTCGTGCTGGGTGGCCATTCACACACCTATTTCCAAAAACTCGAATACTGCCGCAACCTTGACGGCAAGTGGGTGGGAGTAGACCAGAACGGCAAACATGGCATTTGGATAGGCCGGCTGCTGCTCAACATGAAGAAGAAATAGCATTGTAGGAAATGTACCATCGATGTGCGTTTTCGATACAACGCTTTGGAGGAGGCAAGGGGTATCCCTTTGCCTCCTCTTTTTATTGTCAGCCGATGAGACTGCACCGGACATATAGCCTTTTCTATTAAATGTTTAGAAAAAGCCTTACATGATTTCTTTTCACACTCATTCGTCAGGCTAATTCCATTTACCTTATTCGCCTCATCGTCCAATCATTTTTCTCACCAAGCCCAAACGGCATTACCAAACGGCCATACTTGAAAACTCGTTCGGCCCGAACGAAAAACTCAAAAAGACCCTTTCACAACGCCATTCGGGCCCGATGACACTCCACAGCAGGATGAAAAAGCCCCTTTAGGGGGATGGAGGTTCGGTCGCATGAAAAAAGGGAAACACTTGTGTGCTTCCCTTGCTAATGCAAAGATAATACAAAAATGGGGCTGTTGCAAACGGGCAGGGAAAAAGTACGACACTTTGAGGTGGCCTTATTTCCTGTCCCAGAAGCTTTTTAAGAATGTCGATCCCGGACGGTTCACTCGAAGTAGAACGTGAGGACAATCATTTTGCTGCGCGCACTGTTCACGGAGTTGGTATAGGGCAGCATGCTTTTGTCGCGGATGTCCTTGTCGTGATTGGTGTTGAGGCAGTTTGTGAGGCCGTACATGAATTTCAGTTCGGGGCGCAATTTGAAGTAAGGCAGGTAGAAGTCGCAGCCCACCCCCACTTCAAGAAAGGCATCAAACTTTTTGAGTTTGAGATAGTCGTTGCCCTTTCCGCTGAGATTGACCATCGGATTAAGACCCGCCATCACGTAGGGGCGGTGGTTGTTGAAGCGAGGGGCGGCGGCGATGAGGTCGAAAGCCGACGACACATAGGCCGTCTTGAGATCTTGCCGCCGCTCGGTGGGAGCACCGTTTTCTTTCAGCAGGCTGTAGTTGCGAAACATGATGTGCCGCGCACCGAAATACATGGCGGGGGCCACACGCAGCTGGAAGTGGGTGCTGAGACGCAATTCGGCCAGTACGCCCACATTAAAACCGGCATCCCAGCGGTCTTGGTCGGTGCTCACGATGACTTGCTGCGTGGTGCCGTCATCATTGGTGATAGTCTGTGGCCCCACGTTCACAAACTCGAGGTCTTGCAGGTGTGTGCCCACAAGCACGCCGAAATGGAGGTCGCGCAAGTCGGTATAAGGCCTGTTCTGCACCGTGCGTTCCTGAGCGAGAAGGGCTACAGGCAGCAGGGTCAGGCAAATGATGGTGGATAGTCTCTTCATGCTGATTGTATAACGGCAAACGGGGTGCGATATTGTGCTGCCGTTTATTTCGAAATTGTTTAAATTAAGAAAAAAGTAATCATCATTTGTAGGTATATTAAAAATAATTACTACCTTTGCATCACACATAAGTAGGTATTCTACTCGTTGATATTATACAAAAACATTATAAACGAATTAAAGAAACAAGATTATGGCTTACGTAATTGGTAACGACTGTATCGCTTGCGGTACATGTATTGACGAATGCCCGGTAGGAGCAATCTCCGAGGGTGACATCTACTCCATCAACCCTGATGCCTGCACTGAGTGCGGCACTTGCGCTGATGTTTGTCCCAACGAGGCTATCAGCCTTCCCTAAACCTGGGACAACACTTTTGGTTACATAAAACAACAGGGCGGCTCCGGAGGGAGCCGCTTTCGTTTTGTCCTATGCATTTTGCCTCTTGGTTTTAGGTAGGAAAAACAAAGAGTAAGAGAAGCTATTACAAATGGAAGAACGGAATAGTGTATCAAATGGCAACAGATAGAGAGTTATTATACTTCAAAACAATAAATCCCCAATAGGATTCTTATACGGAGAACCTATTGGGGATTGGTATTAATGGGATAGTTGTTTTTTACTTGATGCCGAGAGCAGATTTGGCGTTAGCGTTGTCAGGATCTATCTCAAGGAGTTTTTTCCAATAGACATCACCCTCTTCCTTATTGCCGTTCACATAGTAGTAGGCACCCATGTAGTAGTAGGCCTGCTTGAGGTAAGCCTTGTCGTTGCTGCCTGCTGTGCTGTGTCCATTGACAATGCTAATGAGTTTCTCGTAGTAGGGCTTGGCAAGTCCCTGTTTCAGTTCAGGGTCGATATTAGCATTGACATTGGCGCGCATGTAGGTAGCATAGGCTTCGTAGTCGGGGAACTTGGTTGCAATGTCACCATACACCTTGTCGGCCTGCTTGAAGTAACCGACTTTTTGGGCATCAGTTGCTTTGTCGGCCGCATTGGTGTAAATCTCAGCCAAAGACATATAGTCATTGGCTGTAGCATCAGACTTCTTGCTGATATAAGCATTGTAAGCGGCGAGGGCGTTGTCCACATCACCGGCCTCAGAATAGACATCTGAGATGAGTTTGCGCACATCGTTGTTGTCCTCCATGGAGAGACTTTGCTTGAACATGTTTACGGCCTCGGTGTAGTTTTTGTCACCCATGTAAGCGTGGCCGGCCATCATGTAGTCGCGGGCGATGAGCTTGGCACTGTCGGAAGCGGTGAAGAGAGCCTTGGCAAATTGCACGGCTGTGGGATAGTCCTTTTTGGCCAGCGAGTTGTAGAACGTGAGACGGTTGAACACAGCGTCACGGGGATATTGTGCATTGCCGGCCTTAGCCACCTCAAGACTCTTGTCATTGTTACCATCAAAGTAGGCTGCAAGGGCATACTCGTGGAGCTGTTCCTTGTTGAGCTTGTTCATAGGCACACGACCGAAGAGCGTCACAGCCTGGTCGTACTTACGGGCCCCGTAGAAGAAGTGGGCACCTTCGGCATCAACAGGATAGTCGGGCATGATGGCGCGGAGTTCTTCGAGCGACTTGAAGGCCTCTTCCGGACTGCGGCCACGATACACGCTGGCATACTTGATGTAGCCACGGGGATTCTTCGGATCCATAGTCTTGGCATTCTGATACCACATGGCAGCCTGGCCACCATCGTCCTTGACAGCTTCGATGTCGCCTTGCAGGATATAGGCATCGCCGTAGTGGTTGTCTCGTTTGAGGGCTTCGTCGGCATACTTCTTGGCATTGGCAGTATCATTTACATCAAGGAAAGCGCGGCCAAGGCCTGTGAGTGCTTGGGCACTCTTTTTGTTGAGTTTATAAAAAGCCTTAACAGGCTCTTTGACAGCTTCCGCATTACCCTTGCTATCCTTGATAACTTTGGTGATGTTGGCAATCTGAGTTTTCACATCCTCTTGTGCCACGGCACCGGTGCTGAATCCTATCATCAGTCCGGCAATTGCTAAATATTTAATTGCTTTCATAATTCTTACTTTTGTTGAAAGTTAGACACACTTACAAAATATGCTTGTTATGGGAATGACGTATTACCCCATATAAAAGTTTCTATTCTTGACGAACATTAACATCCCTAACGGTCATGTCACCCCGATAAGGCAACAAGCCCGACTTGAAGATGATCATCTGCCCCTTAGGAGACTCGATGAAATGGGCAAAACCCCACGGTAACGCATTGAGCGGATCGTTGAGAAGGGCATAAATGGTGCGCACAAGTGGGTAGTTGCCATTGTAGATGTAATATTGGTAGGGTTTCCAGCTGTTCATAGGCGTGGCCTTGGCCATACTACTCACCGACACCACAGTAATGGCTTTGTTGAACGTGGTGTTGGTGGTGTCGCGCTTGTCGTTGAGCCAGTTGGAACCAATGACACCGATAGCATTGGGAGTCTTCTCCACATAGTCTATCACTTCTTTACTGGTCTTGGCAGCCATGATATTCTCACTTTTCATGGGCTTACCTTTAAGGATGGAGTCAACACACCAGTTGATGGCACTCGATTTCTGAGTATCGAACACGACTTCGATATCTCCTTTATTTGATGCCGGATTAAGCTGTTTCCAACTTTTGATTTTTCCACTGAGTATCCCACCGATGTCGTTGACAGTCAGGCAGGTGTCAGTGTTTGTCTTATTCACGATGAGAGCCAGACCGTCGTAAGCGATTTTGATCGCACGCGGCATGAATGTACGGTCTTGGAGATTCCTGAGTTCCTTAGAAGAGAAATCTCTGGAAGTGATCACCAGACAGATGTCTCCTTTCATGAGCTTATTGACTGCATCAGTCTCATTAGTATATATCGGCTTGAGACGAGCCTTGGGATATATACTCTCGAAGACCTCTCGCTCCTCTTCGATGATAGGACTAAAACTTTCGTCAGAGGCGAAACTAATCACCCCTGACGAATAAGTATCTGTCCTGCCCCCTTTGGGCTTCCGCTCGGAGCAGGAAACCCAAAGGGTGGCAGTGAGAGTCAATCCTACGATGATGTAAGATAGATGTTTCATATCATTTCGCGGCTTTACTGCAATCTGAATGATACAGGGACATTGTATTTCACACGCACGGCAGAACCATTCTGCTTACCGGGATTCCAGTTAGGCATGCTTTTTACAACGCGTGTAGCCTCACGATCGAGAGAGGGATCGACAGAGCGAACCACTTTCACATCGGTGATAGAACCGTCGCGCTCAACAACGAAAGATACAACCACACGACCCTGAACACCATTTTCTTGAGCCACAACGGGATATTTTACATTGCTGCTAAGATAGGACATCAGTGCCGAAGGACCTCCGGGGAACGACGGCATCTCTTCTACCACGTCAAACACCTTGTTCTCCTCAACGTGCTTGGGAGGTTCAGGCTGGGCGATTTCTTGCTCGGCCTTAAGCACTTCACCCTTGTCGGTGTTACCTTTCACGTCAAAAGCACCGATGGCTGTTTTGGAAGTGTTCAGATCACTCTGGGAAACAATCTCCTTCTTCACCTCGGAGTCTTTCTTGATGACAGGAGCCGTGAACTTGATAGAGCTTTTAACTTGCTTTACCTCTTGCTTCTTTTCAATCTTGACCTCGGTCTTCTTCTCTACCTTGGCTTTCTTCTTTTGAGACAAGGTGGCGAGCTCCACACCTGTGGTCACGGCCACTTTAGGCTTGTTGGCCTCAACGATGGCTTGAATACCGATGATGGATGCAATAATGGCAGCAGCAATGAGCATGATGATGATGGCGAGGATGTTGCGCTTGGTCACATTCCTACGGAGCTTGTAGGCACCGTAGGACTGGTTGCGCCCCTCGAACACCATTTCAATCCATGAAGGATCGTAAAGATCGATTTTTGACATTGTCTTTTCCTTTCTTTAATTGGTTAATCATTGATTACTTAATGCCTTTCAACTTGATAAGTTTCTCATCGTCAGGATTAATCTTGTCAATGACATACTTGCCAATACTGCAAATCTGCATTTCATCGAGAGCGTCAACCAAGTTTTTGTATGAGCAAGTCTCAAGGGGCTTGATAACAATTGTAAGGGTAGGAATCTTGTTAGGTTCGCCTTCAATGTTACCTTCCTTAATCTGGTTTAGGGCCTTCTCGTAAACACTGTCAGGCCATTGAGCCGGATTCTTGAGTCTTTTCTCGTCCAACTTTTGCTTAGCCAACATGATCTTTGCGACAGGCACGGTACCGTCTTCCGTCTGGTGCTCGATAAGCACTTTGCGGAGACCGCTTTTACCCCAAGTGGTTTCTTTCAACCAGTTGACGTCTTCATATTTGGGCAATCCCTCACCATAGTATATCTTGTCGTTTGCGCCAAGATAGAGAGTAATGGTTTGGGAAGCCTTTGTTTCCGACTTGTCGGCTTCATTCACGTTTTTATCGTTACTTGGCATGGTTAATTGCATCGTCTGAGGCTTGCTCAGAGAGGTACAGAGCATAAAGAATGTGATGAGAAGCATCATCATGTCAACCATAGGCGTGAAGTCCACACGGACATTCATTTTCTTTTGCTTTCCGCCGCCTTTTCCGTTTGTTGCTAATTCTGCCATTCTTTAGTCCTCCACCTTTTTATATGATGTAATCAAGTAGTAACGGTTCTCTTCCATGTCACGAAGCTCATCCATCACCTTCTTCACCACCTTGTAGGGAGTGTTCTGGTCAGACTTGATAGCGAGTTTGATGTCAGGATTGACTTCCTTTGCAGCAGAAACCCACTGCTGGAACTCGCTCTTACCCATGGTGCCATCGGACATCTTGACACTGTCTGTAGGAATGCCGAGTGTAGGCAGCACTGCTGACATGTCACTCTTGTCCTGACTCAGATAGTCGGAAAGTTTGTCGAGAGGAGCACCAAACATGGCGTCATCCTTGAACTTCTTGATTTGTTCGCCGTTCAGCGAGATACCGTTTTCGGCCGTAATCGTCTGAAGCGCGGCCTCCAAATCGGTAACCTTGTCCATACTCATGAATATCCTGCCGTCTTTGTTGACAAGAATATTCAGCACGTCTTTCTCGGGCACCTTAATCTCCGACACGGATCCCGGCGTAACAACCTTCACGGGCTCGTTCTTAACGAACGTAGACGTCAGCATGAAGAAAGTCAGCAGAAGAACCATCACGTCGGACATAGGGGTCATATCGATCCAGACGTCACTCTTCTTAATTTTTACTTTACCCATAGCGATAAATTTTTAAAGGGTTAGCAAAAATTAAGCCTCGTCTGCGTGGTTTGCTTCGTATGTCTGAGCGATAGAGTAACCAACCTCGTCAAGGGCGAATGTCAACTTGTCAATCTTGTTTGTGAAGTAGTTATAGGAAATAACTGCGCACCAAGATGTGGCGATACCGAATGCGGTGTTGATAAGAGCCTCAGAAATACCAGCAGAAAGAGCGAGAGAGTCGCCACCACCACCGGCTGCCAGAGCGGCGAACGAGCGAATCATACCGGTTACAGTACCGAGAAGACCGGTCAGCGTACCCAGTGTTACGATGGTAGCAATCAGCGGGAGGTTCATGGTCAAAGTAGGCATCTCAAGCTGAGTTGCTTCCTCGTGGGCCTGCTGGATCTTAGCCACCTTCTGAGACTTCTTCAATGAAGCATTGGCACCGTCGTTCATGGCCTTGTAGGCATTCAGAGAAGCGTAAACAACATTGGCTACGGAACCCTTTTGCTTGTCGCAGAGATCTTGAGCCTTCTTGAAGTCGTTGGCGTTCAGAGCTGCCTTGATGTTAGCAACGAACTTGGGCAGAGAGCCCTTACCGAAAGCGGTACGGAGAGCGAGAAGACGCTCGATGGAAAGTGCGATAACAGACAACAGAAGTGTGTGGATCACCGGCACAACAACACCACCTTTGTAGATAGTACCCCAGATATTGGAGTTCAGCACGGCACCTTCGGGATCACCATTGACGAAGTGAGAAGGAGAACCGAGGAAGAACTTGAAGAAGCACACTGCGATGATGAAGCATACAACGATAACCCAAAACGCTGCGCGGATACCTGTGAAGCCCTGAGATTTCTTAGGGCTGGCTGTTTGATTTGTAGTTGCCATAAATTTAAAATTTTAATTTTTAGTTATTTATAAAATTGTAATTAAATTCGTTAGTCACTTATCCATGCCGTGGTTATTGTGCAGACGCACCTTCCCTTTTGGCTGAGATTTACTGGCAAAGATAACAATTTAAAGATAACTATCCCCCTAATTAAGAAGTTTTAACGGGTAGTTTGCGCAAAAATATGCGCTTCCCCCGCCAAATCTCTGTTGCTGCCATGCAAGGTCATTTCAATTTGGCCAGTGTTTCCTTGATGCGCTTCATGGCTTCACGGATATTTTCGTCGCTGGTGGCATAGCTCATGCGGAAGCATTCGGGGTCGCCGAAAGCATCGCCACCAACGGTGGCAACATGGCCTTTTTCAAGAAGATACATGGCCAAGTCGGTGGAATTTCCGATGGTTGTAACCCCGTCGCTCTTGCCGAAGAAACTGCTGCATTTAGGAAACAGATAAAAAGCCCCTTCAGGCACATTGACCTCGAGACCGGGAATGGCTTTGGCCAACTCTACGATAAGGTTGCGACGGCGCTCAAAAGCCTGACGCATTTCTTCCACACAGCCTTGGTCAAGCGTGTAGGCAGCCTCAGCCGCTTTCTGGCTGACAGAACACGGACCACTGGTGTACTGCCCTTGGAGTTTGTTGCAGCCTTTAACGATCCACTCTGGAGCGGCGATATAACCGATGCGCCATCCGGTCATGGCGTATGCTTTCGACACACCGTTGACGATGATGGCACGTTCCTTCATACCCTTGGCCCGGGCGATGCTGGCATGTTTGCCAACATAATTGATATGCTCATAAATTTCATCTGCGAGCACATACAAGTCTTCATGATTACAAATTATCGTAGCCAGTTTGTCAAGCTCTTCCTGTGAGTAGACGCTACCCGTGGGGTTGCTGGGAGAGCATAGTATCAGCATTTTGGTTTTTGGTGTGATGGCAGCTTCAAGTTGATCGGCCGTCATCTTGAAATTCTGGTCGAATCCCGCATTGACAAAGACAGGCACACCTCCGGCGAGTTTCACCATCTGTGGATAACTCACCCAATAAGGGGTGGGGATAATCACTTCGTCACCATCGTTGACGAGTGCCATAATGGTATTACATACACTTTGTTTGGCACCATTGCTCACAAGCACTTCAGATAGCGCATAGTCAAGGGCGTTTTCTCTTTTTAGTTTGGCGACAATGGCTTTCCGCAGGTCGGCATATCCCGGAACGGGCGAATACTTCGAATAGTTCTCATCTATAGCCCGTTTGGCAGCCCGCTTGATGTGGTCGGGAGTGTTAAAGTCGGGTTCGCCGACACTCATGTTGATTACATCAATCCCTTGAGCTTTCATCTCACTGCTCTTCTGCGACATCGCCAGCGTGGCTGAAGGTGCCAATCTGTTTAGACGATCTGATAATTGTGCCATATTTTAATAATACTGAAGTTATGCTGATGCAAAAGTAAGCATTTTATTCTTTATGGAGAAGAAATGGTGGCAATATTTCAATGTTTGTTTTGAATTTATGTCATTTTTGTCATATTCCAAGTTGCAAGCCGTCGGTGTGGCGACATCTGGTCGTCAGCTTCTTCGTTTTGCCCCCATTTCCCAGCCCAACGGAGAGGGGGACAAAAACAAAAGGAGGACAAAAACAAAGTTTCGTTCTCCTTTTTTAAATTGATGCCTGAAATGTTTTTCTCCCGTTTCTCAGACAAAGTGCAGGATATGGCCCATGCGCTCGCGCTTGGTGGCCAGATAGCGTTTGTTGTAGGGGTTGGGGGTAATCTCGATGGGCACATTCTCAACAATCTCCAGTCCGTAGGCTTCCAGCCCCACCCGCTTCACCGGATTGTTGGTGATGAGACGCATCTTGTGGATACCCAGATGGCGGAGCATCTGTGCCCCGCAGCCGTAGTCGCGCTCATCAGGCTTGAACCCGAGGTGGATATTGGCATCCACCGTGTCGTAGCCCTCTTCCTGAAGCTTGTAGGCGGCCATTTTGTTCATCAGCCCTATGCCACGGCCTTCCTGCTGCATGTAGACGACCACCCCCTTCCCTTCTTTCTCGATCATCTGCATGGCCTTATGCAGCTGTTCGCCACAATCACAACGCTTGCTGCCGAGAATGTCGCCGGTGGCACACGACGAGTGTACACGCACCAGCACGGGTTCATCCTCCTCCCACTTGCCTTTGACAAGGGCAAAATGTTCCATGCCGTTGCTGGTCTGGCGGAAGGGAATGAGATGGAAATGCCCGTATTCGGTGGGCATGTCCACATTGGCGCCCACCTCGATAAGCGATTCCTTTTTCAAGCGGTAGGCTATCATGTCTTTGATGGAAATCACTTTTAAGCCATATTCCCGACCAAACTCGAGAAGTTGGGGCAAACGGGCCATGGTGCCGTCTTCATTCATGATTTCCATAAGCGCACCGGCCGGATAGAGACCTGCCATGCGGCAAAGGTCGATGGCGGCTTCGGTGTGGCCGCTGCGACGGAGCACGCCATTGTCCTGCGCATAGAGCGGATTGATATGTCCGGGCCGACCAAATGTCTGCGGGGTCGATGCCGGGTCAGCGAGCGCCCGGATGGTGGCTGCCCGGTCGTGGGCAGAGACACCGGTGGTGCAACCTTCGAGTTTGTCAACGGTCACGGTGAACGGCGTACCCAACACAGAAGTATTGTCTTGCACCTGACGAGGGAGATCCAGTTCGTCGCATCGGCTGATGGTGATAGGGGCACACAGCACACCACGCGCATGTTTGAGCATGAAGTTCACTTTCTCATCGTCTATTTTCTCGGCGGCGATAATGAGGTCACCCTCATTTTCACGGTCTTCATCATCGACTACGATAACGAATTTCCCTTCTTTAAAGTCTTTTATCGCGTCTTCTACGCTATTGAGTTTATATTCTTCCATTTGTACCTTATTATATATGTTGCTGAAATATCTGAGTGGGATGCCGGTATATGGAGGTTCATTCCGTACAAACCGGCCCCAGTTCTTTAATTCGTTCCGTGATGTTAGCACAGGTTTGGCGGATGAGCCTCAAGTCGCGCAGCAGTCTCAGGCGGAAGCGCCACATGCGCAGATAGAGGAAGAGTCCTACGGGGAGGACGAAAGCTGCCGTGACATTCATCCACTTGCGCTCGAAAGGCCGCGTGTGCGCCTTAACCGCCATCACGGGATATTGGTTGAGCTCGTGCAGAATCACCTTGTCCTTCGTGTTGGAAAGGTCTTCTATCACGGCCTCCAACTCGTCGTTGATGCGCTCTATCTCGTGGTCGGGGCGGTATCTGAAAAACACCTTGATGATGTTGGGGGCCTGCACCAACCGGTGGCTTTGGCTGTAGGCGGCAACATCGTTGCCAATCCGTGTCAGCCGCTCTGCATCGCCGTTGTAGTCGGGGGGCGTGATGATCACCTCTTTTCTGAAAAGGTGACGCTTGATGCGGACACCCATTATCTTCATGAAGAAATTGCGGTAGAGATCCATGTTGAACACCATCGAGTCGTTGATGGCTTTGTAGGTGACAAAGGCTGCCAGCGGTATCAGCACTGCCGGGGCCAACCCCTTGCCGAACCATACGGCCCACATGCCTCCACGCGCCATTCTGTAACCGGTGTTGTCGAGGATGTAATACACGATGAACACGAGCACGGAGACGATGACCGGTACTCCCAGTCCGCCTTTCCGGATGATTGCCCCCAAGGGTGCTCCGATGAAGAAGAAGATGAGGCAGGAGAAAGCCAAGGTGAACTTGTTGATGGCCTCTATCTCGTGTTGGCGGATGATGCGGTCTCCGTCACCTGTTATCATGCCTTTGAAGTCCATGTCGCCCATGTCGCCCTGCACTCTGCTCAAGGCACTGTTCACGGCAGCGAGCTTGCGGTCGGCCGGTAGCCGGTTGAACAGGGTATCGGGGTTCTCTGCCTTGCCGTTCTTGAGCAATCTGTCCACGCGCAACGAGTCGGCTTTGCTGATGCTCGCTTTTGCGTAATATATTTGCTGTCCGTCGTTGTAATACACCCGGCCGATGCTGTCGTAGACATGGTTGAGGGAGTCGATGTCACTCTTGATTCTGCCCAGACTCTTGGCCTTGGCATTGTTGGAGAGCGAAGCGGCATCGGTCATGTTGAAGTCGGCGTCGAAGTCGAGCACAATCTTCTTCGACGAGAAAGTCTCCCGCCGATAGGGCACCGATGCACTGTTCCCCAGTTCCTGCGACTGCATGTTTTCAAACCATTCCCCACTCCACAGTGTCAGCACGAGGTGCTTCTTCTCTGCCGTCGACTGCAACATGCCCGAGTCGGCCAGAATGATGGCCGCATCCTCATAGCTGTTGGTCATCCGGTAGATCATGATTCCGTAGAGTTTGCCCGTCTTCACATTTTTCTTCTGCACATAGAGGTTGCAGTTGGGGATGCCGTCGTAGAAGATACCCTCGGGGATTTCCAGTTCCGGACTCTTCTGCTTCATCGAGATGAGCAGCTGGGTGATCTTCATGTTGGCCTGCGGACCTATGTTGTTTTGGAAATAGAACGAACAGCCCATGACCACCACCGTGATGAAAATCAGCGAGCGGAAGGTCTGCATCAACGAAATGCCTGCGGCCTTGATGGCCGTGAGTTCAGAGCTTTCACCCAGATTTCCGAATGTGATGAGAGAGGAGAGGAGGATGGCCAAGGGCAAGGCCTGCGGCACGAGCATCAGACTCATGTACCAAAAAAACTGGGCCAGCACCTCCATAGAAAGGCCCTTGCCGATGAGCTCGTCGATATACCTCCACAGAAACTGCATCATCAGCACAAACTGGCAGATGAAAAAGGTACCCACAAAGAGCAAGCCAAACTGTTTGGCTATGAAGATATCTAATTTTTTGATGCGGAGCATTCTTGCCTTGTCTCTATCATCTTAACTGTATCAAAGTGCAAAAGTAGCACAAAAAATTCAGATTCTATCCATTATTACAGTTTTTTATCATAAAAGCCACGACTGCCCGATTCTTTGTTTACTCTCCGCTTGGTTAAGTTGAGATGGCCCGACAATGCTCCACCAAACTGCCTCCATACACCCTTCATTTACCATTCTATGGCATAAAGGCTATGCAATCAAATGCTTTTTAGGATCAACGAATGTTGCATAGTGAAACACCTCCGGACAGAATAAATGTCAAACTAATTATTCGTTTTCGACCTCTCTGCTTGCAATATTCGCAACCAACAACCCACGGGATGCAAATACGCGATTTTTGGCGATGTTTCCAAGACGCTGACAATCAGCCGTTTGAATTTTACTGACACGATTTCGGGGCCAAAAACAGGCCTAAAAGGGTCCAAACGGGCTTGCAAAAGGGCCACAGTTGTCGTATAACTGTGGCCCTTTCGACGAGAAAGTGTGGCCCTTTCAGAAGTTCGATGGGCCCGAATGAGCAAATCGGTGGGCTTTTCCTGTGTTCTGAAGCTGGTTTCTCATTCTGGTTGGAGAATTTTGACGGATATGATTTTGTTCATATTATTCGCCGCCATCCGGTATCTTCTGGAGGTACCTTTCACCGATTTTTGCCGATGTGTGGCCAATACATATATTCATTTCCGCAACCAGCCATCAACCATCCCGGTTTTTGCCAATCTGTTTACCCGGTTCGACGGGAGTCGTCCCTTTCCTATTTAATTGTAATTTTCAAGACTTTATCGACAGAAGGAACGGGGAAAGTGTTTCCGACTTTACTGATGGGCTTGCTTTCTGCCTGCGGTGTTCCGCCGAAAAGCGCCTGTCTGTTACCGGCTCCGGGATATTGATCAACGCCTGTTCCGGAATCAAGGAGGGTTGTCTTACCGGTAATGTCACCGTTCGAACCGGCCGGAATGGCCTGCTCATTGGCATAGAACCAGTCGTTGGAGAAGCCAAACATGGTAGCGTATGCGAGCTTGTCTCCGGCCTCAACCTTGTACTGTGCCATGACCTTTTGACCGGGACCCACAGGGGCCGTGCCGGCAACGACAACACTTTTCACACCTTTCATCTTTTTCAGACTCTCCTGCAACTTGCTTGCATTGCCCATTTGTGCCAAATCTTTCAGTCCCATGCCGCTATCTTTCTTGCCGAGTTCGTAGATGGGATTTTTCTCACCTTGATACACAACCACAAGCACCGGGGAGATGCCGGTGATGATGCCGGTGTTGGCTTCCACTTTCATTTTCAGCTTGTCGATATTCCCCATTTGGGCAATGTCTGTCATCTCCGGATTAGACTTTTCTCCCGGTGTGAAGAAGGGCTTCTCTGCAAGCAGTTTGCTGCCGTCAAAGGTAGACACGGCCCACACGCCGGGTGAGAACGGAGTCTCGTTGTCCGTGCCGGCAGAAGTGTTTTTGAGGGTGAGCGTGAACTCGGAGGTCGGTTCGTCATAAGCCAGCATCACTTTCATGAGTTTGGCAACATCCACTCCCTTCACCTCCATGATGGGGTTCGACTCTTTTGCGTCTGTCATACCGACTTTCGTCCCGTTATCCCAAAGTTTCACTTGTGCAGACACATCTCCTGTCATTGCCTTCCCCTGTGCGTCAAACAGTTTGATGCCGGGCTGACGGGAAGCGAAAAACCAGTCTTTGGACTTCCCATACATCATGGTAAACATCAGTGCCTGCCCTTTGCCAGCCTTAAACTTGAAGCTGACGCTCTCTCCGGGTTGAATGACGGGAGATTTTCCCGTGTTTTTGAACGCCCCGCTCTCCACAAAGAGTTTCGGTGCGACGATGTTTTCAACTGTCAGGGTGCGCATACTGCCCGTAGAAGGCTTCATGTCATCATCCTTACTGCAAGAAGCAAACACCATACTTGCTAACACTACTGCCGACAAAGCGGCGCCAAATTGAATCTTTTTCATTGCTTTTAGTTGTTTTATACGATTATATTATTTAATAAGAGGATGTCATTTCCGCATCATGTTTTTCCTTGTCGTTGGACATTGACCGACCGAGCAGCATCAACCCGAACCCCAAATAGGCCAAATCCTTGACGATGAAAAAGTCGGCTATGGGCACGCCGTCCCTGATTCTCCACACTCCGGGGGCGAAGAATAGAAAACTGAGCGTGACAAGGAAGGTACAAACAATTCCCACCCCTGCATACAGGCTCAAAGAATGAAATTTGATGGATAAAAGGAGTACGACTGCAAGTGATATTTCCACGATACCGACAAAGTTGGAAACGCTTTGCTGGCCGAACATGTCGTATGCCCAAAAACTGAAAGGATGGTATTCGATTAAAGGTCTGATGGCTGCCGCCTCTGTCGGTGTGAACTTAAAGATACCGATCCACAAAAGAATGGCAGCGGTGCCGAACAGGGTAACATTGTACCCGATTTGATAGAGTCTGTTGCCCGAAAGCAGCTGTTTCCATATCTTCATCCTGTCAGATTCTTGAAATTTATGACTATGTTTAGTGAATGCCCTTGAAGGGCTTTTCCACCTGTATAGTCGTCAACTTCTTCTAATCCTGACAGAAAAATGACGCTAAGAAGACATTTTTTTTCTTAGTTTATCCTTAAACTGCTGTATCTCAAGGTTTTCAAAGTGCATATTTTTTTTGTCTTCCGATGCTTTTTTAGTGAGAAGACCGTCTATCATCTCCACTTTCTTGGCATAGGCAGCACACCATTTACACACAGCCAAGTGAGCGCGAAGCCTCATCCGCTTCACGAACGGGAGCTCGCCGGCCCTTTGCTGCTCTATCTGCAACGGCACATGGCTGCAAGGCATAATGATGATATGAATCAATCTGCTGATCAATGCTTTCATAACTTCTCAAACCAGTTTACTTCTATACATTTTCTTAGTTGCATACGGCTGCGCTGAAGAATCTTCCAAAGATTAGTCGTGGCAATGTTCAACTCCTGACAAACTTCATTGGCTTTTCTCTCTTCCATATAGTAGAGTTTCACCGTGACTTTCCATTGGGAGGGAAGATGGTCTATACACTTATCCAAGGTGTTCATCAGTGCATGCCGGTCTTCCCCCTCTTCGATACCCCTCGACCATTCGTGAAGGACGGAATCATCTGTCCATGTCCCCGTCCTGTCAAAGAACTCCGGCATATTGACAACTTCCGGCTTGCGGTATTTATCCCGATAAAAATCTGCGGTTTTGTTTTTCAAGATATGCAGCAACCATGTCAGCGGCGTGCTCTTTCCCTCGAAAGTGTGATAGGCTGCAGCCGCGGCAATAAAGACTTCCTGAACCACATCCATAGCGTCTTCCTTGTTTCTCATGGTCGACAAAGCTCTGTTCAGAAGGGGTTCCGAATAGCGTTCAATCCAAGTATTTATCTCTTCGTGCTCTTGCGTCATATTTCTGTCAACTCTTTTGGGTCGTCATGCGCCCGTTTTTCAAAACGAGGGTCGAAGCTTGGAGTTTCTTGCTGCTGTGGTTGAAGATGACGGCCGGATCGATGCGACGCCCCTTGAAGTGGACTTCAAAGTGCAGATGCTCGGTGGTGGCACGGCCCGTGCGGCCCGTGAGCCCTATCACTTGCCCGGCTTTCACCTTTTGCCCCACCTTCACAAAGTTTCTCGACTGATGGCTGTAAAGGGTCTCAAAGCCGTAGGCATGCTTGATGGTGATGCAGTTGCCATAACCGTAGTGGGCACAAGAGAGGGTGACAACTCCGTCGAAAGCGGCCAAGACTTTGTCGTTGGGACAGGTCTTGATGTCTACGCCGGAATGCTTGCGTTTGCCACCGTATGGACTTATCACATGACTGCCCGGCAACGGATAGGCCCAATGCTCACGGGCTATCTTCTCCAAATCGATTTTAAATTCTTTCGACTGTTCGTAGGTCAGCTCGTCGGACGGGTCGAGACTGGTGGGTGTCTCACACTTACGTTCGGCTGAAGCCTCTTTCTCCCCCACCATGGAAACGGCCACCCGAGAGCCGTTTTTCTTGCAAAGCAGTGTCTGCTTGCGCAACCGATGGCTCTTAATGTCTATCACTGTAGAGGGATTGATGCGCGCGCCATTCACCATGATGGCAAAATCGCAATACGCCCGTCCGCCTTTGCCGCCTACGATAGCTATGGTCTGTCCGGCTTTGACGCTTTGCCCCACTTTGACCAGATTCTGAGCATTGTTGGCATACACCGTTTCCAACCCATTGTCGTGACGCACCACAACCACATTGCCATAGTCGGAATGATGTCTGGAGAGACGCACCACGCCATCGAACATGGCTTTTACGGCATCTCCCTCCTTGGTTTCAATGGAGAGGAAGAAGTTGGTTTTCTGTTCAGCCTTGCCCACAGGCAACGGAAAAGAGTAGTCACCGGCACCGACTGTGCCAAATTCAACAGTGAAGGCATCGCTCTTGTCAAACAGTCCGGGAGTGGCAATGCTTATCTGCTGTTGCTCGGCCGCCGTAAACTGGTTGCGGGCCGGTGCAAAAGCCGTTATCGCTGCAAAGAGCGCAATGCCTATAAGAAAAAAATGTAGTCGTGGATTTCTCTTCATTATTCTGGGAGATTTAGGGGCATTATCTAAGCACAATGCCGGTATAGATGCGGCCCGACTCGATGCCGAGCCTGCGGGCGGAGAAAAACTCGTCGCAATGGTCGTAAGTGCAAATGCCCGCAGAAAGGATTTGGCGTTCGGGCACTCCTGCCTCCACAAGTTGCAACCGGTTGCATTCCGGCAGATCGATGTGCCACTTGTCATACATCTTGGCAATGCGCTCCATGTCGTTGCCCAACTGTGCAAATTGCTCATAGACCTCTTGCCCCACCTCAAAGTTGGCAAGCGATATGCCCGGGCCAATCACGGCCATGAGGTCTTGGGGCACCGCCTTGAAACAATGATGCATCTCCACCACCGCCTTGTGGGCTATCTTGTTGAGCGTGCCACGCCAACCGGCATGTACGGCAGCGGCGGCATGGTGGGCCCGATCGTAGAACAAAAGGGGAATGCAGTCGGCCGTGGAGACTCCGATGCAGACTCCCGGCACATCGGTCATCACACAGTCGATGCCTTCGAGCAGCATCTGCCGCACCCTTCCGGGCAAGCCGAAAAACTCCTCGGCTATCATCCGGCTCTCGATGCCGTGGGTCTGGTGAGGGATGATGAGCCGGTCTTCGGCCACGCCAAGCTCCTTGGCAAGCAGTCGGCGATTGGCAGTTACATGTGATTCGTCATCGCCACAAAAAGCATTGACATTGAATCCGCCATAGCACCCACAACTCACACCACCTTTACGGGTGGTGGAAAAGGCCGACACGCGGTCGGCCATATCGTAAATTTTCAGGACAGGGGGATTCATCTGCAACTATTCTTCCTCCTCATATTCAAAATCGTCGAGCTCTTCAATGTCTTCCACCTCATCGCTGTCGACAAACAGGATTTCATCTTCTCCTTCGTCTTTCAGCTCGGAAGAAAAACGGCTCATGTCCTTATCGCGATGCACCAATGTGTCTTCAGCCGTTATGTCCTGCAACTTGTTGCTCTCCGAATTGAGTTCGCGCCAAAGGACATCTTTCAGTTCGCTGAGTCCCAAACCGGTAACCGACGAGATGAAAACCACGGGCAGGTCGGTGGGCAAAGTCTCCCGGAGCATCTCGATGAGTTCTTCGTCAAGCAAATCGCACTTGGTCACGGCCAGCACCCGATGCTTGTCGAGCATCTCGGGATTGAACTGCCGAAGCTCGTTGAGCAGCACTTCATATTCACGCTTGATGTCGTCCGTGTCACCGGGCACCATGAAGAGCAGCAGCGAGTTGCGCTCAATGTGCCGGAGGAAACGGAGTCCGAGTCCTTTCCCTTCGCTCGCCCCTTCGATGATGCCGGGAATATCGGCCATCACAAACGACTTTTGGTCGTGATAGCTTACAATGCCCAGACTTGGTTCAAGGGTGGTGAAAGGATAGTTGGCTATCTTTGGCCGGGCACTCGACAAAGCTGAGAGCAAGGTCGACTTGCCGGCATTGGGGAAGCCCACAAGTCCCACATCGGCCAAGAGCTTCAGTTCGAGGATAACGGTCATCTCCTGCATCGGTTCACCGGGCTGCGCATAGCGCGGAGCCTGATTGGTGGAAGTGCGGAACTGGAAATTGCCCAATCCGCCACGACCGCCCTTTAGCAGCATCACCTCCTGTCCGTCGTAGGTGACATCGCACACATACTTACCCGTCTCGGCATTATAGACCACCGTCCCGCACGGCACATCGATGTACATGTCTTTGCCATCGGTGCCGTGGCACTTGTCTCGTCCGCCATTGCCTCCATGCTCGGCATAGACATGCCGTTGGTATTTCAAGTGCAGGAGCGTCCAATAGTTATGGTTGCCGCGCAAGATGACGCTTCCGCCCTTGCCGCCATCGCCACCGTCGGGACCACCGTTGGGATTGTATTTCACATGACGAAGGTGCATAGAGCCTTTACCGCCCTTGCCCGAGCGACAATAAATCTTAACGTAGTCTACAAAGTTACTTTCCATAAGTGAGGTGATAGGTGTTAGGTGATGGGTGGTATCTTAAGTGATGGGTGTTAGGTGATGGGTGTTAGGTGATAGGTGTTAATGATTAGTCCTATCAAAAACAAGGAGGAAAGAAATGAGCGACAGCAGCCAAACAGCAATCGCTGCATATCATTAACACCTATCACCTAACACCCATCACCTACCACCTCATAAGCCATCCACCACTTCGGCTATGCGGCTGAAGATTTCTTCAACAGTGCCCAAGCCTTCCACATGGTGGTGGATGCCTTCTTTCGCATACCAGTCGATGAGCGGGGAGGTCTGTGTATGATAAACATTGAGACGCTTCTTGATGGTCTTCTCGTTGTCATCGGAGCGGCCGCTCTCCTTACCGCGATTGATGAGTCGGGCCATCAGTTCGTCTTCGGGGACAGAAAGCTCTATCATGGCTGCCACTTTGTGTCCGCGCTCGGCAAGCATCTTCTTCAGGGCCTCAGCTTGGGGAGTGGTACGGGGAAAGCCATCGAATATCACGCCGGCATGTTCTTTGCCAAAACCGTCGTAGACACTGGCCAGAATGTCAACCATCAATTCGTCGGGAATCAGCTGCCCATTGTCAATATAACCTTTGGCCGTCTTGCCAAGTTCCGTTCCGTTCTTGATTTCGTTGCGAAGCACGTCGCCCGTAGAGATGTGACCGAGACCGTATTTCTCAATCAGCTTGTCGCTCTGAGTGCCTTTGCCTGCACCCGGAGCACCGAAAATTACAATATTCTTCATCTTTTACCTTATATATAAAGTATGTGTTTGGATTATGCGTTGCCAACGGGACTGCCCCCTTCCCCTCTTGCGCCCTATTCGCTCACGAGCGTGTAGATGTCACGCAAGCCACGCCCCTGCTGGTCGTAGTCAAGGCCGTAGCCGAGGATAAAGTCATTAGGAATATTCATCACCGTGTACTCGATGTCCAAAGGCACCAACAGTTTCTCCGGCTTCACCAGCAATGAGCATATATGGATAGACTCCGGCCTGCAGGCCCGCAGGCTCTCCAGCATGTGCGCCATTGTGAGTCCCGACTCGATAATATCTTCCACGATGATGACCGTCCGCCCGGTGAGGTCGGCATTGATGCCCACCAACTCTTTCACCTTGCCCGTAGAGGCCGTACCCTCGTATGAAGACAACTTCACAAACGAGATTTCACACGGAATGGTGAGCATCCTCATCAAGTCGGCCGCAAAAATAAAAGAGCCGTTCAACACAGCCAACAAGAGCGGGTTCTTGCCCTCCATGTCCTTGTTGATACGGTCGGCAACCACTTTTATTTTCTCCATGATTTCGGCTTCGGGGATAGAAGTCTTGAAGGTCTTGTCCTTTATTCTAATGGTACCCATTGTCCCTCTGATTATTATTTTGGTGGCAAAATTACGAAAAATATGCGTAACTTCAGCCATCGTGGGACAATTTTTCACTTTTAATTATATGTTGCTGACATCGGGAAATCAGCGAAAGAGAATGCGTCCACCCACAGTCAATGGAGCTGTTTTTGATTTAGCCTCTATGCAAAAATGCGCTTTAAACTTCACAAAATGTTCCTACGATTTATAACTTAAACAGCAAGAAACAAGTTTTTCTGTACGCAAGGGGATGCAAATTCCAAGATTATTTGTAATTTTGCCCTTGATATGAAGATTTTCACAAGTGCTCAGATACATGAGCTTGATAAATATACGATCGAACACGAGCCGGTGAGTTCCATCAACCTGATGGAGCGGGCGGCCAAGGCACTCACCCACGCCATCACCGAGGACTATTCGACCCGCACACCCGTGGTGGTGTTTGCCGGTCCGGGCAACAACGGGGGCGATGCACTGGCTGTGGCACGCCTGTTGGTGGAAGAGGGATACGATGTGAGCGTGTACCTCTTCAATGTACACAACCATTTATCCGAAGACTGTGCCGCTAACAAACAACGGCTCACGGAGATGAAAGGGTTGAAGAAATTCACGGAAGTGACGCTCAATTTTGATCCACCTGAATTGGGGGCCGACACGCTGGTGGTGGACGGACTGTTCGGCAGCGGACTCAACAAACCGCTCGCCGGCGGGTTTGCAGCCATGGTGAAATACATCAACCAGTCACCAGCCCGGGTGGTGAGCATCGATATGCCGTCGGGACTGATGTGCGAAGACAACACGTACAACATACGTCAAAACATTGTCCGGGCCGACCTTACCCTGACCTTGCAACAGAAGAAGCTTACCATGCTGTTGGCCGACAATCAGCCTTACATCGGTCGGCTACGGGTGCTTGACATCCGGCTCTCGCCGGAATATATCAACAAGACCGAAAGTCAGTACACCCTACTCGAAGAGAGCGACTTGCGGCCCCGGCTGCTCCATCGCAGCGACTTCGCCCACAAGGGCAGCATGGGCAATGCGCTGCTTGTGGCGGGTAGCTACGGCATGGCAGGGGCAGCAGTGCTCGCAGCCCGGACCTGTCTGCGGGCAGGAGTGGGCAAAGTGACGGTTCACACACCCAAGCGCAACTACGACATCATGCAGATGGCTGTGCCCGAGGCAGTGATGCAGATGGATCATGAGGAGACCTACTTCTCCGAGGCGGTGGACACGGAGGATTTCGACGCACTGGGCATCGGCCCCGGACTGGGCCAACTCGAGAATACGGCCATCGCTCTCATCGCACAGATTCGTCGGGCCACCTGCCCGCTCGTCATCGACGCCGATGCCATCAACATCCTTGCCAACCACCGCGCCTGGATGCAACAGCTGCCGAGGGACATCATCCTCACACCTCACCCGAAAGAGTTTGACCGCCTCTCGGGAGGGACAAGCAATGGAGACTACGACCGGTTGCATAAAGCCCAGCAGATGGCGGAGCATCTACATGCTTACATCATACTAAAGGGACACTATTCGGCACTTTGCCTGCCCAACGGCCAGGTGGAATTCAACCCCACGGGCAACAGCGGCATGGCAACAGCAGGCAGCGGCGATGTGCTCACGGGCATCATCACAGGACTGTTGGCACGGGGATACCAGCAGGCGGATGCCTGCCGACTGGGCATGTATCTGCATGGGCTGGCTGGTGACATCGCTGCCCGGGAAAAGGGGAGGGAAAGCCTCATCGCCGGGGATATCATCGACTACCTGCCGCAAGCTTTCCACAGGTTGGAGGATTAAAGGGTAAGCAAGGGCCGGAGCGGGAGAGAGGGAAAGTCGGAACAGGCGTTCCGACGAACCCAACCCGGAAAACGGGTGGACACACCCCTACTATCAACCTGTCAAGGATGGGACGGAATGGAGAAAGAACCCGAAAGACGAGCTAAAGGAAACACAGAGAGGCCGACTTGTCTTGCAAGAGAAAAGCCAACGAAGATGAATCGCCCTATACACAACAACACCCAAAAGCGGGAACCCACAATGATGGATTCCCGCTTTTTATAACTATTATTTTGCTAATGAAAACAATATTCAAATCATACCATACCCTCCTCGCACGGTGGCGAGGAAGGCAGAAATATTAGTCGAGCTGTGCGAGCTTGTTGTCGGAGCCCAAAACCTCCTTGATCTTGTGCTCGTAGAGTTCTGTCATGAGGTCGCGAGCAGGGCCGCAATACTTGCGCGGATCAAACTCTCCGGGCTTCTCGGCAAGCACCTTGCGCACAGCAGCGGTGAAAGCAAGACGAGAGTCGGAGTCGATATTGATTTTGCAAACGGCACTCTTGGCAGCCTTGCGGAGCTGCTCCTCGGGGATACCTACGGCATCGGGAAGCTTGCCACCGTACTTGTTGATCATGTCAACATACTCCTGAGGCACGGAAGAAGAACCGTGGAGCACGATGGGGAAGCCGGGCAACTGCACCATGATGGCATCGAGCACATCGAAAGCCAAGGGAGGAGGAACGAGACGGCCGGTCTTCGGGTCGCGCGTACACTGCTCGGGAGTGAACTTATAGGCACCGTGGGAAGTACCAATAGAGATGGCCAGAGAGTCAACACCCGTGCGGCTCACAAAATCGATAACCTCCTCGGGCTTGGTGTAGTGGGACTCTGCTGCTACAACATCGTCTTCCACACCGGCCAAAACGCCAAGCTCACCCTCAACGGTCACGTCGAACTGATGAGCATAGTCAACCACCTTCTTGGTCAGGGCGATATTCTCTTCATAAGGCAGGGAAGAACCGTCGATCATCACGGACGAGAAGCCCATGTCTACACAGCTCTTGCAGGTCTCGAAGCTGTCGCCGTGGTCGAGATGGACAACGATCTCGGGATGCTTGCAACCCAATTCTTTAGCATACTCCACAGCACCCTGCGACATGTAGCGCAACAGTGTGGCATTGGCATAGTTGCGGGCCCCCTTCGACACCTGAAGGATCACAGGAGACTTGAGATCGGAAGAGGCCTTGATGATGGCCTGCAACTGCTCCATATTGTTGAAGTTGAATGCCGGAATGGCGTAACCGCCGTTGATGGCTCTCTTGAACATCTCGCGTGTGTTCACGAGACCTAAATCTTTGTAATTAACTGCCATAATTCTATGATTTATTAAAAAATGAATAATTCTCAAACTGCTTAAACTGATTGCAAATTTAACATTTTCTTTTGTCAATGCAAAAAGATAGAATGTTTTTTAATGTTGCAATGAAGTTAAAAAGTTTAATAATCAGCGTTTAACAGTCGGAAGCGGAGGTTTTGCAAACTGCATTTTGCAAAACCTTTGACAAAGACAAAGAGCCCCCACATTACATTCCCATAAGGATCGCAGACATAAAAGCAAACAGGGAGCACACACATGTACTCCCCGAACTGACAGCCTTTTGCTGTAAAAAATTATTTTTCCGTATCGATCATTTTCCAAATACCTGCAGCCAAAGCACCACCGGCAAACGGACCAACGATGAAAATCCACAGGTTGGCCAATGCCGTGCCGCCTTGGAAGATGGCCGGACCGATGGAACGTGCCGGATTGACGGATGTACCGGTATAGCGGATGCAAGCCAAATGGATGAGCACCAATGCAAGACCGATGGCCAAACCGGCAAAGTTGTTGGTAGCTCCATTGGTCTTGGCAGTTGCACCAAGCACCACGAGTACAAACACGCAGGTGAAGAAAATCTCAGCCAAAAGACCTCCCAAGACGGGAATTGTGCTGGCACCGTTGGCCTGCAGGTCGTTGGCTCCCGTACCGCTAAGCCCGGCAGCTGAGGTCAGCACAAAGAGGATGAACGAACCAATGACGGCCCCGATGACCTGAAACACCATGTACATACCTGCCTCCTTGGCCTGCATACGACCGCTGAGAAGACAACCGAGCGTGATGGCGGGATTGATGTGGCAACCGGAGATGCCACCGATCGTATAGGCCATAGCCACCACAGAGAGGCCGAAGGCCATGGCTGTACCTATCACCGTCTCGGGATCACCATTGTTGCAACCCAGGCTCACAGCCACGCCGCAGCCCATTAACACCAGCACCATCGTGCCGATCATTTCTGCTAAATACTTTTTCATAACTTTCTTATTGTTTTAAATATGTGTGTCAATCTGTTTGTTCCATCAAAGAAGCTCTCATGAAAGATAACGTAAAGACGGACAATTTATTTTAAATTGACAAAGAAAAAACATCGAATGGCTCTCCAGAAGGTCATTTTCCAAGATATTTGAAATCTTCAAAGAGAGCACTTCCGCTGCCGGAGGCATACATACCCAACAGTACACCGGTGAATCCGCCGGCCACTTCCGAGCTTAGCAGACTACAATTAAGTTCACCTAAAGCATCGTAGTTCACGCCGTCTTCACTATAAAAGAATGTGTACATCAATCCGTCTGAAGTCACCTTCAGCCACACCTTGTCGGAAGTGACCGTGGCTCCTTGCACCACATAGTCGATCGCCTTCAGTTTACACCGCAACTCCACCCGATAACCGGACACAGGATTGGGGGCGATGTACAAATCGTAATGGCCGTCGTTGATCTGATAGACCGTCAGTCCGGCCTCAGCTCCGCGAGTCCGCACCACAGCTTCGGCCTCCACCACAGCATGTTCCTGCCTTCGCCCGACAAACGACGGTTGGTTGTTTCCCGTGAGTGTGCCATGCGCCTTCATGGTCAACGAACCGTCTTTTCCGTACAAATAGTTCCCCTCTATCGGATTTTGAATATACACCCATTCCACCCCCGACATTCGTTTTTCTTCCTTCGCTGATGCGACTTCCACCTCGCCCGGGTGCAACAGGGCCGGCATCGACATAAGCGTGTCGACGGGCTGTCCGCTGTTCACAACGGGCCATTCACCCGCTTTCCATTCCACCGGTGCCAAGAAAGTCTCCCGCCCCAAATGATGGTAAGCCCCTCCAAAGTTGCGATAGGCCAGAAACACCAACCACCAACTACCGTCTGCGGCCTGCATCAAAGCATCACCACGCCCTCCTGTTTCTTGCCGTCCATCATGATTTTCAGCGGATGGTCGAAGCGCACATGCCGCACATATTCGGTCTCTTCCACAGCGGGCATACTGTCGAGCAAATCCTTACGAATGAGCCCGCCGTCGGGCGCATTGGTATCTATCGTGAAATAGCCCACGCCAAACGAGGTGAGGTTTTGGAAGAAGTGCGTGCCTTGACTCGGATCCACCCGATAGTTTTTCAACGCCACTTCGACTATCACTCTGGCTGCACTGATGTGGGGCCACTTCACAGGCACACCGAGATAGTGGTCACTGGAGCCCCACCGGCCGGGCCCCACAAGCACGTAGCTGCGGCCCTCGGCAAGGAACTTGCGGTTGATGCGTTCGATGTCGTCGGCCACATAAAAATTGTTCATGGCCGAGAAACTGTCGTCGTATTTCACATACAACACATCGCAAACCTCCTCGCTGATGCCGTGGCCCAACGAGGTGTGGGAGCGCAACAGACAATGCTCGTCGGGCACGGAAGCCACATCTTCGTCGAGCATCTGCTTGGAGTCGACAATGGGACGGATCTGCAACAGATACAGTTCGGCCGTCCTGTCGTCATGGATGTTGCACGCCAGTTCTATCTCCACCGGGCGGCGCATGGCCTCGGCCCCCAGTTTCATCGACATGCGCAGCACTTCGGGCAGGGGGATGATGCCCTGCTGAAGCACTCCTGCAAAGGAGATAATCTTGCGCCCACCGTCGTAGAGGCCGTCGCGAATCACCTGATCGTAGGGGTCGAACGTGGAAGCGATGTACCGCAGCGACCCGTCTTTGTCGGCCTCCTTCACCTTGAGTTTGAGGATGTTGAAACCGTCGTCCACCGAAAAATTCTCGTCCACATGCTTCAGGTCGAGGGCATAAAACTGTGTCTGGGTCTCGCGCAGGGCTATCTCCATCTCGCTCATCTGCAACACCTGGTCGGGATGATAGGGCGAAACGCGGAGCGTCTGCCCGCCGTCGACGATGTACTTACCGAGTCCGAGGGCCAGCGAGGCAATGCCTTCCTCGGCCGTCTCGTCACCAATGGGATAGTAGTTGAGCGAGCGCAGCACACCGCTCATGTTGGGATAGTAGTGGTCGCCATACTCCTTGCCCACCACCTCTTGCAATATCACAGCCATCTTTTCCTGGTCGATGACATTGCTCGTGGCCGTCATGTAAGCCTTGGAGTCACGATAGTAGACCGAGGCGTAGACACCCTTGATGGCACTGGCCAACATGCGCAACATGGCGTAGCGGTCGTTGAGGTAGGGTATCATGTAGGTGCTGTAGATGCCGGCAAACGGCTGATAGTGACTGTCTTCGAGCAACGAACTCGACCGGATGGCTATCGGACTGCGCGTGGCTTCGAAAAACGTGAAGAAGTCGGCAATGAGCGAGTCGGGCAACTGCGCCCGGAGAAAGTGGCGCAATATCTCGTCGTCGCTCGCATCGCTCAGGGCGATGGAATAGAGGTTGTTCTTCTCCATGAACTCATCGAAAAGGTCGGTACAGAGCACGAGTGTCTTGGGGATCTGCACTTTCACGTTTTCATAGCGGTTGAACTCGGGGTGCAGCTTGATCACATTGTCGAGAAAGGCCAGTCCGCGCCCCTTGCCGCCCAACGAGCCTTCGCCGATGCGGGCAAAATGGGCGTAGCGGTCGAACTTCATGCGGTCGAACACGGCCACCACACCGATGTTTTTCATGTGTCGGTATTGCACGATAGCGTCGAAGATGATCTGCCTGTGGGCATCGACATCCTGCAACTTGTGCCATGTCACGTTTTTCAAGAAAGCCGACACGGGGAAAATGGCCCGCGCACAGAGCCAACGGCTCATGTGATTGCGGCTCACGTGGTAGAGCATCGAGTCGTTGGGTATCTTGAAGATGTTGTCCTGCAACTCTTTGAGCGTGCCCACCCTCGCCACTTCCTCGTGGGTCTTGGGGTCGCGGAAGATAAAGTCGCCGAATCCCATGTGTTCTTCCATGAGACGACGCAGGTCGCGGTTCATCGTCTTTGAGTTCTTGTCCACGTAGCGGAATCCCTCCGCCTCAGCTTTGGTGCGGTTTTCCGTCTCGGCACTTTCGAGGATGAGCGGCACATACTCGTCTTGTGCGCGGATGGTGCGCAGCAACTTGAGACCGGCCTCGGGGTCTTTGTCTTCGGCCTTAGGCGAGGGATTGGCGACGGGAGTCAACGGGAAGCGAGCATCGCTGATCACGCCCAGCGTGTTGTCCTTATACCTATTATATAAGGTGATGGCTTCCTCATAGGTACGAGCCAGCACCACCTTGGGCCGTCCGCGCATACGCATAGTTGCCGAATGGCGGTTGAGGGCTTCCTTGGAGAAACTTTTGCTCTGCACGAGCAGGAAGTTGTAGAGGTTGGGCAGAATGGAACTGTAGAAGCGTATGGAGTCTTCCACAAGCAGAATCATCTGCACCCCACCCTCCCTGATGTCGTGCTCAAGATTCATCTTGTCTTCGATGAGCTTGATGATGGAGAGAATGAGGTTGGTATTGCCCAACCAACAGAACACGTAGTCGAAGATGGAGAGATCTTCATCTTGCATACGGCGGGTGATGCCGTGGGAAAACGGCGTGAGCACCACGCAGTGAATGTCGGGGAAGTCGGCCTTAATGGAGCGGGCCACGGAGAACGCATCGTTGTCGGCATTGCCGGGCATACAGATCACCAAGTCCACATTGGTGGTTTCAAGCACCTTGGCCGCCTCCTCGGTTGTCGACACTTGGGTGAACGTGGGAGGATAGCGCAGGCCGAGTTCGGTGTATTCATTGTATATTTTTTCCTCCACGCGCCCGTCGTCTTCGAGCATGAAAGCGTCGTAGGGATTGGCCACGATGAGCACATTGTAGATGCGGCGTCTCATTAAGTTGATGAACGTCACGTCTTTCAGATAAAACTTGTTCCACTCCTGTGGTATTTTCGTTTCCATGGGCTGTAGTTTCATTTGTCATTGAACCTGCGCGCATGGGAGAGCGTGCAGTATTCTTCGCAAAGATAGTGCAAATGAGTGAAAATACAAAATGAACCCCATTCATTTTTATTTTCCGAATGCAAGGCCCCGTATACGAATCTCACAAAGAGAGGTGTAGGGGCAATTATCAATAACAGACAATTCATTACCACCAAACATCTATCACCTACCACCTATTTCAAAAAGTCAACACTTTTCACACCCCATTTGCATTTGGGCCACATTTTTATTATCTTTGCACCGGCAAAGGAAGGGCGCACACCCTTCCTTTTTTTATTCCATCGGTCGAAAGGGCTCTAACTACGGCCCTTCAATGCTCCAAAAGAGGCTCTTTGAACTTCTGACTACGGCCCTTTCGGCTTTTCACGGTGGCTCTTTCGCAACTTCAAAGGGCTGTAGTGGGCAAACATTTCCGTTTTTTCAAGCATTTCACGACAGCAGTCGCACATTCCCACCCATTCCCGTCCATTCGACGTTTCAAATATTTTCATTTTCTTGCTTGGTTTTTCACTATACACTTTCCGGACGGCTTCAGCCGCCCTAAATTCCTGCCGAGCACGGTTTTCAAAGCCCCACCGACATCGCAGTTGCAATAGCAGCCACCCCATCTGCGGCATACGAAAAAAATGCAAAAGGAAAGCAGGGAATGGATTTTTAACAGTTATTACTTGGAACTTTCATCTAAAAAGAATATATTTGCGCTATCAAAATATACATTTTGACACACTTTACCTAAACATAAAAATATTACTACTATGGAAGTTTCAAGAATCATGCAGGATTTGGAGCGCAAGCATCCGGGAGAATCAGAGTATCTACAGGCCGTCAAGGAAGTACTGATCTCAGTTCAAGACATATACAACCGACATCCCGAATTTGAGAAAGCCAAACTCATCGAGCGTCTTGTGGAACCGGAACGGGTGATCACATTTCGCGTGCCGTGGACAGACGACAAGGGAGAGGTGCATGTAAACATCGGCTACCGGGTGCAGTTCAACAGTGCCATTGGCCCTTACAAGGGCGGACTGCGCTTCCATCCCTCGGTGAACCTGAGTATCTTGAAATTCTTGGGCTTCGAACAAACTTTCAAAAACGCACTCACCACGCTGCCTATGGGTGGCGGCAAGGGAGGAAGCGACTTCTCTATACGCGGACGGTCGGATGCAGAGGTGATGCGCTTCTGTCAGGCATTCATGACCGAACTCTATCGCCACATCGGCCCCGACGAGGATGTGCCGGCCGGCGATATCGGCGTGGGTGGCCGGGAAATAGGCTACTTGTTTGGCATGTACAAGAAACTCACCCACCGTTTCGAGGGAGTGCTTACGGGCAAGGGCATGGAGTATGGAGGCTCACGCATCCGTCCGGAGGCCACAGGCTATGGGGCACTCTACTTCGTCAACCAGATGTTGCAGACACGTGACATCGCCATCAAGGGCAAGACCATCGCCATCAGCGGATTCGGAAATGTGGCTTGGGGAGCTGCCAAGAAGGCGACGGAACTGGGCGGCAAGGTGATCACAATTTCGGGCCCCGACGGATATATCTACGACCCGGCCGGACTCGACGACGAGAAGATAGCCTACATGCTGGAGTTGCGCGCCAGTGGCAACGACATTTGCCAACCCTACGAGGAGGAATTCGGTGGCTCGAAATTCTTTGCCAACCGCAAACCGTGGGAACAGAAAGCTGACATCTATCTCACCTGCGCCACTCAAAACGAACTCAACGGAGAAGATGCCGACAAGATATTGGCCCATCAACCTTGCTGTGTGGCTGAGGTGAGCAACATGGGATGCACGGCCGAAGCGGTGGAGAAGTTTGTCGCCTCAAAGACGCTCTTTGCTCCGGGCAAGGCAGTGAATGCCGGAGGAGTGGCTACATCGGGACTGGAAATGACGCAAAACTCCATCCGACTGTCGTGGAGCGAAAAGGAGGTGGACGAAAATCTGCATAAAATCATGCATTCCATCCATGAACAGTGCGTGAAGTATGGCACCGAGGCCGACGGCTACATAGACTATGTGAAGGGGGCCAACGTGGCAGGATTCATGAAAGTGGCCAATGCCATGATGGCACAGGGCATCGTGTAACACACGCCCTCGCCCCCACTCCGCTTTCCTCTCCGGGACAGGAGAGAAAGCGGGGTTGCAACTGAATAAACCAACATTAACGGATAGTGAATATAAGAAACAGCATTTTAGCGATCATAACCCTTTTGAGCTTTACCGCTCTGCATGCCCAGCAGCAGAGCGGTAGAGCTTCGTATTATTCCAAACGGGCCACAGGCTCACGCACGGCGAGCGGTGAACGGCTGCACCACGACAGCCTGACCTGTGCTCATCGTTCCTACCCGTTCGGTACAATGCTCAAAGTAACCAACCTGCTCAACGACAAGTCGGTGGTGGTAAGGGTCACCGACCGGGGGCCTTTCGGCCGGGGACGAGTCATCGACCTCTCGTGGGCGGCCGCACAGGAAATAGGAATGCTTGCGCAGGGGATCGCATCGGTGAAAGTGGAAGTGGTGGGAGAAGGGGGAGTTCCATTCAAACCAAAAGAGGAGTTTGATTTTCCGGAGATAAACTTTGAGGTGGCCGATGCCGGTTATAGCTTCATCGATGCATGGAAAAAAAAGGATGTGGAACCGGCTAAAATCCCGGAGACTCGGGCACAACACCCGAATGGGACGGCCAAGGCGCACAAGCCGGAGCAACAGCCCAACAGGGAAACGGCTGCCAAAAGGCCGGCCGGAACAGCTGCCAAACCGTCTCAGCCTGCAAACGCTAAGCCTTCACAATCAACAAATGCCAAGTCTCCACAGTCGGTGAATACCAAGAAAAAGGAGCCGGCCGTCAAAGAGAAGAAAGGCAACTCGTGGAGTGATATATTCGACAAATTAAAAGACTGGTAAACACTCGCATTCACCGATACGTGTTTACTTCTTTTCGGCGAATTGTGCGGATTATACGAATTTATCCTTACCATCTCATTCGTACAATTCGTTCAATTCGCCGAAAAATATATGGCAACAACCAAGTCGTCTACACATTCAGCCGCACAGATTGATTTGCCACAAGCAGCTTACCTGCGGGTTGGGATATTAAACTCGCTGACTTTGGAGATGGCCTTATTGCCCAATATGACGGAAGCACAGAATTTGGCACTTCCGTCTTTCAATTTGCCGTCAGACTTAATAAGGGCCGTGTAACGAATGCCTTTGCCGGGATCAATCTTCTCCACATGAATGCTTGGGGAGATATAGATATGGCGGTTACCCGTGGCCTCAATCACTGTGGGCACGACATCATAGACCGTCTTGTCGCCCCGATTCATAATCTCGAATATCAGTTTGCAAACCTCATTGCGATTGAGTTCGCCGTTCTGGTTGTCATCAACAAAACGGGCGTTGATGATTTCTATGGTAGGCGTGTAAGTATAGCCGCCCGTTATTTTCTCAGCATTCGACGCATCGGGATAGGTGGTGACAGGCTGCCCGGCACTGTAATCGCCCGTATAGTCGGATCCGTTGAAGTCGTAAATACGGTCATCGCCGCTATTGGTGGCGTCAAAACCGCTGTCGGTGGTATCGTAACTGCTACCGGAGTTTGCACTTTGCCCATAGCCGTAACTTTCATATTGATCACCTTCCACAGCAGAAGACTGCCGGCGTTCTTGCCGCTGGCGTTCACGCTCCGCCCTGTCGCGCCTGTATTGCTCCAAATCCTCTTGCCGCTTCTGATCGGCTGCAGTGCCGATGGCACCGCCAATGACGGCTCCTCCGGCCATGCCGACAATCGTTCCGACATCAGACCCTCGTGGCCCACCGGCAATGCCACCGATGGCCGATCCAAGCACAGATCCGAGCGAACCGCCGGCCCACGCTCCTGTCCCTGCGTATGTTCCGCAACCACTCAGCATCATAGCTGCACAAACTGTCACTATCACAACCTTTTTCATATCGTGTTCGTTTTACTTGTCCCAATACTTCACAGAGCAAAAATAACTATTTCCGGGCACTCCTCCTGCATCTTTTCCCTAAATAGAGATAGGGATTTCCCTAAATTTGCCTAACTTTGCATAGGATGTCGGCATGTTGCCTGACACTCTAAAACGATAAGGAACACCGGACAATGCACATTCAAAAACATAAGATTGCAGTAGTGGGCACAGCGATTGCAGCAATCGCCATCCTTACCGGCCTTTTCTCTTACCGAAATCCCACAAGGGGAAATACGTATAAAACAATCAAACGGACAATGGACAAAAAACTATTTCTATGCTCATCGTTTGCCGATGTAGCCACACTCTTTCCCACTTTCGCCGGGGAAGATATGAAAGGAAAATCTGTGGCATTTATCCCCACAGCAAGCATTCACGAAGAATACAGGCAATACGTGGAAGACGGGCGGAGAACACTGAGCGGATACGGTCTGAAAATAGTTGATTTAGAGATAAGCCAAATGCCTGAAAAGGAGATTGCCCATGCGTTGGAAGAATGCGACTATATCTACGTTTCCGGAGGAAACACATTTTTTCTCCTTCAGGAACTCCGAAAGAAAAAAGCAGACCAGCTCATAATCCGAGAGATTGAAAAAGGAAAAACATATATCGGAGAATCGGCAGGCACCATGATTATGGCACCGGATATAAAGTATGCCAAAGAGATGGATAACCACTTGAGTTTAACTCCCGGTTTCTGTGACTTTACAGCTTTGGGGCTTATCAACTTTTACCCGGTTGTACACTACAATAGTTTCCCATTTGAAAGGGAAACGAAAAATATTATACGAAAATACACCGATTTGGAGTTAGTGCCCATCAGCAATGAACAGGCAATAGAGGTTATCGGAGAAAGCATAAAGGTGGAAACGAAGTAGGTTCCTTGATGGACCCTTCAACAAGAGACAACAAGTTTCCTGTCATGCTGTCATTTTCGGAAGCTGCATAAACTTCTGAATAACAAACTAATACAAACCAATGACAGCATGACAGGAAAAACAGCAAACTGAATTTTGTATGTATTTGTCATCCCCACTACCACGGATGCGCAGAAAACGATTCTATCCGTTAGGGGAATTTCTAACATCCCGAAAGGGGAATACATTTGACATCATTGTACGGCCGGCAAAGATTTGACAGAAGCACCCAAAACAGCACGCCACCGAGAAAACCTTAAAGGAGCCCGAACAAAAAAAGCGCCTCCATCCTTGCGGATGAAAGCGCCTATGTAGGAATAAAAATAATCTCTCGATTATTCGGCCTTTGCTTCTTCAGCAGCAGGTGCCTCCGTCGCGGGAGCCTCTGCTACAGGAGCTTCTGCTGCTTCAACAGCATCTGCTTTAGGAGCGGCCTTGCGGCTACGACGTGTCTTCTTAGCTGCGGTCTTGGTCTTGGCCATGTTCTCATCGAAGTCTACAAGCTCGATAAAAGCAATGGGGGCAGCGTCACCTTTACGGATGCCAAGTTTGATCACACGTGTGTAACCACCGGGACGATCAGCCACCTTCTCGGCAACAACCTTGAACAGCTCTGTAACAGCATACTTGTTCTGAAGATAACGGAAAACCACACGACGAGAGGTGGTGGTATCGCTCTTGGAACGAGTGATCAGCGGTTCCACATACTTTTTCAAGGCCTTGGCCTTTGCGAGAGTCGTAGTGATTCTTTTGCGCATGATCAGACTGATGGCCATGTTAGCAAGCATGGCATCACGATGAGATGCGGTACGGCTCAGATGGTTGAATTTCTTATTATGTCTCATTATTGTTTTTTACTTTTGTGGACGAGTCTACAGATATTATTCTCTGTCCAGTTTATACTTTGATATATCGGTTCCAAACGAAAGATTCAGACCCTCAAGCAAATCATCAAGCTCTGAGAGCGATTTCTTACCAAAGTTGCGGAACTTCAAGAGATCAGTCTTGTTATACTGCACCAAGTCTCCAAGTGTCTCTACATCAGCTGCCTTCAAACAGTTGAGGGCGCGAACACTAAGATTCATGTCAACGAGACGGGTCTTAAGCAGTTGGCGCATGTGCAACACCTCTTCATCAAATTCCTGATTGTTGTCCTGATCGGGATTCTCAAGGGTGATCTTCTCGTCGGAGAACAACATGAAGTGATAAATGAGAGTTTTGGCTGCCTCTTTCAGTGCATCCTTCGGGTGAATGGAACCATCCGTCGTTACTTCGATGACCAACTTGTCATAGTCGGTCTTCTGCTCTACGCGGTAGGGTTCTACGGCATATTTCACGTTACGGATAGGGGTGTAGATGGAATCGATTGGGAGTACATTAACATCTGTGCAGAACTCACGATTCTCTTCAGCAGGCACATAGCCGCGCCCTTTGTTGATATTCAGATCAATCTGCATAGAAGCCTTCGTATCTAAATGACAAATCACCAAATCAGGGTTTAACACTTCAAATCCAGTCAGATACTTACCTATATCACCTGCTTTGAATTCGGTGGAATTCTCTACGGTGATACTAACTTTCTCATTCTCGAATTCTTCTACTACTTGCTTGAATCGAACTTGCTTGAGATTCAAGATAATGTTGGTCACATCTTCTTTCACGCCGGGTACGGAAGAGAATTCATGCTCAACACCGGCAATCTTGATGGTGTTGATGGCATAACCTTCCAGCGATGAAAGGAGAATGCGGCGGAGAGCGTTACCGATGGTAACACCGAAGCCGGGCTCCAAAGGACGAAATTCGAACTTACCGAACTTGTCATTTGCCTCCAACATTACTACCTTATCAGGTTTTTGAAATGCTAATATCGCCATTAATTTAATGATTATTTAGAGTACAACTCAACGATTAACTGCTCCTTGATGTTTTCGGGGATGTCGGCGCGCTCGGGCTTGTGCAAGAATTTACCGCTCTTGGTATTCTGATCCCATTCGAGCCAAGGATACTTGCTGTGGTTGAAACCAGCCAGTGCAGCCTCAATAACTTCAAGAGACTTGGCCTTCTCACGAACACCAACAACCTGACCAGCCTTAACGGAATAGGAAGGAATGCTCACAACCTTACCGTCAACGACAATGTGCTTGTGACCCACCAACTGACGGGCAGCTGCACGTGTCGGAGCAATGCCAAGACGGAACACTACGTTGTCAAGACGGCACTCAAGATTCTGAAGCAGAACCTCACCGGTGATGCCATCGGCCTTGGCGGCTTTATCAAACATATTACGGAACTGGCGCTCAAGCACACCGTAGGTGTACTTGGCCTTTTGCTTCTCTGCCAACATGACACCGTACTCAGACACCTTTCTGCGACGGTTATTGCCATGCTGTCCAGGAGGGAAGTTTCTCTTGGACAAAACTTTGTCTGCACCGAAGATGGGTTCACCAAAACGGCGTGCAATTTTAGATTTCGGACCTATATACTTAGCCATAATATAAAAAATGTTCTTTGTTTTTGATTCAACCTATAAAATCCTATATGAACTTTATAAGATTCTATAAATTAAACTCTACGACGCTTGGGGGGACGACAACCGTTGTGTGGAAGCGGAGTAACATCAATGATTTCCGTCACTTCAATACCTGCTGTATGCACGGCACGAATGGCAGACTCACGACCATTACCCGGCCCCTTAACGTATGCTTTAACCTTGCGGAGACCGAGATCGAAAGCCACTTTAGCACAATCCTCTGCGGCCATCTGAGCTGCATAGGGAGTATTCTTCTTGGAACCACGGAATCCCATCTTGCCGGCAGATGACCAGGAAATAACCTGACCTTCGTTATTAGCAAGAGAAACGATAATATTATTGAAAGAACTGTGAACATGGAGCTGACCAAGGGCCTCTACACGCACATTTCTCTTCTTAGATGTTGCTTTTGTCTTTGCCATAATTAATTTCCTCCTTCAAAATTACTTAGTAGCCTTCTTCTTATTAGCAACAGTCTTCTTCCTACCCTTACGGGTACGAGCATTATTCTTAGTACTCTGACCACGAACAGGAAGACCATTACGATGTCTAACTCCACGATAGCAACCAATATCCATCAGTCGCTTGATGTTCATTTGGATCTCAGAACGAAGATCACCTTCCACTTTGAACTCAGCGCCGATAATTTCACGGATTTTGGCAGCCTGATCGTCAGTCCATTCGCTGACCTTCAAGTCGCGGCTCACGCCGGCCTTATCCAATATCTTTGCTGAACTACTTCGACCGATACCATAGATATAGGTCAATGCGATTTCGCCACGCTTGTTTTGGGGCAAATCTACTCCAACAATTCTTATTGCCATTTGTTGATTGAATTAAATAAATTAAGTTACTTTCTCGTTAAAGAACGTGCAAAATTACGAATAATCTTTGAGCTATCCGCTGATTTACATATCTTTAACATTAACCCTGACGCAGTTTGAATTTAGGGTTTTTCTTGTTGATAACGAACAAGCGGCCTTTACGACGAACGATCTGGCAGTCGGGTGTACGTTTCTTTAATGATGCTCTTGTCTTCATTTTCTTTATATGGATTTGAAAAATGCTCTACGCAAATACGTTTTACTTGTATCTGAAAACTATTCTGCCCTTGGTCAAGTCGTATGGACTCATCTCTACCTTCACTTTGTCACCGGGAAGTATCTTGATATAGTGCATTCTCATCTTACCGGAAATGTGGGCGATGATCTGCACACCGTTTTCAAGTTCCACCCGGAACATGGCGTTAGAGAGTGATTCTACGATCGTACCGTCTTGCTCGATAGCGGATTGTTTTGCCATAATTAATATATTTGTCCTTCTAAATGTTCTATTTCTTCAAATGTCGATAAAATCTCAGCCTTTCCTCTACGGATAGCAATGGTATGCTCGAAATGGGCAGCAGGTTTACGATCTCTCGTAACAAAACTCCATTTATCGGGAAGCATCCATATCTGCCGATCGCCCAATGTGACCATTGGCTCAATGGCAATACACATACCGGCTTTCAACATTACACCGTTTCCACGACGCCCGTAATTGGGAATCTGGGGTGGTTCGTGCATCTCACGTCCTATACCATGGCCGGTCAGTTCGCGTACGATTCCGTAACCTTGTGCCTCACAATGCTGTTGTACAGCAGCCCCAATATCACCAATATGTTTTCCTGCAACAGCCTGCTCAATACCGATATAAAGAGACTCTTTGGTCGTCTTGAGCAGTTGCTTCACTTCCGGACTGACCTCGCCCACACAAAACGTATAGGCACTGTCACCATTGAATCCGTCAAGAAGTGTACCGCAGTCAATGGATATAATATCACCATCTTTCAGTACAACTTCATCACTAGGAACTCCATGAACCACCACGTCATTGACCGATGTGCAGATAGAGGCGGGAAAAGGCGCTCCGTATGGATTGGGGAAATTCTTGAACGTCGGGATTGCTCCGTGGTCAAGAATGAACTCTTCTGCAATCTTATCCAACTGCAAAGTCGTAACCCCAGGTCTGATATGCTTGCCTAATTCCGCAAGGGTCGAACCAACGAGTTGGTTCGCCTTGCGCATTAGTTCTATTTCATCTTCAGTTTTGAGAAATATCTTCATTCCAAAGATTAATATGCAGAAACACCACCTTGACGAGTATGACCTGAATTGAGCAGACCGTCATAGTGACGCATCAGCAAATGGCTTTCTATCTGTTGTAGCGTATCAATGACGACACCTACAAGGATCAGAAGCGAGGTGCCTCCGAAGAACTGGGAGAAAGCCTGCTGTACATTGAGCAAACCTGCGAGTGCAGGCATAATGGCGATAAACGCAATAAACAGAGAACCTGGAAAAGTTATACGAGACATCACGGTGTCAATATACTCAGCTGTATCCTTTCCCGGCTTAACGCCCGGAATGAAACCGTTGTTACGCTTCATATCTTCAGCCATCTGAGTGGGGTTGAGCGTGATTGCCGTATAGAAATATGTGAAGGCTATCACCAAGAGCACATAAATCGAATTGTACAACAAACTGCGGTTATCCATCAGATCCTGCACCCACCAAGAAGCATGCTCCGGATTATACCTTACGATAGCCAAAGGGATGAACATCAAGGCCTGGGCGAAAATGATAGGCATCACATTGGCTGCGAAGAGCTTCAAGGGGATATACTGGCGAGCACCACCATACTGCTTGTTGCCAACCAGACGCTTTGCATACTGAACGGGAACCTTGCGAGTACCTTGCACCAACAAAATTGATGCACATACAACCAAGTAGAGGATAAGGAGTTCTACAATGAACATGATCATACCACCACCGGAAATAGCCTGCAAACGCGATGTGGCTTCTTGAATGAAAGCCTGTGGCAGACGTGCGATGATACCAATCATAATGATCAAAGAGATACCATTACCCACCCCCTTATCAGTAATGCGCTCACCTAACCAAAGGATGAACATACTTCCTGCGGCAAGAATGATTGTGGCGGGAATCATAAACTGCGACCAAGATATGCCCGAAGCAAGGGCATTACTAGCCTGCATCTTAAGATTCAGCAAATAAGAAGGAGCCTGGAACAACAAGATAGCTACCGTGAGCCAACGGGTGTACCAGTTGATCTTCTTACGTCCACTCTCACCGTCACGCTGCATCTTTTGAAAATAAGGCACAGCAATGGCAAGAAGCTGCATAACGATAGAAGCTGAGATGTAAGGCATAATTCCCAATGCGAATATAGACGCATTGGAAAATGCTCCACCGGAGAACATGTCCAAAAGCGACATGAGGCCGCCTGAGGTTTGCGACTGCAACTTTTCCAACATGCTCGGATTAATACCCGGAAGTACTATAAACGAGCCAAAACGGTAAATAGCCGTAAAGAGGATGGTGATGAGGAGTCGCTGACGCAAATCCTCAACCTTCCAACAGTTCTTCAGTGTCTCAAAAAACTTTTTCATTTCTTAGATTATTGTTGCGTTACCACCTACTGCCTTGATTGCTTCTTCGGCAGTCTTAGAGAAAGCGTTAGCTTCAACTTCAAGTTTTACCTTCAGTTGTCCCATACCGAGAATCTTCACAAGTTCCTTGCCGTTAGTCAATCCGGCTTCTTTGAGTTCTGCTATGCCAATCTTTGTGAGATTCTGCTGCTCGGCAAGTTTCTGAAGAGTGGAAAGGTTTACTACGAAATATTCCTTGTGGTTGATATTCTTGAAACCGAACTTCGGAACACGACGCTGGAGCGGCATCTGACCACCTTCGAAACCAATCTTTCTCTTATAACCAGAACGAGCCTTGGCACCTTTGTGTCCACGGGTAGAGGTACCACCGAGTCCGGAACCCGGACCACGGCCGATACGACGACGTGAATGTGTTGAACCCGCAGCTGGTTTCAAATTACTTAATTTCATAATTGCGACTAATTTACTAATTAATTATTCAACTACCTTTACCAGATGATGAACCTTACGGATCATACCACGGTTGCTTGGAGTATCTTCAACTTCAACAACCTGAGAGATCTTGTGGAGACCCAATGACTGAAGCGTGCGCTTCTGATCAATGGGAGCACCAATCTTACTCTTAATCTGCTTGATTTTAATTGTTGCCATTGCTGTCTTCTCCTTAATTAACCGTTAAATACTTTATCCATGCTGATACCGCGCTCGCCGGCAACAGTGTAGGCATCACGCATCTCAGCCAAAGCTGCGATAGTCGCCTTTACCAAGTTGTGAGCATTGGAAGAGCCCTTGGATTTTGCAATCACGTCTTTGACACCCACACTCTCCAAAACGGCACGCATAGCACCACCGGCCTTCAGACCAGTACCGGCAGCAGCCGGCTTCAGGAGAACCTGGGCACCACCGAAACTCACCTCAACCTCGTGGGGGATAGTACCTTTCAGTACGGGAACCTTCACGAGATTCTTCTTGGCGGCCTCAGTACCCTTGGTGATGGCTGCTGTCACCTCACCGGCCTTTCCAAGACCGTATCCAATAACGCCATTACCGTCACCAACAACGACGATAGCAGCGAATGTGAAAGTACGACCACCCTTTGTAACCTTGGTCACGCGGTTGATAGCAACCAGATGGTCTTTCAGTTCAACGTCACTATTTACTTTTACTTTATTCATTGCCATAATCGTTTAAAATTTAAGACCACCTTCACGGGCTGCATCGGCCAAAGCCTGGACGCGACCATGATAAAGATAACCGTTACGGTCGAAAACCACAGCCTCAATACCGACAGCCTTAGCTTTCTCCGCAACAAGTGCTCCCACTTTCTTAGCCTGCTCAATCTTAGCCATCTTTTCGAGACCGAGAGAAGAAGCTGAAGCAAGAGTCCTACCTGTCAAATCGTTTATCACCTGAGCGTAAATCTGCTTGTTAGAGCGGAACACGCTAAGACGCGGGCGCTCGGCAGTCCCGTTTACATGCTTGCGAATACGGAACTTTATCTTAATTCGTCTTTCTACTTTCTTTGTTGTCATAATCGTAAATTCAATTAAAATTACTTAGCTGCGGCAGTCTTACCAGACTTCCTGCGAATAACTTCACCCTTGAACAGGATACCCTTACCCTTGTAAGGTTCAGGCATACGGAAAGAACGAATTTTTGCACAGATAAGGCCCAACAACTGCTTGTCGCAAGACTCTAAGGTGAGAACCGGATTCTGGTTTCTTTCAGACTTGGTCTCTACCTTAACCTCCTTCGGAAGCTGGAGGAAGATGGGGTGAGTATAACCAAGCGAGAACTCAATCAAGTTGCCCTGATTGGAAACGCGATAACCGACACCTACCAATTCCATGATTTTTGTGTAACCTTCGCTCACGCCAACAACCATATTGTTGACCAGCGAACGATACAAACCGTGGAAAGCCTGCTTCTGCTTATAGTTTACAGGGCTGTTCTCGTCAATCTCGAAAGTAATCTGACCGTCCTCATTCTTGAACTTGATAGAAGCATCAATCTTTTGAGAGAGTTCACCCTTGGGACCCTTAACGCTGACAACACCCGACTTTGCGTCGAAATTGACTGTCACACCGGAAGGAATACTAATTGGCAATTTTCCTATTCTTGACATATTCAATCCTCCAATTAATAAATGTAGCAAAGAACTTCACCACCAATCTTGAGATTGGCAGCCTCCTTGTTAGTCATTACACCTTGAGACGTGGATAAGATAGCAATACCCAGTCCGTTGATAACTCTCGGCATATCCTTATAACCGGTGTACTTACGCAAACCGGGCTTGGACACACGCTTCAAACTCTTGATAGCGTTTTGCTTTGTAACAGGGTTATACTTCAAAGCAACTTTAATGGAACCCTGAGGCCCATCTTCAATGAACTTGTAGTTCAGAATGTAACCCTTCTCGAAGAGGATCTTAGTAATCTCTTTCTTCAAGTTAGACGCAGGAACCTCAACAACACGGTGATGAGCCATGATTGCGTTTCTGAGTCGTGTCAGATAATCTGCTATTGGATCTGTCATAAAATATAAATGTTTAATTAATCGGGACTACCCCGACAATATTAAAAATGTCCTGATGAACATACGCGGAGTCACAAAGAAAAGCCCGGACACACCGGGCTCTTTTGTGCCCCATCGCTTGCCTGCCGAATTTACCAGCTAGCTTTCTTCACTCCGGGAATCAAACCTGCCGAAGCCATCTCACGGAACTGGATACGAGACAAGCCGAACTGACGGATATATCCTTTGGGACGGCCTGTAATCTTGCAGCGATTGTGAAGACGGATAGGGTTGGCGTTCTTGGGAATAGCCTGAAGCTTACGAGCTGCCTCGTATGCCTCTGCGGGATTCTCAGAAGTAGCGATGATCTTTTTCAGAGCTGCGCGCTTCTCTGCGTAACGAGCAACAAGCTTTGCACGCTTCACCTCGCGAGCTTTCATTGATTCTTTTGCCATATCTCTTAATCGTTTTTAGCGTTCTTGAATGGGAGGCCAAAAGCCTTGAGCAGTGCGAAACCCTCCTCATCAGTCTGAGCAGAAGTAACGAAAGTGATGTTCATACCCTGGATGCGATCGATAGAGTCAATATTGATTTCAGGGAAGATAATCTGCTCCTGAATACCCAAAGTATAGTTACCACGACCATCAAACTTACTCTCAATACCTTTGAAGTCACGGATACGAGGTAAAGCAACACGTACGAGCTTCTCAAGGAACTCATACATCCGCTCCCGTCGGAGAGTAACCATCACACCGATAGGCATCTTCTTACGAAGTTTGAAATTGGCAATATCCTTCTTGGAATATGTTGCAACTGCCTTCTGTCCGGTGATGGCAGAGATCTCATTGATGGCAACATCAATGATTTTCTTATCCTGCGTTGCATCACCCAAACCCTGATTGATAACGATCTTCTTCAGTACAGGAATCTGCATTGCTGAAGAATAGTTGAACTGCTTCTGCAGTTCGGGAGCAATCTGCTCCTTATACTGTTTCTTTAACTGTGCTGTATTCATTACTTGATTTCCTTTCCTGACTTTTTAGAAATACGAATCACGTTCTTTCCCTCGTGCTTGATAGAAACACGTGTGGGTTTACCGCTCTCCGGATCAATCAGACTCAAATTGGAGATATGAATAGGAGCCTCCTTCTTGATGATGCCTCCCTGAGGATTCTTTGCCGAAGGCTTGGTGCTTCTTGAGACCATACGACGGCCTTCAACGATAGCACGGTTCTTGTCAACCAAGACTTTAAGAACCTTTCCGGTTTTACCTTTGTCCTTGACATCACCGGTAAGAACAACTACGGTATCACCTTTTCTAATATGTAACTTACTCATTACCTTTTCTTTTTATTAAATTAAAGAACCTCAGGTGCCAAAGAGACAACCTTCATGTTGACCGCACGAAGTTCACGGGCAACGGGGCCGAAGATACGGCTACCACGGAGTTCCCCCGCATTATTGAGCAACACGCAAGCATTATCGTCGAAACGGATGTAAGAACCATCTTGACGGCGAATTTCCTTCTTCGTGCGAACGATCAAAGCCTTAGATACTGCACCTTTCTTCAAATCACTTGATGGGATAACGTTCTTGACAGCAACGACAATCACGTCACCAACACTTGCATAACGCCGGCGGGTTCCCCCGAGAACACGGATGCAAAGAGCCTCACGTGCGCCGCTGTTATCACATACTGTAAGTCTTGATTCTGCTTGTATCATAATTACTTAGCTTTTTCTACAATTTGTACTAATCTCCACCGCTTCGTGCGAGACAAAGGGCGAGTCTCCATAATGAGCACTGTATCACCTACATTGGCCTCATTCTTCTCATCATGCACATGGTACTTCTTTGTCTTCTGGACAAACTTACCATAAATAGGGTGCTTCTCCTTGAACTTAGCTGCAATAACAATGGTTTTATCCATCTTGTTGCTGATAACGACACCCTGTCTTGTCTTTCTTAAATTTCTTGTTTCCATCTGGACCATTATTATTTGTTAAGTTCCCTCATGCGAAGTTCGGTCTTCATACGCGCGATGTCACGACGAGCAGCCTTAATTTCTGATGGATTCTCAAGAGGAGTAATCTGGTGGTTGAGCTTCTTGACATTATAAGCGGCAACAGCAGCCTCCAATTTCTCTACCAAATCTTTGGTTTCGAGTTCCTTCAATTCTTTGATTTTCATAATTAAGCGTTTTTATCGAAATCACGTCTTACAACAAACTTAGTCTTAACAGGCAGCTTCTGCGCAGCGAGACGGAGAGCCTCTTTGGCGATATCGAAACTTACGCCCTCTACTTCGAAGAGAATGCGTCCGGGAGTCACCGGTGCAACCCATCCTGCGGGATCACCCTTACCTTTACCCATGCGGACATCGGCAGGCTTGCGTGTGATGGGTTTGTCAGGGAATATACGGATCCAGACCTGCCCCTCACGGTTCATGTAGCGGTTTACTGCTACACGAGCGGCCTCAATCTGACGGCTGTCAATCCACTTGGCTTCAAGGGTCTTGATGCCGAATGAACCGAAAGCCAGCTGTGTACCACGGTGAGCGTTGCCCTTATTGCCACGTCCATCCTGCGGTCTTCTATATTTTACTCTTTTTGGCTGTAACATGATAGCTTCTTACTTTTAACGGTTATTGTTTCTCTTGCGATTACCACGACCACCGCGACCGTTGTTGCGGCTATTGCCACCCTTGTTGTCCTGAGTAAAGTTAGGTGTCAGGTCACGCTTTCCGTAAACCTCACCACGGCAAATCCATACCTTGATACCCAGCAAGCCAACCTTGGTAAGGGCTTCGGCTTGACAGTAATCGATGTCTGCGCGGAAAGTGTGCAGAGGGGTACGCCCTTCCTTCAACATTTCCTTACGGGCTATTTCGGCACCGTTCAGACGGCCACTAATTTGAACTTTAATACCTTCGGCACCTGCACGCATCGTGTTGGCAATGGCCATTTTGATGGCGCGACGGTAAGCGATCTTACCTTCTACCTGACGAGCGATATTGTTAGCTACGATGGTAGCATCAAGTTCAGGTTTCTTCACTTCAAAGATGTTGATCTGAATCTCCTTGTCGAAAATGTTCTTCAACTCTTCCTTCAGTTTGTCAACATCCTGACCACCTTTACCAATGACGATACCCGGACGGGCCGTGCAAATAGTGATGGTAACGAGCTTCAAAGTGCGCTCAATGACAATTCTCGAAACGCTTGCCTTGGCAAGACGCTCGTTCAGATATTTGCGAATTTTCTGATCTTCTACGATATTGTCACCGAAGTTCTTACCACCGAACCAATTAGAATCCCAACCACGGATAATACCAAGACGGTTGCTTATCGGATTAACTTTCTGTCCCATTTTGATAATTATTTTTCGTCGTTAGTTTTGGAATCTACAAAGAGGGTCACATGGTTAGAACGCTTACGGATTCTGTATCCACGCCCCTGCGGTGCCGGTCTCATACGCTTCATTGTAACACCTTCATCAACGAAGATCCTACTGATATAGAGTTCGCCATCTTCAGCCTTGCGGTTGTTCTTCTGTTCCCAGTTGGCTACAGCTGAGCGCAACAGTTTCTCCACGTCGGCAGCAGCTTTCTTATTAGAGAAACGAAGTACTCCGAACGCACGGTCAACCTCCATACCACGAACCATGTCTACCACGTAGCGCATTTTCCGCGGAGAGGAAGGAACTCCCTTGAGCTTTGCGAAGTATAAATGTTTGCGGGCTTCCTTGAGTTTTTCTGCCGCATTATGTTTTCTTGCTCCCATTATTATTCTTAAATTTTAAAATGGTTTAAACCCGCTTACCGTTTGTTATTGCCAGAGTGGCCGCCGAAACGACGCGTTGGCGAAAACTCTCCGAGCTTGTGGCCAACCATATTCTCTGTGATGTAAACAGGGATAAATTTGTTTCCGTTATGAACTGCAACAGTATGTCCCACAAAGTCGGGAGATATCATTGAAGCTCTGGCCCATGTCTTAACGACAGTCTTCTTACCACTCTCATTCATTGCAAGAATCTTCTTCTCGAGCGATACGTTGATATATGGACCTTTTTTAAGTGAACGACTCATAATTTACTCTTTATTTTTTGTTAGCTCTTTCGATAATATACTTGTTGGAAAGCTTCTTCGGTGCGCGTGTCTTGAGACCCTTAGCATACAAGCCCTTACGGGAACGTGGGTGACCACCGGACTGACGGCCTTCACCACCACCCATCGGGTGATCAACAGGGTTCATGACAACACCACGGTTGTGAGGACGACGGCCCAACCAACGAGAACGACCGGCCTTACCGGAACACTCAAGAGCGTGGTCGGAGTTGCCTACACTACCAACAGTAGCTTTACAAGCACTCAAAATCTGGCGAGTTTCACCAGAAGGGAGCTTAATCACACAATAACTACCCTCACGAGAAGTCAACTGAGCAAAATTACCAGCCGAACGGACAAGCAAGGCACCCTGTCCGGGACGCAATTCAATGTTGTGAATCACTGTACCGACAGGAATGTTAGCCAGCGGAAGTGCATTACCCACCTCAGGTGCAGCCTCTGCACCCGACATCAGTTTTGCACCCACCTGCAGTCCATTAGGAGCAATAATGTAACGTTTTTCACCATCAGCGTAGAACAACAGAGCAATTCGAGCAGATCTGTTAGGATCATACTCGATTGTCTTTACTACAGCTGGAACACCATCTTTCTCCCGCTTGAAGTCGATCATACGATACTTCCGCTTATGACCGCCACCTCTGTAGCGAACAGTCATTTTACCGGTGTTGTTTCGACCACCGGTTGCACGCTTACCGTAAACGAGAGACTTTTCTGGCACGGATGCAGTAATTTCCTCGAACGTGCCAATAACCTTGTGTCTTTGTCCCGGAGTTACCGGTTTTAATTTACGTACTGCCATTTCTTATTTAAATATTGCTGTAAAAATCAATTCTATCGCCCTCTTTCAGAGTAACGATTGCCTTCTTGAATGCGTTCTTCTGTCCCTTCACGAGACCGGCCTTGGTGTAGCGTGCAGAACGCTTACCGGCATAGCGAGCGGTATTAACGGCTTCTACTGTAACATTATACAGACTCTCAACCTCTTTCTTGATTTCGAGTTTGTTAGCCTCGGGCTTAACGATGAAACCATACTTGGCACGAGCGGGCTTGGTGTAGGTGTAAATGGTCTTCTCCTTATCGGCAACCTTCTCCACCTTGCCTTGCTTCTTTTTATAGACAGCGTAGCTCACCTTCTCCTCTGTTGCGCCTTTAGCCTCGGCAGCTTTCTTGTTAGAAGCTCTGAGCTTTTTGTCTTCAGAAGACTTGTCTGTAATCTTGGTCATCTTCTCAGTGACCAAAGGTTTGATGATAAATGCCATAATCTAAATGTCTCCTTTTTACTTTATTAAGATTTCATCGATCACCTTCAGGGCACTCTCGGCAATCACCAGCACATCAGCATTCAAAACTTTATACGAATTGAGCATTGCTGCGGGCATCACCTCTGTACGCTGCAAGTTACGAGCGGACAAATATACGTTTTTATTTGCTGTTGGCAAAAGAAGAAGAGTCTTCCGGCCATCGACTTTAAGATTTTTAGCGATATTTATAAAATCTTTAGTCTTCGGAGTCTCGATGTCGAAATCTTCTACGACAACAATGGCGTTCTCCTGTGCCTTGTCAGACAAAGCCAATTTACGAGCAAGAACCTTTACTTTTTTATTCAGCTTGAAACTATAGTCACGGGGCTTGGGACCGAACACGCGGCCACCGCCAACAAGTACAGGCGACTTGATGTCACCACGACGGGCTCCGCCACCGCCTTTCTGGCGACCCAGCTTGCGAGTAGAACCGTTGATTTCGCTTCTCTCCTTCGACTTAGCGGTACCCTGACGCTGGTTAGCGAGATACTGCTTGACATCGAGATAGAGTACGTGCTCGTTAGGCTCAAGTCCGTAGATAGACTCATTAAGAGTCACCTTGCGACCGGTCTCCTGACCTTTGATATCTAATACACTAACTTCCATCATTTCTCAATTAAAACAGTTGAACCTTTGCATCCGGCAATCGACCCCTTAACGATAAGGAGATTCTGCTCTGGAATTACCTTTAACACCTGAAGGTTCTGGGTAGTCACCCGGTCACCTCCCATTTGGCCTGCCATACGCATTCCCTTGAACACCTTTGCGGGATAGGAGCAAGCACCGATGGAACCCGGCTTGCGGGCACGGTCGTCCTGACCGTGTGTAGACTGGCCTACACCACCGAATCCGTGACGCTTCATTACGCCTTGGAAACCTTTACCTTTCGATATGCCTACCACGTCAACGAACTTTGTGTCGTTGAACAGTTCCACGTTGATGGTGTCACCAAGGTTGTATTCCTCGTCAAACTTGAACTCGGCCAAGTGCTTCTTAGGCGTTGTGCCTGCTTTCTTGAAGTGTCCCAGCTGCGGCTTGGAGGTTCTCTTCTCCTTGGCCTCGCCGAAACCCAACTGAACAGCCTTGTAACCATCTTTCTCTACGGTCTTAACCTGGGTTACAACACAAGGACCAGCTTCGATAACAGTGCACGGTACATTCTTACCGTCGGCACTGAAAACGGATGTCATTCCGATTTTTCTTCCAATTAATCCTGGCATTTCAATAAAATTAGAAATTTAACTTTGAATGATTGATTTTGATTGTGGTTAGACTTTGATCTCCACTTCAACGCCTGAAGGCAATTCGAGCTTCATGAGCGCATCAACGGTCTTGGCTGTAGAGCTGTAGATGTCGATAAGACGCTTGAAGTCGGAGAGCTGGAACTGCTCACGAGCCTTCTTGTTAACGAATGTACTGCGGTTTACAGTATAAATACGCTTGCGTGTAGGCAATGGAATCGGACCGCTGACGATAGCGCCGGTGGCCTTGACAGCCTTCACAATCTTCTCTGCTGACTTGTCAACCAACATGTGGTCGTAAGACTTCAGCTTAATTCTGATTTTCTGACTCATTGTCAATTAAGTTGTTTTAATTATTAAACTTCAGAAAGGAGGTACGCCGCTTAAGAGTCATTCGCTAAGCGGCGCCTCCATTCTTTTATTTTCTGATTCTGCGTTACAGGAGGTTTGCATTGCCCTTCACCTCTTCGAGTACAGCCTTGGCTATCGAAGTGGAGAGTGGTGCATGATGGTCGTACTCCATGGAGCTGGTGGCACGACCTGAAGTGATGGTACGCAGGGCGGTCACATAGCCGAACATCTCAGCCAGCGGAACCATAGCTTTCACGATGCGGGCACCGCTGCGAGCCTCTTCCATTCCCTGAACCATACCACGACGCTTGTTCAAGTCACCGATCACGTCACCCATGTTCTCCTCGGGAGTAACAACCTCCACTTTCATGATAGGCTCCATGAGCACGGGACCTGCCTTCGGGCAAGCATTCTTGAACGCATTGTGAGCGGCAAGTTCGAATGACAACTGGTCGGAGTCAACGGGGTGGAAGCTACCATCGGTGAGTGTCACCTTCATACCGGTCAACGGGAAGCCACCGAGCACACCGCTCTTGAGGCAATCCTGAAAACCTTTCTGCACGGCAGGGATAAACTCCTTGGGCACATTACCGCCCTTCACCTCATTGATGAACTGCAAATCACCCTCGGTATAGTCTTCATCTTTCGGGCCAACGGTCACAATGATGTCGGCAAACTTACCGCGACCACCACTCTGCTTCTTGTACACCTCGCGCAGTGTAACGTCTTTGGTGATAGCCTCCTTGTAGTTCACCTGCGGCTTACCTTGGTTACATTCCACCTTGAACTCACGCTTCAGACGGTCGATGATGATATCAAGGTGGAGCTCGCCCATACCCGAGATGATGGTCTGACCACTCTGCTCATCGGTACGAACGGTGAATGTCGGGTCTTCTTCGGCGAGTTTGGCAAGTCCGTTGTCGAGTTTGGCAATGTCGGCCTGGCTCTTGGGCTCTACGGCAATGGAAATCACCGTGTCGGGGAAAGTCATGGACTCAAGCACGATAGGAGCATTCTCATCGCAGAGGGTGTCACCCGTACGGATATCCTTGAAACCTACGCCTGCGCCGATGTCACCGGCATCAATCGACTCCATGGGAATTTCCTGTTTGGAGTTCATCTGGAACAGACGACTGATGCGCTCACGCTTGCGGGAACGGGGATTGTAAACATACGAGCCTGCAACCACCTTACCCGAATAAACGCGGAAGAACACCAGACGACCCATGAACGGATCGGTGGCAATCTTAAAAGCGAGTGCCGAAGTAGGAGCATCTTCGGAAGGCTTGCGGTCTTCCTCTTCATCGGTATCGGGGTTGGTGCCCACGATGTTTTCCGTATCCAGCGGTGAAGGCAGGAAAGCGCAAACATAGTCAAGCAGCGGCTGCACACCCTTGTTCTTGTAAGAGGAACCAAGCGTCATAGGAGTCAGCTCCATGGCGATGGTACCCTTGCGGATGGCTGCGAGCAACTTCTCTTCAGGCACATCCTTGCCTTCAAGGTAAAGTTCCATGAGTTCGTCGTCGAAGTTGGCAGCGTTCTCAAGCAGCTTGTCGCGCCACTCGTTGGCCTCGTCTACGAGGTCGGCGGGAATTTCTTCCACATCATATTCGGCACCCATCGTCTCGTCGTGCCAGAGGATGGCCTTCATCTTCACGAGGTCTACCACACCCTTGAAGTTTTCTTCAGCACCGATAGGAATCTGCACAGGGCAGGGATTGGCACCGAGAATATCCTTCATCTGTCGCACGGTCTCGAAGAAGTCGGCACCCGAACGGTCCATCTTGTTGACATAACCGATGCGGGGAACATTGTACTTGTCGGCCTGACGCCACACCGTCTCAGACTGCGGCTGCACACCGTCAGCTGCCGAATAGGTGGCTACGGCACCGTCGAGCACGCGGAGCGAACGCTCCACCTCGGCCGTGAAGTCAACGTGTCCCGGAGTGTCGATCAAGTTGATCTTATATGATTTATCCTTATAGTTCCAGTTGCAGGTAGTGGCAGCAGAAGTGATGGTGATACCACGCTCCTGTTCTTGAGCCATCCAGTCCATTGTGGCTGCTCCATCATGCACCTCACCAATCTTGTGAGTCTTACCCGTATAAAACAGGATGCGCTCGGAAGTCGTTGTCTTACCGGCATCGATGTGGGCCATAATACCGATATTACGTGTCAAATGTAAATCGCGATTTGCCATTGTCTTTTTACCTATTTAATATTGATTAGAATCTGAAATGAGCAAATGCACGGTTAGCCTCGGCCATGCGATGCATGTCTTCCTTACGCTTGTATGCGCCACCCTGATTGTTGTAGGCATCCATGATTTCGGCTGCCAGCTTATCGGCCATGGATTTGCCGCCACGCTTGCGGGCGAAAGCTATCATATTCTTCATCGAAATGCTCTCCTTGCGCTCGGGACGCACCTCCGTAGGCACCTGGAATGTGGCACCACCGATACGGCGGCTCTTCACCTCCACCTGCGGAGTGATGTTGTCAAGGGCGGTCTTCCAAATTTCAAGGGCCGACTTCTCCTCGTTGGCCATCTTGGCCTTCACGTTGTCGAGAGCGTTGTAGAAGATTTCGTATGAAATGGACTTCTTGCCATCATACATCAAATGGTTTACGAACTTTGAGACCTTCTGGTCGTTGAACACGGGATCGGGAAGGATCACGCGCTTCTTGGGTTTTGCTTTTCTCATTTTGTTATGAAAATTTATTCTGCTTGGGGCTGCTCTTTTGTTCTTCAACGCCCTCACCCGGACATTTACTCAACCTAATTACAATTCTCCAGCAAAACGATTATAATAAAATAATGTAAAGCCTCAAGCTCTCAGTCTTCTCCGACCGTGAGCCATCGGCATTGTTTCAGCTTGATTACTTTTTGGCTGCTTTAGGACGCTTAGCACCGTACTTGGAACGACGCTGTGTGCGATTGGCCACACCGGCTGTATCGAGCGTACCGCGAACGATGTGATAACGCACACCGGGAAGGTCTTTCACACGACCACCACGCACCAGCACAATGGAGTGCTCCTGCAAGTTGTGGCCCTCTCCGGGGATGTAGGAGTTGACCTCCTTCTGGTTTGTCAAACGAACACGGGCAACCTTACGCATTGCCGAGTTAGGCTTCTTAGGAGTGGTGGTATAAACACGCACGCAAACGCCACGACGCTGAGGACAGTTGTCCAAAGCCGGTGATTTACTGGTGCTTACAGCTTCCTTTCTGCCTTTTCTTACTAATTGCGAAATCGTAGGCATAATTTTACTTTTTTAATTTATATATTTAATTATTATAATCAAGTTGTAGAGAAACGGCTTTTACGAAGCTATTTCGGGCTGCAAAGGTACAAACTTTCCCCGAAACTACCTAATTAAATAATTTGCAATCTCCATGCCTGTATTACAAATTAACAAAATATAACTTTCGTTAGGTCAGTTTAAAACCTCACAAAGGAGATTCTTCCGATGCGAGATGCATTCGCCCCATAAAAAAATCAGCTTTTCTTCCTCCTCATTGGTATTGTCCCACAAGGAAACGGGTATGCCGCTATGCCACACCTCCATCGCTATCCGGCAAATAAACGTCCGCAAAAGCAAATACAGAACGGGCCATATCTCCACATTCCACCCCATTTCCAAACAACCAAAAAGCAAGACAAAAAGTAAAAAGAAAGGACTTTTAAAATTCGCCAAACAGATGATAGCGGGAGCCGAAAGATGCCTTAAAAAGGCCTGATAAGTCGACCGATTTCCTCACTAAGCCCGAATGGCCTTGCAAAACGGCCATACTTAGAAGCTCAAAGGGCCTCGGCGAGCGTGTAAAAGAAGCTCTTCCACACGCTCGCCGAGGCCCTTTGAGCTTCTAACAGTGTCCGAAACGAGTGTCAAGAAATATCAAACCACTGATTGACAGCCATTTACAGACACCTTCGAAAATCGCGTATGGTAGACCGAAAGGAAAGAAATTTGAAACAGAGCGCAAAACAAGAAGGATTTGGAATCAATTAATTTGACGATTCCACCCTCCCCGACCGCATGCCTCTGCAGCCGGTCTCCTATCCTTCCGTCAACCGCCTGTGCCCATGCGCAAAGCGCATCAGGCCTGTCCCATCCCGTCACCGAACGGTGCGATGGTGCGCGGTTGCTGGTTGGGAATCTCTATTTTTCCGAACTCGCGTTCATAGTTCACGATGTTTTCCTGCAAGGCAGCCAACAGCCTCTTGGCATGTTCCGGGGCCATAATCACCCGACTGCCCACCTGCACCTTGGGAAGCCCGGGGAGCATACTGGCAAAGTCGAGGACAAACTCGGTGTTGGAATGTGCGATAAGCGCAAAGTTGGAATAGATGCCTGCGGCTATCTCCGGGCGCAGTTCAATCTGCAACTGCTGTCCCTGTTGGTTGTCCGGTTGTTCTGTCATAATCTCATTTATCAATTAAGGTAATACTTTGTTTATCTGACTCGCAAAGATAACGAAAACCGACGAAATATGCAAGTTTTGGAAAGACTTTTAAAACATAGAGCATTCCTCTCTACAGAACGAAAAGAAATAAACACTTGAAGTACCCGAAATGCACCATACCGCCACATTGGAAAACATTAAAAGGAACGAAAGTAAAAAGCCTTTGGTGAGAAAATTGAAGGAATGTATGCATTTTCCACCCCACAACAAAGCTTTTTTAAAAAGATTTCCTAAATTTGCAATGGCCTGCCGAACTTGCCAAACAATATCTCGACAAAAGGCAAGTGTCCGATTTCGAGACCGGTGTGTTACCGGCCCGTTCAGTGGCGGCCATCGTCTACAAGCCTGAAAAATAATTATATATAAACCTAATTTGAACACTTCTATGACATTCAAACACTTTATCGCTACCGTAGCCCTGTTGGTCACGGCCATGCTTCCCCCCGTATCAGCGGCTCGGAAGGGTGGTACGTTTACCGTGGGCGACAAAACTTTCCTACTCAACGGCAAACCGTTTGTGGTGAAAGCTGCCGAACTCCACTATCCGCGCATCCCCCGCCCCTACTGGGAACATCGCATCAAGATGTGCAAGGCGCTGGGCATGAACACCGTTTGCCTCTATGTGTTCTGGAATATCCACGAACAACAGGAAGGAAAATTCGACTTCACGGGCAACAACGATGTGGCCGAATTTTGCCGGTTGGCGCAGCGCAACGGGCTGTATGTCATCGTGAGGCCGGGCCCATACGTGTGTGCCGAGTGGGAAATGGGCGGACTGCCGTGGTGGCTGTTGAAGAAGAAAGACATCCGGCTGCGCGAGCCCGACCCGTATTTCATGGAACGGGTGAAGTTGTTTGAACGGAAAGTGGGCGAACAACTGGCATCGCTGACCATCCAAAACGGCGGACCCATCATCATGGTGCAGGTGGAAAATGAATACGGTTCATACGGTGAGAACAAAGCCTACGTGTCGGCCATCCGCGACATCGTGCGGCAATCGGGATTCGACAAGGTGACGCTCTTTCAGTGCGACTGGGCGAGCAACTTCGAGAAAAACGGACTGGACGACCTTGTGTGGACGATGAACTTCGGCACCGGAGCCGACATTGACCAGCAGTTCCGGCGGTTGGGTGAACTCCGCCCCAATGCGCCCCAAATGTGCTCGGAGTTTTGGAGCGGATGGTTTGACAAATGGGGGGCACGCCACGAGACACGACCGGCCAAGGCTATGGTCGAGGGCATCGACGAGATGCTGTCTAAAGGCATCAACTTCTCGCTCTATATGACCCACGGAGGCACATCGTTCGGCCATTGGGCGGGAGCCAACAGCCCGGGGTTCGCACCCGATGTGACTTCGTATGACTACGACGCCCCCATCAATGAATACGGCCAAGCCACGCCTAAATACTGGGAACTGCGCCACACGATGGAGAAATATAACGATGGCGGCAAACTGCCTGCTCCCCCGAAAGCTCCCATGCCGGTCATCACCATTCCCAAGTTTGCGCTCACGGAATATGCCCCCTTGGGGAATGGAATGGGCAGCAGTGTGCAAAGCCGGGACATTCGCAGTTTTGAAGACATGGACATGGGATGGGGTATAGCCGACTATTCCACCGCGCTACCCAAGATACCCGTGGGAAGTATGCTCACCCTCAACGAGCCTCACGACTTCGCACAGGTGTTCGTCGACGGGAAATATATCGGGAAAATAGACCGCGTGAAGAATGAGAAAACGCTCATGCTACCACCCGTGGAGAAGGGAGCCGAACTGTGCATCCGCATCGAGGCAATGGGGCGCATCAACTTCGGGCGCGCCATCAAGGACTACAAGGGCATCACTAAAGAGGTGACCATCTCGGCAGAAATGGACGGGCACGAGGCGTCGTGGAACTTGAAAAACTGGACTATAGTCCCCATTCCTGACAACTATGAGACGGTTGTCAACGCTCTGTCCGTAGGAACAGAGACGAGCAAACGCACACGCCAACACGCCAAATTGTTAACAAAGGCAGGCTACTATCGGGGCCATTTCATGCTCCGCAAGCCTGGTGACACGTTCCTCAACATGGAAGCATTCGGCAAAGGACAGGTTTATGTCAACGGCCATGCCATTGGGCGGTTTTGGAACATCGGCCCACAGCAGACGCTCTATCTGCCGGGATGCTGGCTGAAACAGGGGCGCAACGAAGTGATTGTGCTCGACGTGGTGGGGCCGAAAGGCGAACCAACTTCTTTCGGACAGGACAAGCCCGAACTCGACAAGCTGAATCTCGAAAGAACCAACAAGCACAACAATCCCGGTGACCGACCTGATCTCAACTCGCTGACACCCGTGGCGCAAGGGACATTGGATTCGGGAAACGGCTGGCAGACCGTTAAGTTCGCCCGTCCCGCGACGGGCAGATACCTCGCCATTGAGGCTCTGAGCGCACAAGACGGCCAAGAATTCGCACAGATAGCCGAATTGTATGCACTCGACAACAAGGGCCAACGGTTGTCGCGCGAACCGTGGACAGCCAAATATGCCGACAGCGAAAGTGCCGAACAGGAAAACCAGACAGCTGACAAGACTTTTGACTTGCAGGAGAGCACCTATTGGAGCACGATGAAAGGGAGCCCCTACCCTCATCTGCTGGTAATAGACCTCGGTTCGGAGCAAACCTTAACGGGCATTGACTATCTGCCACGTGCCGAGCAAGGGGCTCCGGGAGGCCTGAAAGACTACAAAATCTTCCTGTTGCCCTAATCCCTCCAAAGCCTACAAGCGGCAATATCTAAACCCACAAGCGACACTCCAAAGCCCGCCATGCGGCAGCTCAGACAGAGTTTGACTCGCTGACAAACGATTGCTCCACGAGGTATAACAAAAAATGTCGCAGGCCTTTTCATCGGCTTGCGACATTTTTATATTGCTTATCAATGTAGTGGAAACGATTATTCGTTTACCACTTCATCGGCGAAGTCAAGAACATTTTTCTTATTGGCTTCCATGCGTTCGTATTCTTCCTTGGAGCCTACAATGAGCTTCTCCCACTGGCGGAGACCGGTACCGGCAGGAATCAGGTGACCGCAAATCACGTTCTCCTTCATACCTTCGAGACGGTCGGACTTGCCGCGGATGGCAGCCTCGTTGAGCACCTTGGTGGTTTCCTGGAAGGATGCAGCACTCATGAAGCTCTTCGTTCCGAGAGCGGCACGGGTGATACCCTGCAACACCTGCGTGGAGGTGGCGGCAACGGCGTCGCGCACCTGAACGGGACGGAGGTCACGACGCTTCAGGCTGGAATTCTCATCGCGCAACTTGCGGGCGGTGACAATCTGACCGGCCTTGAGCACATCGGAGTCACCGGCGTCGGTGACCACTTTCTTGCCCCAAATGCGGTCGTTCTCTTCCGAGAAGTCGAGCTTGTCAACGAGCTCCTGCTCAAGGAATGTCGTGTCACCCGGATCATTGATCTGCACCTTGCGCATCATCTGACGAACAATGATTTCGAAGTGCTTGTCATTGATCTTCACACCTTGCAGACGATAAACATCCTGCACCTCGTTCACGATATATTCCTGAACGGCTGTCGGGCCCTTGATGGCGAGGATGTCACCGGGAGTGGTGACACCGTCGGACAACGGTGTGCCGGCACGCACAGCATCGTGTTCCTGCACAAGAATCTGCTTGGACAGAGACACAAGATACTTTTTCTGGTCACCGGTTTTGGAAGTAACGATAATCTCACGGTTGCCGCGCTTCACCTTACCCATTGTCACTTCACCGTCGATTTCAGAAACAACAGCGGGGTTGGAAGGATTGCGAGCCTCGAAGAGTTCCGTCACACGAGGCAGACCACCGGTGATATCACCGGCACCACCCACGGCACGAGGAATCTTGACCAGCGTCTCACCAGACTTGATAGTCTGGCCGTCTTCCACAACCACGTGACCGCCTACGGGGAAGTTGTAAGTACCCACAACTTCACCATCGGCATCAATGACATTGCAGGTAGGCACGAGCGAACGGTCTTTGGAGTCGGTGATGATTTTCTCGGTCAAACCGGTCGTTTCGTCAGTCTCGGCATGGTAGGTCTTGTCACGAATGACATCGTTGAACTTCAGCTTACCTGCATACTCTGAGACGATAACGGCATTGAACGGATCCCAACGGGCAATCAAATCACCTTTCTTGACCACATCATTCTGAGTCTTGTAGAGTGTAGAACCGTATGGCACATTGAGCGTACTGAGCACGATGTTGGTGTTAGGATCAACGAAACGAATCTCGGCCAAACGACTCACCACCATCTGGCAGTTGACATCGCCATTTTCACCTTCTTCAATGAAAGGCACTGTGCGGAGTTCGTCAAACTCGATCTTGGAGTTGTTCTTGGCCACGATGCTGGCATTGGCTGCGGCATTACCGGCGACACCACCGGCGTGGAAAGTACGCAGGGTGAGCTGTGTGCCCGGTTCACCGATAGCTTGCGCCGCAATGACACCGACAGCTTCGCCGAGCTGCACCATGCGGGCTGTAGCAAGGTTACGGCCGTAGCACTTCATGCAAACGCCTTTCTTACTTTCACACGTGAGCACAGAACGAATCTCGACCATTTCAAGAGGTGAATCCTCAATGATGCGTGCCTTGTCCTCGGTGATCTCCTCACCTGCAGAAACAATCAGTTCACCGGTAGTAGGATGAATAATGTCGTGTACGGAAACACGACCGAGAATACGCTCATAAAGGGTGGAAATCACCTCATCGCCATTCTTCAATGCACGGCACTCAAGACCGCGAAGCGTACCGCAATCCTCTTCGGTAATGATCACATCGTGAGACACATCGACCAAACGACGCGTCAGATAACCGGCATCGGCAGTCTTCATGGCCGTATCGGCAAGACCCTTACGGGCACCGTGGGAAGAGATGAAGTATTCAAGCACCGACATGCCTTCCTTAAAGTTGGAGAGAATCGGGTTCTCAATCGTCACACGGCCTTCGGCACCGGCCTTCTGTGGTTTAGCCATCAGACCACGCATACCGGAAAGCTGCTTGATCTGATCCTTAGAACCACGGGCACCGGAATCGAGCATCATGTAAACGGCATTGAATCCTTGGTCGGCTTCGGTCATTTCCTTCATCAGGATGTCGCCAAGCTCATTGTTAACATGGGTCCATGTATCGATAACCTGGTTGTAACGTTCGTTATCGGTGATGAAACCCATATTATAGTTATTGGTGATTTCTTCTACCTCTTTGTTACCCTTGGCGACGATGGCCTCTTTCTCGGGCGGAACGATGATATCGTCAAGGTTGAAGGAAAGACCAGCCACATAGGACATACGGTAACCAAGGTTCTTGATGCCGTCGAGGAACTCGCAGGCACGGGCCATTCCCACAGCCTTGATCACATCGGCAATGATACCACGCAGGGTCTTCTTGGAAATGATGTCATTGAAGAACCCCACTTCTTCGGGAATGATGCCGTTGACAATGACACGGCCGACAGAGGTTTCAACCATACGCTTCTGGAGCCGGCCGTCGACAAGGTCATCGACAACGACTTTCACCAGTGCATGAAGGTCGCAACGCCCTTCGTTGTAAGCGATGATAGCTTCCTCAGGGCCATAGAAAGAGAGGCCTTCACCTTTGGCACCCGGACGGATTTTAGTGATATAATAGAGACCAAGCACCATGTCCTGTGAAGGAACGGTGATAGGCGCGCCATTGGCCGGATTAAGGATGTTGTGGCTCTGGAGCATCAATATCTGGGCTTCAAGCACAGCTTCATTGCTCAAGGGGAGATGGACAGCCATCTGGTCACCGTCGAAGTCGGCATTGAACGCCGTACAAGCAAGTGGGTGCAACTGAATAGCCTTACCCTCGATCAGCTTGGGTTGGAATGCCTGAATACCCAAACGGTGAAGTGTGGGGGCACGGTTCAAGAGAACGGGATGACCTTTCATCACATTCTCAAGAATGTCCCAGATGACCGGTTCGCGACGATCAACAATCTTCTTGGCACTCTTGACGGTCTTCACGATTCCGCGCTCAATGAGTTTGCGGATAATGAACGGCTTGTAGAGTTCGGCTGCCATCAGTTTCGGCAGTCCGCATTCGCCCATCTTCAACTCCGGACCTACAACGATAACCGAACGGGCGGAATAGTCGACACGCTTACCCAAGAGGTTCTGGCGGAAACGACCGGCCTTTCCTTTCAAAGAATCGGAAAGCGACTTCAACGGGCGGTTGCTCTCACTCTTCACGGCAGAAGACTTACGGGAGTTATCGAACAGGCTGTCGACAGCTTCCTGTAACATACGCTTCTCGTTGCGGAGAATCACTTCAGGAGCCTTGATTTCAACCAGACGCTTCAAACGGTTGTTACGGATAATCACCCGACGATAGAGATCGTTGAGGTCGGAGGTTGCAAAACGACCACCATCCAACGGCACCAACGGGCGCAATTCGGGGGGAATGACCGGAATGATTTTCATAATCATCCATTCCGGACGGTTCACTTCCTTGCTGGCACGGAAGGCCTCTACCACTTGCAGACGCTTCAGAGCCTCGGTCTTGCGCTGCTGTGCAGAATCATTGCTGGCACGGTCGCGCAGTTCGTAAGAGAGTGAATCGAGGTCAAGATCCATCAATAAATCATAGATTGCCTCGGCACCCATCTTGGCAACAAACTTGTTGGGGTCCGAATCGTCGAGACGGTCGTTGTTGGGATCAACCAAATTGTCGATGATGTTGAAATATTCATCTTCAGAGAGAAGGTCAAACTTGTGAGAACCGTTCATCTCCATTCCTTCAGCATCCTTACGGTCGGCCATTGCACCGGGCTTGATGACTACATATCTTTCATAATAGACAACAGCATCGAGCTTTTTGGTGGGCATGCCCAAAAGATAACCAATCTTATTGGGCAACGAACGGAAATACCAAATATGTGCAACGGGAACGACCAGTTCAATATGGCCGGAACGCTCACGACGCACCTTCTTCTCGGTTACTTCCACACCACAACGATCGCAGACAATGCCCTTATAACGGATGCGCTTATATTTGCCGCAAGCACATTCGTAGTCTTTGGTGGGACCAAAGATGCGCTCGCAGAACAGACCGTCGCGCTCAGGCTTATATGTACGATAATTGATGGTTTCAGGCTTGGTTACCTCACCAAACGAATTTTCCAGAATCTCTTCGGGAGAAGCAAGACCGATGGTAATCTTCGTGAAATTATTCTTAACCTTTGTATCTTTCTTAAAAGCCATTTTTACTTTTTTGTTTTAGGGAGTTCTGAATTAATCGAGTTTGATGCTCAAGCCGAGACCGCGAAGTTCGTGAAGCAACACATTGAGAGACTCAGGAATGCCCGGAGTAGGCATGGTGTCGCCCTTGACGATAGCTTCGTAAGCCTTGCTGCGACCGACCACATCGTCACTCTTGATGGTAAGGATTTCCTGAAGTACATGGCTGGCACCAAAGGCCTCAAGAGCCCAAACTTCCATCTCACCGAAACGCTGACCACCAAACTGGGCTTTACCACCAAGGGGCTGTTGAGTGATCAAGCTGTACGGGCCAATGGAACGGGCGTGCATCTTGTCTTCCACCATGTGGCCAAGCTTCAAGAAGTAAGTGATACCCACCGTTGCGGGCTGGTCGAACTGCTCACCGGTCTCACCATCATAAAGATGGGTGGAGCACAGGCGGGGAAGTCCGGCCTTGTCTGTCCACTCTTGAAGGTCGGCAAGTTTGGCACCGTCGAAAATTGGTGTGGCAAACTTCACTCCCAATTTCTTTCCGGCAGCACCAAGAATAGCCTCAAATATCTGACCAAGGTTCATACGAGAAGGCACACCCATCGGGTTCAACACCAAGTCAACGGGACGACCGTCCTCAAGGAACGGCATGTCTTCCATGCGCACCACCTTCGACACGATACCCTTGTTACCGTGACGACCGGCAAGTTTATCACCCACCTGAATCTTACGCTTTTTGGCTATATAGACCTTAGCCATCTGAAGAATACCGGAAGGCAGCTCGTCGCCAATGGTAATGGCGAACTTGCGACGCTTCATTTCAGCATCAAGCTGCTTGTACTTGCGGATATAATTCATGATGAGCTTCTGAATCAGGCCATTGGCATGAGCATCCTTCGTCCAATCATTAGACTGAATGCCATCATATTCAAGATTCTTCAACGCAGCAGTCGTAAACTTGGAACCCTTAGTGATGATTTCTGCACCGGTATAGTCTTTCACACCTTCAGAAACCATCCCCTCTGTCAGGGTCAACAGCTTGTCAACGAGAATATCCTTCAGGTCGTTGTTCTTGGCCTCATACTCCTCATCAATCTTGGCAAGGATAATCTTATCCTGTTTTTTGGACTCCCGGTTTTTGATGGCGCGGGAGAAAAGCTTCTTGTCTATTACGACACCGCTCAACGACGGGTTGGCTTTCAGTGAAGAATCCTTCACATCACCGGCCTTGTCACCGAAGATGGCACGAAGCAGTTTTTCTTCCGGGGAAGGATCGCTCTCACCCTTCGGCGAAATCTTACCGATCATAATGTCTCCGGGCTCGACACGGGCACCGACACGGATAATACCATTGTCGTCCAAATCCTTTGTAGCTTCCTCGCTGACATTAGGAATGTCGCTTGTGAATTCTTCCACGCCGCGTTTTGTCTCACGGACATCAAGAGAATATTCGTCTACATGGACAGAAGTCAACACATCATCGCGTACGATGCGTTCAGAAATGACAACGGCATCCTCATAGTTATATCCTTTCCAAGGAATATAAGCAACCAGAAGATTCCGACCCAAAGCAATCTCTCCATTCTCCGTGGCATAACCTTCGGTAAGGATATCACCAGCCTTCACCCGTTCTCCCTTGCTACAGATAGGTCGGAGGTCGATGGTCATATTTTGGTTGGTGCGCCGGAACTTCGGAATACGATATTCTTTCAATGCCGGTTCAAAACTAACAAACTCCTCATCTTCAGAACGGTCATAAAGAATGCGGATGGTAGTGGCATCAACATACTCGATAACGCCATCGCCTTCAGCCGTAATCATCGTACGAGAGTCCTCACATACCTGCTTCTCCAAACCGGTGCCTACGATGGGGGCGTCGTTGTGAAGCAAAGGAACAGCCTGGCGCATCATGTTACATCCCATCAGTGCGCGGTGACCATCGTCATGCTCCAAGAAAGGAATCAGACCGGCAGAGACTGAAGCAATCTGCTGGGGGGCAACATCCATCATGTCCACTTCGGCAGGCGGAACCACTGGGAAATCAGCATCTTGACGACACTTAACGACGTCACGGATAAACGAGCCGTCTTCGTTCAAAGGAGCATTACCCTGACCGATAATGTGATTTTCTTCTTCCTCGGCTGTAATATAAACAACATGATCGTTGTCAAGATCCACCTTACCGTCCACGACCTTGCGGTAAGGAGTCTCAATGAAGCCAAGTTCGTTAATGGTCGCATACACGCAAAGCGAGGAAATCAGACCGATGTTAGGGCCTTCCGGACTCTCGATAGGACACAAACGACCATAGTGGGTGTAATGTACGTCACGCACCTCAAAACCGGCACGCTCACGTGAAAGACCACCGGGGCCAAGAGCTGAGAGGCGACGCTTGTGGGTGACCTCTGCAAGCGGATTGGTCTGATCCATGAACTGGCTCAATGGGTTGGTACCAAAGAACGAATTGATTACACTCGAAATGGTCTTGGCATTGATCAGATCAGTTGGTGTAAACACCTCGTTGTCACGAACGTTCATACGTTCACGAATAGTACGACTCATACGGGCCAGACCGATGGAGAACTGATTGGCCAGCTGTTCGCCTACCGTGCGGACACGACGATTACTCAAATGGTCGATATCATCTACAGTAGCATTGGAGTTAATCAGCTGAATCAGATATTTGATAATCTCAATAATGTCATCTTTGGTCAAGACACGAACATCCATATCGGTATCGAGTCCCAATTTCTTGTTGATGCGATAGCGTCCCACTTCTCCCAAGTCATAACGCTTGTCCGAGAAAAACAGATTTTGGAACACCTCGCGTGCACTGGCATCATCAGCAGGATCAGCATTACGCAACTGGCGATAAATATAGTTCACAGCTTCCTTTTCGGAGTTACTGGGATCTTTTGCCAATGTATTGAAAATGATGGAGAAGCGGTTGGCTCCCTCCTCATCCTTATGAATAAGAACTGTGGACGTTCCGCTCTCAAGGATTTCTTCGATATTATCCTCCGTGAGCTCGGTCTCACGCTCCATAATCACCTCGTTACGCTCAATGGAAACAACCTCGCCGGTATCTTCATCCACAAAATCCTCATTCCAGCTCTTCAACACACGAGCTGCCAACTTGCGCCCGATGGCAGCTTTCATGTTCTTTTTGTTGACCTTCACTTCCTCCGCAAGGTCAAAAATTTGAAGAATGTCCTTATCGTTCTCATACCCGATGGCACGAAGCAATGTGGTCACGGGCAATTTCTTCTTACGATCGATGTAGGCGTACATCACGTTGTTGATGTCAGTAGCAAACTCTATCCAACTTCCCTTAAACGGGATGATACGTGCAGAATAAAGAACAGTACCGTTGGCATGGACGCCCTGCCCGAAGAATACACCCGGCGAACGGTGCAACTGGGCTACGACAACGCGTTCGGCTCCATTGATAACAAATGTGCCGTTCGAAGTCATGTAAGGTATCGTGCCCAAGAATACATCTTGAATGAATGTGCCAAAATCCTCATGATCCGGATCCGTACAATACAGCTTCATCTTAGCCTTCAAGGGTACGCTATACGTCAGCCCGCGCTCAAGACACTCATCAATGGTATAACGCGGTGGATCGATATAGTAATCCAGGAACTCAAGAACGAAATTATTACGCGTATCGGTGATAGGGAAGTTCTCTGCGAACACCTTATACAATCCGTCATTCTTGCGTTCTTCAGGTGGAGTATCCAACTGCAAGAAGTCTTTAAAGGACTTTAACTGCACATCGAGAAAATCCGGATACGGATACGGATTATGCACGCTGGCAAAATTTACTCTGTTATCTACAACTTTTGACATTAGAAGAAATTAAACGGTGTTGTTGTTCTAATTGATATGAAAGACACAAAAAGGTTAGGACTCACCGACTGGGCAAATCCTAACCATATTCTTCAAGAGCAGCGAAAAAAGATCGCTGAAGAGTGAATAGTTCACCCGCTCACCAATCTTTTTCACTAATGAATCAGCTTACTTCAGCTCTACCTTGGCACCGGCTTCTTCGATCACCTTTTTCAGGTTTTCAGCCTCGTCCTTGGCAACGCCTTCCTTAATGGTAGAAGGAGCACCGTCTACGAGATCCTTAGCTTCCTTCAAGCCGAGACCGCAAGCTTCCTTAACAGCCTTCACAACCTGAAGCTTTGTTGCACCAACCTCAGCGAGAACAACGTCGAAAGAAGACTTCTCCTCAGCAGCGGCTGCACCGCCAGCAGCAGGACCGGCAGCTACAGCAACAGCTGCAGCAGCAGGCTCAATACCATACTCGTCCTTCAGGACTGTTGCCAACTCATTAACTTCCTTAACAGTAAGATTTACTAATTCTTCTGCAATAGCTTTTACGTCTGCCATTTTTATTCTAAATTTAATTTTATTTATACTTTTGTTTGATGTGACATTATAGGTTTATTCAGCACGCTCGCCTAATGTCTTCAGCACACCATGGATAGTGTTCGCGCCTGACTGGAGAGCAGAAACAACGTTCTTGGTCGGAGACTGCAGCAAAGCAACAATCTCTGCAATAACTTCGTTCTTGCTCTTGAGTGCTGCAAGCTCATCGAGTTTGTCGGCTCCCACATAGAAGCTTTCCTCAGCGTATGCAGCCTTGAGTGAAGGAATACCTTCCTTTTTGTATTCATTCAGCAACTTTGCAGGGTCGTTGGCAATGTTGGAAAACATCACTGCCGTACTCCCCACCAGACAATCGTACAAAGGTTCGAAATCTACGTCAGAAGCCTCGAAAGCCTTGTGAAGAAGCGTATTCTTCACAACAACCATCTTGATTTCCTTCTTGAAGCACTTGCGACGAAGATTACTCGTAGCCTCCGCATTCAATCCGGTAATGTCAACCAGATAGAAATGAGGATATTCGGATATCTTCCGGCCAAGTTCTGAAATGATCGTATCTTTTACTTCTTTTTTCATTTTACAAAACTTTTAGAGTTATTCAACTGATTTCGGATCAATCTTGATACCCTTACTCATAGTGCTTGAAATAAAGATACTCTTCAGATATGTACCTTTAGCAGCAGCAGGCTTCAGCTTAATGACAGTTGCAATGAATTCCTTTGCATTACCATAAATTTGATCGGCAGACATATTGATCTTACCGATTGATGTATGGATAATACCTGCCTTGTCAACCTTAAAGTCAATCTTACCCTGCTTTACCTCCTGAACAGCCTTAGCAACGTCCATGGTAACCGTACCACTCTTGGGGTTAGGCATCAAGCCACGGGGGCCGAGAACACGGCCGAGGGGGCCCACCTTACCCATACAAGAAGGCATGGTGATGATAACATCAATATCAGTCCATCCACCCTTGATCTTCTCAATATACTCATCAAGACCAACATAATCAGCACCGGCTGCCTTGGCAGCTTCTTCCTGATCGGGTGTACAGAGAGCGAGCACGCGTGTCACCTTACCGGTTCCGTTAGGAAGTGATACAACACCACGCACCATCTGATTAGCTTTACGCGGGTCAACACCGAGACGTACATCGATATCTACCGAAGCATCGAACTTAGTAGTCGTAATCTCCTTTACCAGCTCTGCGGCTTCTTTCAATGTATAGGCCTTCCCTGCTTCAACCTTCTCAGCTACTGATTTTTGATTTTTTGTCAGTTTACTCATTTTTTAAATTGAAGTTTATTGTTTATTTATCAGGGAAGTCCCCCTTTACAGTGATACCCATGCTTCGAGCTGTACCGGCAACAAGTCTCATGGCTGATTCCACAGTAAAGCAGTTGAGGTCGTTCATCTTGTCTTCAGCTATGGCGCGAACCTGTTCCCAAGTTACGCTACCCACTTTCTGACGATTAGGCTGACCTGAACCACTCTTTACCTTGGCTGCCTCTTTCAACTGTACTGCTGCAGGAGGAGTCTTGATAACGAAATCGAATGACTTGTCGGTGTAGTATGTGATAACGACCGGTAAAACTTTACCTGCCTTATCCTGGGTGCGGGCGTTGAATTCCTTGCAGAATCCCATGATATTGATACCCTTAGAACCAAGTGCAGGTCCTACTGGAGGAGAAGGATTCGCAGCGCCACCTTTAATCTGTAATTTGATTAATCCAGCAACTTCTTTAGCCATTTCTTTGTTAATAATTTATTGATTTAATATATCAGCTTGAAGAATGGAAGCTTCTCCAAAGCCATCGGATAAGCCCACCGTAACAAAATGAACTTATCCTTCTTTTTCCACTTGCATATAGCCAAGTTCCAAAGGCGTCTTACGCCCGAATATCTTGACCATCACTTTCAATTTATGCTTTTCTGCATTGACCTCTTCAATCACGCCACTGAAGCCACTAAACGGACCATCGGTCACTTTCACTGTCTCATCCACAACAAATGGAATATCCAGATTTTCCTCAAGCTCCGTATCTTCGGCTGTCCCAAGCATACGGTTGATTTCCGACTGGGGGACGGGCGACGGATTGTCCAAACCGCCAAGAAACCCCAACACATTGGGTACGAATCTCAGCATAGAGGCAATATCACCTCCCTTAAGATTTGCTTCCACAAAAAGATAGCCAGGAAGGGAAACTTTCTCCTTGATAACACGCTTACCATTACGCAAAGACGCATGCTTCTCCATAGGAATCAATATCTGGGAAACATGTGATGCAAGTAATTCATTGTGCTTCATCTCAGCCTCGATGTATTCTTTCACCTTAGCTTCTTTTCCGCTAACGGCCTTCAGCACATACCATTGATTTGTAGTTTCTGCCATTTCCGTATTACGAATTAACCTGGATAAACATTACCCATTATCCAGCCAAACACAGAGTCCATCAAGAACACCACAACGGCAATGATCAGGGAAGCAGATAATACAACCACTGCACTGTGAGTAAGTTCGGGTAGTGTCGGCCAAGTAGTCTTATGAGCAAGCTCGTCATAACAAGCCTTGCAATAATTTACTATCTTATTCATACTATCTTTATTTTGCACGGGTTGGAGGGCTCGAACCCCCGACACCTGGTTTTGGAGACCAGTGCTCTACCGACTGAGCTAAACCCGTAGGAAAGTTCCCGCAACCGCAGCAGCGGGAACTTCTATGTATTTTCTTAAGGTTTATCGGATAACCGACACCTTTGAATTAATCGTCAAGAATCTCAGTGATCTGACCAGAACCCACCGTACGGCCACCTTCGCGGATAGCGAAACGCAGACCAACGTTCAGAGCTACAGCGTAGATCAAATCTACAGTGATCTCTACGTTATCACCAGGCATCACCATCTCAACACCTTCGGGAAGAGTGATTTCACCGGTGCAGTCCATAGTGCGGAGATAGAACTGGGGACGATACTTGTTACCGAACGGAGTATGACGACCGCCCTCCTCTTTCTTCAGTACATAGATAGAAGCCTTGAACTTCTTGTGAGGCTTAACCTGACCCGGATGGCAAAGCACCATACCGCGCTTAATCTCATTCTTATCGATACCGCGGAGGAGCAGACCTACGTTATCGCCAGCCTCACCTTCGTCAAGAATCTTACGGAACATCTCAACGCCGGTAACAACCGACTTCTTGTCTTCACCAAGACCGAGGAGCTCAACTTCATCGCCTACCTTAACACGACCAGTCTCAATACGACCGGTAGCAACAGTACCACGACCAGTGATAGAGAACACATCCTCAACAGGCATCAAGAAAGGCTTGTCGATTTCACGCTCAGGCTCCTGAATCCAGTTATCAACCGTATCCATCAGTTCAACAACTTTCTCCACCCACTTATCAACGCCATTCAAAGCACCAAGGGCAGAACCACGGATGATAGGAGTATCTTCTTCAAAGTCGTACTGTTCGAGGATTTCACGAACTTCCATTTCAACGAGTTCGAGCATTTCTTCATCCTCAACCATATCGCACTTGTTCAAGAACACCACCAAGCGAGGAACATTCACCTGACGAGCGAGCAAAACGTGCTCACGTGTCTGAGGCATCGGACCATCGGTAGCAGCTACAACGAGAATAGCACCGTCCATCTGAGCAGCACCAGTAACCATGTTCTTCACATAGTCAGCGTGTCCCGGGCAGTCTACGTGAGCGTAGTGACGGTTGGCAGTTTCATATTCAATGTGAGCGGAGTTGATGGTAATACCACGCTCTTTCTCTTCAGGAGCGTTGTCGATCTGATCGAAAGACTTGATTTCCTGATTACCATAACCCTTCTCAGAGAGAACCTTAGAAATGGCAGCAGTCAAAGTTGTCTTACCGTGGTCTACGTGACCAATAGTACCAATGTTAACATGCGGCTTGGTACGCTGGAATGTCTCTTTAGCCATAGCTTTACTTTGTTTATTTATATAAATGAATTTCTAATTAAATCTTGTTTTTCCTATCAGTCCATCTTAACAAAACCGGACGACGGCAGAGCTGTAACTGAGAGTTGAACTCAGGACCTCTTCCTTACCAAGGAAGTGCTCTACCACTGAGCTATTACAGCAAAACTTAGAGCGGAAAACGGGGCTCAAACCCGCGACCCCCAGCTTGGAAGGCTAGTGCTCTATCAACTGAGCTATTTCCGCGTTGAACTATTAGAGGTGGGTGGTGATGGATTCGAACCACCGAAGTCGAAAGACAGCAGATTTACAGTCTGCCCCATTTGGCCGCTCTGGAAACCACCCCTAAATCAACATCATCCTTACTTTGTAGAAAGTCCCAAGGTCTAAAAAAATCCTTGAGCCTCTTGTCGGATTCGAACCAACGACCCCGAGATTACAAATCACGTGCTCTGGCCAACTGAGCTAAAGAGGCAAATCCTTGCAGCCGTTAGGCATCGCATTCCGGACGTGTTGTAAAACGGCTGCAAAGATACGACTATTTTCCGAATCGCCAAAACTTTTCCTTAGTTTTTTTTTAGCGGTTTCTTATTTTTTCCTTGAACTTGGTCAGCTGCACCTTCATCGAGTCCACACACTGGTCAACCCCTTCTTCAAACGTGTCGCAAGTCTTCTCCACGAACAGGGTGTTTCCCGGGGCTGTAACCGTGATACTGGTCTCTTTATTTAATGCGGTGGCAGGCTTGACAACCTTTAATTGCACCTCTACTTTCTGAATATCTTCGTAAGACTTCTCCAACTTGGCAACCTTCTTTTCGATGAATGCCAACAACTTTTCGGTAGCGTCGAAATGAATCGACTGAATTTTAACTTCCATAGTAACCTCCTGTTTTTAAGGGTTAAGCCCTTGGATGGGCATTGGTATATACTCGCTTCAGCTGTTCGAAAGTGGTGTGCGTGTAAATCTCCGTTGTAGAGAGCCGCGCATGCCCCAACAGCCGTTTCAAACTGTCCAATCCAGCCTCATGGTTGAGCATTGCTGTGGCAAAGGTATGCCTCAGTACATGCGGCGTACGCTTTTTGAGCGTGCAAACCCTTGACAGATGTTTCTTCACGATTTCCCTTACCTGTGCATTTTGCATGGCCAAGCCTTTATCTGTCAGAAAAAACTTCCCGCAGTTTCCCCTCTCCGTAGCGTCACGAAGACTCTTATAGTCGGCGAGAGTCTGTGCCAATTCTGCACCAAAAGGAATAATCCGCTGTTTGTTTCTCTTCCCCGTAACCTTCAGTTCGTGATTCACGAAATCGACATCTGCGTCTCGCAGGCCGGTCAATTCCGATAACCGCATTCCCGTCTCGTAGAAAGTCATTACAATGGTACGCGCACGCATATCATCATAGGTATCTTCCCACATATCGGAATCAAGAAGCGCATTGATCTCATTTTCCTTCAAGAATTGCGGCAACGGCTTCTTTTTCTTCGGGCCGACCACATCATGGGCCGGATCCTTCACGACCAGTTCTCTGGCAAGGGCAAAACGATAAAAGGAACGCAACGCGCTCAATCTCCTATTGATTGATGTAGCATTGTTTCCTTTATCCATCATACTCTCCATCCAGTCACGGATAATATCAGAGTCTACCGACTCCCAAGAGGGATGACCGTCCAAATTTTTGAAAAACTCTTCGAAGGCTCTCAAGTCTTCTCCATAGCTTTTTACTGTCCGTTCAGAGCGATTGAGCTCAAACTTCAAGTAGTTCAAAAACTTCTCTATCATCATAAACACTGCCAACAATTGTGTATCTTATCGGCAACGAATATACGGAATTTAATTCAAACTACCAAATTTTCAAAGACTTTTTTACTCCTCGCTTGCACGGAGTTTCTGTACGTAAACGGCGTGTTCCATCTTGAGTCTTTTCAAAACAGAAGGCTTGTCATACTGCTGACGGGCACGAAGCTCCTTAACAACACCTGTCTTTTCGAATTTTCTCTTGAACTTTTTGAGAGCTCTCTCGATGTTCTCACCGTCCTTAACTGGTACAATAATCATGCTTTTTGATTTTAAATATTAAATGTTACACATAGCGTTCGCGGTATGACACCACAATTTGCGGCTGCAAAGTTACATTTTATTTGGCAAACGGCCAAGATTTCCACCATCTTTTTTATTCCGCCAGAGCCTTTCAGGATGATTTCAGGATGATTTCCGCCCAACAAGCTTCCACTTCCTTCACACCGCTGCCGTCGCATCTGCCAGCCATTGCCGCTCGTTCTCATCAAGAAGGGGGGACAGACGGTCGTACACCATGCGATGATAGTCATTCATCCAGTCCAACTCCTCCTGCGTCATCATGGAAAGCACGATCGGTGTCGTGGAAATGGGACAAAGTGTAAGGGGGGCCAACTGCAAGAAGTCTCCAAATTCGCCTTTCGTGTAGTGTGTGACAAGCATGGTATTTTCTATGCGCACACCAAACTTTCCTTGCAGATAGAGACCCGGTTCGTCGGTGACTGTCATCCCGGCTCTGAGCGGGGCGGGCATATACTCCATGCGTATTTGATGGGGGCCTTCATGCACATTGAGATAAGAGCCTACACCGTGTCCTGTACCGTGAAGATAGTTCAGCCCCTCACGCCACATCGGCTCGCGAGCCAGTGCGTCGAGCTGTGTACCACAAGCCCCGTCGGGGAACTTAGCCATAGCCAGTCTGATATGCCCTTTCAGTACGAGGGTGTAGATACGGCACTGTTCATCTGTGAGCGGACCAAGCGGGATGGTGCGTGTGATGTCGGTCGTGCCATCTTGGTACTGCGCTCCCGAGTCAAGCAACAAAAAGCCTTCCGGCCGGAGCTCTACATCGGTCTCGGGCGAAGCCTCATAGTGGACGATGGCCCCATGCGGCCCATAGCCGGCTATAGTATCAAAGGAAATGTCGCGAAAACGTTTCTGTTCAGCCCGCAATTCCGTCAACTTGCGGTCCACACTCATCTCCGTTTGTCCGCCGGCCTCAACGGCAGGCTGCAACCAACGCAGGAATTTCACCATAGCCACTCCGTCGCGCAACATGGCAGCCTTGAAACCTTTTATCTCTGCATCGGTTTTGACAGCCTTCATGGCCGGAACGGGCGAGTCGGCATAAACCACTTTCACGTGTTTGTCAACATATCCGGGCATCACCTCTCCCGTCTCCTTGGGATCCATGAGGATATTATAGGAGAAATAATCTTTCAACCCCTTGCCCACAGCGGCATATTCTTCCACTCCTACTCCCACCGACGAGAGATAACGCTCTACTTCCGGGGTAAGTTTACGTCGGTCTATGAAAAGCGTAGCCCGTTCGGGAGCTATGAGCAGATAACTCAGAAAAACGGGATTGCAATGCACATCCCTTCCACGCAGGTTGAGTGTCCATGCGACATCATCAAGTGCCGACATGAGCATACCGTCGGTATGGAGACCGCGCAAAGCCTTGCGGATGAGCGCGAGTTTCTTTTCGGCAGACTCACCGGCCAATTCTACGGGCTGTATCTCCACCTTATTATTATAGGGAAGTGACGGCCGGTCCGTCCACACCACAGCCAACGGATCGAAATTGGTACGGAGCGTAAGTCCCCCCTCTCCCCGCAATTCATCAACAAGCTGTCGTGCATAAGCCACCGAGACCACTTTGCCATCGATGCCCACTTCCTTTGAGTCGGAGTCGGCCAGCTGTCCGCCCAACCACTGTGCAATGGTCGGTGTCCCGGCCACGCGCAACTTCATCAGTTGGAACTCTGTCCCTTCCAACTGCTTTTCGGCAGCCAGAAAGTAGCGCGAATCCGTCCACAGTGCGGCAGCCTCCATCGTCACCACAGCCGTACCGGCCGAGCCGTTGAAACCCGATATCCATTCGCGCCCTTTCCAATGGTCGGGCACATATTCGCTTTGGTGCGCATCCGTGCTCGGAAAGATAAAAGCGGCCAGCCGTTCACGACGCATCACGTCGCGCAACGAAGTCAATCTTTTTTCAATATCCTCTTTCATAAACCGTTTTGTAAAATCGACATTACAAAGATAATTGTTTTAAGATTTAATCACAAATTAAAAACGAATAAAATGCAAGACTTACATGCTTTTTTATTAAATTTGCAAGCGCGAGGGGAAGGGAAGTCTCCCCCGCTCACCCCGAAATGGAAAGACAATAGTTTCTTCCTCATAACCAATAAGTAAAGGGACTTTTTAGAACATTTAAACAGATATTGTAGTTATGGAATTTTTAACTAATGAAAAACTGGTCATCGTCGGTGCCGGCGGTATGATTGGTTCCAACATGGTGCAGAGCGCCCTCATGCTCGGTCTCACTCCCAACATTTGCCTTTACGACATTTTCGAGCCGGGAGTACACGGTGTCTTCGACGAAATTCAGCAGTGCGCCTTCCCCGGTGCCAATGTCACCTACACCGTTGATGCCAAAGAGGCTTTCACCGGTGCCAAGTATATCATTTCTTCCGGTGGTGCTCCCCGCAAGGAAGGCATGACCCGTGAAGACCTGCTGAAAGGCAACTGCAAGATTGCCGCCGAGTTTGGTGACAACATCAAGAAGTACTGCCCCGAAGTGGATCATGTGGTGGTGATCTTCAATCCCGCCGATGTGACGGCCCTCACAGCCCTCATCCACTCCGGCCTGAAGCCCAATCAGCTGACTTCTCTCGCTGCTCTCGACTCCACCCGCCTGCAGCAGGCACTCGCACTCGAGTTCGGCGTGCAGCAAGACAAGGTGACCGGTGCCCACACCTACGGTGGACATGGTGAGCAGATGGCCGTATTCGCTTCTCAGGTGAAAGTCGACGGCAAGCCCCTCTCCGAGATGGGCCTCTCCAACGAGCGTTGGGAAGAAATCAAGCACCACACCGTGCAGGGCGGCTCCAACATCATCAAGCTCCGTGGCCGCAGCTCTTTCCAGAGCCCTGCCTACAATGCCGTGAAGATGATCGAAGCCGCTATGGGCGGTGAGAAGTTCACCCTTCCCGCAGGCTGCTATGTCAACGATGACAAACTCGGCTTCAAGAATGTGATGATGGCCATGCCTACCACCATTGATGCCACCGGTGTTCATTTCGTTGAACCGAAGGGCACAGCCGACGAACTCGCTTCCCTGAAGGCCTCCTACGAGCACCTCTGCAAAATGCGCGACGAGATTGTCGGTCTCGGCATTGTTCCTCCAGTGAACCAGTGGAAGGAAATGAATCCCAACTTGTAATCCACTGATTACCCAAATAACATTTGGGGGCAGGCCTTTCTCGCCTGCCCCCTTTTTCTTTCAATCCTCAAACGATGCCCAACATCGATTTGCTTTTCAAAGGTTTTTACCGTTCCTTGTGCCTCTATGCCGTCCACTATCTGCAAGACATCGACGCGGCTGAAGACATCGTGGGCGACTGTTTTGTCAGCCTGTTGGAACACACGAAGGCCGGAAAGCAACTCGACAACCCGAAATCCTATCTTTACACCATGGTGCGTAACGCCTGTCTGGACCGCCTGCGCAAGGAGAATCCTTTCATTACCGACCTCTCTCCCACCGACCTTGAAGGGCACATCAGCGACGAGGAGGCCGCCGACCGTTCGTTCCACGAGGCCAAGCTCTGGGCTGCCATCGACAGCCTGCCCGACAAATGCCGGCAAGTCTTTCTCATGAGCAAGCGCGACAACATGAAGTATCAGGAGATAGCCCAGGGCCTCGGCATTTCCGAAAAGACCGTGGAACATCATATCTCAAAGGCTTTGAAAACCCTTCGGGGAAAGGAAAAAGACATCTTCTACTGCCTGTCGTGGATGGCGTGATACGCAAAATCCACGTTCGGAGTGCTCTACCCAAATGATAGAGCTTCCTTACCTTTACATTATGATTCTTTTCCTCTTCAGTACATCCGTTTTGGGAACTTAAATTTTATAAAAAAAATAAAAAACAACACAAAAACAATGCCTATATAAAATTTTGCCTATATTTGTTATCAAATCTACAAAACAAATCTTAAAAACCATATAAACCATATAAAAGATGAAGACATTTACCTATAGTATGAGTAAACACACCCACTTTATCCCTTTTGGAATCAAACAACATTAATTTGTAGTTGTGTTACTATCATTAGCAACCATGATAAATTGCTTCCATTCTGCTCAAAGGTAGATTCATGATTAGATTAAATTTCAAAACTCTCATATCACTCGTTGTAATACTACAATTATTAGGAATGCGGGCTGTCGCATTTCCTAACAGTGGATTATACAATAACGAAAGTAAGAATGATAAGAAAAATAATATTCTCTATGGTGAAGTGTATGATTCATTTACACGCATGCCATTAGAAGCCAAAGTTTTTCTTCTTGATAAAGACTCCATGATATTAGATTCGACAATATGCGTAATTCAAAAAAGACACTCCAACTATACTTTCTCTTTTAATCAAGGAACAAGGTCGTATATCATCAAAGCGGTGTATCAAGGATACGAAAACTGTTACCAAAATTTAGATATAAGGACTTTCGGACGAAATCATTACTATTCTGTCCCACAGCATTTAATGAAAAAAAATAATGATATTTACAAGAATGTCGATTTAGACGAGATCCAAGTAAAAGCCACAAAAATACAAGTCACTTATCATGGGGATACCATCATTTACGACGCTTCAGCTTTTGTCTTGCCTGAAGGTTCTATGTTAGATGCCCTTATCAGGCAGATGCCTGGAGCAGAGCTCAAAGATAATGGGGAAGTATACATCAATGGCCAAAAAGTAGATTATCTCACCCTAAATGGTAAGGATTTTTTTCGTGGCAAGAACCAAATTATGCTTGAAAACTTACCTTATTATATTATCAAGAACATAAAGGTATATAACAAAGAAAGGTCGGAAGTAGAAAGATATACGTCAAATATTAAGAGAAAAGATTTTGTCATGGATGTCAAACTCAAACGTAAATACGCCAAAGGCTATTTGGGCAATGCAGAGATTGGGGCCGGTACTGACAACCGTTGGTTAGCCCGTCTCTTCGGACTATTGACGGGGGAGCATACAGACATGGCTATATTCGGCAACACCAACAATATAAATGAAAACCGTATTCCCGGACATAGCGGAAATTGGAGCCCTTCCACAATTCGCAGGGGAATTAGGACGACCAACCAAGCGGGCCTTTACCTTCAGACAGAAGATAAAGACAAGACACAAAACGAAGAATTAGATGCCCTTGTCGAATGGAGTGATGATGACATTGAGAAGCACACATACAACGAGATATTCTCTTCCGATGGTAATATCACAAAAAATGGGACTTCCAGTGTAAGAAACAAAAAGTTCAAAGCAAATCTCACCAACACCTTTCGTTTATTCCAGCCTATCATGCTGATTTCTCAGTATTCACTGAATTACAACAACACAAAATTGCAATCATCCAAACGGGATTCCACATTCAGAGAGCATTTAATAAATCAAATATCAAATTACACCGATTCACAAATAGATGATTTTAATACGAATCTTCATTTAAATATCGCAAAGAGATTGTCATGGGGTGACTTGGTGTCATTAAGCATAGACGGGGGATATAATTCTCAAAAACCTAATAACACAAACTATCAAAACATAACTAAGTATGTCAACCCCAACGAGACAGACAACCGTAATTATCTCAATGACAGCCAGCAACATGGTTACCATTACAAAGCTGAATTAAACTACATTTTCTCCTTACCACAATATTGGCAGATTAGTCCATATATAGGGTTTCATCAATTCTTCGAAGCACGTGTGAACCACAATTATCTATTAGAGGATTACCTCAATATAGACGAAGCAGATATCCTACCTTCCTATGATGCCATGTTAACACAAGTCTTTGATAACAGAAACAGCTATCACTACAATGACGTAACGAAAATTTACACAGGAGGGATCAACATTACAACAGGCACAGAGAACAGCTTCTTCAATATAGGGCTCCCTGTCAATATTGAGAAAGAGCGCATCTCTTATACCCACATCTCCTTAGACACGATAGCCCATCGCTCTATTGTATTATTCGAACCAAACATTTCATATAATCGATATGGTAGGAACAAACGTCATCTTTCTTATAGAATGAGAATGGAAAAACCTAATTATGCACTATTGATGCCATTTAAAGATGACACAAATCCGCTAATTATACGTATCAACAACTCTCATTTGAGCAAAAAGATTCAACATGAATTTTCTACCAATGCTACTTTTCATCCTGACTCTACAGAGCAAAATTATTGGGTGAGTTTCGTTGCCAAGTATATCTATAATGCTTGGGGAACTCGCACCATATATAACTCTGGGACAGGAGCTTTTACATATATAAATGATAATGTAAAGGAAGGGAATTGGAATGCCAATCTACAAGCAGGGCTCCAATGCCCACTTGACCATAAGCGCCGTTTAAATTTGGACATAGACGGTAACATCAAATTTGAACACAATGTAGACTTTGACATTTCCTACAAACCGGAATATTCATCATTAAGTCGTGTAAATACATTAAGTGCCGGAATTAAAGCAAGCTTGAAATATCGCATGGCAACATTTATCATAGGCGCCATAAGCAAGTTGTCAGGAAGATTTTCGCATGGCAATCGCACTGATTTTGAAAACATACATGCTGCCGATTATCAATATGGGGTCAATCTACAGTACACGATTCCGACCATAAGACTAACTCTCACCACCGATATTAACATATATGTCTGCAAGGGCTACAACAATAAAATGATGAATACGGATGATTTAGTCTGGAATGCACAGTTGACATACCCTTTAGCTAAAGGGAAAATCATCGCTAAACTTCAAGCATTCGACATTTTGCACCAATTATCAAATAAGAGTTATTCAGTAAACGCACAAGGAAGAACAGAGATTTGGTATAATAGCATTCCTCGCTATGCTATTTTATCATTTGCTTTCAAGTTCAACCGAAACAAGAAAAATTGAAAGATATTGACATAAAAAAAAAGATAGCCTGCCCGACAAATGCCGGCAAGTCTTTCTCATGAGCAAGCGCGACAACATGAAGTATCAGGAGATAGCCCAGGGCCTCGGCATTTCCGAAAAGACCGTGGAACATCATATCTCAAAGGCTTTGAAAACCCTTCGGGGAAAGGAAAAAGACATCTTCTACTGCCTGTCGTGGATGGCGTGAAGGGAAATCATCTCACATATCGTCTAACAGCATCTCCATACACATCCAAAAACAGCGTAACTTCTATATATCATATAAAGGTTACATATCATTTCCGCCAAAACGCTTTCAAGGTTTCTCCACTTGCGTTGCATCCAATACAAATGTGTAGCGCGAGAGATCTGTAAACTGAAGGCCTTGGTTACGAGACACATCCATGCCGGTATCTTTAAAACGGTTGATCTTAAAATAAACCATATCGCCTTCATGGATGCGCGCCATATTCCAGTTTTTCTTTTCTATATATATAGTTACGCAAAAGACAAAACGAAAATCATGATACTTGCCATATTCCCTGCTGACTGCTCCTTCAACAACTCGAACATGGCCCGTCATCAAATATCCAGACAGTCCGGTATAGACAACCTGCGAACAGAAAACATCTTCCACGGGAGAGTCCATCCAAGTATTTGGGTTTTTGGTCAAAAACACCGTATGTTCAGGCGAAAACTCTTCCGGACTTACAAGCACTTGGTCTTTCGAGGCTACATCATCGTCGGAACCACACGCATTAAGACAAAAGCCGACTGCTAAAATTGCCATCAATAAAAAGAGAGACTTTTTCATTTTTTAGGTGATAGGTATTAATGAAGTCATCATAACTTCATTATTATCTGTTGTTATTTGAAGGCAAATATAATCTTTTTTTAAAAAAAAGACAAGTGTTTAACATTATTTACGGTAAAGAGAGAAATCGCTGCACATCTTCATGAAAGCCCCCTCCTCTTCGTGCCGAAAATCGGCAGAGAGAATGAAAGTGTTAGGGGCCGATAAATTGAGTTCCTGGGATGCAATCGTAATATAGCACGAACTATTAAAACTTTAGAAAAAGGCTTACATGGATCTTTCTCGCGCCTATCATGTCGACCGATTTCACTTGTCTTATTTGCCTCTTTCGACCCATTAATATTCTCACTAAGCCCAAACGACGATGCAAAAGAAGCACAGTTGGAAGCTCGTTCGGGCTCTTTTGCAAAGCCATTTGGGCCGAATGACCTCGCCATAGCAAGGGTGAAAAGCCGTTGGTGGACTGATAATCAAAAAAAGGGAACGCGATGGCGTTTCCTTTGCTGGTGCAAAGATACTACGGAAAAGGGGAAAATGCAAATGGGATGTGAAAAGTGTTGACTTTTTGAGGAGGGGCGGGGGAATGGGTGTTAGGTGTTAGGTGTTAAGTGCTAATGGATTGCCTGTCGTGGCATGGGCGCACTTGTTCTGCTTGTAGGGGCAGCGCTTTATGCTTGCTTGTGAGTATATGCCCTCCGTGCCTTTAGTCACGCTGACTTGGAGAGTATCTGTAAACCTCCCCACCTCGACGCCTCTGCATGAAAGAAAATACTGTGGGAGGCTCTTCCACCTTAATTATATAGGGGCATGGCTATGGAGTTTTCTCCTCTATTTTGGTTGCCAATGAAAAAACATCTGCATCAGAATAGGGGGATTTTGCTTTTTCCCGTCATAGAGATAAATACCAAAATAAAAATAGTGAACAATGAAAAAACAACTTCTATGGCTGTTGCTGGCAGGACTGCCGGCTTTTCAGAGTCTACAAGCACAGGAACAGACGGGCGGACAGGAACGCCGAAACAGTGTCTACCTCGAAATAGGAGGGGCCTCGAACGGTGTGGGCGTGAGCTACGACCTGAAGCTGAAAGACCTGCCCATCGCCTTCCGCGCCGGACTCGGTTTCGGCTATCAGCGGGCATCGGACATCTACTCCGGTTCGTCGACACGCTTTTACGGCATCCCGCTCGAAGCCAAATATCTCGTGGGGCGCAACCGCTCCAAACTGGAACTGGGCTTGGGCGTGAACATCTTTTGGGTCAACATGCACGAACCGCAGTATGCCTTCCACTACACCGAACTATCCACCGAGAGCGGGTACAACCTCAACGGATACACCATAGACTATCTAGGGCAGAAGACCATCAACAAAGTGGGCAACTTCGTGTTTGCCAACATCGGCTACCGTCACATCTCCAAACGAGGCTTCATGTTCAGAGCAGGCCTCACGCCCGGCTTCAACATCACGCAAAGGTACTATGTAGACGCTGCCGCCCCGTCGTGGAAAAACAACGACAGCAAGAAAGTCAACTGGTGGGTGGCTCCCTATGTCAGCTTCGGTTGGGCCTTCTAATCGCATCGAGACATGAAAGCCGCACTGCGATATATCCTCCTTGCGCTCCTCATGCTGCTCCCGGCACTGTGGGCCACGGCGGCAACGGGCAAGTCGGCCCCCACGGTGAAGCAGCAAATGGAGTGGCTGCACCGGGAACGGGGGCTGAACTTCGTCTACGATGCCCGGCTCAACGTGAACCGCCCCTACCGTGGGCCACGCATCGACCGGATGACGGTGGAGCAGGCCTTGCAGACCCTTTTTGACGGCACCGGCATCGAATACAGGCGCGAGGGAAACTACGTGATGCTGAAAGAGAAAGCCGCCCCTCCCGAACCGAAAGCCGCCACGAGGCGGCGACACACGGTGAGCGGCTACGTGAGAGACAGCGCAGGCGAAACGCTCATCAACGCCACTGTCTACGACTGCACCGGCGGCGCAGGCACCACGACCAACGAATATGGCTTCTTCTCGCTCACCCTGCCTGAAGGTCCCCACCGTCTGCGCTTCTCCTACATAGGTTTTGAAGACCACGAGGAGGAACTCACGCTGGAGGGCAACATCCACCGCGACGTGAGACTCACGCCCAACGCCCGGCTGGCGGAGGTGGTGGTGACGGGCGACCTCAACTCACCCCTGCTCACCACGCAGACGGGCAAGCGCTCGCTCACGGCCGGGGAGCTTAACACGGGCTATGCCCTGCTCTCGTCGCCCGACGTGGTGAAGACGCTGCAACGCACATCGGGCGTATGCGAGGGCATGGAACTGATGAGCGGCATGTATGTACACGGAGGCGACAACGATGAAAATCTCTTTCTCATGGACGGCAGTCCGCTCTATCAGATCAACCACACGATGGGACTGTTCTCGGCGTTCAACACCGACATGGTGAAGAACATCGACTTCTACAAGAGCGGTTTTCCCGCCCGCTACAGCGGCCGGCTGTCGAGTGTGGTGGATGTGCGAACCAACGACGGTGACATGCAACGCTCGCATGGCAGCTACCGCATCGGGCTGCTCGACGGCAGCCTGCATCTCGAAGGCCCCATCAAGCGGGGCACCACCAGCTACAACATCGGACTGCGGCGGTCGTGGATAGACCTGCTCACCCGCCCTATCTTTGCGCTCGTCAACCACGGCAAGGATGACGAGCGATACACGCTGAACTACTTCTTCCACGACCTCAACGCCAAGGTGACGCACATTTTCAATGACCGTTCGCGCATCTACCTGAGTCTCTATTCGGGAGAAGACAAGCTGAAGGTGACCGAGAACTTCAAGTGGAGCAACGAGACTGCCGGCATCTCCACCGAGGACAACGATCTCACACGCTTCAAATGGGGCAACTTCAATGCCGCCCTCAACTGGAACTACCTCTTTTCGCCACGGTTGTTTGCCAACTTTACAGCAGTCTACACCCACAACCGCGCCCGCTATGAGTCACGGGAAGAGTCGGCTTACCACCACAACGACGGCAGCAAAGGCTACTCCCACCATCTGCAACACAGCTACCGGTCGACCATCAGCGATGTGGGCTATCGGGCCACTTTCGACTTCCGTCCCACTCCCCGCCACCATATCAGCTTCGGACACGACTATACGCTGCACCGCTTTCGCCCACAGACTTCGAGCATGTTCAACTCCTTCGGGGTGGGCTCGTCGCTCGACACCCTCTCCTCGAAAGGCAGCAACCGCCACACCTCGCACGAAATCAACCTCTACGTGGAAGACGAAATGACCGCGTCCGATCGCCTGTCGGTGAACATCGGGGTCAACGCCAATCTCTTCGGCATCGGGCGCAAGGCCTTCCGGAGTGCAGATCCGCGCATGGCTGTGAAGTATCAGGCCGGGCGGCAATGGTCGGTGAAAGGGTCGTTCACGATGATGACGCAAAACGTACACAAGATAAGCAATTCGATACTCGACTTGCCCACCGACTACTGGGTGCCCACCACGGAGCGGCTCAGGCCCATGCGCTCGTGGCAGTTGGCTGCCGGCATCTATGCGCAACCGGTCCGCCGCTGGACGTTCTCGCTGGAAGGTTACTACAAGGAGTCGCGGCATTTGCTGCAATACAGCAGTTGGACGGGCATCGAACCACCGGCCGAAGAGTGGGACCGACATGTGATGGACGGTCGGGGACGCTTCTACGGGACCGAGTTCGACGCCCACTACCGGGGGGCTCGTCTCACAATGGATTTCGCCTACACGCTCTCGTGGAACAAACGATACTACGGCCAACTGCTCGACCGCTGGTTTTACGACAAGTTCGACAACCGCCACAAACTCAGCATCAATGCCCAATACCGGATGGGCAAAAGCATCTATGCATACGCCGGATGGACCTGCCACAGTGGCAACCGCATGACTCTGCCCACCCACTACACGGCTCTGCCTTCACTGGGAGAGGCAATGGCAGGAGAAGCCCTGCAGTACACGGAGCCCAACAACTTTCGGTTGCCGGCCTACCATCGGCTTGACATAGGTTGCGACTTCCACCACACCACACGCCGCGGGCACGAACGGATATGGAACGTGAGCCTCTACAATGCCTATTGCCACCTCAACTCGCTTTGGGTGACGGCCAACTATGACACCGAACAGAAGTGCATACGACTCAAAAACCATGCCTACATTCCCATCGTGCCGTCGTTCAGTTACACGTTTAAATTCTGAAACATGAGACATCCACACCTTTTATTCCTCCTCCCCACCCTGCTGCTCACGGCCTGTAAGGACAATCTCAACATCGCCGACACGCTCGAACCCGCCCGGCTCACGGTGTACTGTCTGCCGGCTCCGGGCGACTCCACCCGGATTGCAGTCTACCGCAGTCTGCCCGTACCGTCAAGAGGCAATGTCAAGGCAATCACCGATGCCCGCATCAGCTATCGGGTGAACGGGCACGAATATCCCGCCCGCCACACTGCCTACGGCCAATACATGGTCTATGCACCACAAAAGGCGGGCGACTGTATCATGCTCGAAGTGGCTGCCGACGGTCTGGAGAACACACACGCCGAAGCCGTCATTCCACCGACGGTCGTCATCGACAGTATGAGGATGACCGACATACGGCTCTATGACGATGACTATCAAAGCGTGCGCAACTTCCACCGCTTTGCCGTCACCTTCACCGACGACGGCCGGAGCAACGACTTCTACGGCGTATGTATCACCAAAACCACGGTAAGGGATTATCCCGGATATGGCGACAGCTTCACGGCAACCGACAATATGGGCATCAATCGTAAGTCGGAACCGTTGCTGCGGGGGCTCAGCGAGGTGGACAAAGACTTCGGTTTCGAGGACGAGACCTACAACAACTTCTACGTTTTCGACGATGCCACCATCAATGGCAAGACCTACACCCTGCACCTTGACACGCCCGCGGACTACAGCCACTATGGCAAACAAAGCTATCAGGTGCGGCTCTACCGCCTCACACCCGAATTCTACCGGTTCGTCACCAACATAAACGATGTGGCCAACAATGAGCTGGCCAAGGCCGGACTCTCCTACATCAAGCCTACACCCACCAATATCAGAAGCGGACTGGGACTGCTCGGAGCCTGCACCGTGGCCAAGAGCGACTCGGTGAATATCTCTCAAAACAACGATAACAACAACCCGATCTATCATGAAACGAAGAAAAGATAAAAGCCTCGATTTTGTGTTACGCCATTATCAAAGCGGGCGACTCGACACTCGAAAAGCCCTTGCTGCCTTCCACCGGCGAACGGGCCATGGCCCCCAACGCCGGTTTCTGCCTCAGCGGACAGTGCTCTTCCGCGTGGCTGTGGCAGCAGCCATCATCATTCCGCTCGTCGTGGTGTTGCTCACAGAAGGCAGACTGTTTGCCGGACACACCGTCTATCGCGCTGATGCACAGACGGCAGTCTACACTCTTGCCGACGGAACACGCGTCACCCTTTCGCCGGGCTCTACCCTTAGTTACGCCCCCGACAACAGCCGGGAAGTGGAGATGAGCGGTAAAATCTATTTCGAGGTGCACCATAACCAAGCACACCCTTTCAACGTGAGAAGCCGGATGGGCCACGTGCGGGTGTTGGGCACGAAGTTTCAAGTGGCCGAAAGCGATATGCTCACCGAGGTGTATGTGACCGGCGGGCGGGTGCTTTTCGCCGCCCGGGGGAGTGGCGAGGGGGTATACCTGACCCCGGGCATGGGAGCCGTGCTCACCAAGAACAGCCATATACCTGTCATCAACCGCCAGTCGCCCAATGGGGTGAGCTGGGCTACCCACCGCTTCCATTTCGACAACACACCCATCGATGAAGTGCTCGCCGACCTCACCCGCCACTATGACATACCGCTCTCGTGCACCAACCACACCAAACGGCTGTCGGGCGACTTTGACGCCGAAGCACTTGACCACGTGCTGAACATCATTGAACAGACGCTGAACATCAAGATAAGAAAAGAGGCGAAGACTCCTGACGCACACCATCCGTAAAAACTATTATCATTTCCGTAATTCAGGTAGGCCGCGTTTGGCATGGTTTTTGTATCTTTGCAACCACAAAGGAAGCTAAGTCAGCCGGCTTCCGACGGTGAAGATTGTCCAACCCGAAACTAATAAAATAGGTATTATCAAAGATTATGGAAGTAATAAAGAATAAGGAATATGGAGGCGAGCGTCCTCTGTTTGGCGCCCACGACGTGCGCCTCGAAGCCATCACCATTGTGGATGGCGAATCCGGCATCAAATGTTGCCGGAATCTGGAATGCGACAATTCCAAATTCTACGGCAAATATCCTTGGTGGCACGTTGACAAAAGCCTCATCACCAATTGCTATTTCGCCCCCGAGTCGCGCTCGGCCATCTGGTACAGCAACGACATGGTGATGAAAGACTGCGTGATCGACGGCCCGAAATTCTTCCGGGAGATGAAGAATCTGGAACTCGAAAACGTGAAAATCAACGATGCCGACGAAACGTTCTGGAAAGTGGACGGTCTCAAACTGAAAAACGTGGAGCTGCACGAAGGCACCTATCCTTTCATGTTCTCGCGGAACATCTACGTGGACGGACTGGTGAGTGATGCCAAATACGTGTTCCAATATTGCCGGAACGTGGAGGTACACAACGCCAAAATCACCACCAAAGACAGTTTTTGGGAGTGTGAGAACGTGACAGTCTACGACTCGGAACTCGATGGCGAATACCTCGCATGGCACAGCAAGAATGTGAAATTGGTGCGCTGCCACATCAGTGGCGAACAACCGTTGTGCTATCTTGACGGCATCACCCTCGAAGACTGCACGTTCGATGCTGCCTCCGACCGAGCTTTCGAGGACAGCCGTAACATCAATGCCACCATCAAGGGCAGCATCACCGAAATCAAGAATCCCATCAGTGGCCGTATCGTGGCCGATAAAGTGGAGCGTATCACCTACGATAAGTTTGCCAAAGGTCACGACTGCGTGATTGAAAGCAAGACATAGTAAACGTATTTTTTTAAGATAGAGTAACAAAGGGAACAGAGAAAATTTGTTATTTTTGTTACTATGTCTAAATAAAATAAAAGAGACAGCGTAACAAAGAAAACAGAAAAAACGTGTCATTCTGTTACTCTGTCGAAAATAAAAAGCAACAGAGATAGTATGTCTACATTCGATTTTGATACCGTCATCAACCGCCGCGGCACAAATTCCTATAAGTGGGACATTGTGAAAGAGGAGGATGTGATACCTTTGTGGGTGGCCGACATGGACTTCAAGGCGGCCCCCGCCATTCTTGAGGCACTGAAAAAGCGGGTGGAGCATGGCGTGTTCGGCTACACACTGGTGCCCGACAGCTACTATGAGGCTATCATCGACTGGTTTGCCCGCCGCCACAACTGGCAGATAGACCGCTCATGGATCATCTACACCACAGGCGTGGTGCCGGCCGTGTCGTGTGCCATCAAGGCCCTCACGCTGCCGGGAGAGAAAGTGCTCATACAGACACCCGACTACAACTGCTTCTTCTCAAGCATCAAAAACAATGGTTGCGAGGTGGCCGAAAACGAACTCGTGCGCCGTGGCGACAGCTACGAGGTGGACTTCGAGGACTTCGAACGCCAATGCGCTGACGAGAAAACGACGGTGTTCTTGCTCTGCAACCCTCACAATCCGGCCGGGCGCGTATGGACTAAAGAGGAACTGGAGCGCATGAACGACATCTGCCTGACGCATGGCGTGAGGGTCATCAGCGACGAAATACACTGCGAACTGGTGATGCCGGGCCACCGCTTCACGCCCTTTGCAGCCATCAGCGATGCCTGCCGGGACAACAGCGTGGTGCTCAACTCGCCCACCAAGGCCTTCAACATTGCCGGACTACAGATAGCCAACATCATCTGTGCCGACCCGGCCATGCGCCGGCGCATAGACCGGGCGGTGAACATCAACGAGGTGTGCGACGTGAATCCTTTCGGCGTGGTAGCCCTACAAGCCGCCTACAACGAAAGTGAGGAGTGGCTCGACAGCCTCAACCACTACATTTGGGGCAACTATTTGGCCCTTAAAGAGTTTATTGCCAAAGAGCTGCCCCGTTTGGAGGTCGCCAGGCTGGAGGGCACTTACCTTGCCTGGGTGGACATCAAGGCCACCGGACTCACCAGCGATGAAGCCTACGAAAAGCTGATGAAAGAAGGGCGGGTATATGTGAACAGCGGCACGATGTATGGCCGCCGAGCCGGAGAGGGATATTTACGCATCAACCTTGCCTGCCCGCGGGCCACGCTGCTGGAGGGAATGAAGCGCATGGGAGGTGTACTGAGACAGTATCTCTCCTGACAAACGACTTCCAGGAATGACACATCACGCGGCAGGCTAATCCACGAGTGCCTTCATGCGCTCGGCATAGAGCGCGAGCGAGGAGAGCCCCATCTGGCGGCGCCACGTGTCAACCAACGACTTATCGAGCAACTTGTAGATGTGCGCTTTGCCGTCTGCACGTTGCTCGATTTGCGTTCCATAGCGTTGAGGCCGGCCTTCAAACATATCAATGCGGTCTTGCATCAATGCCAGATGCTCCAACTCGAGATCACCACCGGCTGCAGCCACGGCAAAGAGCGGGAAATATTTCTTCATATTCTCCACCGACGAATGCTGAATGACAGTCCACAACACGCGGCAGGCATCGCCCACCCGGCCTCTGCCCACCCATCCGCAAGAGTCCAAGATGGCACAGACCTCACGCTCGTTTTGTGCATCGGCAACGGCCATTTGGTGGAGCAGGCGGGAGATGCGGGCCGTGTCGGCAGGCGCAGAGGCCACGGCTTGCCGCCACTCTGCACGCGGCTCTTGGTCGGCCCGGCCTATACGCAACAAGCGATTGCGCAGCGGGATGTCGAAAAACCGCTCGGCAGCGGCCTTGCGCTTATTCACCTCGGTGGCAAACGCCGTCCAGCGGGCATCGGAATGGAGCGAAACAAAGTCTTTATCCTCCAATCCACCCTGCCACACCGGGTTTTTCTCCAACACACGGTGGAGCCGGGCAAAAGCGGCATTGCCATCACCGGCCTTTGCCGCCACACAGGCCCCGTTGTACCATTCCCCTTGGTTCAACTGCCGCCGGGCACCGGCCGGGAGACTTGCAAAGGCTTTGTTGGCCTCGGCATAACGCCCGATGAGGTAGAGGGAATCCATTGCGTGGATGACCGCGTCCTTATACTTCGTGTCCCGCTTGTCCATTTCGGCAAGCAACAGCCGGATATTGCGCACCACAGCACTGTCGGGCTTCAACAGATTTTCGGCCTTGACAAGATAGTCGTAGGCCTCCTCATAGCGTTTGAGCGCATGACAAGTGGAACCGAGATGATAGAGCATGGTGGGCTGCTTGAAGTCTGCAAGGCGGGCGGAAGCAAGAAAAAGCGTGCGAGCTTGCGGATAGTCTTCGAGTTGTTCATGGCACATACCGCCTAAATAGAGCGTGTTGGCGGCAGAGTCGCCCAAGGAGAGGAGACGATCGTAAAGTCGGGCTGCCTCGGGATAGTTGCGGTTGTAGAAATGGGCATAGGCCAACTGGCGATTGACGAGATAGTTGGCGGAGTCACGCCGGTAGTAGGGCATGGCATACCGGATGGCCAAATCGGGCTGGTCTTCCATGTTGCAGGTAGCCGCCAGTTCGGCCACCATCTGTCCGTCAAGCGGAAAGCGCCCCACAAGTTGACTGCCCCAAAACGTCGCCGAAGCATAGTCTTTCCTGAAATAATAGCAGTAGAACAACTCGCGGAAGGCATCGTGGGTGAGCGAATCCTCACCCACCGCCTTCAGCAGGTCGGCGCATCGCCGGTAGTCGGCCCGCTGATAGTAGCAGTCGGCCAACCGCATTTTCACGGCGTTATCGTCATTCAACTGCCGGGCCTGCCCGTAGAAACGCATGGCCTCGAACACGTTAAAGACCTCCATGCAACTGTCGCCCGCAGCTATGAGCTCACGATAATCGGGCGCAGAAGCCCCGACGACAGAACTACCGACAAGGCAACACACAGCCAAGGCCATGCACCTCAGTACATGCAAGCCTGCCATCATCCACCTTCTTACATCATAAAAAAACTCTGTCTGTCCCACAGACTTTCCCATTTTTGTCTTTTTCATCTCTATTAAAGCTACGTTGCAAAGCTACTAAAAAAATCAATAAAAGTCACTGCATGGGTCTACAAAAACGGCCAGCACCTTATACATTTAACATATCGCCCGCGCTTCGTGATAACAAGAGTATATAGATGACGGAAGAAGATAGAGCCACCTGTTTTGTCAAACCATTTGTCACTTTTCGGGCTCTCAGTTTGCCGTATTTTCGCAGAGCGGATGATTGGACGAAAATACGCAAATTTGAGCGACACTTTTAAACCGCTGATTATCAATCTTTTGAATTTTCCGAACACTTATTCCGGCCCGAAAATGCACTTAAAAGAGGTCAAATCAGTATGCCAAAGGGCCACAGTTGCAACCTAACTGTGGCCCTTTTGGCTTCCAACTGTGGCCCTTTCGCATGAACAAAGAGCCCAAATGGGAAAATTGAGGTGGCATTTCGGTGCTCAAAGACGGATTTTCCAATCTATTTCAAGCATTTTCATGGAAGTGCTTTTGTAAAGGTTATTAAAGTTTTCACCGACCTCACTCCCTTCAAGTTGCAGATGTCTCTCGCACAAAATCCGGTTCCGGCACGATAGACTTTCCACCTTACTCCCTGCACTCCACAATCTTTTCAGGTCCGAAAAACAGCTACATCACAAAAAAAATCGTAACTTTGCAGAATTATTATAAGGCAAAACAACTGTAGATATGAGAGCACTGATAGAACGCATCAAGCGCGAGGGGAAATGCTTTGAGGGAGGTATCCTCAAGGTGGACAAGTTTATCAACCATCAAATGGATCCCAATCTGATGAAGCAGATTTCCGTGGAACTGATACGCCGATACGCTTCGACGGAAATCAATAAGATAATCACCGTGGAGGCTTCGGGCATAGCACCGGCCATCATGATGGGGTTCCTGCTTGACCTGCCGGTGGTGTTTGCCAAGAAGAAAAAGCCGTCGACGATGGAGAATATGCTCTCTACGACCGTTTTCTCTTTCACCAAGCAGCGTGAATATCATGTGGTGATCAGCAAGGAATACCTGACCAAGGACGACAAGGTGCTGTTTGTGGACGACTTCCTTGCCTACGGCAATGCCGCCAAAGGCATCATCGACCTCTGCCGGCAGGCCGGATGCGAACTGGTGGGCATGGGATTCATCATCGAAAAAGCCTTCCAGCACGGCAGGGAGGCAATAGAAAAGGAGGGTGTGCGCTGCGAGTCACTGGCCATCATCGAGTCACTCGACAACTGCGAAATCAAGATCAGGGAGTAAAAGACGCCCATATACCAACAAAAGTGCGACCCTATAAGCGGCATATCCAACCGTCTTATAGGGTCGCACTTGGCATTTAAGCCAGTCTATGTGTCTTAAATCAACTGCTCCAACCGATCGAGATCTTCAGGAGTGGTGGCCCAAGAAGTGACAAAACGGCACACCATCTGGGTGTCGCCACGCGGTTCCCAATGGGTGAATATCACATTGCGCTCAAGTTCTTTCACTTTCTCGTTGTCGATGACTACAAACTGCTGGTTGGTGGGCGAATCGATGAAGAGTTCATACCCCTTGTCCTTGAACATCTGCTTCATGCGCTCTGCCATGTCGATGGCATGACGGGAGATGCGCAGGTACAACCCGTCGGTGAAAAGGGCGTCAAACTGCACTCCCATAAGACGGCCTTTGGCACTGAGTGCGCCATGCTGCTTGATGATGGAGAAGAAGTCGCGCGGAGCGTTGCCATGAGGGAAGACAACCGCCTCGCCACACAGGGCCCCCACCTTGGTGCCGCCGATATAGAACACATCACAGTGGGAGGCGATAAACGGAAGGTCGACATCGCTCTCGTGGGACATCACGCCATAGCCCATGCGGGCACCGTCGATGAAGAGGGGCAACTCGTATTTGCGGCAGGCGGCATAGAGGTCTTCCAGTTCGGCTGCACTGTAAATCGTGCCAAACTCGGTGGGGAAAGTGATATAGACCATGCCGGGCTGTGCCATGTGGATGCGGTTTCCGTTGTTGAGAAACCACTCCATGTAGCAGTCCAACTCGTTGACGGTGATCTTTCCATTGATGCCGGGGATGGCCTCCACCCTGTGTCCGGTATGCTCGATGGCCGCACACTCAAGCACGTTGATGTGCCCCGTATCGGCCGAGACGACCGACTTGTAACTCGGGATGTAGCCGTTGATGACCGTCAGATTGGTCTGCGTGCCGCCATAGAGGAAAAAGATATCGGCATCGGGAGCACAGCAAGCCTCACGGATTTTCTCTTTGGCAGACAGCGTCCATTCATCAAAACCATAGGTGAGACTCTGCTCTCTGTTGGTCTCAGCCAAATGCTGAAGCACCAACGGATGGGCGCCATTGTTGTAATCGCACTCGAAAGAAATCATAGTTATAAGTTTTAAAGTTGGTAATGAGATTGTTCAAGATATGAAGAATGCGGAAGCCAACCGATCGGTCAAGGCGCAGAAGACCTACAATGATATGCCGGAAAGGATGATGTCGGAAGCGCCGGAGCGACTCTTGACAAACCTGCCGGCTTCTTCGCCCGCCCGGCGAAGCGCCTCACGGTCGGCACAAAAGCGGTCTATAAGAGCGGCAAAGTCCTCATCACCGATGATTTCAAAGCCTCCCTTTACTGCCAACAGCCCTTGGGCCTCCTGAAAATGCTTGTTGTTGGGACCGAACACCACAGGTATGTCCCACACGGCAGCTTCAAGCACATTGTGAATGCCCACACCGAAGCCGCCACCCACGTATGCCACGCAGCCATAGCGATAGATGGATGACAGCAGACCAAAGCAGTCGATGATGAGCACATCGGCCGTGGCGGCCTCCTCCTCGGTGGTGCGGGTGTAGCGCACCACTTTGCGTCCTTCGCCGATGAGTGCCACAATCTGTCTGAGATGCTCCTCCCCGATGACGTGGGGCGCGATGATGAGTTTCCACTCGGGATGCAGGTTGAAATACTTCAAAAAGATTTCTTCATCGGGAAGCCAAGAAGAGCCGGCGACAAAAACAGGTGATGGGTGATGGGTGGTGGGTGTTAAGTTCTCCGGGGCAGATAATTGGGAGGAAGCTGCGACAGGGGGCGTATCAGACAAGCCGCCCTGTACAAAACGCTCCACAATGGGGAGCTGCTTGCTGGCTTCCTTGATTTGCAGCACCCGGTCGAAACGCGTGTCACCGCTCACGACAACATTGTCTATACCGATAGAGGACAGCAGACGGCGACTCTCCTCGTTCTGCACAAAAAAACGGGTGAAGCAACGCAACACAGCGGCATATTGGCGGCCATACCATTTGAAGAACACTTGGTCGGGACGGAAGATGCTCGACACGCTGTAGGCCGGCACTTGACGGTGCTTCAAGATGTGGAGATAATTGTACCAAAACTCATATTTGATAAAAAACGCCATCACCGGACGAACCAAGCGCAGGAAACGGATGGCGTTGAGGGGCGTGTCGAGGGGCAGATAGCAGATGATGTCGACCCCGGAATAGTCCTTGCGCACTTCATAGCCCGACGGAGAAAAAAAGGTGAGGAGTATCTTGTATTCGGGATGTTCCCTGCGAATGCGCTCCATCAACGGACGCCCTTGTTCAAACTCACCGAGCGAGGCGGCATGAAACCATACATAACGGGCTTCCGGCTCTACCTTGCTTCTCAATACATCGAAGGCCCGGCGCTCCCCACGCCACATCTTGCGGACCTTCTTACTGAACAGGCTGGCAACGGCCACGCCCAACAGATAAATGTAAATGATGAGATTGTACATAAGTTTTAGTTTAGAACTTCGATAGCCCTGCGCAGCCGACGGAGCGTCTCTTCCTTGCCCAAGAAAGCCGAAATATCGAACATGCCGGGGCCTTTGCCCTCACCGACGAGTGCCAAGCGGAAGGCATTCATGATGTCGCCGAGCTTGTAGTCCTTGCTTTCCACCCACTGCTTGACTACGGGTTCCTGTCCTTCGATAGAGAAGTCGTCGATGCCTTCGAGCACTTCTGCCAGTTCGGCCATCTGCCGGGCCGAGTAGTCTTTCCACCGCTTCTTGCGCGTTTTCTCGTCATACTCGGTCGGAGCGATGAAGAAGAAAGAACAAAGGGGCCACAGCTCCTTCACAAAATCCACGCGGTCTTTCATCATGGCCACCACTTCCGTAATGCGCTCCATGCTCTCGTCCACCCCATTATTGGCCACAATGGGGGCAAAGAGGCCTGCTATCTCCTCGTTGCTCTTGCGGAGGATGTATTCGTGATTGAACCAGATGCCTTTCTTGAAGTCGAATTTGGCACCGGCCTTGGAGCATTTCGTGATGTCGAACGCCTTGACCAGTTCGTCGAGCGAGAAGAGTTCCTGCTCTGTTCCGGGATTCCAGCCAAGCATGGCGAGGAAGTTCACCACCGCCTCGGGGAAATATCCGCTCTCGCGATAGCCCGAACTCACTTCACCGGTCTTGGGGTCGTGCCACTCCAGCGGGAAGACCGGAAATCCGAGACGGTCGCCGTCGCGCTTGCTGAGCTTGCCCTTGCCCTCAGGTTTGAGCAGCAGGGGAAGATGGGCGAAACGGGGCATCGTGTCTTCCCAGCCGAAAGCCCGGTAGAGAAGCACATGGAGCGGCGCACTGGGAAGCCACTCTTCGCCGCGAATCACATGGGTAATCTCCATCAGGTGGTCGTCGACGATGTTGGCCAGATGATAGGTAGGCAGTTCGTCGGCACTCTTGTAGAGCACCTTATCGTCCAATATGTCGCTCTTGACGCGCACGTCGCCACGAATCATGTCGTCCACATGCACCTCCTGTCCCGGCTCTATCTTGAAGCGCACGGTAAACTGTTCGCCGTCGGCCATGAGACGGTCGACCTCCTCTTTGAGCAGCGTGAGCGAATTGCGCATCTGCATACGGGTACGGGCATCATACTGAAAGTTCTCTATCTCGTTGCGTTTGGCCTCCAGTTCTTCCGGAGTGTCAAAGGCTATGTAGGCTTTTCCACTATCAAGCAACTGCCTGACATATTGCTTATAGATTTCCCGGCGCTCGCTCTGGCGGTAAGGCCCGTGGTCGCCTCCGAAGGAAACACCTTCGTCGAACGGTATGCCGAGCCAGCGAAACGACTCAATGATATATTCTTCAGCGCCGGGCACAAAGCGGTGGGAGTCGGTGTCTTCTATTCTGAATACAAATTCGCCGCCGTGCTGACGGGCGAAAAGATAATTGTAAAGGGCGGTACGCACGCCGCCGATATGCAATGCGCCGGTGGGGCTGGGCGCAAAACGCACTCTTACTTTTCTTTCTGCCATGCTCAAGATAATATAGCTATGAAAACATTTTTGTGCAAATTTACATATTTTTTTTGTAGGTTAGGGTATTTTTTTCGTAAATTCGCAGAGTAAACCACATAAAACAGGCATTCATGAACATATTCAAGACATATCCCGAACACTACTGGCGAGATTTCTTCACACGCACGGCACTCATCCTTGTCACCGTAACCATCATCGTGTGGTTCCTGCCCCGCAACGAGGGTCAACAGTTCCGCTACGATGTGGGGAAACCGTGGATGTACGGCTCGTTCATCGCCAAGTTCGACTTTCCCATCTACAAGACCGACGCTGCCATCCGCAACGAGCGCGACTCGCTCATGCGCACCTTCCAACCTTATTATAATTACAACCCTAAGGTGGAGAAAGAGCAGATTGCACGGTTCAAGAACGACTTCAAAGAGGGCATCCCCGGACTGCCCCACACCTATCTGAGCACGGTCGTCGACCGCCTGCACCGACTCTATCAGGCGGGCATCATGAGTACGCCCGAATACAACCGCATCTACAACGACACAACCAACATGCTGCGTGTGGTGAGCGGTAAGACAGCCCAGAGCTTCCCCATCAACTGTATCTACTCCACCATCGGAGCTTACGAACAGTTGTTTCTCGATGAAAAACTGGCACCGCAACGGCAGATACTGCAACGCTGCGACCTCAACAACTACATAGAGCCCAACCTCACCTATGACAAAGAGAAAAGCCAGACCGAACAGAACGACTTGTTGGGCAGCATTCCACTGGCCAGCGGAATGGTGATGAGCGGACAGAAGGTGATAGACCGGGGAGAGATCGTCGACGACTACACTTACAGGGTGCTTAATTCTTTCGAGAAAGAAATGAAGCGGCGCAGTGCCACGGAGGAAGAAATCACCACCACCATCATCGGCCAGACCATCTTCGTCTTCATCCTCGTGATGCTCTTCACCCTCTATCTGAGCCTTTTCCGCAAGGACTATTTCGAGAAGCCCCGTAGCATTACAATGCTCTACTCCATGATTACGCTCTTCCCGATACTGGTATCACTGATGATGAAACACAACCTCTTCAGTGTCTACATCATCCCGTTTACGATGGTGCCCATCTTCATCCGCGTGTTCATGGACACTCGCACGGCCTTCATCTCCCATGCCACGATGGTGCTGATATGCGCGGCGGCGGTGAAATACCAGTATGAATTCATCATCGTGCAGCTCGTGGCGGGCCTCGTGGCCATCTACTCATTGCGCGAACTGTCGCAGCGAGCGCAACTCTTCAAGACCGCCTTGCTGGTCACGCTGGCCAGTATAGTTGTCTACTATGCACTCCAGCTCATGCAGGAAAACGATTTCTTTGGCTTCGACCGCAGCATGAACATCCACTTCATCGTCAACGGCATCTTCCTGCTGCTGGCCTACCCACTGATGTATCTCATCGAAAAGATGTTCGGTTTCATTTCCAATGTGACGCTCTTCGAACTTTCCAACACCAATAAGGGACTGCTGCGCAATCTGAGTGAGATAGCCCCCGGAACGTTCCAGCACTCCATCACCGTGGGCAATCTGGCCGCCGAGATAGCCAACAAGATTGGGGCCAACAGTCTGCTGGTGCGCACAGGGGCACTCTACCACGACATCGGAAAGATGACCAACCCCGTCTTCTTCACCGAAAACCAAGTGGGAGTCAATCCGCACGAGCGGATGTCGTGCAAGGAGAGTGCGCAAATCATCATCAGCCACGTGAACGAAGGACTGCGGCTGGCCGAAAAGGCGAACCTGCCCAATATCATCAAAGACTTCATCAAGACCCATCACGGCACGGGGTTGGCCAAATTCTTCTATGTGAAATACCAGAACGAGCACCCCAACGAGATCGTCAACAAGGAAGATTTCCAGTATCCCGGTCCCAATCCGTTCACCCGCGAGCAGGCCATTCTCATGATGAGCGACGGTGTGGAGGCGGCTTCGCGCTCGCTTGGCGAGTACACCGAGGAGAGCATCAGCAATCTTGTCAACAAGATGATCGACGGCGAAGTGGCCGACGGAATGTTCACCGAGTGCCCCATCACCTTCCGCGACATATCACAGGCCAAGCAGGTGCTCATCGACAGATTGAAATCTATCTATCACACGCGTGTCCAATATCCCGAACTGAAAAAGGAGGTGAAGCCGGAGGCGCAGGCCGCCGAACAGGAAGAACTGGTGGAAAATTAAACGTGAGGACAGACAACCGGCAGTCTCATCGCCCCCATCATGGCATGGCCGAAAGAATACATCAACGGGCTGGGCTTCGAAAACACAGTTTCTTCGTCTGCCCGTCACCTCCCAACAACGCCTCCGGGCTGCACACACACGTCGATTTGTGCATCAAAATACGCCCAAGAAGTTAACATAACTTAAATACTAATGGTTGCTTTTAGACAAAAAGAACAATATGTGTAACTTTGCGAACAATTTATTATAGGTATTTAAGATGAATAAATTAAAATTTGTTTTGTCAGGCACATTGCTTTCCACCGCAATGGCCGTTAACGCCGGAGGCATCCTTACCAACACCAACCAAAGCGTGTCTTTCCTCCGCAATCCGGCCCGCGACGGCGTGATAGCTATTGACGGTGTATACAGCAACCCGGCCGGTGTAGCCTTTCTGCCCAAGGGCATACACCTTTCTTTCAACAACCAGTCGGCTTTCCAGACCCGCACCATCCGTAGCGGCATCACCATACCGGCACTCCAAGGCACTCCTTTCCACCAACCTTTCAAACTGAATGGGGGCGACGAATATGGCATCAAGGAATTTAAAGGTGAGGCTTCAGCCCCCATCCTGCCCTCCATCCATGCTGCCATCAACTATGACAAATGGGGCTTTCAGGCCGGTTTCGGTCTTGTAGGCGGTGGCGGAAAATGCACCTTCAACCACGGACTGGGTTCTTTCGAGCGACAAATATCGCTCCTGCCTGCCCTCTTGGCGCAAACCAATGCCGGCTATCAAAAGAAATACGGCATCGACTTGGGCCTTGGCTCCAACAAACCGGGCTACAGTGTGGAGAGCTATATCCACGGACAGCAGTATGTGTTCGGCTTACAATTGGGCACCACCTACAAGTTCAACGAGCATCTTTCCGTCTACGGCGGTTTCAGGTTCAACTTCGTTTACAACAAATATGAAGGAAACATCAAGAACATCAGTGTGAACATCGGTGAAACCAACCAAAACCTCTTCGACAATCTCGGCACAAAAGCCAAAGCCCTGAGCGAGCAGGCTGATCTTTACAAGCAGCAGGCCGAAAACTATCAGATGCTGGCCGACCAGGCCAAGGCAGCCGGCAACACAGCTGCAGCAGCCCAATATCAGGCCGGGGCCGACAAGCTGAAGCAGGGCGCAGCCTTGAGTGCAGGCGGCGCACAGACGATGGAGAGCGTGAGAAATCAGGTGGCCGACAAGTATCTCGACTGCACGCAGAAAGGCTGGGCCATCGCTCCCATCATCGGTGTGGACTACCGTTGGAACAAACTCAACATCGGTGCGCGTCTTGAGTTCACCACCCACTTCAACATACAAAATGACACCAAGCGAGACGACACCGGTCTGTTTGCCGACGGTGTGAACACTCCGGGCGACATGCCGGGCATCTTCACCATCGGCGCACAGTATGACATCCTGCCCCGGCTGCGCGTGATGGCGGGCTACCACTACTTCTTCGACAAGGACGCGCGCATGGACAAGGAGAAACAGAAACTTCTCGCAGGCAACACGCAGGAGTTCAATGCCGGTGCCGAATACGACATCACCAAACGCATACAGGTGAGTGCGGGTATGCAACGCACGAAATACGGGCTCGGCAACGGTGCCTTCCTGAACGACATGAGTTTCGTGGTGAGCAGCTATTCCGTGGGCTTGGGCGTAGGCGCACAGATTTCAAAGAAAGTGAAAGTCAACATCGCCTACTTCTGGACCAACTACGAGACATTCCACAAAAGCTACTCGCAGGACTATACAGCCGCCGGGAAGACCATCAAGGCCGAAAATACCGACGACTTCACCCGAACCAACAAGGTGTTCGGCGTGGGACTGGATGTCAACATCTAATAGTAGGAAAAAATGGCTCGGGGCGTTCTGCCCATAGCATTTACAGGGGAAAACGAAGGAGTGCCGGAAGCAGGCACTCTTTCCTCCTGCCAAAAACCGGTATCCAAATCAATGAACGGTTTTGTCAAACAAATTATGCTTTTTCAGCCTTCATACGTGCGATATTCTCACCGAACAACTCGTCGGGTTTCAAATACGCGATTTTGAGCAAAATTTTTAAAGTACAGACTATCAGCACTTTGAATCTTATTGACACGATTTGGGGGCTGAAAACAGGCCTGAAATAGGCCAAACAAGCTTGCAAAAGGGCCACAGTTGCGATGCGACTGTGGCCCTTTTGGCTTCCAACTGTGGCCCTTCTGTCGTGCGAAACGGCCCAAATGGAAAATCAAGGTGACTTGAATGCCCCTTCAGAAGCCCCAACACAGTGTTTCAACACCATTTCTTCAACCTATCCGGAGCATTTTCACAGAAGGGTTTTTGTAAACAAAATCACCTGCTTAAAGGGTGATGCGATTGTTATTGCTTCCAATATCGGATGCCATGACACACCTCTCGCCTTCGTCTGACGCCTCGGTGTATCTATCCCGTCTAAAAAGGGTCTACATCATAATAGATTTGCAAAGCGCCATATCGCGAGTCTTTCAACATCTGACTTTGGGCGAGTTTGAGGTAGTCACGGACTTTTTTCAGGTCAATTCCGGCCTCTAATTTGATGACTATCTTGCGGATATGCATCGTCTTGACACGGGCAATGACGGGCTTGTCCGGTCCCAATACCCGAGTGCCGAACCACTGGCGCAGCCGACTTCCAAGTTCTGTAGCAGCCGTCTCCACCACACCGTCGTGACGATGCTTCAGAAAGACATTGACGAGATGGTAGAAAGGGGGGTAGCGGAACATCCTGCGCTCCTCCAACAGGTCAGCGAAGAAACCCTCATAGTCGTTATGCACCACCTGCCGGATGACCGGCAACTGCGGGCTTCCCGTCTGCAAAATCACCAGTCCGCGCTGCCCTTTGCGTCCTGCCCTGCCACTCACCTGCGCCATCATCATGAAGGCGTGCTCGTATGCACGGAAGTCAGGATAGTTCAACATAGAGTCGGCATTGAGAATGCCCACGACACTCACCTTGTCAAAATCCAGCCCCTTGGAAATCATCTGCGTGCCGATGAGCAGATTGGTGCGGCCGGCCGAGAAGTCGTCGATGATGCGCTCGTAGGCGTTCCGTGTGCGGGTGGTGTCGAGATCCATACGGGCCACACGCGCTTCGGGAAAGAGGTCGCGTATCCGGTCTTCTATCTTTTCGGTGCCGTATCCCCGGCCATGGAGCTCGGTCGAACCGCAGTTGGGACACTCCGTGGGCACCGGGTAGGAATAACCGCAATAGTGGCAGGTGAGCAGGTTGAGATTTTTGTGCAGCGTGAGCGACACGTCACAGTTCTTACACTTCGGCACCCAACCACACACACGGCACTCTATCATCGGCGCGAAGCCACGGCGGTTTTGGAAAAGGATGGCCTGCCGACCGCTTTCAAGGGCCGAGCGCACAGCCGTTAGCAAACGGGGGGAAAACGGCCCGGTCATCATCTTGCGCCTCTTCAGGTCTTTGGTGTCTACCACTTCTATTTCGGGCAACTCTATCCCCTTGAAACGGGTGGTGAGTTCCACCAGTCCGTATTTCCCCCTACGGGCATTGTAGTAGCTTTCCATAGAGGGAGTGGCCGTACCGAGGAGCGTCTTGGCCCCATACATCTGTGCCAGCATGATGGCTGCCGAACGGGCATGATAGCGCGGAGCAGGTTCCTGCTGCTTGAAAGAGGTCTCGTGCTCCTCGTCGATGATGACAAGTCCGAGCCGCTTGAACGGCAGAAACACAGCACTGCGGGCACCAAGCACCACATCGTAGGGATTGGCCGAAAGCTGTTTCTGCCATATCTCCACCCGCTCGGCATCACTGTATTTGGAGTGGTAGATACCCAGCCGGTTGCCGAACACGCGTCCCAGGCGATTCATGATTTGCACCGTGAGGGCTATCTCGGGCAGAAGATAGAGCACCTGCCGGCCATCGGCAAGGGCTTTTTGGATGAGGTGGATGTAGATCTCGGTCTTTCCGCCCGAGGTGACTCCATGCAAGAGCACCACCGGCTTGGCCATCATCTTCAACAAAATGAGATTGTAAGCTTCCTGCTGTGCCTCATTGAGCGGATGAACATGGTCGAGATGCGGTTCTCCTCCATTGTTCAGCCGCCCCACTTCCAACTCGTAGGTGAAGAGGATGCCACGGTCTATGAGTGCCTTGATGTTGGCCAGCGTACAGTGGGAGGCATTGAGAAGCTCGTCGCGCGTGATGTTGACAATGCCCTCGCGGGGCACGTTGCCTTCCAGACTGTCCCAATGGGAAAGGGCCAGATAGCCTGTGAGCACTTTCTGCTGCCGGGCCGAACGGGCCAACAGCCCCAAGGCGACATGCAGGGCCTGCTCGCTGCGATAGTTCTGTGACAAGCCGACATAGAGCTCCATCTTGGGCTTGTACTTGTCTTGCGACTTCAAACCGGCCGGCATGGCGGCATTGTAGACTTCACCGAGGGGCGACATGTAATAGTCGGCTATCCAGTGCCAAAGCCGAAGTTGCTGGGGAAAAAGCACCGGGGCTTTATCGAGTATCTCTATAACCGGTTTGCTGGCAAACTCCGGTCGGCGGTCGTGCACTGCATCGACTATGCCGATATAACGCTTGCTCTTGCCCAAGGGCACGAGCACCCGCACACCCACAGCCACCCGCCGCTCCATGTCGGGGGGCAGGGAGTAAGTGAAAGTGCCTTCTAAAGGCAGCGGCAATATGACATCGACAAAGTTCATGAGGTACAAAGATAATCAAAAAAAAGCAGACATCGGCAAGCGACTGTCTGCTTTTAATGTATTTTGTCGGTAGGCATTCAAGATAGAAGCACAATTTCCATCATGGATATTTAGCCCGGTACTTTCATATCCGGTTTTCAAAGCAAAACCTAAAACGAAAAAGGCAGATACACCATGAAGGAGCATCTGCCCGATATGTCTCACTTTGCGCCGGCCTCATGGCTGGCAGAGGAAAATCAGAAGTAATAGGCTAAACCTATCTGCCAGGAGTTGGACTTGCCTTTAATGCCGGTCTTCACCTTGTCGAAGGTGGCTTCAGCAGTTTTTCCGCAGGCGATGTTGTAGTTGGCATTAAGCTGCAAATGGTTGAGAAGCATCAGACCTGCACCAAGATTAACACTGAAATTGGACTCCTTCCATTTCCAGTTGATAGGCTTCTCCGTGTCGTTTCCCACATTGAAACCAAACTGGGGACCGGCAAAGAAATAGAGTTCGGCCGTTTGTCCCAAGCCGAAGCCATAACGGAGATTGACGGGAACGGCAATTTGCTCCTGCTTGACGGTTTCATCAGACACCACAGTCTTGTCATCGGCAAAGGCTGACACCTTGGCAGAACGATAGTCATAGAGAGCAGAAGCATCGACACCCAGCCCGATGACGGGGAGCGTGAACTTCATCGTGGGGCCGATATAAAATCCGGTACGGTTGGATGCACTCAAAACCTTGCTGTTGAAACTCATATCGGTCACGTTCAAACCGCCTTTCACACCAAACTTAATCTGTGCGCCGGCCTCAGTCGCAAACAGCATCGCTGAGACAACCAAGACTAAAGAAAATAACTTTTTCATAATCTGTTCTCCTTAAATTAAACCTTTACTATTGGAAACAGACATTCCGTGGGCCGGCACGCACCCCTCAGTCAGTCTGCGTAAAATTGGCTAATGACGCTCACGACGCACGGTGACACGGGCCGAAGAACTGCCCGAAGAGGAACTGCTCCGGGCACGCCGGTTCTTCACCGTAGCCGTGCCGCCGCTCCGGCGGTTGCGCTTCACGGCCTTGGCGCCTTTTTCCGTGACACCGGCTTTGGCGATAGAATCGAGAGAATCCTTGCGAGCTTGATTGCCCCAAATGTTCTTTTCAAACTCGGCGAGTTCGCGTTCAATGCGCTTCTGCTCCTTGTTCATGGCACTGTCGCTGGAACAATATTGCGCCAATGTGCGGCCGAGCATATTCGTTGTCTTGTAAATCTTGCCCTTATACAGATTGCGAGTGAAATAGTCGTCAATGCTCATCATGGCCGCATTGTTGAGATTGCTCGTCATAATTTGCTGTTTGGCGAGATAAGGGGCGAGGTCGTCATACTTGACCCAGAACAGTGGATACTTCGTGGCACCGTCTCCGAAATCGTCTTCACGCTCCATAATGGGGCAAAGGGCAATCACTTTGGTGTGGAAAGTGGCCGTAGCCTGATCGTAGTAAGAACTTTCCTTGATGTAATAGGACTTCACCTCGCGAGATGGAATATCGCTGTTGTCAAGATGCACACGCCCATTCTCGCGCTCATAGAGGATGTGATAGTTATCAAGAAACTGCAAAGGCTTGATGCGAGCAGAGTCGTTAAAGATTTCATTGCCGTCGAGCCGATACTCATAGGCATTGATGCCGCCGCGGGAGGGGCCCACCATCATCAACTTGAAGAGGTAGGTGAAAAGGTTCATCTGATTGCCCAACGGCTCTACAGGATAGTAAAGGCCGGCGTTGGCATCCTCGGTGAGATCGAGCACTCGGTAGATGTCGCGACGCCACACCACATCTTCGGGCATAGGAGCCATCGTGGGAAACTCTATCTGAGCACGGGGAGTGAGGGTGTTTGCATTAGAACGCTGCGCTGCCTGCTGCTCGGCACGGCGCTTCGGAGCCTGGGCAGAAACAGCCTGAACCATGCAGGCAGCCATCAATATGAATAGGATTCGTTTCATTATCTGTTCTGATTTAATTTGCTTATCAATGTCTCGTGGGAGTTCTATGACCGAAAGGGATTTTCGGCCACTATCATTTGACCACCACCTCCATGGCTTGCGGCAATTTTCTGGTGATGCCGTCAGGTCCTATGGCCGTCACCTTGGAAATGTAGAAACGGCGGTTGTGTGACAGTTTTCTGAAAGCCTCACGCTGGCTTTGTGAGAATTGTGAACCGTTGCCGGCCATAGGCACAGCATTGCCCATGTTGTCGAAGAACACAGCTTCAAAGCCCACTACCCGGAACTCGATGTCAAGCAATCCATCGTCGATGGCGGCATGGATGCCTCCGACACCCATCAGGGAGGCCTTGGCCAAGGAACCGCCTTTGAAACGGTCGGTGCCAAGAGCGATATAAGCTGTCGGATCGGGCAGTTTGCGCACCTTAAAGGTATAGCTGCCCATCGTGCGGGACTTTCCCTTGTCGGTGGCCGAGACGGTGAAAGTGACATCGTGACCCACGGCGGCGGGAACTGCCACGTAATGACCGTTGCCGGTAGAGGTGAGCGAACCACCACTCATTGAAACCCGCACGGCATTCTGAGGAATACCCGGCACACTGATACTCATAGGATTCTGATAACCGGCATAGAGCACATTCATCAAGTCGGCAGCTATGGTAGCACCACTCGGGGGCGTGATCACTTCGTATTTCTGTAGGAAGTTGCGACGCAGGATATCTCCGTTGCCATTGCGCATGAGCATATATCCACTGAACGAATGTTCGCCCACTCCACCGGCTGTAAAGGCGTAACGCCCGCCACGGGTGTTCACCCTGCTGCCGTTGATATAGATTTCGGGTTGCTGTGTGGTGTCCACAGCGGCCATCACTATGTTGGCGGCAAACTGTTCACCGGGATAGAGTGTCGTTTTTTCAGGAATGACAAAAGCATCCAGCTTGTTGACGCGAATATCTTTGAGGTCAATATTCGACACCAGCGTGTGCAGCACCTCCCCTTCGGCCTGCCGCACATCACTCTGCAACTTGGAAAGGAGGGTGACAGCCGCAGCCACGGGCATATTTTCAAACATGTATTCCTGCCAATTCTTGCCCAATGTGTTGCTGTTCCGGGGCACCGTTGTCGACAGGTTACTCTTGATGGTTTGCTGATGACGAGGGTCGGTCACCATTTTCAGGATGCGTTCACGATAGGAGTTGATGGCGTTGAAAAGCCGCTTGCCCTTACCACTTCCGGGAGCCAACATCACGATTGCCGCCGCTTCCAAATCGTCCTTGTTATCTATGTTGCGCACATCACCGTCGTTTCCGTCCGCCTCCTTGACTATCGCCTCTTTCAATTCCTGTGCGAAATTATAGAGCGAGTCACTCATATTCTTCACCTGCGTGGCCTTTTCAAACCACATTTTCACCTTCTGAGGATTGGTTTTCATCTGGTCGGCAAAGTTTCCATATAGCATCTTGTTCTCCGCAGATGAGTTGGCAGTGGTCCGATTCAGACTTTCTTCCACAATGGAGAAGCCGTTGAGCACCTCTGTAGAGATGTTCAACGCCAGCATAGCCATCAAGACGACATACATCAGATTGATCATCTTCTGGCGCGGAGAAACGGGTCTTTTCTTGATTGCCATTATTCTTCTGCGTTAGAGGCGACACCCGGGGCGGCCACTTTCATGTTGACGGTCATAGCCTCTATCATACGGGTGTATATTTTATTAAGTTGCTCTATTTGTCGGGCCATCTTCCGACTCTGTTCGTTTATCTGATCAATGGTTCCGATTTGCTGACTGGCTCCCTTGAGTTGCATCTCATAAACCTTGCTGATGCCTGTAAGGGTACGGTTGAGATTTTCCATTTCCTCGCTGTCACGAGTGAGGCGGCTACTCTGTTCATTCACTTTCTCAAGTGTTTCTACAAGCTTTTTCAGTTCTTCCACATAACTGTTTTGGGCCGTGGCCATATCGGGGGAAATCTCCTGTTGGGAGGCAAGCCACGCCCCTTGGTTAGATGCAGCTACGGCAACACTTTCCACAGAGTTTGCTCCTTCTGCTCCACTAAAGGCGACAGGTCGGCCGGGAGCGGATGCCAAAACAGCATTGGATTCCGAAACATTGTTTCCATGTCCATACGTCACCTTGCCGGTCTCCAAATACTCTTCAGTGACATGGGTGGGAATATCACGGCCATCGGCGGTCTTATCGAAAGGCCGGTCAAAGGCCGAGAGAAAAAACACAAGCACTTCGGTGCCCATTCCGAGGAACAGCCAAAAGTTGGCACCGGGAATGTGGGTCAGTTTACACAGCGTACCGAAGATAACGATAGAGGCTCCCCAGCTATAGGCGTAGTTGAGGAATGTCTGACCGGGAACGCTATCCATCCACTTTTGCAGACGATAGACTATATTGAATTTACTGTACTCTCCCATGATATTTATCTTCTTTTCTTTATCTTTGTTGCTTTTTGCTTAGTGCTCGAAGTGGTTGCCAGACTGCGCACGCAGCGGAATCCCACATACGATCGGGGTTGGTTCTGATATTCCCATGAGCGCCAGGCCGAACGGATATACGACTCAGGGTCTTTCCACGAACCGCCACGCACGCTCTTTTTCTTCAGACGGTAGGGATCCTCTTTGGCAGCGTTGTATTGCAACTGCGGATTGAGGTCGTTCATCGCATCTACACCGGCTTCAGTAAAAATGGTACTTGTCCACTCCGCTACATTACCGGCCATATCATACAGCCCGTTGCTATTGGCAGAGAAGATACCTACCTTACTCGTTATCAGATTTCCGTCTTTAGTATAGTTTCCGCGGTCAGGCTTGAAGTTGGCATAGAAACAGCCGTCACCATTTTTCACATCTTGATTCTCCCATGGGAACTCAGTACCGTCCTTTCCTCGGGCAGCATACTCCCATTCAGCCTCCGTCGGCAAACGGTAGCGCTGCACAAAACGGGCTTCAGGCCCCAATCCTTTCAACAAATAGTCGGTGCGCCAAGCACAGAAAGCGTTGGCCTGCTCCCATGTAACCCCGACCACAGGATAATCGTTATAAGCAGGATTACTGAAATAGCTGCGCAGATAAACCTCATTATCCGAGTTCTGGAAATCATTCACCCAACATGTGGTATCGGGATAAACGTTAACGATGTAGGTGTTGAGGAAATCCCACGGGCCGGAAAGCGGGCGGTTGATGGTTTCGGTTATGATACGCCCTTCATCATCGATATAGGCCGTATCTTTGGAAATCATCACCACCTCATAGGGATCAACCGTGAGGTCGGTATTCAGATTACGCTCCTCGGGGCGAATCCGATTGCGTCTCAAGGCAGCTTTCGCGTAATCATATATCTCATAGCGGTAGTTCATCTGCCGCCAGTCGATAAGTTTCTCTCCGGTCACAGGATTGGTGGTGTACAAGCTCTCAAATGCACGCAACTCGTCTTCATTAGGCTTGCGTGGCAAAGCCTTTTTCCAGTTGAGATGGGGAGTCACAGGATCACCATTCTTGTCTTCCGTAATCATATAGGTTTCATCACCTCCATAGGCCGGATCGGCCAATCGGGTGCGGATGATGGAATCTTTCACATAGTTGAGAAACTGCTTGTATTTGGAATTTGTCACCTCTGTTTCATCCATCCAAAAACCGTCTACGGATATATCTTTTACCGGTGTATCCTTGCCCCAAAGCGAGTCTTGGTTGGCAAGTCCCATCTTGAGATAGCCTCTGTTGATTCTTACCATACCATAAGGGGCCGGTTCGTTGAAACTCCTGCCACTGATCCCCACAACCTCTCCGCCCCGTCCGGAGACAGAAGCTGACTTAGCACTGAAACATCCGGAAAGAGTCAAAGCGATAAGGCCAAGGCCCAATATCATGATACCTTTTTTCATATTTGGTTTTAATTCCTTTTCATTTATCTATTTTAATATACTGTGCTCATCAATGCACATTCTTTACATTTCCATCTACACACCAAGTTATTCATTCCATCTGAAAGACAGCACACATCCCTAAAGGATTCTGACACTCTTATGCTTGTTCCGTCCTTTCTTCACAAGGTTGATATCATGCTGATAACCGACAAAAAGTTCGTGGCTGCCATTACCGGGGTTGATGGATGAGGTGTACATTTCATAACTATATCCAACAACAAATCCGTGGAAAGTGCCCCCAACCAAAAATGTGACCGAGGTGGAAGGGCTGTAACCGGCACCGATATACATTATTTTCTTATCATTGGTGTAGACCAACCGGGTGGTTATATCCTCTCGCCACGATGTGCCGTCAGTGCGCACGAGCACCGATGGCTTTATTGTTAGAAACGGATTTCTTAATTTTATATTGTATCCGCCTGTCAAATAATAGGTTCGGTCTATTTGCAGTTCGTTGGTAGTACCGAGTTCTATCAAAGGAGCATTGAGATGCTGACCGGCCACTCCCACATACCATGCTCCATGTATATAATGGAGTCCGAAAGCCAGATCGAGCCCGTTGCCCTTTAGTGTTGCTCCGCTCAAAGCCGGATCGTTACTGTCTCCCACATCCAATTTACTGCCGTCAAAATTTTCGCTTAACAGTCCGACCTGAACACCGGCACTCAAGGTGCCACCAAAGAGGCCATGCTTATAAGCATACTGCAAACTGACACGGGTATGCTTGAAAAGACCTATCTGATCGTTCAAAAATTGAAGCCCCACACCGTGGTATGATTTTAGGAAGTAAAAGGGTCGGTCTACTGCAAAATACATACTCCTGGGATTATGTTCAAAACCAGCCAAATCAAGTGCGTATGCAGCGGTAAAATTGAGTTTGGGCTCCTTGCCGGCTGCAGCAGGATTGTAGGCCGTCTCCATGTCAAAATAGTGACTGAACAACGGATCATATTGGGCTTCCACCTCAATAGAGATGATGCCGGACAAGAACAATATGGTGATAAAGCGTTTAAACACGTTGATATAACGGCCGCTTTAAGAAATTATTGCATAAACGACAAGGCCGCTTCCTTAAGAGAAACGACCTTGTGCGTATTCGAATATCAATATTCGTCTTCGTTGAAGAGGAAATCCTCTTTGGTTGGATAGTCAGGCCAAATGTCTTCGATACTCTCATAGACATCACCTTCATCTTCTATCTCCTGCAAATTCTCCAGAACTTCCAGAGGTGCACCCGAACGAGTAGCATAGTCTATCAACTCGTCTTTAGTTGCAGGCCATGGTGCATCTTCCAGCTTTGAAGCCAATTCCAGTGTCCAATACATAGTCTTAAAGTTTACTCATTTTAGTGGGCGCAAAGGTAATAAAATAAATCCTATCTGCAAGTTTTTTGATGATTATTTTAAATATTGTAACATCAATAAAACTTAAAAATGACAGCTATATTAAAAATTTACAAGATAATGCTGCTTAAACCGTGTATGGTCAAAGAAGACAATACCACAATAATAGAGATCGAAAGTTATCCCAGTGCGCATATCCCGCTTCACCTTCTTCCAAAAATTCCGCGCCATTCTGCTCTTCATAATCCCTTCTATGATCAAAACCGTGTCTTCATTCGCAGCACTCGCCACCTCTTCAAAAAGTGCATCGCTATGGTTTGAATAAGCCATCCGCACTAACGGCAAACCCGTATATGTACCGAGAATATCTTTTGCGTCTGAGACATCGGCCTTGGAAGTGGAAGCCAAAGAAATGATTTCTGTATTTCGACAACCTCTCTTTAAATATTTCTCATAGATCCCCGAAAAATCTCGAGTTCCATCCTCCTTGATTTTCTTATCAACAATCAAAATCTCTCTTTCCCCACAAAATATCCTATTACTATAAAAGGAGAAAACAACTCTCGGCTGGAGATAATTAGCTAACCGAAAATAAAGGCGTCCCATCTTATTGGCCAATTTGCCGGCATATCCCATTTCCTGCTCTAACTCCGCAAAAGCATAATATGGATAATGCTCATTGACAACGTAGCGGATAAAACGATACGCCCACGGCGATTGGACTCCAAAGCCACGGGAGTGTCTTATGCGCCGCATCCAAACAACAACTGTCTTAATGTGATATTTCATATTGCATTTGCAAAGGTACAAAAAGAAGCGGAAAATCAGACAGCCATCTGATGAAAGTCAACACACAAATACCTGTTATCAAGTTTTTCCCGTTTTTCCTGTCATGCC